>Ga0326727_10008388_pt1 | contig 26276 bp, 22 predicted proteins | sample MB2enrmetagenome_FD_207643 | JGI IMG/M metagenome (GOLD analysis project Ga0326727, IMG submission 207643) | Lab enriched peat soil microbial communities from McLean, Ithaca, NY, United States - MB29MY | ecosystem: Environmental > Terrestrial > Soil > Wetlands > Peat | place: USA: New York...
AAACAGCCACATGGTCATGACCACGCCGCAGGCCCAGATGAGAGGCTGGGCAGCGCCGAAGAATCTCATGGCCCCATGCAGGAAGATATTGGTAATGGGTGCGATCAGGTGAAAACGGTCGACGAGATAGATGGTGATGGCGTTCATGCCGATCACCTTAAAGAAGAATGACCAGCGCTGGAAGCCGCGGACGTCGATAATCCAGTAGAACAGCGCGAGGAGCAGCAGGCTCCAGCCGCCCGCGAAGAGCACAAAGGAACTTGTCCAGATGTTCTTGATGATGGGGAAATCGTAACTCCACAGCAGCGCCAGGAGCAGGCTGGCGGCGCCCGCCAGGGCGAGCCCCAGCGCCTTGCGGCGCGGCGAGTTTTTGGAACGCAGCCAATGGCCTGCCAGCACGCCCATGAGCACGGTCGAGACCGCGGGGAGTGTCGAGAGCAGACCTTCATTGTCACCGAAGAAGTAACAGCAGTAAGGGCGCGGAAGGAAGAGCCGGTCGAGGTAAGCCACCAGATCGCCCTCGGGCGTAATCACGCCGGCGCCGAAACCGGGTACGGGCACGAACTTCAGAATCAGCCAGTAGACCACCAGAATCCCGCCCGCCACCCAGGCCTGGCCGCGAATGCCGGTCTTCATCACCACCAACGCCGCCAGGAAATAGCAAATGGCGATGCGTTGCAAGACGCCGGAGATGCGCAGGGTGTGAAGGTTGAAATCGAATAGGCCATTGTAAATGTAACCCAGCAGGAGGAGCACCAGCAAGCGCCGCACCAGGTGACCATAAAGCTGGCGGCGATGGGCGCCTTCCTCCAACCGCCGGGACAGCGAAAACGGCAGCACCAGCCCCACCACGAAAAGGAAGAGCGGGAAGATCAGATCGTAAAAGTGAAAGCCTTCCCAAGGGACGTGTTGAAATTGCGTATTGAGCCCGGCCGTAAGGGGGCTGGGCAAGACTTTGTGAAGCGCGTGGATGATTTCTTCACCGCCCGCGATCCAGAACATGTCGAACCCCCGCAGCGCATCAATGCACCCCACGCGCTTTCGGAGGAATGGTACCGCTGGAGCTTCGTCAGTCATGAGAGTATCACCAGGGTCGGGGGGGCCTTAAAAGACGCCGCGCCCACCGAGCCATTATCCACACTTGCTCACCTCAGGGGAAGAGAAAGTCCGGGAGGGGCGGGGTGGGGAGGCCGGGGATGAATCTAACGGGGATTTCTCACCACGCCGAGTTGTTCTGTTTGGGCGGTCGGAAGGGCGGGGCTTTAAAGCCCCCTGTCATTGTCAACACCACCCCTTTATCCCCTCCTCATCTGAGGAGGGGAGTTCTTTGGCAACTCCCCTCCTGATTCAGGAGGGGTGGCGCCTTGGGCGCCGGGGTGGTTATCCGCAGTGGGGCGTTTTTCCGCAGCATGTTTAGCCCCTCCCTTCCCAAGGCGCGGTGAGAAATCCGGGCTAAATCCTCTTCGCTTTCCAGCGGCCGAGCCGGAAAAGTCCAACGGTTGCGGCGGCGATCGCGCACTCTGCCGCCACGATCGCCCAGTAGACTCCTTGGGAACGCATGCCCAACGGGATGGCCAGTTCGTAGGCGAGCGGAATCTCTAGCAGCAGGAATCCGAAAAAGTTCACCCAGGTGGGCGTGAGGGTGTCTCCTGCGCCATTAAACGCCTGGAGCATCACCATGCCGTAGGCGTAGCCCACGTTCCCGACACTGAGAATGCGCAAGCAGGAAGCGCCGGTGGAGACTATCGCCGGGTCGTGAGTGAAGATGCGGACGATGGGCACCGCAAAGATCATCATCACCAGCCCTTCACCACCGAGAAAAAGCGCGTTATACCAACCGGTTCTCCAAACCGCTTCCTCCGCCCGCTCGGGTTGCTGGGCGCCAAGATTCTGCCCCACCAGAGTGGCCGCGGCGCCGCTCAATCCCCACGCCGGAAGGAGGAAAAAGATGATGATGCGGATACCGATGGTATAGCCGGCGAGGGCGGCGCTGCCAAAGACGCTGACAATCCGCACCAGGCTGATCCAGGCGATATGGGGAATCACCAGTTGAGTAATGCCCGTCAGCGAAACTTTGAGCAGGCGCAGCATGACTTGCGCCTTGAGACGAAGGTGCCGGGTGAGGACGCGAATGTGTTCGCCCCCCTTGAACAGCCGGTAAAACTGATAGACCACCCCGACGCTGCGCCCGGTGAGCGTCGCCACCGCCGCGCCGGTCACGCCCAGGCGCGGGAACGGCCCCAGGCCAAAGATCAAGCAGGGGTCGAGAAGCAAGTTAATCGAATTCGCCACCCACAGGACGCGCATGGCGATGGCCGCGTCTCCGGCGCCGCGAAACACGGCATTGGTCAGAAACAGCAGCAACACCACGCTACAGCCACCCATGGCGATCCGCGCGAAGCCCGTCCCCACCGCCAGAATTGCCGGCGACGCGCCCATCAGCCGCAGCAGCCGGGGAGCCAGAAAAAAGCAGGGCGCTCCCATGCTCAGGCCGGCGACGAGACCCAGCGCAATCGCCTGCACTCCCGCCACCGCGGCTCCTTCCCGGTCTTTTTCGCCGATGCGCCGCGCCACCATGGCCGTGGCGGAGAGCCCCAGGCCCATGCCCACCGAGTACACCACCGTCAGCATCGACTCGACCAGCCCCACCGTGGCCACGGAATCCGCGCCCAGGTGCGCTACCCAGAAGACGTCGACGATGGCGAAGAGAGATTCCATGAACATCTCGAGAACCATGGGCACGGCGAGAAGAAAAATCGCGCGGGGAAGGCTGCCCGTGGTGTAGTCCTGGTGCGTACCGCGCATCGCTTCGCGCACCGCGGCCCAGAAAGAAGATGCGGGGCGAGTTGTGACGGCGGTGGCCATAAACACCTGGTAATAAGTTTGGGTACTGGTTTCGGCCCGGACCGGGGCTCTGCGGATTCAAAGCCTCACGAAGTGCGAGCTACCGCGGCATGGTCATCATAATACTATTACCTTACGACAGGGGGGGTGTCGCGGGCAAGCGGAATCACAGAGGAGAGAATCGCAATGCTCTGATGCGCTACCTGCTGCCAGATTTAAATTGACAATACAAGTTAATTCAATTAGGATACTTATGAAGATGGGCTGCGCCGCTGTCACCTTCCAGGTCATCTGAATCGCATCAGGTTATCTGCAACCGCCCTGTTTCGGCGAACGCCCGGGGATGTCCACTCTGGTCCCGAGCGGCCATCTGACAGGAAGTCTCTGATACTTGCCCCCGGAGGGAACGATGTCGCAAAGAAACGGTGACAAAGCCAGGTTCGGGCGGCAGCGTATCCGTAAAGTTCTCCTGCGGAAGCATATGCGGGATTTGCAGAAGAAGCTGACAGGCAAGATGCCAGAGCCAAACATCGCCACGGCCCAGCAAGCCAGCGCCTGACAGTTGGCGCTCGGGCGGAGCGGGCGGCGCGCGTTAATTTGCCGCAAGCGAACCGGCTCAACCTTCGCCCTCCAGCCACGCTTGAAGGGGCAATGCTTGCAGGCCGCGAGCGGGTGTGATTCATGCATATTCAGTATGGTGGGTTTGAAGCGGTAGCCAATTCGCGGATCTACAACTTTCGCGTGCTCGACGTCACCCGGGCGCCGCGCGAATTCACGGTCAGAATTCAATCGGATACGAATCATTGGGCCTCCTTGAAGCTTCAGGATGGCCCGGGCATCTGTTTTGAGCGGCTGGAGCAGGAATTGGGCCGGGAAACAACCGCCTCCTCGGCAGAGCTCAACCTGCAAATCAGCGAGCTGGACATCCGGGTATATCTGGCGCGGCACTACCCGCCCGTGAAGACGTTTGGGCGCAAGGAGCTTCCGGAACTCCCCCCTGACCCACGCGCCGCGCAGACGTAACCATGAGAGGGGTTTCAATCTACCGATTCTTTCGCCAAAAAAGGAGGCATTTATGCATTCACTCCCCGAAGGCCGGTGCGTCAGGCACTTTCAGTATGGGCTGGGTGTGGTAACTCATTCGGACGCCGAGCGCACCTCCATCGATTTCCACCTGCATGGACCGAAGAAATTTGCCACCAAGATCATGGTAGTTGAGTTGTCGAATGAAGCCATTCCGCTCAAGCCTTCGCCACCCCGGCGCCGCAGGAAAGCCCCCGTCCAACTTCAGGCTTAGCCCGATTATCTCACCATGGTTTTGGAAGGGCGGGGCTCTAGCCCCGCCCTTCCGCCCATCCCAACGGAAAGCTGTGGGCCTCAAAAGCAGGTCCGCGCTACCTTGCTGGCAAAGTCCGCCGCGGTCTTTGAGCCCCCGAAGCCTGCCCCTGCGCTCCGCTCAGGGCAAGCTCTGAGCGGAGCGCAGGGGGGGCGATCTACCCAATCCCCCAGACCACCCTTCACCACGGAGGCACCGAGGCGCACTGCGGCGGAGCCGCAACCCAAGCTGTGCCATGGCCGTCCCGGCCATGCCCGAGCACGGGCGGGACGCCCGTGGCACAGAGGAAAACCGGCGGATGCTCCGGGCCACAGGCTGCTAGGGCGGGCGGACGGCTCCCCTCCTGATTCAGAGCTTGTCCTGAACGCAGTGAAGGAAGGGGGACGGCGCGTTCGCGCCAGGGGTGGTTACGGGACCTTAAATCCCAATCCCTAATTCCTAGCGGGGGGTGGCGGAAGTCATGATGTGGGTAAATCGTACGGGTGTATATTTAATGTCGCTCTGCGGTTGCAAACCACAATTGCTGCGCCATCGGGAGGACCCGCGTATGAGAACCGACAGAACTAAAAAACTTCCACTCTTTTTCACCCAGGTCATCGGGTCGCTGCCGCGACCCCAGTTCGTCCAGGATCTTATCAACCGGCGATCGGAAATGCCCGGGGAGCGCTTCCAGGCGGTGATGGACGACGTGGTCACTTTTGCCATCCGCCTACAGGAGCAGGCAGGCCTCGACGTCATCAGTGATGGGGAATGGCGGCGGGTGAATTACGTGAATGAGTTTCTGCTACGAGTAGGAGGTTTCGAAAAAATCCGGCCATACGAGCATGCTGGCGAGAAGAAGGTCCAATATGTCGTGACCGGAAGGATGCAAGCTCGCGAGCCTGTGTTTGTCCGCGACGCTAAGTTCCTGGTGAACCACACTGACCGCGTCACCAAGTTCGCCCTACCCAGTCCGTTCCTGATCGCCATCCGCTACTGGCAGGAGGATTTTTCCCGGCAGGCATACCCTACGGAGCAGCACTTCATGGAGCATCTCACCGAGATCCTGGCGGCCGAGGCCAAGGCGCTGGTAGGGGCCGGCATTGACATTGTGCAGCTCGACGACCCGGCCCTGGTGTATTTCTGCGATCAAAAACTGATGGAGCAGGGCGAAACGCACGATTCGCGCTTGCGTAGGGCCTGGGATCCAGACCGGCAGGTCGCCGAGGCGGTCAGTTGCATCAACCGCATCCTCGAAGGTCTTGCCGCCGAAACGCATCTCCACTGTTGCCACAGCGTGTACAAACGCAAGAGCGACGTCGCGGGGAACTATGAGCCGCTGCTTCCCCGGCTCAGAAATGCGAAGATCGACCGTCTCAACCTGGAATTCGCTTACCAGAATGTCGGCGTCCCCAGCGACTTAAAACTCCTGCCGGAGGGTGTGGGGGTCGGTATGGGTGTAGTCGACGTGCGTAGCGAGCGCCTGCCCGAGGTTCGAGAAATCGAGTTGCTGGGCGCTGCCGGCGCAGAGATGGTCAGCCCCGACCGCATCGCCCTGAACCCCGACTGCGGCTTCGCTCCGGACTCGGGACAGCCACCGACGATTGACGAGGCGTTCCTCAAGCTCTCCCGCCTCACGGCCGCAGCCGAGCGCCTCCGCCGCCGCTTCCAGCATCGAGGCGAACAGCGAGCAACCCATGCATGACCGAAGCGCAGTGCGGCGAGGGCATGGTGACACGTTAGCGTACTATTTGGCTTTCGGACGAACCGCGGACCGGCAGAACAGATCCGCGCGACGCTCTTAACGGGGAGGGATTTAATGCGACGACGCGAATTATTGAAGGCGGGTGTGGGGGGATGGGGAGCAGGCTTCGTGGATCCCGCCCGATTGCTTCCTCGACAGACGAGCCCTGACCCTGCTGATTCACGCTTGGACAAAGGGGAAGAGCAACAGTACAGCATCAGCATTCGTGAATACCTGTCGCGCGAAGCGCTGAAGGTCACCACGAATTCCCTCGCGGATTACCCGGACGCGGAAGCCTTGCGGCGGTTGGCGCCGGAGCGCCGCCGGCAATTTTGGGAAATGATGGGCCTTCCGGATTTTCCCCCTCCCGAAAAGCGGCCTCCTCTGAACGTGAAGGTGACCGGCGTGATCGATCGCCCGCACTACCGCATCGAGAAGCTTTACTACGAGAGCGTGCCGAAACTCTACGTTGATGCCAACCTGTACGTTCCTAAAAACCTCAAGGGCAAAGCACCCGCCGTGCTTTACGTGTGCGGCCATGAAGTTCACCAGAAGGTGACCTATCAAGGGCATGCGCGGAAATTTGCGGAATTGGGTTTTGTCTGCCTACTCGTCGAAACGCTCTATCGAGGCGAAGTGCTAGGCGATCATGATGGCCCTCGAGTAGGCAAGTTCCATTGGTACAGCCGCGGCTATACCTCCGGCGGCATTGAAATGCTGAACGGCATTCGCGGCATCGATCTGCTGGTCGAGCGCCCGGAGGTGGACGCCGAAAGAATTGGCGTGACGGGCATGTCGGGGGGCGGCATGTACAGTTGGTACATCCCGGCGGCTGACGAGCGGCCCAAAATTGCGGCGGCAGTTTGCGGAACGGCAAGTGTGGCGTCGCATGTCGCGAACCGGGCCGTGGACCGGAATTGCGACTGTATGTGGTGGGTCAACACCTATGGCTGGGACCAGGCGGGCCTGGGAGCCCTGATCGCTCCGCGGCCGTTTTACATCATATCGTCCCGGCTGGATCAGTATTTCGTTATTCAGGGCGCCCGCGACGTCTATCGCCAGCTTAAAGGGCTCTACACCACGCTCGGAGCGGCCGATCATTTGAACTGGCAGGAGTCGCCGGGCGAGCACGGATACGACAAGGTTTCACGCACCACCGTCTTCGCCTGGTTCCTAAAGCACCTCGAAGGGAAAAACGTTTCGCCCGAGGAGGTCGGAGACATGGATCAGGTCCCGGAACACCAGGAGTCGTGGGACACGCTGCGAGTATTTGTGAATGGCCCGCCGCCCGATGACGATGTGCCGACGATCCATGACGACAGGTTTGTTCCGCCGGCCTTGCCCCGAACCTCCAGTCCCGGAATCATCGTCGAGGAGCGCCGGCAGGTGGTTCGGAAATTGCGTGAAAAAACCTTTCGCGCGTTCCCCCAGGCGCCACCCCCACTCGACGTCAAGGTGGAGTACGATTACGAATTTTGGGAAGACGGAGCGGGGTGCCGGTTTTCCTTCACGTCCGAGGAAGGCTGGCGCTTGCGCGGCTATCTGGTAAGCCTGCCCAAGACCACGCCACGACCGGCGCCGGCGGTTGTCGGGCTTCGCATGCCCGGGGCGCCGATGGGCCTGTTTGGAGAGGATCAGTTCCTGGGAAGAGAGTCTTCGGAGCCGGTGGCGAGGCTGTTTATCGAGCCGCGTGGCACGGGAGACACGGCGTGGGGTGAGGAACTGAACATGCATGTGCGCCGCGCCAGTGCCTGGTCAGGCAGCACTCTGGCCAGCATGCGGGTTTACGACACCCTGCGCGGCCTCCAGGCAGTCCGCCACCTTCCCTTTGTCGATGCGAAGCAAGTGGCGCTCGCGGGACGAGGGGAAATGGCCGCCATTGCCCTCTATGCCGCGCTTCTCGATGGGGACTTGCGCGCCCTCATTTTGGATTCACCCCCTGCTACCCAGAATGCCCCAAGCGAGCACGATGGGCGCGGGCCTGCCATCGAAATGCTCAACTGCCTCCGCATCACGGACCTGGCACAAATCTCCGGACTGCTCTACCCCTTGGAACAGGTATTCCTCGGCGAGTTTCCCTTGACGTTTGCGTGGGCGGAGGAGATTTATGACCGCTTGGGGCCGCCCGGGAAACTTCTTAAGTTGCGAGACTTGAGCGACTGGCGGCCTTCCTGATGAGACGCCAGGCAAATCAGGGAAATAGGGAAATCCCGGGAAAGCCGACGAAAATGAGGAAAATGGGGACACGCGTGCCAGTCCCATAGGTCAACTTAGGTCAATTAACGCATACGGCCCTTACCTCGCGTGCAATTTTCTCGAGCCGAATGGGTCGTGCGGCTGACCTGTTGGAGAAAGGGTGTCATGGCGAGGGGCGAGTCGACAGCCCGAGCCCCGTGTCCGGTTTCCCGTCCTTGGCCCCCCTCGCCGTGCCCCCGACACTCCCCCGCTTCGTTTATCGGCGGTTCTTGCGGACGACTTGAACTTGTTTTGCGCGTGTGCGGCCTACGAAGGAACCCCTCATCCGGCCTCGTCCCTCAGCCACCTTCTCCCCTGGGGAGAAGGAAAACACAGCTTCTTCGCGGCGGGGCCGCTCGGGAAGTGACCCTTCACCCCCACGACAAGCAGAACGTGGGACCCCCTACTCGCCCCGGCTGGTGAAAGCGCCGGCGGCGAGACACCCTCTCCCCCGGGAGAGGGAAATTGTGTTGCGCGCGCGCACGAGCGCGCCCGGAAAAGGATTTGTCACCTTCTCCCAAGGGAGGTGTGGTCTGCGCTCTCATCGGTGAGAGTCTGGTGCGGCGTGCGGAACCCATAGAGGGTGAGAGCCGCGATTTCGGCAAGGCGGAAGTCCCGCCCTTCCGATTTTCACGCCGCGTACACGCACTGGCGGCCTTCGTCCGCGTAAGCTTGAAGCAATTTGGGGTCGGCGTCGAAAAAGTGGTCGGAGGGCGAGAGGATGAACCCGCCGCCTTCGCCGGCGGCCTGGAAGCAGTGTCGCACCGCGGCCCGCGTCGCTTCCGGCGGGCAATCGATCAGGCTATGAAATTGATCGAAGCCGCCGACAATGCAGACGCGGTCGCCGATGCGCCGCTTGGCTTCCGCCAGGATCACATCACCGCCCATGCCGGCGGGCGTGAAGGTCTCCATGGCATCCGGTTTCATGTCGGCGATTTTTTCGAGGATGGGCATCATGCCGCCGCAGGTGTGGTAGACAATCCGCTGGCCGGCCTGGTGAGCGAGCGCAATCAGCTCGGTGTCGTAGGGCGCGACGAATTCATCGAACAGTTTGGGTGAAATCACCGTCGACGATGCTGAACCGCCCCCCAGTTCCACGAGGTCAATCCTGGCCCCTGCCATCGATCGGATGTAAGTCTTTTTGCGGCGGTGCAGGATGCGCAGGAATTCGTGCACCCAGGCGGGGTCGTCGTAGGTCTCGAGGATGAGTTGCTCGGTGGGATAGAGACAGCAAGCGTCCTGCCAGGTGCCGGGCTGCCCGTACACGTCGAAGCAGGGGATGTGGCTGCGCACCAGGCCGCGCTCACCGTATTGCTCGACGACCTGGTTCGTCGCCTCCACATCGCAGCAGGGCGCGGTGACGTATGCGCCGATGAGGTCGATGTCGCGCTTGTTCTTGACGAGATGTTCGCTGACCCAGGTGGTCTGCGCGTTGGATTGCGTCACCATGGTCAGTATGCCCTTGGGGGTCACAAAACGATAGCGCACGGTTTTGTAAGCCCCACCGGGAATTTCCTCCGGCTCAATGCGCCACTGGGGGGAGGAGATTCGGTGCGCCTCCAGAAATCCCGGCTCGCCCTGCAAGGGATCGTAATAGTCTCCGCCGCCGGGAGCGGGTTTGTGCAGCACGTGCCAGGTGATCGGGTCCAGGCCGTAATGCTGGAAGAATTCCTGGGCGGAAATCCCATCCTCGTACTTGTCGAGAAAATACTGCATGACGTGATGGGTCGTCACCGGCAGGCGGTCGGGCTTGCGCCTTTCGAGGGCGGCAAGAAACCTTTGCTTGGATGTCATAGTCATAGGCAAGAAGATAGGGAGTCTACCAGGAGCGTTTGCGGACGGGGCGATGGGCCTCGCGGTAGGCATCAAGTTCCTGGTAGGAGAGGGTAGAGCAGCGGGGTAGAGGATGCTCGGCCGTTTCCAAGTCCAGGGCCTTTTGGAGCTTCTGATAGCAGAGCGCGGCCGCGTCCTGAAAAGGCAAATGGGTCTCGGCGAAGGCGCGGTTCGAGATGCTGAAGATGAACTCGCGGTCTTCGGACTGCTTATTGATGACCCGGTAGGAATAGTCGCGGCCATGCGCTTTCAGTCGAAATCCGAGATATTGGATTTGCATAGCGGCTTCCTTTCCGGTTGAGGGTTGCCACCCGCGCCGTTGCGCGAGGGCACGGCGCGGGTAGGGAGCTTGGTTGGGCTTAGAGCTTTTTGACGTTCTCAGCTTGCAGGCCCTTGGGGCCCTTGGTAACGGCGAACTCTACCGCTTCTCCTTCGGCGAGGGATCTGTACCCTTCCGACTGGATGGCGGAGTGATGCACGAAGACATCATCTCCGGAAGAGCGCTGGATAAATCCATAGCCCTTCGCGTTGTTAAACCACTTCACAACACCTTGTTCTCTGTCCATATCGTTTCTGTGTTCCTTTGATTGTTTGGGATTAACTTGTTCCCATCTCGCCACCGCTCGCCATAAACGGAAATGGCCACAAAACCATTGCTTTTGTGGCCTTTGAGGATCGTGGTGGTCGGCTACGAAAAGTGATCAAGCTTCATTAGTATACACGTTTGGCCATCATTGTGCAAGGGGCAAAAATTAATTTACCGAATTTTGTGCAACTTCAAGATCGCCTTATACTTACGGAGCCTCTCACGGTTCTTCTAATTTCCAGCAAGTCCGAACTCCCAGAGTTGGCCCATAGTCATCCTCCCGCGCGGTATGTGGACGAATTGCGCTCTCCCTTTTTGGGATCGCCGCGTAGGCCAATACGTCCGCCTTGCGGGCGTCAGATGAAACTCCTCATGCGGGGCCAGATTTCCTGGAGCGTGTGCTTCGGTTTGCGGCAAAGGAATATCGGCGCCCCGGACTCGCGCGCGTAGGGGTGCTCGAAGGTTGCGACCTCCTGGACATCCTCGTACATGCGTTCATAGCCTTCCTTCGATCCACCGATCACCAATAGCAGTTTTCCCGGTTTCGGGCCTGGCCCCCAGAACCAATAATTGTTGTGGCTGCTGATGGCGTTCGGCAGGGCGTACTGCTTCCCGAAGAAATCGATGGCGCCGGCTTCGCCGTAATTGCTGGCCCCGATCACGCAGTCGGCTTTTTCTTCAGGCGAGAGGCGGTTATAGACCTGGGCCACTTGCGCCACCATTTCCGGCCAGCCGAACATGTCCGCATACATCTGCGGGAGCTTGAACGACTCTTCGCCTCTCTCACCCGTACTTGGCCTAATGCCGATCCAACTCTGATACCGGATGAAGGTCTCGATCGGGAGCACGGGAAGAACCAATGGCGCTGTCAGAATACCCCCCAAAACCATAACGCCGAGGTAAGAGGGCTTCAGCCAGTTCCGGTGAGGGCGGGTAAGGAAGGCACTGACCGCCACGGCGCCGGCGGGCAAAAGGATAAGGAAGGCAGGCGCAAAATAGTAAGGCTTGGAGTGCGTGCTGAGCAGAATACCCAGGACCGCAACGTAAATCCATCCGAGCACCTGGAATTTGCGTCCTTGCCGCGAGAAGAAAAGGTAGATGAGCCCTGCCAGCCAGACGGGAAGCGTGAAGGGATGAACTTCCAGTGCGCACTCCTCCAGGAAAGCCAAGGGTGTCATAGGCAGGTTTTTCTTGAAGGTCACGTTGTGAATGAACTCTGCGGTGGGAAAGTGGTGGCGCACTTCCCACAGCACGTGCGGCAGGAAAATCAGGGCGGCGAGCGCGCCACCCACCCACAGCCAGGGAATGCGAAAATGCTTGCGAGCGGGCGTAAGCGCCAGCCCCACGATGAGCCCCAAGCCGAGGAATCCCATCGAGTATTTGTTCTCCAGCCCCAAGCCTGCTACCAAGCCGAACAGCACCCACAGCCGAGCGTCGCCATTTTTCAGAATGCGGACCAGAATGTATATGGCCAACGCCCAGAACAGGTGGTCGAAGCAATTCATCGAGTAGTAGTTGTCGATGGCCAGGTAAACTCCCCCAACGATGAACGCCGTCGCTGCCAGCGCTTGCGCAAAGCGGTCGCCGCCCATCTCGCGGGCAATCAGCCCCATCAGGCAAGCCACCAGCGCGCCGCATACGGCGGGCAAAAATCGCAAGGCAAAGAGCGAAGTGCCCAGCAGATGACCACTGATGAACAGCATGAGTTCCGAAAACGGTGGCTGGTCGACATAACCCCACGCCAAGTGTTTGCTGCAAGCAATAGCGTAAAGCTCGTCGCGGAAGTATCCGTAGGCGCCGTTGCTTCCCAAATGAATCAGCAGCGTCACGAGCGCCAGGGAGATCAGCATGCGGCGGTCGGTGAGCGTGTGGCGCTCGGGAGTAGATTCGTGCCAGGTCACAGTGAATACCTCGACAAACACGTCGCGCAAGCCTGCCCTTTTCATTGTGGAGCACGGAATGATGTTCGGCAACAAGATGCGTGCCGAACGATCGTCAACTCACCCCTATGGGCGGTAGTGGCACAGTTTGAAATTCCGTTTGATTACGTAAGACTATCCTTGGGATATCGCACCTGAGAAAAGCCCACGGACAGAGATGCATTGTCCGTGGCTACCGGCTTGCAATGTCGTTAAATTGTGCCGCCTACTTTCCTGATTCTCATGTTGCCTTCTTGAGGCAAGTCGAGCATCCTAGGGCAGGCATGAAGCGCCTGCTGCGGACGTTGCACCAGATTTGGAATTTGCCTGTAGTGAGGAGGGAGATTTCGTCATGACAAGACGTGAGTGCATCCTGGCCATGGCTTCAGCGGCTGCATTGCCTCCCACCCGTGCAGCGCGGCCGGCTCGTTGCATCGTTCTCGATGCGCAAGGTGAACCCGTGGCGCCCGACGCGATGGTGCGGTTCCACACGTGCGATCTCCTGCTCCGTCCCTTTACACTCGCCCCGGTAGTTGCTGCCGGGCAAATCACTTTCTCTCCACCTGCCCAGCCGTTTCGAATATCGCTCCCGTTGCAGGTTCCGGGCTTCGGGCACGTGTTTGTGTACGCCGACAATCGTGGGGCCGGCTACACGCCCCGTTCACTCGCCAAAAGCGGCGACCTGTTGTTGAACTATGAATTTGCCGCCGACCGCCTGTCTACCGTCCGACGCCTCGCGGACGACTGCCGAAGTCTGGGGGTCACAATTCCTTCGGGTTTGTCCGTCCGCATCTCGGCGGCAGAGGAATTACTCCAGAGAGCCGAGGTCGCGCGCGGGGACCACCCCGCCTGCGCCCGAGCCGCCATGGAATCGCTCCGCGAATCGCTCTGGGCGGGCGAAGGGCTGGTATTTGAGCGCGCCAAGTACCGGATTGCTAAGCAGCCGCCTCGCCCTGGCTTCCTCTTCGGAGCGAACGCGTTTGGCTTCGCCAGCGGCCCCCAGTGGTACCGAGAGTACTACACCCAGCTCCTCAACTACGGCACCATTCCTTTCTATCGAGGCATGCTCGAGCGAGAGCGGGACCATCCCGATTACTCGGAGCCGGAGGCAATCCTGAACGCCGTGGACAAGGCTCACGCGTCCATCATGATCAAAGGGCACCCGCTCATCTTCCTGGTGGCGGAAGCCACCCCCAAGTGGCTTAAGAACCTGCCTTTCGAAGAGACGAATACGCTGTGCATTGCCCGAGTGCGTGAAGCCATCAGCCGGCTCCGTAGCCGCGTCCACGTCTGGGATGTCATCAATGAAGCCCACGTGCAACCTGAAACGGGCACCGACATGGTGGGGTTCACGCGAGAGCAGAACGTGGAAATGACCGTCTCCGCCCTGATAGCCGCGCGCGATTCGGACCCCACTTGCTATCGTGTCGTGAACAACACCGGCACCTGGAGCGATTACTACATGGCAGGTAAGCCCGCGGTATGGCAGCAGTGCGTGTACGATTACCTGTCGATGGTCAGAGATGCGGGCGCCAACTACGAAGCCATCGGGCTCCAGTACTATCACTCGGGCCGGGACATGGTCGAATTCGAACGCAACCTCGATTTGTTTCAGGCGTTCGGGAAACCCGTCCACCTGACGGAGTTGGGCATATCCTCCTCCTCGCGAGAAGCCGAGAAGAGCGAATGGTGGGGCGGTGGCCCAGGCGGGGCGAAGTTCGTCTGGCATGGCGAGCGGTTCACGGAGTCCTCGCAAGCGGACTGGTTCGAACAAGTCTACACGATCGGCTACAGCAAGCCGTGGGTTCAGGCGATCAGCACTTGGGACTTTTCGGATCCCGCCTTCATCCCACACGGGGGACTTATGAGAGAGGACGGAACGCCGAAGGAAAGCTATCGGCGTCTGACAACCCTTCTAGCGGATTGGCGAACGGCGAGGCGAAGCGGGTAGCGCGGACCGCCGATTTTGCGGTCCGCGTCCTTTCGGTCGCAATCATTTCCACAGTGGGGTAGCGCGGTATTTGGCTCCGAGCCGAATTCCTCCGCGGCGCTTTCTCATTGCTTGGCTTGGAAATATCGCGGGGCGCTCACGCGCCCGAAGAACCATTTCCCTCTCCGAGGGGAGAGGGTGGCTCGCCGCCGGCGCTTTCACCAGCCGGGGCGAGAAGGGGGCCCCACGTTCTGCTTGTCGTGGGGGTGAGGGGTCACTTGCCTGCCTTCTCCGCCAGCGTCCCGTTCGTGCTCCCCCGCTTCCCTCGCTAGGGCCATCCACACGGTCGTAAAACTTACCTTTTGTGACACGCCGTTACTTGGTGAGCACGTCATAGACGTTGTGCTCCCCAATCCAAAACCACAGGTATTCGTTGGGGAACTTGGCGGCAAGGGCGCGATATTACAGCGTGACCCGGGTGGACCAGATTTCCTGTCCATGGCGTTCGCCGAGTTTTTTGAATTGTAAGGAAGGGTGGCGCGGATTGCTTTTTAGCAAAGCGCATTGCTTATCAGCGCGGGCGCGAATGTCGGCGGGCAGGGCATGGTAATCATTCCAGAAATCCGCGTTCGCGCGGTGGATCATGACGGGGGTCGCTAGTGCGGTCGTGTGTTTCCGGCCTTATGGTCAGCCAAGGCGCGATTGATACGGTCGTCGATGCGACCCGCATCAAGATCGGCTTTGAGCTGGGCGTCGATAGTCTGCGGACAGTGCTGGTCCAGCCATGAGTACAACTCTTCCAACTCCGGTGGCGTAAGCGCTCCTATCGCGCGTTCGATCTCTTGAACAGTGTTTAAGCTCATGAGTGCCTCTCACTATCTTGGGGCCGGAGGAAAGATGAGCACGCAAGGGTAGGGGAGTTCAACCGGACCGGCGCGGCAGGCAGCGGGTAGCGCATCAGTCTCCAAGGCCGTCCGAGCGTGGTGAGAAGTGCGGGCTAATGGCCTTTCAGGATTTGGGGAATGCGGGGAAAGAGGCTGGCGGCCTGTTGGGCTTGTGGGTCGCCTTTGGTTTCGACTTCGTCCCCGCGCTCTAAACCAAAAATCAAATTGATCAGTTCCACCTTGATGTGCAGTTTCAAGTAGTCCTGATCCGCGGACCAGTACTCCTCCGGGACGCGGACGCCGTTGCTGAGGAGATTGTCGCGGAAGTTCTCCATCATCTCGGGCGGCGGCTCGAAAGACTCCTCTACTTTGCCGCGGGCCGTGATGTAGGCCTCGGCATAATTCGTCATGTAGCTCCGTTGAATGATGAAGGCGAGCCAGGGGTCGATGGGACGCTTGGTGATGGCCACGTCCGGGGTGATGCCCCCATCGGCGGTGATGGGGCGGCCATCCTGGGTGTGAAAAGTGGGCGCCGCGGCCGAAGCGGGATGGGGGTCCGCGGCGCTCGGGGCGGTCTTTTCCTTGGGCGCCGCCGGCGGGTAGAGAGCAGCAATGGTCAGCGCGGTGCCGGTAAGCGGGCGTTGGATGGAGCGTCCACTGGGCGTGAAGTATTGGCCACTGATGAGCGCCAGGCCCGTCTGTTCGCTGAGCTCCACGACCGATTGCACCAGGCCTTTGCCGAAAGTAGGTTCACCGGCAATGACGGCGCGATCGTATTCTTGTAACGCCGCGGCCAACACCTCGGCGGCGCTGGCGGTGTTGGCGTTCACGAGCACCACCATGGGAAGGTCATAGTGGCGAGGCAGTTCCAAGGTGCGATAAACCTTTTCCGGCATGGCGCGGCCGCGCATGGTCAACACCAGCTCGTGGGGCTTGAGGAACAGACTGGCTACGCTCGCGGCGGCATCCACCATGCCTCCATGGTTGTCGCGCAGATCGAGAAGCAGGCCCTGCAAGTGCGGGGCGTCCAGCCGGTCGAGCGCGGCCGCCACTTCCTGCGGAGTCTTCTCCTCGAAGCTGGTTATGTGGACGTAGGCGATCCCCGGCGACCAGAGGAACGTCTTGTCCACGCTGGGGAGGGCGACCTCGGCCGGATGCAGGTCAAAGTCCTCCGGCACGAGCCGGCCGGGATGAATCACTCCCAGGCGGACGGGCCGTGAGCGCGAACGCTTGAGGAGTTCGATTAGCGATTGGAAGTCCAGGCGGTCGATGCGCTCCCCGTTGATTTCTACAATTTCATCGCCGGGGCCCAGGCCGGCGCGCTCGGAGGGTGAACCCTGGGCGGTCTGTAAGATCAGGACCTTCCCGGGCATCACATAGAGGATGGAGCCGAAACCCAGCGCCTCACCACGCGCTTGCTGCTTCAGAAGCTCAAATTGATCGCGGTCGAGGAAAGCCGAAAAGGGGTCAAGCGTCGCCAACATGCCGCGAATGCCACCATCGAAAATGGCATGGTCGGGGTCTACCGGCTCCATGTAGTTCTGCTCGATGGCATTGTATAGGGCGGCAAATTTCACGGCCTGGGCAGCAACATCGTCCGGGGGCGCGGAGGCAGTCTGCCCAGAGAGCCAGGACGCGCGGAGAAAAAACGGGGCGGCAAGAAAAACAACACCTAGAATAGAGCAGCAAAGCTTCAGTGACTTCGTCATGTCCTCTCTGCCAGTATAACCCAGATGCGGGGTTTGAACGGGGAAGCATGCCGACGATCTGGGCAATACGGGATGGCAGTTTCAACATGGGCAGAACGTCCGGCGCAGGTCGAGACGAAGCATTTCAAATGACATTTTGTCCATTGAAATTTCCGATGCTCGGGCAGGTTTGGAAGTTTTTCGCATCTGTCGCAACCTAAATTGGTGACAAAAGTGCTAATATTTTCAACAGTGGTCGAGGTGTGTGGAAAATGCCTCGCCAAAATGTTAACTGCTTTGGGGATTTGCTAGGAGCCCACAATGGAGAAAGCGCCTGAGGTAAGTCGTCGTGAGTTCTTGAAAACTGCCGCCACCGCCGCTGCCGCCACGGCTGTACCCAGTCTGGGTGCACCCGCCGTGCTCTCCGCGGAGACTACGAGCAACCCCGTGCGTTACGGAATCGTGGGCACGGGCACGGAGGGCTGCACGCTGCTGAAGTTTCTGGCGACCATTCCCGAGGGGCGCTGCATCGCCACCTGCGACATCTATCCGCCCAACCTCAAGAAGGGGGTTGAGACGATTGGCTCGAACCCTCAAACCTACGACGTCTACCATGCAATGCTCGAGCGCAAAGACCTGGACGCCGTGGTGATCGCGACGCCTTTGAACCTCCACACCCAGATGGTCGTGGACGCTCTCGACGCCGGCAAGCACGTCTTCGTCGAGAAGACCATGTACTTTAAAGAAGAAGACGGCGACGTGATTCACAAGGCACTGGCCGACCATCCCCAGCAGCTCCTCCAGGTGGGTCTACAGCGGCGCTCCAGCCTGCTTTACCAGGTGGCCTTGGAGATGATTCGCAAGGGGGCGCTGGGCAAGGTCATGCTGGTCGTCGTGCAATGGCACTCGCACACCAATTGGCGAAGGCCGGTTCCCGACCCCAAACTCGAGCGGCTGCTGAATTGGCGGATGTACAAGGAATACTCCGGCGGACCCATGGCCGAGCTAACGGCTCACCAAATCGACGTCGCCAATTGGGTGTTTGACGCGGATCCCATTTCCGTGTCGGCCACGGGCGGAATCGATTACTGGAAAGATGGCCGTGAAACGTACGACAACGCGCAAGCCATCTTCGAGTATCCGGGCGGAAGGAAAATGGTCAGCACCTGCCATCTCTTCAACGCTCACGGAAAGTTCGAAGAACACATCATGGGCGACCAAGGAACGCTGATCATCACCTTGGGGAAGGGCCTTTACTTTCGGGAGCCGGTGGCCAAGGTTTCCGCCCCCGGCGCCAAGGAAAACTGGTGGGCGGGCGCGACGGTCAGCGAGCAGGCTGAGCAAAACGGCATTCCCATTTTCCCGGAGCGACGAGCCATCGGGGACCTCGGCTTTGCCGACCGCGAGATGACTTACGCGAAGCGCTGGCTGGCCTCGATGGGAATTTACAACTATGAGGAGCCCCACGACCCCTGGTGGAGTGAGATGCATAATTTCATGGTAAGTGTGCGGGATGGTAAGCCGGTGATCGCGCCGTTCTCTGTCGGCGTCGGAGATGCGCAGGGGGTTATTTACGGGAACCGCGCGATTGAGACAGGGCAAAAGATTTTCTGGCCGCAAGCTCAGCCGCAAAAGGACATTCAGAAAGAAAGCAAGCGGGCGTAAGCGGGAATCCTTACAATCAATATGTACATAGCTCCCCTCCTCATCTGAGGAGGGGAGTTCTTGAAAGACTCCCCTCCTCAGATGAGGAGGGGTGGCGCGCCGAGCGCCGGGGTGGTGCTGAGTACTTGTGCCACGGGCGTCTCGCCCGTGAACAGTCACGGCCAAGATGGCCGTGCCACAACCGCGGAACGAGCGGCCGAGCGCCGAGGTGGTGCTGAGTACTTGTGCCACGGGCGTCTCGCCCGTGAACAGTCACGGCCAAGATGGCCGTGCCACAACCGCGGAACGAGCGGCCGAGCGCCGGGGTGGTGCTGAGTACTTGTGCCACGGGCGTCTCGCCCGTGAACAGTCACGGCCAAGATGGCCGTGCCACAACCGCGGAACGAGCGGCCGAGCGCCGAGGTGGTGCTGAGTACTTGTGCCACGGGCGTCTCGCCCGTCAGAGACCGCCGCCACAGACCAGCGGGCGAAACATGCAAGCAACTTTCCAATCGATCAGCCGCGGGGGGTGGTTCGTTCTCGCCTTCCTGGTCTCGGTGGGCGCCCGGCCGGCGCAGGCCGGCGATTTGGCGGTGCGCTACGAGGCCTCGCACGAAGCGATGGGAACGGTTTATACCGTAGCCGCTTACGGGCGCGACCAGGAATTTCTCTCGGAAGTCGTCAACCAGGTTTTCGAGGAGATCGACCGGCTGGACGCGCAGATGAGCAACTACAAGCCGGAGAGCGAACTGTCCGTGATCAACCGCGAGGCCGCGCAGCATGCGGTCATCGTGGAGCCGCGGCTTTTCGGGCTGATCCAGTATGCGTGGCGCGCGAGCGACGAATCCGGAGGCGCTTTTGACATCACCGTGGGGCCGCTGATGAAGCACTGGGGGTTCTTCCGCGGGCAAGGACGGCTGCCCAGCCCGCCGGAGATTTCCCAGGTTCTCAAATCCGTTGGCTATCAGCATATGCATCTTGACGCGGAGCGGCGCAGCATTCGATTTGATGTGAGCGGCATGGAAATTGACCTGGGGGGGATCGCCAAAGGCTACGCCGTGGACCAGGCGGTGGAAATCCTGCGCTCGAATGGCGTGACTTCGGCGTTGGTTTCAAGCGGAACCAGCAGCATCTACGCCTTGGGTTCGCCGCCCGGCGAGCGCGGGTGGAAGGTCACGGTGCGCGATCCGTATGACGCGGGCAAAGCCGCGGACGTGTTTCACCTCCAAAATTTCGCGCTTTCGACTTCCGGAAGCTATGAGAAGTTCTTCAAGATCAACGGCAAAATTTATTGTCACATCATGGACCCCCATACGGGCTGGCCGGTCCAAAACATGCTCTCGACCGTCGCGGCCGTCCCCACCGGCGTCGAGACCGAGGTGCTGACCAAGGTTTTCTTTGTGGGGGGTGTGGAGAAGTCGCGCGCGTACCTTGCTACCCACCCGAACGCCATCGGGATTTTCTATCAGCCCGGCGACAAGCCCCAAACTTTTAAGCGCACCGTCTTGCGCTCGAAATCCTTCCATATCCCTTCCGATAGCATCGCCGAGCTGGAACCATAGCGCGGCGCGGCTTGGTAGCCGCAACCAAACACGTCTTGTAGGGGCTGGGCTTGCCCTGGCCGGTGCACCCCAAGGGGTGCAGGCGAGAGGGATTCGGAGACGAGCCGGGCGCGCAACTGACCGACGAGCGCGGGGTTGATTTTGCCCCGTCTGGGGATTTTTACCAAAGCCTCAAGGCCGCCGTCGCGAGCGAGGCCCTATTAACAGCATGATTGAGAAATCATAGATTGAGCCTGCGCGAAGTGCTTTGGAGTGCGGTAGCAGCAGCTACCGCTTTCCGCCTTCGCTTCATACGGCCAATGTGCATAGGGCGGAGGAAGAAAGGCGGTAGCCGCTGCAATCGCACTCCAAGGTGGGTTTCGCCCGCATCAATGACGCCAATACCGAACTCCGACTCACAAGAGATATTGAGTTACGGCTCCGCCGCGCGGTGCTCCTTGCTTGTATATGGCTGTTCAATCATCAGCAATATCGCACCCTGGCCATCCGCTTGCGCTATAATGGTCACTGAGGTGGCCACATGAGAATCAGCACGGTCCGCGAATTCCGAGACCAAGCGACGGGTTTGCTTCGGTCAAAGGACCCCATCCTGGTGACACGGCGCGGCCGCGTCGCGGGCATTTTCTTCCCGTGCCCAGGGCAGTCGATCCCGCTTGAGCTGAAGCGCGAAATGTTCACCTTGCTGAGCGGAGCCGTCGCTCGCCAGATCAAAAAAAGAGGCCTCACCGAAAAGGAGATCCTTGCCGACTTTGAGCGCTGGCGTAAGGAGCGACGTGAAAATCGCCGCCGACGCTAAAGCCCTCCTTTCCGCCGTATTGGGCGGGCGAGCCAATCTCATCCTTCGCCACCCGGAAGTGGAAGAAATCTTGACCGCCGAGGAGACCTTGGGTGAGGTCCAGGAATATGCGCTTGGATTGGCTCGGAAAAAACGACTACGCGAAGATCTCGTGCTTCTGGCCGTGGCCACCCTCCCCGTCACCGTGATGGAACGGAGCATATATGTCTCCGAGATCACCGAAGCCTCCCGACGGATAGGCCAGCGCGATCCCGACGACATCCCGATCCTTGCCCTGGCGCTCACACTGAATGTGCCGTTGTGGTCAAACGACAGAGACTTTAAGGATGTCGGCGTGGAGTGGTACACAACCGAGAGACTGCTTCGACGGCTCCGAATAATCGACGATCATTGACTCCCTCCAGAGCACGACGCGCGGCCAAGAAGGAACTCACCATAGAGGCACAGAGGTCACGGAGAGCAGGCGGCGCAAGTAGCTCATCAGGCCTGTTTTCTGCGGCTTTTCTCACCGATTGCAATCAAGGACCGCGGAATCAACAGAACAGGTCCGCGCTACGCCTGCTGCGGGTTACACAACCTCAGGAGCCGTTCGAAGGGGTGAATGCAATCGAGAGATGCCGGGCTTGCCCTACCCGGCGTTCCGCAGGGTGAACGCGGAACCAGGGGGCGGCAAGCCGCCCCCCTACACCTTATTAGCCTGTGCCCTCCTCAAAACCGCGAGATTTCCTCCACCGTGTTCGCGTCGAGCCGGGTTAATATTTCCGTCAACAAATCGACAGCGCCGTCAAAATCATGACGGTCGATGACGCTGGTGTGCGCATGAGTGTAACGCGTGGGCACGGTCAGCAAAATCGACGGCCGGCCGCTGCCATAGCGCTGAATCTCGCTGCCATCTTCGCCATAGCCGCCGGACAGGACTTCGGTTTGCAAAGGAATCTGTTTCTCCCTGGCCACGCGCAGAAAGAACTCAACCAGTTTGCGGTTGGGGATCATCGAACTATCCGAGAGGAAGATGGCCGGACCGTGGCCCATCAGTTCCTGCGCCCGGTCGGGACGAACCCCCGGGACGTCGCCGGCGATGCCGGGCTCGAGCGCGATTCCCAGGTCCGGCTTCACCGTTTCGACCGCGACGTGCGCGCCCCGAAGGCCATTTTCCTCTTGCACCGTGAACACGAAATAGGTTGTGTTGGGGAGCTTAGCGCCGCTGGCCTTCAGCTTGCGCAGCGCTTCGACCATGACCACACACCCCACGCGATCGTCCCAGGCTTTCGCGGCATAACGATTGTGCGCCATCACCGTGAAGGGACTGACCGGGGCAATGAAATCCCCGGGGCGAATACCCAATTGCTCGGCCTCCTCTCTGGATGCCGCTCCCACATCGAGCACAATATCCTCGCGAGGCACCCCGCGCGGGCGTTCTTCCGCCGGCCAAACGTGCATGTCGCGGGCGCCGGTGAGGGCAAAGACCGGCCCTTGCCTGGTGAGGATGACCCAACGCTTGTCGATCAGCCACTGGTCAGGATAACCGAGTGTCTTGAACACAATAAAGCCGTCCGGCCGGATGTATTGCACCATCAGACCCAGTTCGTCCATATGGGTATCCACCATAATGCGGGGACGATCGGAGGCGCCGCGCACGACTCCGATGGCCGAGCCCATGCCGTCGATGGAAACTTCCGCGCCGGCGGCATGGAGATCGCGAACCACCAGTTCGCGCACCGGCCCCTCATACCCGGACGGCGCTGGCGCATTGGTGTACTCTTCCATCAGCCGCACCACCCGGTCTTCCTTGGACCCCCCTTGGGCAAGCAGTCCAATTCCGGCAGTTGCCGTTAAGGCCCACAAAAACCCCAGCATCATCACCCTGCGCATCATGCACCTCCGATGAAGTGGGAGTTTAATCCATTCTTTTGTTCAACAACATCCTATGGTAGAGAACCCGCCAAAGCAGTCGGCAGCACCTTCAACGGAAAGTAGCAACCCCCGTGCGACTCATGGTACGCTCTGGCGCGGAGACGACAACGATGGAACCTGCCACTACGCTCCGCGAAGCCTTTCAAGCTACGAATCCGCAGCAATCCCTGGGGAGCGGCGACCCCTATTACGTAGACCTCACGCAGGCCCGCAATTCCCTCGCTACCGTGTACATGAAGCAGACAATCGAGAATTGCGGCGAAGGCCAATACTCTCCCATTGTCCTCAGCGGCCACCGGGGTTCCGGCAAGTCCACAGAGCTTCGTCAATTGGAACAGACTCTCAGCTCTTCCTGCTTCATGCTCTACCTGGATGTCACGGATTTTCTTGATCCCCAAGATATCGACTACACCGACCTTTTTCTGCTGGTCTGCCGGCAACTCCTCGAGTCCCTACAGAAAAATGATGTCACTTTGCGCCAAGGCCTGTTGCAGGACGTTGAGAAATGGTTTATGAAAGTAACGAAGGAGGATGAGGAGTCCGTCAAGCTCTCGGCCGGCGTCAGCACTGAGCTGAGGGCCGGGGTGGAGATCCCTTTGATCGCTCGTCTCCTCGCCAAGCTGACTGCCGATGTGAAGGCAGGGTCTTCCCGCAAAGTCTCCACGCGTCAGGAACTGGACCTCTACTTCAGCGGGTTGTCGAGCAATACGAATGTCCTGCTAACGGAGGCGTCACGAGCTCTTAGGGACGCAGGCAAGCCGCATCAACTCCTGGTAGTATTCGACAATCTCGACCGTCTCCCCACTGAGAAGAGCGAAAAGCTCTTTTTCGCCCACGGCTCGCAGCTTCAGGAAATGTTCTGCCATGCCGTCTACACGGTTTCAATCGACACATATTATTCCCGTCGCCACCTGGCCAGTATTTTCCCCAACCACCAGATCATTCCCAACGTCAAGTTGCAGGCGAGCAAATCCAGTTCGGAACCCAACCACCCCGGCATTGACGCCCTGCTTCAGGTCATCCAAAAACGTCTCAGCGTCAAGGTTCTCCCTCAGCCGTCAGCCCTGGCAGAGGAGTTTGTCCGGCGCAGCGGCGGGTCGATTCGTCAACTGATTCGCCTCTTGCGTGAAGCCGTACAAAGTGCGCAGGCGCGCGGTTTGGCAACCATCGACGGCGAAGCTCTGGAGGATGCCGCCCGCTCCATCCAACAGGACTACGAGCGCATGTTGGAGCCCTCAGATTACCAACGACTCGCTCGCACCTATGCCACCAAGAGCATCGAAAAAGACGACGCCACCATGCAACTGCTCTCGAACCTCGCTATCCTGGAGTACAATGGCAAGGAGCTTTGGCACGACGTGAATCCTTTGATCGAGCCGATCGATGCCTTCCGGGCTGTCGTCTAAAGAACCCGCCCCCAACGCCGCCCTCGATGAGACGACGGAGAAGTCCTATCAAAAACTCCTGGCCTTTTTGGAGCTCGCTTCAGGGTCCACATTCGCCATAGCTCGCTGCAATCTGCCGTCACTTCGGAAAGAAATACTTCAACGAGTTTCGACCGATGCCGCCGCCAAAGGCGTGACGGTGAAAGAGGTCGATATTTCTTCGAACTACTCTCGCGATTTCGTTGCGGCGATAAAAGCACAATTGGACGGGTTTCCCACCGTTGGCCGGATGGCCGTGATGCTCACGGGAATTGACGGCTTGATTTACCAATCCGCCAGCCAGGAGAATCTTGCGGGCGAGGGGCGAACTCCATTTATTGCTCGCCTGAACTTTGACCGCGAGCGCATTGCCCGCGACCTGCCCTACCCAATCGTCCTTTGGCTCGAAAGCGAATCCCTCACCCTCCTTCTGAAGCAAGCCCCCGACTTCACTCAGTGGATCAGCGGACATTTCCACTTCGGCGGGCCAGCCGCCGAAGCTAAGGCTTTGGACCAATTGCTGGAGAGTTATAAATCGCTCCCCAGCCAGCCCGCAACTGAAACTCGCAAACAGGTTGAAGAGTTCAGTGGCTTGCTACAGGAACTGAACGAGACGCAAGGCCGCGAAGATCCCGTCACTCTCCGCAAGCGCCTTGCGGTGCTAAACGCCCTAAGTGTGAGGGCCTATCGGCTCTCAGACTTTCGCATGGCCCAGAAGCACTGGACCGAGGCGGTGGAGATTGCAAGGAAGCTGAATGACAGGTCCGCAGAATCCAGTGCCCTCGGCAATCTGGGCTTGGCCTATACGGCTTTGGGTGAGCCGCACCGCGCCATCGAGTACTGCGAGCAGTCCTTGGCAATAAAACGCGGAATCGGCGACCGTCGAGGCGAAGGCAGCACCTTGGGCTTCCTGGGCTTAGCCTATGCGGCCTTGGGCGACGCTCACCACGCCATCGATTTGTACAAGGAGCAATTGGTGATCACGCGCGAAATCGGTCACCGGCCCGGGGAGGCCGCCGCGACTGGCAACTTGGGCAATGCTTACAGGCAATTGGGTGAGACCCCTCGCGCCATCGACTACTACGAGAAGCAGTTGATGATCACCCGCGAAATTGGGGACCGTCAGGGCGAAAGCAACGCATTGGGCAGCCTGGGCAACGCCTACGCGATGTTGGGCGAAACGCGTCGCGCCATCGAGTACTACGAGCAAGCGCTGGCTATCCACCGCAGGATCGGCGACAGACGGGGCGAAGGGAGCTCCCTGGGCAATATGGCCAATGCCTTTAGGGAATCGGGCGAACCCCGCCGCGCGAGCGAGCTTTACGAGCAGCAAATAGCAATCTCACGGGAGATCGGTGACCGACGCGGTGAGGCCTACGGGTTGGGCAACCTAGGCAATGCATACAGGGAATTGGGGGAGCCCCACCGTGCCATCGAGCTCTATGAGAAGGCGCTTGAGATCGCACGGAAGATTGGCGACCGCCGGAGCGAGGGCACTGACCTTTGGAACATGAGCTTGGCGCTCGATCAACTTGGCGACCGCGCCCAGGCCATCGCTAATGCGGAGGCCGCTCTAAAGATATTAGAAGAAATAGAAGACCCCAACGCCGCCAAAGTCCGCCAGCAACTTGCCGAGTGGCGCAAGGCCTAGCGCCCTGCATTGCAATACCGTAAATTCTTGTTTTTTTAGCAAACAATTTGCATGTCTCGTAGGGGCTGGGCTTGCCCTGCCCTCGTTTCATCCCACGGACAAAGGACACGGGCAGGGCAAGCCCAGCCCCTACGAGACGTGGCACGGGCATCCTGCCCGTGTTGTTCAGGGCCAGGATGGCCATGCCACGCCTTTGGTTGCGGCTCCGCCGCCCTGCGCTGCGCGATCCCACGGCTTGCGCCCACAACCGTTGGGCCTGCCTGGCGCAGACCCCGGTTCTTTGGGGTTCGTGATTCCCCGCAGCGTC
>Ga0326727_10008389_pt1 | contig 26275 bp, 20 predicted proteins | sample MB2enrmetagenome_FD_207643 | JGI IMG/M metagenome (GOLD analysis project Ga0326727, IMG submission 207643) | Lab enriched peat soil microbial communities from McLean, Ithaca, NY, United States - MB29MY | ecosystem: Environmental > Terrestrial > Soil > Wetlands > Peat | place: USA: New York...
AGAGCGGGCGCTGGGCACCCTGAGGCCTGGACGGGCACGTTGATGTTCGATTCTCTCTTCACATTGGCCATTACGGGGAGGGAGGGAAAATATTGCAAGTCTTTTTTAAGAAAAAACTTCAGTTTTGGCTTCCCCCCGGAGGCGCGCCTGATAGAATGGGCTTGACGGAAGGGCCTGAGTTTGTTGAACTTGACGGTAGTTTACGCGCTTCCGGGGGGAAGCCTTAACTGATATGAGACCTCGCTGCCCACTGCTTTGCACGGCAGCGAGGTCCTGTTTTTAATCCCAGAACTCCACCTGATTCGGCACTTTGGGGTCTTTGGCGCGCTTGCCTTGGGCGTAGTTCGGGCCGATGACCGTCACGCTTTTGGCCCATTGTTCGTCGGTGATGTAGAGCATCCGCACATTGCCCGCTTCCGGCACGAGCTTTTGGATGATCCCAATGTGCTTGTCCAATTGTTCAAAATTCACGCACGGGCGCGCATAAACAGAAAACTGAATCATCAAAAAACCGTGGTCGAGCAAGTCGTTGCGGAAGCGTGTGGCCACCTTGCGTTCCTTCTGGGTCATCACCGGCAAATCAAACATGGCCATGAGCCATCCCATACTGAAAGGACTGTTGTTCATGCCGCGACGCTCGCCGTTGCCGGGAGTTCCGGCACCCAAAAAGCCCCGGCGGACATTTCTTCATAGGCCCGCGCCAGCGAATTGGCCGAGGCATCAATCGCATCCATCAACTTGAGCGTGTAATCGCCGCGCTTGACCCGGCGCTCCCGCAATTCGGTGCCGACCTTCTTTGCCCAGGCCTTCATCGAAATTTCCGGCGTCAGCATGAACTCCGCCAGCATCAATTCCACCGCCGGGCGAAACGGTTCCATCAGGTCATACACAAGCGGGTCTGAACGGTAGCGCGGCTTATGATGCACGCCCAGTTGTGGCAACAAACCGTGGATGATGAGGCTGCGATGACACAACGCCGCCAGCACCGCGTAGCCGTAATTGAGCATCTGATTCGGCGCGGTGTCCTCCTTCCGATCGCGTTTCGTCGCCGTCCAGCCGATGGACGGGAAATAAAGCTGCCAGTAACGCCGGGCGCAATTGGCCTCGTCAAAATTCTCCTGCTTGAGCGCCAGTTCCAGATGCGGCGAACGAAGCTGCTTGTGCAGCAACACCCGCGACTGGTTCAGGGTCTTGCCGCGCAACATTTCATGCCAGAGCCGCTCATTCAGCCGTCGAGGCCGCGCGGTCTGGTGCTGGAACGTTTTCAAGTCCACCACTCGCGCCAGTGGCGCCGTCCAGCCGCACGGCTGATACCGCTCATCACAATGCAACACGATGCCGTCCGTTTCCAACAGGCCGGAAAGAAAACTGGACGTAAGCGTGACGCCGCGCGCCGCGATGATGACGGCGCGAATGTCGTCCAGTGGCAAGCGCCGCTCATCCTGACCCTCAGCCCGGCATGTGATGAAGCCTCGTTCACGGCCCAGAATCGCGCCGTGTTGAAAGACGTGTAAGATGTGGTGGCTCATAAATTTTAGTCTGTTGGCGCGTAATGGAGGCCAGCTTTCATGAGTTCGTGGAATATCAACTTCGGAGGCACCTTTTTGCCAATTGGCGAATTGAGAGTGATATAATCATTTTTGCCGTCGCTGCATGAAATCGAACCAAGAAAATAATAGCCCTGTTCGATTACCTTTGAGCCGGCCTCGATTGTTTGAGGGAGATTGAAAAGCATATTTGTTTTCCAAAGGCGCCACAGCTTTTTGCCACCGGGTTCGATTTCCCAAAGCGGCTCGATTTCAGAATTGGCAAGTAATTGTTCCTTAATCACCTTTACGCTCTGAAACACTCGCACGGGTGTTGCCCGCCAGACAAATTCCCGGTCTCGTTTGCGCTTGTAGATGAAATAACCCCGGTTGCCGCCTTTGGCGTATTGCCCTGTGCGATCCTTCGAGACATCAACGTATTCTTCAAGCTCATTGCCGATGAGCTTGTGGACGCCCGTAATGGGTTGTATGCCGCCGCCTGACTTTTTGGCAGACTGATAAAATTCTATGAAATCGACCGCCGAATGGCTGGGACGAGTTACAAAAGCCTTGAAATGTTCGCGCTTCACTTGACAAAAAGTATCGCAAAACATCCGCCATTCTTTAGGAAGCGGATTCGTCCGATAGAAATGGCGGAGTTGAACGCGAATCCACGGATCAACAACAGCGTAGGCTTCCTTTTGAGCAGCTGACATGGAAAATCTTTTTTCAGTGCGGATGAGGAATTGACTCCACGTTTTTCTTTCCCACGGTGCATCGGTTGGCTTTTCTTGCGGCTTGGACAAATAAAATGGCAAATGTTTGTCCAGATCGTGCTGCTTTGCGAAGTCGGACAAGGCGGATTTTAACGCTTTTTCTTCGGCGTTGGATTTTTCACTCATGTCAGGATCGTGGTCGCGAAAGAATAATTCGATTTGTGGTTTCAGTCCGCGTAACGACGACTGAAGTTCAGTGTTCGGTTGTGGCAGAGTCGGCGAGTTTGCAACAGCGGCAGGATTTTTCTTGTCGCCTTTCTTTGGCCGCTCCGGTTTAACAACCAGCCGTGCTATTTGGTCATCAAAATGATCTGGGTCAAAAACAGCCACGCTTTGTTTGCCTAAACCGGTTTCAAAAACAGGGACGCGCTTGGTGCGCACTTCTTTCAATCTGTAAAGCAGGATGTTTCGCGTGTCTGGCTCGCCTTTCTTTGGTTTGATAAGGGCTGGTATCTGTTCGGTCGTCGCGAATGTTTTCCAATCTGACTCTGTGGGATTCGAGCGGAGAAAGTCTTGGACGATCTTGCGCATGACTTTTGCATCGTAATCTTTGTGCGGCGCAATGACTGCGGCACGACGGCGACCATGTTCTAAATCGAACAACTTTTGGCCGCTATAGGGTAAATCTGAAAGCGCCACTTTTTCAGTTTTGAACGCTTTATCAAAATTCTCGACTGTGGATTCTCTAGCTTTGGAATTTTCCTCAAGCATCCAAGTGCCACGATGCAAAGTCGCTTCCAAACGCGGCTTTTCGTAATGGCGATAGACTGGAATTACAGGCTGTCCATCCGAGCTTGTGCCTTTGAGTTGCTTTTCAAAAAATTCGCGAATCGGTCGCCAGTTTCGTTTCTGGCGCATTTGTGCGAGACGATCGTGGCAGCGGGTGATTTCACGCTGAGTTTCCTCTCTGCGTCCAGTCGTGCGGCATGTTTTGAATTCCTCTTGAAGTTGGGCGATTTGATCATACAGCCGCTTCCGTTGAAACTGGTCTTTGGGAAGATAAGCCGGGCTGTCGCCCAAATCGGTGAAGCGAAATTCCGCTTCGCGTTCCGGGTCGTTCATCCATTCTTCAAGGAATGTAAGGACCATTGCATCCAGCGCATGATGTCGCTTGTCTGTTCGATCCTTTGTCGCCCGTTCGGCTTGCGATTGCACTTCCCAATCTTTCCGCTCCTCTTTATCAGTCGGCAAAGGTTGGCCAGCATGTTCACCCGTCAATGAGTTGAGACTGTATTGCCGGCGGACGCGCCCGGTCAAGCCACCGGAGACGCGCGTAATTCGGCGTTTCCCTTTTTCATCAATTCCGTTGACCCACCCGAAATGCAGTCCGGCGACGACTTGCGCTACTCGCGCAATCCACGCTGTTTCTGCGAGCGGTGTGTAGCGTTGCACCATTTCTTCTGCGTTGGCGCTTAACAGGAGCCGTATTTTTTTGCCGCCAAGTTTTTTATTTGGCTTCAATACACGGTCTCTAAACGCCTGCCACTGTTCAATGCGATCATCGTGAAACCATTGAAATGGCGTCCGGTCGCCTTTGCGGGCGTTGGTGTCATCATCCGTTAGAACTTTATTGTGAATTGAATCAGGTCCGCCGAGTGCCCGGGGCACGATATGGTCAATTCGGAATTGTTCCAAGTTGCTTATTGGCAATCCTGTTTCCAGATAAACATTTTCGGCCTCTTTCACTTGCCGTCCATAAAGACATTCGCCTCCTTGTTGTTCCCAAAGAATGAATTTTGTGAGAGTTGTCTCTGATGGCTCTTCGTTTTTGTATTGCGGCAACTCCTCGAGCCGTTTTCGCGCTTTCTCACGATCTTCCCGATTCTTGTCTTGGAACTTGATGATTTCTTTCACTGTATCTTTGCCCAGCCATGAATTTTCCGGGTCGTCTCGGATTAACTCCAACACAATGCGGTCGGGAACACCAAATTTCTTCTCCATCCCTTGAAGCCGTTCCCAAAAAGCCGTCAAGCGATGACGCACGATTGGATTGTTTTGCTGGCTGATCAGTTTTTCAATCGCTTCCTTGCGCTCGGTTTCCGTAGCATTGCTTTCGGCTGCAAGCCGATCCAGGTTGCTGCTGGGAATGAAAAATTTGTCCCAATCTTCCTGTCCCTCGTTGCTCTGCATCCGCGAAAAGAAATCCAAGTCAGAAATCAGCAACCATGTTCGGGGTTGTTTCCGGAAAATTTTAAACTCACGGCCGTTTTCCTGTACGACTTCGATGGGTGCAGCATCCAAAATATCCAACCTCAATTCGTTCAACAATTGTTCATCCCGCTTTTCCAAAAGCTCGCGCAGTTCAGAAGGTTTTAAGCCGCTTAAAATTAGTTTGATGAGTATCCGTAGGGCCGGACGCGAAAACCGGCTCCGCCCTTCAGTTGAAGGCGGGTCAACAACAAACGCCTTTTTCTTTTTCGTTTTGGGTTCTTGACTGTCGCCGGGCGTATTTTCGGCATCCTCGATTTTCTCCTTCAAATCGAGTGCGGGCTGAACGCCAAACTCACCGCACCAGTCCCGCCATTGGCCGGGGGTAAGCGAATATGCACGCTTTGGATTCTGTTCGGCAAAAATCTTTCGAATTTCCTCTCGATAGAGTTTTCGCTGGCCGTGCGGTGCGGTAAATTCTTCCACCCATAGGTTTTTGAGTTTGCTCAAAAATGTAAATTGGGCTGGCAGCAGACACGGATCGTCATCGCTTTTTGCGTTTTGAATTTTCTCTCTGCTTGGATTGCGGCAGACGGCAAGGCGTGGTAACTCGGGTTGCCGGCGAATGAGCGCACATTCTGCGCGAAGACGATTTTCAAACCGCGCGACAATTTGACCGAGACCAGCTTTGTGATCCTGCGGGCTGCCGGGCTTCAACCCCATGTCCTTTTGGATGTTCCGATCCCAAGATGCAATTCGGCGCTTATCACCAGCAATATCTGGCTGGCCGCCGACTCCGAAGGCCAGAAGTGCTCCAAAACTGGCCGCCCCGCCTTTGAGAGGAATGTGTAGTGGAGCTTTGTTGCGCAATGCTCGCCGGGCATTAATTTCTGCAACCCGATGTCGAACCGATTGCTTGTAATCATCCATCACTTTTCGAAAGCCGTCATGCAGTTGCGGAAAAAGAGCAACCGCTTTTTCAGCCAATAACAAAACTTCACGTTCCACCGCCGCGCCGTCGAAGATCACGTTGCGTGTATTTTCATTTGCAATTGCGTTGGTATTTCCGGTGCAATCTTTGTCAGGCGTGCTCGGAGACCATAGCCCTAGATGGAAGGCGTCGTAATAGCATGGTAATTGAAAATCTTTTCCCAACCGTTTCAGTTCCGGCAGGCCAGTGAATTTTGTCCAGCGGGCGTTTCCTTTTTCCATCGCCGCCTTTTCCTCCGGCGTGAGATTCTCCTTTGGCTTGCTGCCACGTTCCCACGGCACGGAAGTGTAGCCGCGCTTCTGAATTGCGGCCCGTAACGCTTTGTAAACCTGCCATTCCGCCAGTTTTTCTCCGGCCCGCAACAGGCGCACACGCAAGAGAGAAGACGAGCAACAATCTTCAGGTTTTGCGCCAGTGGCTTCGTTTTCAAGTTGCAGATCCCCTTTCTGCGTTAGACGCCATTTGCCATCAACAACGGCGACTTGCCGGCCATGCAGAGCGGTGAGACCTGCGGCCTCCCAAATCTCGTCAAGCCAGTCCTCTCGTCTCTTGTGAGATTGTCGAGTTTTCCAAGCGCGATACCGGCTTGCTGGTGTCCCCGCTTTTGTTGCTGGACCGCGCCGCGCAAAATCAGTCGGGAACAGCCAAACTTTCTTGTGCGGAAACTCAATCTTTCCTGCTGCTTTCAAGCGAACGACTTCGCCGATTGATCCTTTTCCTAAATCATAGCCCCATGTCATTTCTTGTGATTTCATGAGTTTCTTCTGCGGTTAAGAGCGGGGGGTGCGGTGCATCCGACGCCGGTCGCGCGCGGTTTTGGTTTCCGCAAATTCAGCCGGGATGAGCAGCGATGCCTTATGAAGAAATGTTGTCCCTTGCCGCACAGCCTCGCCGATGGAGCCTTTACCCAAGTCAAAAGCCCAGATGGTTTTGCCAGGTTCTGAAGTTTCCGCATTCATCTTCTTTTTCCCTTCGTTTTGTGGAACGGGCAAGATTATGGCCGAAAACCAACCTCCTGCCAAGACCCATTTTCGCCAAGGTGCCGCGACCTGACTTCAGCCTTTAATTTCGGCGCAGGCAGGCGTCATGCTCTTGGCGGCGGCGTGGTGGGCTTGTCTTGCGCGCGCAACCAACGGAAACAGGCGCGTTGCGATTCGCGGCGGAATTCTTCAAAGGCGATGCCTGTTCCAAAACGCCCGTGCAGGTCGCTGAGACACTGGAAGTATTCTTGTTTGCGGCGTTTCCAATCGTCGCTTAATGGGTCGAGATGATTGGCGAACCGGTCATAGAACGCCGCCAGCCGGGCCAATTCCTCCACGGGAATCATGCGTAGAGAGCCAGCATGTCGGACGCCGCGTGACGAATTTCAAGGATGCGATCCAGTGAGGGGTGGACACCCGGATGCCGCGCGGAAAGCGCTTGGACCTGCCGGGCCGCGCCATCAATCACTTCCAGAGTTTCGCGCCAAACATCTGCCGCGCGTTCGATTTCCTCTTTGCCGCGCACGGCCAGGACGGCAAATCGGTAGATCGACAGCAGAAAGTTTTCGATCTCCGCCAATTCCGCATCGAACTCCTCTTCGGTCGTGCGGCTCAACTGCGCCAGGGCTTTTTCATTGGCGCTGCGCAAATCCGACAATTCCAACGTCAGTGTCACGGATCTTATTGTGCCAGCGGCGATTTCGACTGTCAAGCCTGCCCCATCCTTCAGTGACGGGGCGGTGATTGTGTGTGAGCGAAGTCTGAAGGAGCAACATGTTGCAGGTCTGTAGCGGGTCGTGTTGCGGGCTAAGTCGTTGATTATGAGCAATGTAGCGGATGTAGCGGGTTTTCCAGACCTATCTATCCATCTGGCGTTTCGGGCTTTCGGGGTTCGCGTGTTTCGCGTGGTTCGCGGTTAAAAAATCTGGTTTTCCCCTGATCTGTCAGCGCTTTGTGCTCTCTGTGGTTAAATATTTCCCCCACAACCCGCTACATGTTGCCGGTCTGTTGCGGGTTGTGTTGCCAGTTAAGCCGTTGACTATCAACCCCGCACGCTTTCCGGGTTCGCGTCTTTCCAGGCAAGCCCACCCATGAAAAAGGCAGAAGGCAGAAAACAGAATTAAGGAGTCAAAAAAGAAATCCGGTTCGACTTTTGGCTGTTTTCAGATTTCTTAATTCTTAATTCTTAAATCTTAATTCTCTTCGGAATCCTTGGTCAAATTCTTAAAACACCGATGGTCATTAAACCGTCCAACCAGTCCAAGCCGGCTTTATCGTTAACGTAACGGGCTTGTTACGGATTTGTAACGGCAAATGTTGCTGGCTAAGTCGTTGACTATCAACGGTGTAACGGATGTAACGGGGTCCCTCGCTGTTTTCGGTGGAATAGAAACGCGGCAAGTGTCGCCTGGATTCTGGCCTCCACGCCGCCGTGGTCATCACCGGACGCGGTGGGTGTGATGCCAGGGTGCTACAGGTGCTACAAATAAGCCAAATTGTAGCACCCTTGTAGCACCCTAAGTCATTGATAATCAACGTTTGTAGCACTGTAGCGGGGCGGGCCCCCCCCCCCACAGAATCCCAGTCACTTCAGCCGTGCGTAGCGCTCTCCTTCCTTCCGGCTGGCCGCTCCAATTTGGTGCCAAAGAAGGCTTTTAATGAAACTCTTTTCCACCGAAAACAGCGAGGAACCTCAGCCTTTGATTTAAGTTCCTTGCTGACAACATGTTGTGGCTATTTTATGGATGAAACCCCGAAAATTTCACGGCTTTTCGGCAGACCTTGTCAAGCCGCCGATTTCAACTTCAGCATTTAGCCTTTAGCATTTAGCCTTTGTTTTCACACCTTGGCATCCTTGATGCTAATGGTTATCTGTATGGTTAGTACTATAAATAAAGGATCAGTCCCGTTCCTGGCATTGGTGATGATGGTTCTTGCGGCAATCGCGGCAAAAGTGCGCGCGGCAATTAATGCGCAAGTGCCTGTAGGTTATGAGGATGAGACTGGTTTTCATTACGGCACACCGGATTTCAAGAATTAAGCCGCGCGGTTTGGCTTGATGATTGACGCGGTCGCCGGTGTGTCCAAATAGGACACACACTGTCCCGCTTCAGGACATTTTTGCCGGGCGGCGCATCAACGAAAGCCTAAAAACCGGCCTCCCTGGTAAGTTACAAAGGCAAAAACCCACGCCAGCACTCCCATATACACCCACTGGAACACCGGCCATTTCCAGGTATTGGTTTCCCTACGCACCACGGCCACAGTGCTGACGCATTGCAAGGCCAGAACGTAAAACACCATCAGCGTAATGGCGGTGAGCGCGGTGTAAACCGGGGTCCCGTCAGGCCGTTTTTGCTGGCGCAGAACCTGGGCCAAATCTTTGGTGTGGGTGTCTTCATCCGCTCCCTCGGCCACGTTATAGACGATGGACATGGTGCTGACAAAGACTTCGCGGGCGGCAAACGAGGAGACGATCCCGATGCCAATTTTCCAATCGAAACCAAGGGGGGCAATGAGCGGTTGCAGGAGCCGTCCAGCCTGGCCGGCAAAGCTGCCGCGCAAACGTTCCCCCGCCTGCGCGGTGTCAATTTGTTCCAGGGCCTTGCTTTGCTGCTCCGGGCTGGCGCGGGTTTGACTGAAACTTTTTTGCAGGGCGGCGTGTTGGGCGGCGAAGGATTGTTCGACGGCGGCATGGCGCGGATAACTGGCCATGAACCAGAGGAGAATATTGATGCCCAAAATCACCGTGCCCGCCCGGCGCAGAAAAAGCCGGGAGCGGTCCCACATGTGGCGCAAAACAATTTTCACGAGCGGCCGCTTGTAGGGCGGCAGTTCCATGACCAGCATGGGCGTGTCACCGCGCAGGAGCGTTTTTTTGAAGAGCCACGCCATGCCCAGCGCCACAACGATGCCCAGCAAATACATGCTCAACATGGTCAGGCTTTCCGTGACCAGCCGGCCCGGAATACAGGCTGCGATGAGCAGCGTATAAACCGGCAACCGGGCCGAACAACTCATCAACGGGGCGACCAGGATGGTGACCAGCCGGTCTTTGGGAGTCTCGATCGTGCGCGTGGCCATGATGCCCGGAATCGCGCAGGCAAAGGAGCTGAGCATGGGAATGAAACTTTTGCCGTGCAAACCGACCTTGCTCATCAAACGGTCCATCAAAAACGCCGCCCGCGCCATGTAGCCGGTGTCCTCCAGCAATCCAATAAATAGAAACAGCAGGCAGATTTGCGGGAGAAAAACGACCACCGCGCCCACCCCTTGCACGACCCCCTTGACCAGCAATTCCTGCAGATCGCCGGGGGGAATCAGGCGGCCCGTGAAATCGCCCGCCACGCGGAAAAGGCCCTGCAACAAATTCATGGGCAGTTGGGCCAGAGTGAAGATGCTGAAAAACATCAAGGCCATGATGCCCACGAAAATCAGCATCCCCCAAAATTTGTGGGTCACGATGCGGTCGAGCTTGTCGCTAAAAGGCACCCGTTGCCCATCGGCTTCGGTGGTGACCGCTCGATGAATGGCGTTGATGCGGGTGTAACGTGATTCAATGGCCGCGCTGCGCCAATCCACCCCGGCCCTTTCCAACCGCTGCCGTCCGGCCAGGACCGCTTGTTTGATCTCAGGCGGATAATGACCCTCGCTGCCCGCCAGGAGTTTTTCGTCGCACAAGATGAGCAGGGCCTCGGCTTGGGGCGAGGGGGCGCGCTGTCCGGCAGGCCCGGCCAGCAATTGGGTCAGGGTTTCGATTTCCGTCTTGAACGCCGGCGGCAATTCGCAAAAAAACGGCGGAACGGCGCGCCGCCTGTTTTCGCGCGCACGCTTGACGATTTGTCGTTGCAATTCCTTGATTCCCGTTCCGGCGCTGGCCACGACGGGAATGACGGGCACGCCCAAGGCCGCGGAAAGTTTGGCGGCGTCAATCGAAAGCCCATTGATTTTCGCCACATCCACCATGTTCAGCGCGATGATCATAGGGTAACCCAGTTCAATGACCTGGCTGGCAAAATAGAGATTGCGCTCCAGGTTGGAAGCATCAACCACAACGATGACGAGGGTGGGGGCGGGCACCTCGGGCAAACGTCCAAACAAAATATCCCGGGCGATTTGCTCGTCGAGCGATTGAGGGCTGAGGCTGTAAGCGCCCGGAAGATCCAGGACGCGGAGGGGCGGATCGCCCGGCCCGCCTTGAAACCGGCCTTCCTTGCGCTCGACGGTCACGCCGGCATAATTGCCCACCCGCGCCCGCAGGCCGGTCAAGGCATTGAAAACCGTGGTTTTGCCGGAGTTGGGATTGCCGGTCAGAACGACATAGGCGGGAGTCCGCCGCGATTCCGAAAGGGCCGGACGGCCGCCGCCTGCCAATTGAGACACAGTCTCAATTGAGCCTTGCTGGCTGGCGGGTGGCGGTGGCGTCTTCATCGTGTCAATTGGCGGCCTGGACCAGAATCTGTTCGGCGTCCTGGCGGCGCAGCGTCAAATGATAGCCGCGCACCTTGATTTCGACGGGGTCGCCGAGCGGGGCAAAGCGCACCAGTTGGACCGGTGTGCCAACCAGCAAGCCCATTTCCAGGAGGCGTCCGCGTTGGTCGGGCCGGAGATTGATTTGACTGACGGTGGCCGCCGCGCCGAGCCTGAGGGAAGTCAGCGGTTGACTTTCAGATGGCATATCAAGCGGCCCTTGTGCGGGAAAGAGGCTCGACCAAAATTTTTTCGGCCAGGCGGGTGCTGATGCCCAAGCGGGCATTGCAGACCTGGCAAATCAAGCTGCTCTGGCGGCTGAGGAGCTTGATTTTTTGTTCTTCGCAAAAGCCCATTTCGCGCAAGCGATGGGTCACTTCCGGCGAAGCGGAAAGCTGTTTGATGCGCACGGCGACGCCCGTGCCGATATGGCTCAAAGGGCAAAGGAAAGGCTGCGGACAGTGTCCGTCCTCCTCGCCCCGCGGCGGTTGGGACTCTTTCACTTTGCGAGGTTAGGCCACTTGAGACCGGGTTGCAAGAAAGAATAAACTTTGAAAAACCATCCGCCACGATCACACGCAGCCATCATCCCACAACTTCCCCAAGCAACCCAGGGGTCGGAAGAGTTTGGCGCGGATGGCGCCACCAACGGCGAAGGTGCCAGGCGAATGGGTGCCGCAGGCGGTGGATGGTTTCGTTGAGAACGGCGGATTCGAGATCCTTTGCGGGACAATCTGCCCTAAAACAGCAGATAGTCAGGGCGTCAGCCAACGCCCCGGGGTTCATGGTGCTGATGGCGTATCGATCAAAGGGGCTTGCGGAGACGTCCCGCTGTTTGAAGAATGCAAAGCACATCGCGATTTCACCGGGATCAGGATTGGGATTAGCAGAGATCATAACTCAGCTTTCATGCTATCGAGGCAGCCAAGCCCCGTCGTGGCCGGGGGCAACATCTTGGCCTGCTGAAAGCTCGCCGGCAAAGGCGTCGTTCAAGGACAAGTCTCCTTAAATCCCCCGTCCGCAGCGAAAGTACTCCACCAGAGCAATCCTTTCTTACCAGGCCCGGAGCCGTAATTGTTGGCAAGATTCTTAAAGATGTTTGTGTTCATGTAGTCCACATGGCCGTCCATGGCGAGAATATTGCCGCCATTTTTGCCATGCAGGGGGCCAATGCCTTCTCCACCACAAGGCGGGGCATCGGGTTTGTTGGCCCCGTCGTTGAACTCATAAGGGCCTGGATTGTTGGGTCCCAAACAGTTTTCGTCCGGTTCCCACAGGATATAGCAGGCAGGAGACCATACGTTAACGATCTTGACGTTGCCGAGGGGAGGCGGGCCCTCCAAACCGGACTCGCAGCCATTCATGACATAACTTGAGAGTTTGTTATTCCGCCCTGTGCCGCCAGCCAACTGAATCCTGGGCTGCGCGTAATCCAGGCTTTTTATGTCCACCGGACAGAGATATGACTGTGAGTTATGGACGTAATGCCACCAAAGCCCGTTTGTCCAACAGTCCTGCGGATTGGCCAACCAAGGCGACAGGAATGGGTTCGGAATCTGATTTTTCCCAGCGGTGGGAAGTGTGTAGAGCCAGCCGCCATCCGGGTATGGGTCTTCGCCCGCGTCCCAATTATCATAGGCCATAAAGTCCTTGTTGTCATCGCCGTACATGTGCATGGCGAGGCCCAATTCTTTAAGGTTGTTGGAGCAAGTCACTCTCTGAGCCTGGTCCTTGGCCCTGGACAGGGCGGGCAGGAGCATCGCGGCCAGAATCGCGATAATGGCAATGACCACCAGAAGCTCAATGAGGGTGAATCCCGGGGGCCTGTTTCCATTCCGATCCGCGGCTGGCTCAGTCAGTCGATTCATAAGTATCCTGCTTTTGACGGATTGCCATATACCCGTGCGCTTCATGCGCGGATATATGGCAATGCCGATAATAACAATTTATTAACTATTTAGCTATTGCAATATGACCTGCAGCATATAGTACTGCGCCGCGCCTGTGGTCGTGATGGTGACCGGCGGAGTGGCGTTGGCAGTGTTCGTCGTCCACGGACCATTCACGCTGGGGGCTTGCAGGAGGTTTACGGTGTCTTGCGGGAAGGGCGCCACCCAGCTCACTTGACTGTTGCTGATGGTCAACGCCGGTCCCCCAACGCCTGCGTAATAAAGAGCCTGCAACTGGGCAGTGTTCAGCTCATAGGGGAATATGGCCACGTCGTCAATCGAGCCGCCGAAGGTGCGCCCGGCTCCCGAAGGATCTTGTCCAATCAAGGTTGGCCCTTCGAAAAGCTGAAGCGGGTTGTCAGTGAGGAAATTGGTTGCCTCACCGTTCGTGACGCCGTTCATCATGTAAACCGCGCCGAAATACGGATCGATAACCAAAGCCGCAAACGACCACTGATTGGTTCCCGGCTGCAACCCTGAGCCATTGCCATAGCCGGCGGCGGCTCCGCCCGGCTGCCAGCCCCATGTGTCTTGACTATTGGCCCAATTGTAACCCAAAGTCAGTCCGTCATCCACATAACAGAAACCGGCGCATGTGGTGTCAACCCGGCTCATGATAATTCCGCAGTCCGGTTCATTTGTCGTGGGATAGATCCAGGCGGTGATCGTCATCGTGTTGATGCCGAGGGCGCCGTTGTATTCCGGCGGGCCGGTGAGGTTAAAATTGAAGGCGGGAAGTGTTATGGTATTTCCGGCGCCTGAGGTGAAACCGGCGGCGCCATTAGGGACACAAAAGCCCGGGCCACTGGGACCAAAAATGCCGTCAAACTCATTCAAACCGCCACTATTATAAGTTCCAGCATATCCGCCGACATGGTCGAAGACCGCCACGTTGCCATTGGTCGGATTGGCGGTTTCGTTTAGCTCATAGAAGGCAGTCGGAGCCAAAGCCACCGTTTCCAGGGCTTCTGCGCCACACGGCGAAACAAGAGACAGGGATACCACAGAACTGGTGATCGAACCATAGGCATTTGTGACAATGACTTTATAATTGCCGAAATCCGCCGCAGAGACGTTGGTGATCGTCAAGAAGTTGGATTGAGAACCGACGACCACTGAACCAGAAGCGTTTGTTTGATCATTAAGTGCCGCTGTCCCCTTATACCATTGGTAGCTTAGTGGCAGGCCGCCTGTCGCGGTGATATTCCAGAGGACGTTCCCGCCTGGAAAAACCTCTTGATTCACCGGCTGGACGGCGATAACCGGCGCGGGCGGTGCAGCAACCATGGTAAAGTTGTCAATATAAAACGTGATATTGCCGCCGGGGTCGCTTGGATAAGGGTTCCACGACTGCCAACCGAATCCAAGTCCCCAGGAGATCCCCAAGCCCTTGGCGATGGGAACTGAGACATGGATCCACCCGTTGGCGGCGGAGGCGGGGATGGTATATTGCGACACCACGGTTTGGCTCCAATCCACATTTTGGATGATCTGCAGATTTCCGAAGTCACCGTTTCCAGTCAGACTGCCTGCGCTGTTGGTGTCCACCATGATATCAAATTCCTCCGTCGTGTAGTCGTTCAGGTTGACCGAGACGGAGGTGCCGCCTTGGCCGTCATAGGCGATCCAAAGGTACTCCTGGTTGCCAGACCAGTTAACCACATCCATTTCCAGGGAACCGGACGTGGCGTTAGTGGTGGTGCCGATATCGCCGGTAGTATTGTCAGTGATGGTGTTGTTGTTGGTGGACCACTCAAAGGTGGCGCCACTGCCATACCACTGTGTGCAAACAGGGATGGTCGTGTCAAACGTCCATTCTATGTTGGTTGTTATCTGTGCGGATGCGATGCCGGCGAAACTGGCAAGCGCCAGTGCGGCCAAGGCGGAGCGAAATCGCTTCTGAATGATGATGGTTGTCATTTTAATTTCTTTCGTTAAGGGTTTACGGATCTGACAACAAGACATTACACGAATAGAGAAAGGGCGTCATGTCACCAATTCATCCGATGGGGTGTTCTGTTGCCCCATGCTGCTGACAAAGACACAGGCTTTTTTCCTCCAGCGCGCCACCCGCAAGCCGGGGAACCACCCGGCATGCCGACCGGTCCGGCTCACTGTTTATAGATCGGCGATTGATTTTTTGTGAACACTGTGGGCGCGGGGGCGGGAGCTCCGACGGCGTTGATGAGCAGGTTGTCGAAAAGCGCGGTGTTTCTGTTTTCATTGTCGCCGCCGGTGACAAGTCCCGCCATGCCGCTCGAATAAAGATTGTTGGTCGCGGACAACACCGGAGTGCCGTCAACGAAGCCGGTCAGGATGTCGCCGGAGAATCGCAGTTTGACGTTGTGCCATTGATTGGCGGCGATGTTGGCGGCAGTGGCCGAGGCAAGCTGCCGGCTGGCGTGAAGTTCATTGGTTGCCTGGGTGGCGGCATACAAGGCGCAACTGCCGTCCGCCGCGAGGCGCATATAATATGCTTTGGGAACGCAGCCGTAGCCGCTGCCAACATTATTGACGCGGCCCATGACGCCCGCCCAACCGCCGTTGTCCAGCCAGACATCGGCGCTGATCTCGTAGTCCTGCCAGTGTTCGTCGCCGAGGATCGTGTAAGGCATCCATTCGGGAGCCCAGCTTTGCGCCTTCCTGGCGATGGCCTGGCGCAAACATTTTCCGACTTTGTCCGGGCGGTCGGAGATTTCAAAAGTGCCGTCGATGTCCGCGGTGTAGTGCGGCAGATAACCCCATTGCCCGGGCGCGGAATATTCGTCAAAGGTTTCATAATACGGAAAGGGGAAGTTTTTGGCGGCTGGAATTCCGGGGAAGGATCCCTTTTGCTGGCCGGTGGTGGTGGAAAGGGAATAGATGGAGTTGGGCAGAAGAGCGATGGTGAAGGATCCATTTCTGGGCGCCAAATCGGCTTGCCTGACGAATTGGGCGGCGGCGTCACTGCGCCAGACGCAGAGATTGCGGGTGGACAAGCCGGCGGAGACGTGGAAGGTGAGATTCTGGAGGTTGGTGGCGTCCTTGGTTTCGAGAATGACGCTGTAATCCTGGCCGGGCGATTTGAGCGTGACGAACGTGCCGCCGCCGGCCAGTGTGCCGCAAGCGCCGTTAAGATATTGCCAGCCGATTTTCGAGAATTGTCCGTAGTGCGCGTAGCCCCACAAAGCTTCGCGGGTGCAATAATGTCCGCTCCACGGCGAATTGGCGATCATGGCGGCGGGTTCTTCAGAATAAGGCTCGATCGGATAGACGGAGCCGACGAGGTACCAGTTGACAATCCTGGTCACGCCGCTGCGGATAAAGTTCTCATTGAAGGCCTTGACGATGCTGATTTCGCAGTCGAATCCCTTCTTGTAAACATGCTCTTCGGTGTTCCAAATCGGTTTGTTCAATGTTTGGGCCAACTCGCGCACGTCCTCAGGCGTCGGCATTTCCGCCATGGTGTGATTGCTGAAGATGTCCACGGCTTTGCGCAGTTCCGCGTCCGTCTTCATGTCCCTGGTCCAATCGAATTTTGTTTTGTCCCAATTGTCAAAACCGTGCAATTGAACTTTGTCCAACCCGTTGGCGTTGAGGGTGGCGCGGAATTTTTTTGCAAAGTCCTCATGGACGCCTTTTTCATTCCGGCAACCGATGGCGTCCAAGTCCAGGCCGTAGTCCTTCTTGAGGCCTTGAATCCATTTGACGTAATAGTCGCACATGTCCTGCGACCAGAAATTGCCGTTGCCCACCCAGCCGGGACAACCCCACGCGCAGGCATCAAGCGTGAGGCCGGGATTGCGCTTCCTGGCCTCGCGCATCAGCCACCACTCGTAACCACGGCTGTAGTTGAGGTCATCTTTGCTGTGCATGTGGCTTGGCTCGGAGCCTTGCGTCGAATTGCCGTCGCCTGGAACTTCGACCAGAAGCGCGCTCATGGAGGCGCCAAACTTGGGCTTGAAGAGCAAGTCCAAAACCTGGCTGCGCTGCGGTTCGGGATAGTCCTTGAGCAAAACCGAGGTGGCGCCGCCGCCGCTGACCGCGCCGATGCCGTCGAAGCGTTTGCCGCCGGCATCGCCCTTGAGATCAATTATTTGATCCGCCCATGCTGGCGAAAGCCAGCCAGCCAGGAGGCAGCAAAACAGTCCGAACCTTGTGGCCGCAAAGAGTTTGCCCAGGAAAGACATGGGACATTGGTCTTCAGATTGCGAAAGACGATTGGGATGTTTCATAAATGTTTTTGCAGCATGGCCCATTATGGCACAAGGCGCAACCGGCCCTTTTAATCGCGAACCCCGGATTGATTAAACTTGGCAATGGCCTGTCCGCGCGTATGCACATGAAGTTTTTCGTAGATGTTGCGGACATGTGTGTTGACGGTGGATTTGCTCAGGGCCAGGGTTTCACAGATTTCCTTGTAGAAGCGGCCGCGAGCCAGCAATTCGAGCACTTGCCGTTCCCGCGGCGAGAGTCCACCCGCCGCCGGCCCTTCGAAGCGGATGCCCTGGACAGGCCGATCCCGGAAGGATTGCACGACCTTGCGGGCGATATAACTTGTCATGGGCGAGCCGCCCTCATGCACTTGTTTCAGTGAGGCGATGAGCTGCTCGCAGGGCGTTTGTTTCAAAAGGTAGCCCACCGCCCCTGCCGCCAAGGCTTCGAAGATGTGGTTGGAGTCCTTGAACACCGTGAGCATGACGAATTGCGTTTCCGACATCAGGGGCTTGGCCCGGCGGACGCACTCGATGCCGTTCAGGTCCGGGAGGTTAATGTCAACCAGAACAATGGCGGGTTTTTCCCCGGGCAGATGCATCAGCGCGCTGCGGGTGTTTCCGTACTGGCTGACACAACGGAAACCATCAGCGAGATTGATCCATTCGACCAACAATTCCCTCACAGGAGCATCATCCTCAACGATTGAAACTGTAATAGGCACAAACCCATCTTAATTTAGCATTAAAATGAGACGCTTCATGTCCCCAATTTTACCGATCCGTTTCCAGCAGCGGGCGCAGGCCCGTTCACGGGGCGGACACCTGGATCGGCAGCGAAAAAATGATTCTGGTCCCCTGTCCCGGGGAACTGTGAAGTTCGCAACGACCGCCGATATCCGCAAGGCGAAGTTGCATGTTACTCAACCCATTGCCGCCGGAGAAGGGAGGTTCGCGCCCGACTGCCGGTGATTCGATCTTAAACCCCCGGCCATTATCTTCGATCGTCAGCGTGAAGCCCGATGGAGCCAGCTTTACTGAAATGCACACTTCTGATGCGGCGGCATGTTTGGCCGTGTTGTTCAACGCCTCCTTGAAGGCCAAAAAGAGACTGTGGCGGATTTCGGGGGAGAGCGGCCAGCAGGGGATCTCGAAAGGCAGTTCCAGCCGCAACTGTGTCCCCGTGGTCTCCAGGAAATCCTGGGCAAACATTTGCAAGTAATTCACAAGACTATCGAACGTATCGTGTTGAGGATTGAGCGCCCAGACGGTTTCATCCATTGCCAGGGTCAATTCGCGCGCTGTCTGGTGGATCTTGTGCAGGTTTGCCCTGGCCCGTTTCAGGTCCGGACCCGTGTGCCCCGGGTCACTCAGCATGGCCATGCGGGTCAAATCGGCCCCAAGGGCGTCGTGGATGTCATGCGCGATGCGGACACGCTCGCTTTCAACAGCACGCTGCTTTTGCAGTCGCTCCAACTTGCGATTCATCCGGCGTCGCACGGCCAGCCACGCAATGCCTGCGCTTGCCAGGACCGACATGCTTGCGCCCAGGATGCGGAACCATGTTGTCTGCCAAAAATAAGGGAGCACCTCGAAGGGCAACTCGGCGCCAGTCTGGCTCCAAACACCGTCATTATTGCACGCGCTAACGGAGAAACAGTAGTGGCCGGGCGGTATGTAGCTGTAATTGGCGCTCCGTCGTGTTCCCGCCTGCACCCAGTCGGTTTCCAATCCTTGCAGCCGGTATTTAAAATGCACTTTCTCCGGGGCCGCGAAGCTGAGGCCGGTGTAGCGAAATTCGAACCGATGGCGCCCCGGCGGAATTTGCAAAGGCGAGGATCCGGCCTGTGTCAGGGCCGTTGGCCGCTCATCCACCACCAGGCCCTCAATCACCACTGGCGGAGGCACCGGGTTGACTCGCACTTTCTTTGGATCGAGAGTGACGAGGCCCTTGGTGGTTGGAAACCACAATTGTCCGTCGGCGGATTGGCAGCCGGCGGGCTGAAATCCACTCGAACACTCCAGTGTTGGCATGCCATCGCTTAACCCATAGAATAGAGAGTTGACCTCATTGGTGAGTCCTTCCGCGCACCGTTCCAATTCCGCTTTGCGGGCACGAATGATTCCGCCATGCGAACTCATCCAGAAATAACCCTGCCCGTCGTCTTCAATGTCGCAAATAAAATTATTGGGCAACCCGCGCTCCTCGTTAATGACCCCAAAGCGCCCTTGCTTCAATCGGGTCAATCCACCGCCGCCGGTTCCAATCCAGAGCATATCGTGGTCCAAACGCAGACAGGTCACAGTATCGCTTGCCAAACCATCCTGCTTGCGAAACTGCCTCAGTTCACCGTCTCTCAAGCGCCCCAGGCCGCCTCCGGACATCCCAAACCAAACCGTGCCATCGGGGTCTTCAAGGACCGCGCTCACATAACGGGCTTCGGGTCTCACTTGCTGCCCAAACAAGGCGGTTCTTCCATCTTTGTAGCGCACCAACCCGTTTCCCGTGCCCAGCCATAGTCCACCCTGGCTGGCACACTCGATGGCAGGAATTGGCGACTTGAAGTTCGCCAATGCGGGGACCTCGACAAAGTGATTACTTAGCAGATGGAAGAGTTGTCCGCTCCATGTGGCAGCCCACAGTTCGCCCTGCCGATCTTCCACCACTGACCAAACGTAATAGTTTTCAAGTCCTTGCTGCGCCCCAAATTTTTCCCAATTGCCTTGCTGAAACCGGTAAACACCCGCCCCTTCGGTCCCAATCCACAATGCCCTGTTCCGTCCCGCGCTCACAGACAAGAGGGTCCGGCCTTGCCAATTATCTGGCGGCGAGATGGTTTGCACATTGACCGCCCGCACCATGTGAAGACCCGCGCCGCCTGTTCCAACCCATAGATTTCCTTCGCGATCCTCGGACAAAGCCGTCACCCAATCGGACAGAAACCCGGTGCGGCGATTGAACTGGAGCGCCTTCCCGCCCCTCCATGGTTGGAAGAGGTAAAAGCCCTGATCGGAAACTGCGGCGGCCAACCATCCGTCTTTGGTTTCAACCAACGGATAACACGGAGCATATTCCCAAGGCGCCGGCCCAAGTTCTTCGATCCCTCCTTTGTCGGTCCATTTGCTCAACTGGCCGTCACGCACCACCCAAAGTCCGCCATTTCTGCTGACGCCAACACCCTGGACGAAACTGTTTGTGTCCTCCACGTTGGAGACGACAACCTCAAGCTGGCCATGCACAAGGCGCGATACGCGCCCATTCCGCAATACCCAAATTGTGCCGCGCTGGGACCTCACCATTCCCACGAACCGGTCTCCGGGGCCGGGCCGGGGAGTCAAGACCAGTCCATCCCGTAACCGCGCCAGGAGTCCTTCCTCATTCAGCAACCAGAGGTCACCGGCTTCATCCGATCCGATGCCCCTGATCACTTCGGCTCCCCACGGCGCCCGGACCTGCACAGAGAAGAACCGCCCATTCTGGTAGCGGGTCAGTTCGCCGCTGGAATGGCCGATCCATAACGTGCCGTCATCTGTTTCGAACAAACAACTGATGCCCTGCTGATGCAGTTCCGGCGTATTGTTGTTGTCAAAAACCGTGAACTGAACACCGTCGAACCGCCCCAATCCAGCGTAAGTGCTCACCCAGAGGTAGCCGTCATGAGTCTGCAGGATAGAGGAGACCGAGCTTCCCGGCAATCCGTTGTCAGACTGCCAGGTGTGCAGAGAATATCCTTGGACTGCCAGGGCCGGAAAAGACCACCCACCCAGAAACACCAAGGAAAGCACCCATGTTCCAACACGCAAAGAAACCGGCGCCACATAAGCCTCAATGGGTGACCACGTCATCGTTTCCGGCACTGGGCTATTTCCTGAGGCGCAGCATCAAGACATCGTGCCCTGGCACCTCGGCTGCCAGGGGCTTGTTGGTGCTGCCGAGCTGCTTTTTCTTCCAAAGATCTTCGAGGCGGTACACGGTCGTATCAAACCTGGCTTCTCTTTTTGAGAAATCATCCGCCACCCTTTCGTTTTTCCAGTTGAATGTGATTTTCCGCGGCATGGTGTTGCGATTCAGAACGCACATGCCCCAAGCGCCGGCCGCGAGCGGCTTGAACCAGACTTCCACGCCCTCTTTTGCCGAATACTTGAAAGCTTCAATTCCCAGCGCATCCTGATCCAGCGCGATCACATCCTTGTCGGTCAGAATTTCAAGAGTTTCCCTGGACATGTGAGGCAAATCGTTTCCAGAAATCAGCGGGGCCGCGAGCATGCACCACAGGGTGAAATGGGCGCGGTCCTCATTGACGGTCATGCCATTGCCGACTTCCAGCATGTCGGGATCGTTCCAGTGTCCGGGGCCGGCGTGGGTGCGCAGGCCATCCTGCAAGTCGAGGATTTGCAAAACACCGTAATCCTTATAGCTGCCGTGATCGTTTATGCCGTCGAATTTGGCGAAAATATCCCCGGTGGTGCGCCATGAATGTCCAATGTCCTTTGCCCAGAGCCACGGCTTGTTGTCGCCCCATTCGCACAAGCTGAAAAGGATGGGCCGGCCGGCGGCGCGAAGAGCCTGGCTCATCTTCTTGTAGGCTTCCGGCGCTTTCAATCCTTCGTGATTGCACCAGTCATATTTAAGATAATCCACCCCCCAACTGGCGTAGCTTTTGGCGTCTTGGAGTTCATGGTCCCGGCTGCCGGGGCGTCCGGCGCAAGTTTGCGCGCCCACGTCCGAATAAATTCCGAGCTTCAATCCCCTGGCATGGACGTAGTCGGCCAGCGCCTTGATGCCGGACGGAAACCTTGTGGCATCGGCCTGAATAGTCCCTTCCGCGTCGCGCTCTCCCTGCCAGAGATCATCAATATTGACGTATTGGTAACCGGCCTCTTTCATGCCGTTGGCCGCCATGGCGTCGGCGGTCTGGCGGATCAGTTCTTCGCTCACCCGGCCTTGAAATTTATTCCAACTGTTCCAGCCCATCTGCGGAGTCAATGCCAGTTGGCCGAACTTCTGGCCCCAGGCGTTGACGCAGGCTGCACAAATGATGATGAACAGGATTCGCTTCAATAGTGGAGTTGTTATCTGCATGGCCGGATGATGCCATATTGGTCCTTTCCTGGCAAGTGGGATTGCCATGCATGATAATTTAAAGGGGTCGGGCGCGGAAGGATCAAATCTTCCGGGGCAGCGCGGTCCAGGCCCCTTTCCGGGCGCTGCTCTTGACGCAGGTTTCGATGAAGGCGATGCCCATCCACCCGTCCTCGATGTTCGCATATTTGGCGCCGTCGCCGATAAATTTCCCGCCCGCCTTCCACCGGCGCACGTCGGCTTCGAAACAGCGATGCAGCCGCGCGAAGGCGTCGTGGAACGCTTCCGGGTGCCCGCTCGGAATTGTTGGCTCGGCCATGAGATCGGCGGGCATGTCTTTGGGCAGGAAGCCGTCCCCCGGCGTGACGGCGCCGCGCCAATAAATCCGGTCGGGCTGGTTGGGCAGACAAATCGTAATGCTCTCCGGTTCTTCCTGGCGCCAGCGGAGCGAGCCTTTGGTCCCGGCGATCAGGATGCCGAGGTCATTCTTGTGCCCGATGCAAATTTGCGACGCGCGCACGAGGGCGTTGCCGCCGTTGCTCAGTTTGCAATAGACCGTGAAATGGTCGTCCAATTGGCGGCCTTCGACGAACGTCACCAGTTGCGCGGACACGGCCCTGACCTCCAGGCCGGTGACGTAGCGCAGTTGCATCAGCGCGTGCGTCCCGATGTCTCCGCCGCAGCCGGAGCCTCCGGCGCGTTTCGGGTCCACGCGCCATACGGCCTGTTGCTGGCCGCTGGCTTCGAGCTTGGTTGCCAGCCAGCCCTGGAGGTAGTAGCTGTCCACCCACCGCACTTCGCCCAGCAGGCCGCTCTGCACAATGTAACGGCTCAACCGGCTGGTCCAATGGCCCAGATACGTGTGGGCCACGCCGAAGGGAACGCCCAGTTTCCGCGCGGTCTTGACCAGCTCGCTGGCTTCCTTCAGGTTCAGGCAAAGGGGTTTTTCGCAGAAGACCGGGATGCCGGCCTTCATGGCCTTCATCGCGGGGTCGTAGTGGACAAAGTTGGGCGTGACGATGAGGATGTAATCCAGCTTTTGATCTTCGGGCAGGCTCCGGTTCGCCGCGATCATCTCATCGTAGGAGCCGTAACCCTTGATTGGGTAGGGCCATTTCGCCGCTTCTTCCAGCGCGATCTTGGGATCGGGAAACAGCGCCCCCGCCACCACCCGGCGGGTGCCGTCAAAATGAATTGCCTTCTGATGCGGGTTGACGATGAACGCGCCGCGTCCGCCGCCCACCAATCCGACGTTAAGAGGTTTGTTTGACATAATTAAAGCGTCTTTGCCATAATGAACTTGGAATTGAATTGTTGAATACACGGCCTTTATAGTGAGAGATGAAGTTCAAGTCAATCGCGACTTGAAGATGGCCCGGCAAAAGAAATCATGTTCACCGCCGCTCAAATCGCCAAAGAACTGGACGGCCAAGTCCAGGGAGACGGGTCCGTCCAACTGACCGGCTTCGCGCCGGCCACCACGGCGAAGGCGGGAGACCTTGCCTTTGCCGAGAACGAAACGTTCTTCGTCAAGGCGGAACAGAGCGCGGCTTCCGCCATTCTGATTGATGGCCCGTTCAAATCGGAGAAAAAGGTCATCATTCGCGTGGCCAACGCCCGCATTGCCTCTGCCCGCGTGCTGCCGCTGTTCTTTCCGGAGCAGACTTTTGCCGCGGGCGTCCATGCTTCGGCGGTGGTGGCGGCCTCGGCGCACATTGATGCCAGCGCCCATATCGGGCCGCACTGTGTCATTGGCGAGCAAGTCAAAATCGGCCCCCGGGTGATCTTGCGCGGGGGAAACCATGTCGGCAATGGCTGCGCCATTGCGGCCGACTCGCAGCTTTTCCCCAATGTCGTCTTGTACAACCAAACACAAATCGGCCAGCGGGTGCGGGTACACGCCGGAGCGGTGATCGGGGCCGACGGCTTTGGGTATGTTTTCGACGCTGGCATCCACCGCAAGGTCCCGCAGGTCGGGCAGGTCATCATCCACGATGACGTGGAAATCGGGGCCAATGTCACCATTGACCGTGGCGCGCTGGGGTCGACCGTCATCGGCAAGGGGACCAAGATCGACAACTTGGTGCAGATCGCGCACAATGTGACGATTGGAGAGAATTGCCTGGTCATTGCCCAAGTGGGCATCGCCGGCAGCACCAAGATTGGGAACTACGTGACTTTGGCGGGGCAAGTCGGCATTGCGGGCCATTTGAAGATTGGCGACCAGGCCATCGTGGCCGCCAAATCCGGCGTCATGCACGATATTCCGGACACCGGGAAATGGTTCGGCATTCCGGCCCAGCCGAATCGCCAGGCCAAGCGTCAACTGGTCGCCCTGCAGCAACTGCCCGAACTCCTCCGGCGCGTCAGGGAACTGGAAGAATGGGTCAAACGCCCCGGCCGCAAAAAGGAAGCGGATTGACCCAAGGGGTGGCGCCGGGAGCGGCCCAATAAACATCCAGTTGCGCATGGCCAACAAACGGCTATGTTAGGAAGATGGATTGGCAGAAGATTGCATCATGGGTCATAGTGGCTGTTACCGTGGGGGCCTTTCTCCGGGCGAAATTGCGCCAGCGCAAGTTCAGCTTCGAGCGCGACACCCATTGCGGATGCGCTTCCCCGTCAGGGTCAAAGGACTCCATCGTCTTTCATGCGCGCAAGGGGCGGCGCGCGCAGATCATCGTCAAGTCAAAATAACCGCCGTATGACAAACTGCATCGCCACTTGCCAAACCTCTCACCAAGAAATAGTATCCCCTCTTACCATGCAAAAGATCAGTTCAGCATTGCACTTTGCCCAGACAAAGTTGTCTGTCACCAAGGAACACGAAACCCACTGGGTCCCCAATACCGATGTCTATGTCACCGACAGCGCGATCATCATCAAAGTCGAACTGGCCGGCATGCAGCGCGAGAATTTGGAGCTGACCATTGACGGCCCCCGCCTGCGCATCCGCGGCCAGCGGCCCGACGGATGCCGGCCGCCGCAGTGCAAATTCCTTGCCATGGAAATCAACTACGGCGCGTTCGAAAGCGTGATCGAAGTGCCTGAGGGCTATGATTTGAGCCGGGCCAAGGCGGCTTACCAAAATGGCTTCCTGCGCGTGGATGTGCCGATGGACTTGCAGTCTTCCCCTTCCAACATGATCGGCAGCGACGAGATTTAACCACCCTGCATGACCACACCGGATACTGAGTTTATCAGCATTCTTGGGGCTGGCGGCGCGCCCGATTCGTCCGGGACCAAAAAATGGTCCAAATCCCTTCCCGAATCCCTGCCCATCCTGGGGTTGTCGGATATTGTCATCTTCCCCGGCACGGTCATGCCTTTGCTGGTCGAATCGCCCCAAAGCATCCGTCTGATTGACGACGTGGTGGCGGGAGACCGTTTTCTCGGGCTGGTTTTGCAACGCAATGCCGAGATCGAAAACCCGGCCCCGGCCGATTTATGGCCGCATGGTTGCGCCGGGCGGGTGCTCAAGATGCTCAAATTTCCCGACGGCAGCGTGCGCGTGCTGGTCGAGGGCCTGCGCCGGTTTCGAGTCATTGACTACGCCGCGGAAACGCCTTATCTGATCGCGCGGATCGAGAAACTCAAGGACGTGGCCGACGATTCCCTGGAATTAACGGCCCTGGCGCGGAATGCCGAGCGCGAATTTCAGGAAGTGGTCAAGCTCTCGCCCACCCTGGCCGAGCAGGTCAAAATCGCCGCCCTCAACACGGAAGACCCGGCCAAACTGGCCGATTTAATCGCGGCCAATCTCAATCTGAGCCTGGAGGAGCGCCAGCGCCTGCTGGAAACGCCGGTGGTCAAGGACCGGCTGACCCGCCTGCTGCCGTTGCTCAGCCGCGAATTGGAAGTGCTCCGGCTGGGCTCAAAAATCCAAAACGAGGTTGTGACCTCGATGTCCAAAAACCAGCGCGACTTTTTCCTGCGCGAGCAAATCCGCGCCATTCAACGCGAGTTGGGCGAAGTGGATACCGGCGCGACCGAAGCCAAGGAGCTGCACGATCAAATCGAGCAGAACCTTTTGCCGGAGGAGGCGAAAAAGACCGCCCTCAAGGAACTGGAGCGTTTGCAGCAAATGTCCCCGTCCATGGCCGAGTACACCATGACGCGCAATTATCTGGATTGGCTCATCAATCTTCCCTGGTCCAAA
>Ga0326727_10008391_pt1 | contig 26263 bp, 22 predicted proteins | sample MB2enrmetagenome_FD_207643 | JGI IMG/M metagenome (GOLD analysis project Ga0326727, IMG submission 207643) | Lab enriched peat soil microbial communities from McLean, Ithaca, NY, United States - MB29MY | ecosystem: Environmental > Terrestrial > Soil > Wetlands > Peat | place: USA: New York...
GCCGCCAGTTCCTCCGGGGTGTAGTGCCCGTAGAGTTCCGCGCACTGTAGCCCGCTGGCCCGGTCAATCACCTCCACGCACGCATAATCGCCGCCCGAGCCTCCGCCCGCCGGGTCCACGCCAAGGATGTACTGCCTGCCCCTTGCCGCCGGCAGCCACACCCGGATGCGTTCGTTTTCCCTCGTCTCCAGCGCCTCACCCAGTCCGTGCATCCGTGCCTCAATCTTGGCCACGTCAAACACCGCCGAGCCGCTGGCCAGAAAGCAGGTTGCCGGGTCCTCCGCATATTCCTCGGCGGCACGCTCGCCAAAGTTGTTCCGCGCCTGCCGCCGGAAGCCAATCTGCGCCCGGTCCAGTCCGAACTTCTCCACCAGCCGTTGTTCCTCCGCGCTCAGTGGTCCGTCCACCAACTCTTCGGCCGTTTCTGCCCCGATCCGGTATCCCGCATCCATCCACCAGGGAAAAAAGTGGCGCACGTATTTCGTCTCCTCTGCCTTCTGCCACTCCCGGTAGAAGCATCCGCCCATCCCGTTCGGAGTCGATTCCAGCACGATCTCCCCGGTCGGCGGCACGGCGGCCCGCAGCGACGCCAACACTTCCGCGCCGTTCGCTCCCCACCGTGCCACTTCCGAGCAGTGCAGGTTCTGGATCGTCAGTCCCCGGCCGGCATTCGCATCTCCCGCGGTCTCCACGCGGTATTCGCTGTCCAGTCCAGGAAACACCAGTTGCCTCCGGTTGGACTTCGACCGGCTCAGCGCTCCGCTTTTCAGGTCCAGTGGCAGATTTTCCACGAACCTGTGTACCATGCGGAAGATCTCTTCCGCCGCCTCCTGCGTATGCGCCACCTGCACCGTCAAGGTGCCTGGCCGGGTAATCGTGCTCAGGAAGAATCTCGCCGCCACCCAGGTCGAGATTCCCATCTGTCTGGCTTTCAGCACAATATTTTTCGGCCCGCACCTGGATTCAAATTCCCGTTGCGCCAGGTTGGTTTTCAGCCTCACCAGGCGCCCGCGCTTGTCCCGGACCTTCAGCAGGCTCGACGCCAGCACCTCGCGATAGCTTCCCCGTCCCGCCCGTTTGTCCAGCCTCTTGCCCAGCGCCACCAGGGCCTCCAGATCCATTCCCTTGGAGGCCCGTTTCCCCATCCCCTTCGTCAACCTTCACCTCGCTGCGCTCAGAATCCCCGCCGCGTCTCCACGCCCAGCCAATCCTCACCCCGGCCGCAGACGCCCGGAGCTATGCTGCCGCCGGCGCCCGTTGCACGTCGAGGATCGCTACCACCGCATTCACGATCTTCTGGATGTAAGCGGAGTTCACGTTCTTTACCCCGGCCTCGGTCAGCAACTGTGTCACCGTCGGAGTCACGATGGTCAGCACGTCGGTCGCCAGCGCAGTCCCGCTGGCCGTCTTCGCTCCGGCGGCTGCCAATTTCTGTTGCACGCTGGCCACGGCCGACTGGATCAGCTGGGTGGTGTTCACCACCCCGGCAATGGCCGCCGAATCCCCCGGAAAAATCATGCTCGCCAGCGTCGCCGCGGCGGGAAGATACTTCTCCACTTCATCCAGACCTTTCACAAAATCCTGTCCAACCTTGTCGAGGACACTGACAAACTTCTTTTCAACGGTTGCTATTGACATTGCGCTTCTCCTCCAGGCACAGCCTCCGCAAACCACGCGCGGATCTTGTTTTCGATGAAGCCCTCTGAAACCAGGCAGGGCTTATGAATGACCGTGACGGTCAGGGTGTCCCGCCCGTTGTAGTCGCACGCAACGGTGACGCCCTCGTGGGCAAGGGAGCCGCTCTCGCCACTCGGCACCGCCACGCCCGCGCTGGTCAGCCGCTGCTTGCTGGCGGCAAAACCCGCGGGCGTAAGAGAGACGGTAATAGGTTGAGGTGTCATCGGTTTAATCCTTGGCCAGCAGTCCCAGCAAGGCCGTCGCCAGCGCCGTCGCCAGCGAAACAATCGTGCCCGTTCCCGCCTGCCCAAGTGAAATTCCCTGTTGTTCGAACACTCCCAGCACTGTCGTCACGCCAAGCAGCATGCCCGCCGCGCTGGTTTTCGGATGTTCAAACATCCGTTCCATGATTTCCGTCACTCTCTCTTCTCCCTTCTTCGTTGCTTCGCTGCGCAGGGCATCCTCCCGGCCGCCACCGTACCGGACCGGATGCCCTGGCTCTTTGTAAGACACTGCCTGTTGGTGGATGAATGTGCTTTGCCGGCAACTCGCTGCTCGCTCTTTCGCCTGCACTGTTCAAAGGCGGCCGTATCCGCAGAGGGCGTGCCCGGCGAACCAGTCGGGTGCCCCACCTCCGCCGCGGCTCTATGCGGTTAAGGCGGGAGTCAGCGAGCTACACCAGTCAGAGAATTGCCCTAGTACGTTCCGTTCTGCGACCTGCCTACCGCCCCGTTCATACGAAGATGGGTCGCCGCCGCTGTCAGGGTCGTGTTGTAGAACAAATCGAACATCAATGTTGTAGATGCAGGCAGATTCGTGGTGTTGCTCACGCTCGTCCCGCCCACATTACAGGTCACGCTACTGGCTCCAATGTTGATGCTCATCGGTGTAAACGTGGTTGAAGGCGCAACCCCAATCGAGGTCACAGTCTGCGCGCTTCCGGTTCCGGTCACGCATTCGTAATAGGCGTCTGAAGCCGTGGTGCTGTAGCGGATCGCCGCGTAGGAGCACGCCGGGTTATCCGATGCGGCCATGGTCGTCGTCGTGCAACTGTTACCCACCAGCCCAAGCCAGATGCGCGCGTTGGACGAATAATCAGTCGAAGCCGAGTAGCCGACCCCGAACTGCACGAGCGGTTGGCGTGCTGCGTAATAGATCGGCATACTCGAATAACCCGACCATCCCGCGCTGTCACCCGACGTGGCCGCCGAGGTAGCCTGGATCATTTGCGGCTGTGTAGAGCCGAGGGCTGATAAGCTGGCCGTAGCACTCGTCGCGATAATCCACGCATCGCCCAGTCCGCCAAAGGTCGGAGTGCTACTGTTAATCTGCACCTGTTCAACACAACCGCTAAAGAGCAGACAGCCTCCACCGTTTGCAAGCACAAAAGCATCCGTTGCGAGCTTCGTGGAATTGTCCGCGTAGGCTTGCGTGGTGGCCGTCGTGCCATTCGGCAGCGCGACCGCAGCCGCCAAATTAGTTGCCGTCGCCGCATTGCCGCTTGTGTTCGCAGCGTTGGCCGGAATGTCCGCGCTCAGAAGTGCGGGCAACTGAGCGTGCGGCAATGTCCCCGTGGTCAGATCCGATGCAGAAACGGTTACGTTGCTGCTGAGGGCGTGGCCGTTGACTGTCGTGGTCTTGGGGACGAGCAAGCCCTCTGCCGTCTCTGCACGTGTGGTCTCGGTGCCCACCGCGCTGGTGATGGATGACGTGGCAAAAGATTCCGCCGTGCTCTGTGCTGTTGCCGCCGCACCCGCAGCGTCCGCGCCCAGCGCGGTTAAGGCTGCGCTGGCACTGGTTGCTCCGGTACCGCCGTTGGCAACGGCCACGACACCGGAAACATTTGCCGCTGTGGTCGCTGTGGCTGAGTTGCTCCCCATGTGCTGCACGCCGGCCGGGTCAACATACTCGACGAAGTTACCCGCCGTGTAGGTCGTTACCGGAACCACCGTCTGCGGATAGATCGGCACCACCGAGACCTGGCTGATGACGAATTCCGACGTGTCTGTGACTGGCCCGCTATAGTCAAAACAATTCACAATGGTCGGAGAGGCTCCCAGTGGGATCGTGTAGTCCAGCGACGTTGTGCTGTTGGTGGTCGCCGGGAAGTAAAGGACCGACACGCCCGCCGTGTTGTTGTTGGTTCCGTTCAGCACGCAGATCGGCGACACTGCGTTGGCATCCGTGGCAACGTGCATTCGCAGGAACGAGCCATACGGCTGCCCCGGAATATTCCACTGTACGCTGGCGGTAGCCGGGCCTCCATTCCTCCCGGAGAGCGAACAGGCATACGCCGTGCCGGTCCCGCTGCACGCCGCCGAGCCGCCGCCAGCATAGGTCGGTACAGCGCCGGTCATCGTCGCCAGCGAGGGATGAATCATGAGCGCGGAGACAACCACTGGAGCCGAGGTGCTGGGTGCGATGATCCGCACCGTGTAGCTGGTTACGCTGCCGCCAGTGTTCGGGAGCCACTGCCGCATCACCCTGTATGCCCACGAGTCGCTCATCGTCGGAGTTGCCTGAGACGGACCAAACGAACCGCTATCCCATACAAGGTTGCTCGCCTGGTCGTAGACCTGCACCTGCGCCGCCGTGCTCGTCTTGTTGAAGTAAAAGACTGCGGAGAACAGATAATCGGTCGAAGCTGCCACGCTGAAGCTTTGCGAGATGTACCCTCCCGCCGTGGTGGAAGTCACCAGCAGCGATTGTCCAGCCTTGGCACCGGGAGCTTTGATGTTGTCGATGGCAACCGTGGCATTCGTCGCGGTCCAGCCAGTCTTACCGTTAATCAGGAACAGGGGATCGGAAACCACGTTCCCCGGTACGCGATACCACTCTCCGCCATCCAGTTCCAGCGCCTGATTCTGCATGGCAGCCGACGACACCCGCCGAAACTTGTTGCCGATGCCATTGTCCACGTAGATCGAAGCCCATCCCGCCGAAGGTGCGCTGACGGAAATATCGCCGCCAACTACACTGCTCCCCAAGTAGATCGTGCCCGCGCCAGCATCGGCACCATAAATGAACGGCTGCGCCTGATCGATGAAGAAAGCAAAGCCGCCTGACGCCGTGCGCTCGATGTGCCCACCCGTCCAGTTGAGATGCGGAGAGCCATCGCTGCCGAGGAACTTCATGGCGGTAACGCAGTTCTCAATGTTGCTGGAAACAAAATCCGTGTTGGAACCCGGCGCGTTCAGCAGGACGCCGGTGGAATTGGTGCCGTTACAGTAAGACGAGAAATCCTTGAAGCGCATCTCGCCAAAGATGGCGTTGGAGTCGGCTGTCAGGATGTTGGTCATCCCAATCGAGTTTGTTCCACCCGTGGGCATACCTACCTCCACCCTTGTGACGGAGGAAAGGTTGTCGTCCTCAAAAGACAAGATGCCGCTCGGGTAGCTTACGTTCGTTGCACCTACCAGCGAGAAGTCTTGCAGGTCGGTTCCCGCCACAATCGCCGAGCCGTCGCCAATTTTCAACATTGGCGGATTGCTCTGGGTCGTGCTGGTCGAGTCCTGAATCCTCGTGCCGTGGTCGCCACTGCGCCCGACCATCTTGAAGAACTGCCCAGCATGGGGCACGGCAAGCATGGGAGTCGTGCCGTTGACCGGAGCCACCATGCACGTTCCCGGTGGCAGCTCAATGCTGGAATTGCCAAACGAAGCAATCGCCGTGGCGAACGCCGCCGTGTCGTTGCTGGAGCCGTTACACGTCACACCATCCGTACGCACGTCGAACCAGCCGGCATTATGGCGCGACACATCAGCCGTAAAGCTGCCCGTTGTGGCTAGCGCGTTTGCGCCGCTCCGGTATAAAAAGGTGTCGCGCGCCGCCGATCCTCCCGGCCCCAGGCCGATGCCCGGCAAACCCGTCCCGCCCTCGTTGTATTCCAGCGAGTACCACGCGTTGCTATCGCTTCCATTGATCGCCTGCATGGCTCGCTGGCCGCCATTCGGCGGAAGCGCAACTTTCACGACGGGATTCGTCGAAATGCTGGAGCTTGACGCATTCACCAGCAGCGCCGCCGCCGCCGTATCAGAGCCTGTGAAGGTCACCGTCTGCGGCTGCAAAAATGTGTTCGCCTGGCTCGTCCTCACCAGCGATCCCGCGTCGCTCAGATTTGCGCTTGCCAGCGGCGTTCCGTTCACCGAATATGCGGTTGCGTTCACCGTTCCCGGAGTTACCAAACCAATCGCTCCCGGGGCGCCCAGGTTGGCGGACGGAGGCTTATTCAACAGGTCGTTGTAGTTTCCCGTCGCAGCCACCGTCGCCAGTCCGGCAAATCCCTGGTCCACGTATGCCTTATCCACCGCCGATCCGGCACTGGCCGGGGCCGGTACTTGCGGAGAAACAGTGAAGGTCTTCGCGCCCACGAGGGTCTCCGCCCCCGCCAAATGTACCAGGGTGGCCGGCGCCACCGTGGCCAGGGTCGCATCCACCGCGGCCAGCGCCGTATCCACGTAGTCGCGGCTCACAAACTGCGCCGCCACGGCCTGGGGCGCCACCTTCGCCCGGATCGCCGCAATCGTTGTCGTCGTCACCGCGGGCACAACCCACAGCTCTTCGCTCGTCGTCCCGTCGTCCAGCTTCATGAAAACCCGGTAGTAGGTGCCAGAAGGACTCGACCCCGTATTCGCAATCAGCGGAATCGCAACGCCGCCGTTCGCATCCGTTTTTACCGTCATCTCGCCGGCCGCCACGGCTTCGCCCCCGCTGCTCGTAAAGCTGTTCCAGCGGATCGTCAGCGTGCCGTGCGCAACCTTGCCGTCGGCCCGGTACAGCGTATCCTGCACCAGGGTCTCCACCGGGGCCACCTGCGCCCAGCTCGAACCTACGGCGAACGCGATCCCCACAAAAATCAAAAACCGCCTGATCAGGCGGTTTGAACTTCCCACTGTTCTCGTATTCATGCTTTTTTGTCGCCGTCCTTTCGGCTCATTCCGGCCCCACGATTTGCTCCTGCGGCGCCTTTCAAAAAATCCTCCACGCTGCGCACGTAAACGTCGGCAAAATCCACCACGTAGCGCTTGGTCTGGATCATGCGCTTGGCCTGCTCCACGCTGTATCCCACGGCACACAGCACCGCCAGCGCCATCATCGGCGCCCGGTGGATTCCCGCCGCGCAGTGGATAAACACCTTGGCTTGCGGTTTTTCCAGCGCCCGCAACGCAAAATTCACGCCCCGCTCAAACACCGCCCGGCCCTTCGGCAGAAAGTCGTCGTCCACGGGATTCCACAGCACTTCCACCCCAACCCGCTCGCCCAGCAGGGTGTCGTCAAACTCCATCTGCATGTCAATGACGTGCGTAACCCCGGCCCGCGCCACCTCGGCCATTCTCTCCTCGACCCAGATTCCGCCACCGACCGCAATCCGGTCAGTCACCCACGTCATGTCCATGCCAGCGTCCGCCTCAATCGATTCCGGCTCGCACCCGGTCCTGCTTCCCTACTCCGCCGCCACAACTTCCGGCGGCTGCGCCTGCCGCCTGGCGCTTTCCTGCTCCGCTTCTTCCGTCTCCACTTCGTCCAGCCGTTCCAGTACCAGCTTCGCCCAGGGCGCACCGTTGTCCTGCAGCTCCACTTCGCTGTCGAACATATGTCTGGCCCCGGTCATTTCCAGCAGTGTCTTGGCGTGGGAACAACTCCCCTGTTTCGCCAATTCCACCATGGCTTCCACAATCGCCGGAACCGAACCTTTCATCGTCTGCATCGCAACTTCAAACGGGTCCTGCGCCGCAACCCCCGAAGGATCCGTCGCGCTCCCGGCAGCCGCTTCGGAACCCGTTATCTTACACTTCTGGTCAGAATTGGACTTCGACTGTTTCCCGCTCGCCGCCCGCTTGCCCGCTTGCTTTTTCTGCACCTTAGCTGTTCTTGTTTTTTTGCCGGCCGGTTTCTGCATCGGCGCTGCGAGTGATTTTCCTTTCCCCGGCGCCAACTTCTTCCCCGCCTTCTCAACCTTGCTCACGCCATCTTTCTTCCCCTTGTTGCCCGCATTTGCTTTCGGCTTTTTCTCGGTTGCCACCGCCACCGCCCCTCTCCTTTGCTCCTATCTTCAGGATATCAAGTTCACCCCCCTCATCCCCTCACCTGGGCCTCAAACTCTATTTGCCGCCCTATCAACGACTTGGTCCATTGATGGAAACTTTCTGCTATTGACAACTAAAATCCCCGGCGCCGTTTGCCCGCGTTTTCCCGGATTCCAACCCCTGCTAGGTCTCAATCGATATGTGCGCCACCCGCCCAACAATGTAGTCCGCAAACGTCTCCCCCCGGCTGGGCTGCACCGTGCCCAGCGCAGCCGCCAGATTTTCCGGACGCAGCATCAATTGGCCGTCCTGCAATTCCACGTAGCGGACCTTGCACATCTCCCGGCTCTTCACTACATATAGATTGCGCTCGCGCTGCCGGTAGTTGCGCAGCGAATTATAGTGCCGGTCAATCAATAGCATCGCACCCGGCGCCAGCCGCGGACGCATCGCCGCGCCCGCGTCCTTGTCCGCCTTGAGCAGCACGAATCGTTGCCAGTGCCCGCGCTGGCTCGCCATCTCCGGACGAATCCGCCGCAGAAAACTCTTCTTGAAACGCAAGAATTCCGCCACCTCGCCAAACGCAAACTCGCTTTGCATCAGCAGGCCGCTCGCTACCACCGGAATGGCGTCAAACGCGGCATCTCCCCCATGGGCCGCCGCCATCCCCCGGCGCGCCTCCGGCATCAGGTCCAAAGCCTCCAGCCGCAGAACCTCCATCACGCGGTCCATCGCCTCAATGCTCAAGCCCCGGCGGCCGTTTAGAAAGTTGGAAACATGAGCCTGGCGGAAACCGGCGCGCTTGGCCAACTCCGTTCCCGTCAACTCGGCCGCGTCAATGCGTTCCCGCAAGAGATCCCGCAATCGGTTCTGCAAATCCGAGATCATCATTGGCCGCCCCGTGTCACAACCTTGGAAATATAACTTTAAGAAAAATTGAAAACTTTGGTAATAACTTTAGGCAATATTCCATTGACTTCAAAGTGCCCGGTGCTCAATCATCCACCCAAGGACACAAAATCAAGGTCTGCTAGGGAGCAGGAAATGGAGCACGAAAGCAGCAATGCATGCCAAGCCTCGTTCGCTGAATTTCGCCGCAAGGTTCGCAATTCCGAACTGCTCGGTTCTGACGTCACACTACTTCTCCAGGAGGTGCGCTTTTCCGGTCGTCTCAGTATTGTTGTTCAAAATGGCACAATCCTTAAGTCCGGTTACGAAGAAGGTTACTTTACCCGCAAGGACGAGCGCCGTCTGACCTGACACTCGCCATAAAAAACAAACAGTTTTGGTCACGGCGATTCCATCGGGGACTCGCCGGACAGATACACAGGAAACAGGTCATCGCAAACGAATCGAGCCCTGTCGCCGGCACCGGCGCGATCCCTGCTCGGATTCGAATCCCCGCACTTTTCGCCCCCGCCAGCGGCAGATTTTTATTGCAGGGGGGACGAATCAGTAATGAAAGCAAATCTAAAATCCACGCAGACTCGCAATATGGAACTGAAGTATTGCGAACACTGCGGAACCATCTGGCTTCGCCGCACCGGCAGCCGGCAAACCCAATGTCCACCATGCGCCAGGGCGGAAGCACCAGTTCCCGCGGGAGCTTCTGTTTCTTTTTTGCAGCTCTGGACCCGCTTCCGCGCGGAGGTGCAAGCGTGATGAAGTCTCTGCAAAACCCCAGCTTGCATCTCGTGTCCGGCAGCCGCCGTACCCCGGACGACGACGCCATCATGGCCGCGTATCGCCCCTACACCCGCGCCCTGCTGCGGCGCTATTTCCGCATGGCGGTCGATATCGGCCGTCTGCCCAGCATCCTCGGAGGACTCTGCTTCCGCGCTCGTGTCAGCTCCTACAAACTCCATACCTTCGAAGATGCCGTCATCTTCGTCCATGACATTGAGCGTGTCTTCGAGCGTCTCGAACGCCATTCGATGGAAATCATCGCCGGCGTGACCCTGCTCGAATACAGCATCCCCGAGGCCGCGCTCCGCCTCGGTATTACCGTGCAGCGCGCCGAGCGGCGCTACGCCTCCGCCCTGGATTCCCTTTCTGCCATCCTGCTCCAGGTCGGCCTGCTCCGCCCCGTCTTTACCTCCGGCGGGGAGCACGCGCCAGACGATCCTCCTGGGGCCGCAGAGTCGCTTCCTCCCCGGAAGCCGCCGCTCCCGGTGCGCGTCGCAGCCCAGGCGCCGCTTCATTGCCAGGCTTCCGGAGCCGAAACGGCATAGCCGCGGAGGGGAAGGGGAGATCCCACTCTGCACCCTGCGCGCTTGCACATTTTTTTTGCGCTCTTATTCATGTTCGTATATCTGTTATCATCGGCACCGCGCCGCCTTTGCTTCAGGCGGCGCGGTGTTGTTTCAATTCAGCCCCGGAGAATTCCCGTGAGCGAGATACCCGCTGTCCCCATCCCTGTTCCGCCACCGTTGCGCCGCGATGAGGAAATCGCACTCGAAATGATGAAATTCGTCGCCACTACAACCGGCTTCGGCCGCACCGGAACCCCGGGCGCCGGCTTCCAGGGAGGTACCGTGTCGCACGCCGAAGACTACGCCAAGCATCTCATCGACCTCTACGGACAGTGCCTCGACGCCATACGAGCCCGACGCTAGAAGCAGGGATCGCTGCCAACATTGTTCTCCGCGGGACCAAATCCGTGGATAGAATTGGATGTGAGATTCGTTCCGGCCGTGCCATAGGGGAGCCGGTACCAATCTGGAGCACACCATGTTGAGCCGGTCCATCTGCAAGCGAGCATGAACAAACGTTCCCCCGTATCCGACGCCACCCTCTCCGTCCATGCCGGAGAGGACCGCCACGGCCGCAATGCCCCGCTCACGACCCCCATTGAGCAGACCGCCGTCTTCGCCCTGCAAAACACCGAGCAGTTGCGCCGCTACGCCGCCGGGGACGCCAAGGTCTTTCTCTACACCCGTTACGGAAATCCGACCGTGCGCGCCGCCGAGGAAAAGATCGCCGCGCTGGAACAGGGGGAAGATTGCATCCTGACTGCCAGCGGCATGGCGGCCGAACTCGCCGTGGCCCTGACCCTGTGCAAGAGCGGCGATGAAATCGTCTCCATGCTCGACGTCTACGGCGGCACTACCAAGCTGTTCTCCAAACTGCTGGCCCGCTGCGGTATCCGCACCCGCTTTGTCCCGTTCACCGAACTGCCCAGCATCGAGAGCTACTTCACACGCCGGACGCGAATGTTGTTCCTGGAGACTCCCACCAACCCAATCCTGCGCTGCGTTGACATTGCGGATCTCTCCGCCCGCGCCCACAAGCGCAAGATTGCCGTGGTGGTCGATAACACCTTCGCAACTCCCATTCTGCAGAAGCCGCTCGCCCTCGGTGCCGACATCGTCGTGCACTCGGCCACCAAGTACCTGGGCGGACACAGTGACCTCACGGCGGGAGCCATCGTTGCCTCGCGCCGCTGGGCCGAACCCATCCGCGAGAGCATGATTCTTTCCGGCGGCTGCTCCGATCCCGGAGTCGCCTACCTGCTGCTGCGCGGGTTGAAGACTCTCGAGCTGCGCGTCGCACGCGCCTGCCGCAACGCCACTACCGTTGCAGACTACCTCGCCGGGCATACCCGCGTGACCCGTGTTTTCTATCCCGGCTTGCCCGATTCTCCCGCTCACCAACTGGCCGCCGCGCAAATGAGCGACAATGGCGCGGTCGTTTCTTTTGACATTCGTGGCGGAGGCCCGGCGGCCGAACGCTTCATCAACGCACTCAAGGTGTGGTATCTCGCCACCAGTCTGGGCGGGGTTGAATCCACCGTATCCTATCCCGTACTCTCTTCGCATTCCAGCGCTCCCCGTCGCGAACTGAAACTTCTGGGAGTCTCACCCGCCACGATTCGTCTTTCCGTCGGGATCGAAGACGCGGCAGACCTCATTGACGACCTGGAGCAAGCCCTTACCAACCATTCGCCAGTGAGTCAATAGTCCGGGCAACTCTGGTTGGAGAGTAGTATATAGTTTCCAACCTTGCGCAACCATTGCCGAGTTAGTAACAAAGGCTCCTCCAACGATTGACCCTTTGGTGAATCGTTCGTAGATTTGAGAAAGCGCGTGCTGCGGTGGTTGCCAACCATGACCCCACCGGAAACACTCCGCACAAATGAAATGAATTCTTCCTATCGCATCATCCTGCTGCTGTTGCTGCTCGCTTGCTTGCCGCTCGCCTCCTGTGACCCCGAGAAGAAGCCGGCATCCACTCTGCCGGCGCCCGAGGCCATCGCGCCGGCTCTTTCCTCGCCGCCTCCCAAGTCCTCCCCGCCGGCGCATCCGGCGCAGGCCCCTGCCGCGCCCCAACCGGTCGAAAGCGTCGAGCAGTTGATCGCGCGCGCCGAAGCCGAGTATGCCCGCGGGAAGGACAACTACGCCGCCGGACACATGGAGGCGGCCAAGGACAACTTCGACGCAGCCTTCAATCTTCTGTTGCGCGGGCCAATCGGCGTACAGAGCGATGAACGGCTGCAGAGCGAGTTCGACAGGATCGTGGAGGCAACCCACGAACTGGAGTTGCAGGCCCTGAAAGCTGGCGATGGATTCACCGAGCAACGCGCCGAGCCCGCGCCCATTGACGAGGCAAACAGCATCACCTTCCCTGTCGATCCCTCGATCAAGGCCAAAGCGCAGGCCGAGCTGGCAAACACTCACAGCGACCTTCCCCTCATGCTCACCGATCCTGTCGTCAGCTACATTAATTACTTTTCCTCCCGCGGGCATGGCACCATCGAGCGCGCCCTGGTCCGGCGTGGACGCTACAGCGAAATGATCTCGCGAATCTTTCGCGAGGAGGGCGTGCCGCAGGACTTGATGTTCCTGGCCCAGGCCGAATCCGGCTTCCAGCCGCTGGCGCTTTCGCGCATGGGAGCGCGCGGCATGTGGCAGTTCATGCCCTGGGACGGTGTGCATGCGGGGCTGCAACACAATTGGTGGGTCGACGAGCGGCAGGACCCGGAGAAGGCCACCCGCGCCGCCGCCCGCCTGCTCAAGGATCTCTACAACCAGTTTGGTGACTGGTACCTGGCGATGGCGGCCTACAACTCCGGACCCGGCACGGTGCAGCGCGCAGTGCAGCGCACCGGTTACGCCGACTTCTGGGAGCTTTACCGGCGCAACGTGCTACCGGGCGAGACGCGCAACTACGTGCCCATCATTCTAGCCATGACCATCATGGCAAAAAATCCATCGCAGTATGGGCTTGATCACCTCACCCTGGATTCACCCGTCGCGTTCGACACGCTGCATATTCATTATCCCATCGATCTCCGCCTGGTGGCCGAGTGCACCGACTCCTCCACGGCGATGCTGCAGGAGCTGAACCCAAGTCTGTTGCGCATGACGACACCCAAGGATATGGATTTTGAACTGCACCTGCCCCGCGGAATGGCCACGAAGTTCGAAACAGCGGTCGCGTCGATTCCCGAGGATATGCGGGTTTACTGGCGGTACCACCGCGTGGAAAACGGAGAGACACTGGGCGAAATCGCACGCCGATACCACACGACTGCCACCGCCATCGCCGAGGCCAACAACCTGGAAGGCAACGAGCTGGCCAGCGATAACAAGCTGATTATTCCCGTTTCCCCCGCCAAGGCATCGGCCGGGGAAGCGGGAAGCCGCCAAGCCATCGCCGCGGGTTCCAGCAAACACCCTACGCATTACACCGTGCGCAAAGGAGACACCGTCCGGTCGGTAGCCGCCGATTTTCGGGTTCCGGCCGAGAAGGTTCGGCAATGGAATCGCCTGCGAGGCGACGCGCTCCGCGCGGGACGGTCTCTGACGATCTTCAAGCCCTCCACCGAAGCCGAAGGCGAAGCCGTGGTGGAGCGAACCTCTGCAACCAGCCGCCGGCGGCAAAGCCGGGAGGGAGCGTCTCGATCCAAGCGGGAACGCACCGCCCCCGCATCGGCAAAGAGTGCTGGCCGGAAGAGAGCTGGCGGCAAAGCCGGCAAAACCGCGCCAGCGGCAAAACCGCAGCGGGCCAAACCCTCAACGAAAGCCAAGCCGCCAACGAAAGCCAAACCATCCGCCAGCAGGAAGCACAAGCGGTAAAGCCGATGGGTAAGAAAATAGCTGCGCGTTTGGCGAAGGAGTGCCTCATTCCGTTGCATCGTAAACAAGCCTGAGTTATTGTGTTCGAGTGCAGGGGCGGGCACGTTGTGCAAGCATTGTGCATGCGTTAGACAAAGAAGCAGCAGAAGTCGTGTTGTACCTGTGCTCAGCAATCCGCGGGCGCGGAGCGGCAAAGGATACCAGGAGGACACATGACGTTCGACGAGACTCTTTACGGTCGCAGCAGTGATGATGATGAAGATGAATTCGGCGAAAACGAACCATTCGACGACGTAATAGACGACGAAGAGGAAGAAGAGTTGGAAGACGAAGAGGACGAAGCGGAAGAACAGGAAGAGGGCCACGCTGAAGACGATGCAGTAGCTCCCTCCGCCAGCCGGGCTCAGCGCGACGAGCGGGCAGGCGAAGCAGCAGCCGAGCCGGCTCCTCCGGCAAAGAAACCTGCCAAAAAAGCAGCCCGGAAACCCGCTGCGAAGAAGGCAGTGGCCCAGGCGCCCGCCAAGAAAGCGCCCGCCAAAAAGGCCGCCGCGAAAAGCGTAGCACAGAACGCCCCGCCAGAGGCGCCCAAGAAGGTGGCCAAGAAAGTGGCGAAGAAAGAAACAAAGCCCGCCAGAAAAGCAACCAAAAAGGCGGTCGAGAAGGCGCTGAAGGCGGTCAAGAAAGACCAGAAGCTTGCCAAGAAAGCCGACAAGAAGAAGACTCCCGAGAAGACCGAAAAGAAAGCAAAAGGCAAGAAGGGGAAAAAGGGCAAGAAGTAGTGGACCCGCAGTTTCCTCTAAGGCCGCAGAGCTGCTCTGCGGCCTTAGCTTTGGTCCTCTGCTGCGCGGGACTGCGCACAAAGCGAAAAGCCCCAGCGCCGGGTTGCGGTGGGGCTTGCTTCAGGGAAGTACGGCGGGCTAGGCGGGTGCAGCCACTTTCTGGTCTTCCTTGGTCAGCTGCTCGATGGCGCGGCGCAGTTGTTCGTCGGGCTGGCCTTTCGCAGGTTCTGGCTTCTCATTTTCATCGGGGACGATGTCGGTATCCTCGGGTGCGATGAAGTCGTCGGCCTTGTCCGCCACTAAAATGTTGGGAGTGATGGCCACGTCCTGAATCGCCTTGCCGCCCGGAGTGTAGTACTTGGCAACCGAAAGGATCAGCGCGCCTCCGTCCTGCAGGTCGATGGTCTTTTGAATGGAGCCGGCGCCAAATGTCTTGTCGCCCAGAACGTCGCCGCGCGCGTTATCCAGGATCGCACCGGCAACCACTTCGGCGGCTCCAGCAGTGGACCGGTTGACGATCACCACCACCGGCAGACTGAAGATCGCCTTGGCAGGGTCGGCGGTAAAATCCTGGCGCGGATACTTCTGTCCTACCACGTAGGCGATCTGCCCGTGATTCAAAAATAGGTTTGCGGTCGAGACGCCCTCGCTGATCTCGCCATCTCCGGAGTTGCGCAGATCGAGAATCAGCCGCTTCGCGCCGTTCTTCTGAAGTTCGCGAAGCCGCGACGCAATTTCCTCGGAACGTCCCGCGGGAAAACCTTCGGCGCGGATGTACCCAATCTGGCTATCCAGCATCCGGGAGGAGACCGGAGGGTATTTCATGGCTTCACGAATGATGGAAATTTTTTGCGGTTGTGCTTTGGTCGGCCGCACCACGCTGAGATTGACGGTCGAGCCAACTTGTCCGCCCAACAATCCATTAAGCTCGGCCACGGACATTTCGCGGGTGCTGTTTTCATCCAGAGCTTCGATGATGTCTCCCGCGACCAGACCGGCCTTGTCGCCAGGGCCTCCCGGTACAACCGAAATTACGTCGCCATAGCCGAACCGCTTTGAGACGGCCGCGCCAATCCCTGCGGCGGGCTGGCCGTGCTGCTTATAGGCCTTGTACTCCCCCGGATTCAGATAGCTGGAGTTGGGATCAAGCGCCTCGAGCAACCCATGCAAAGCTCCATTACTGACCTGCGGAATGTTCGGATCTTCCACATAGTCGGTCCGGATGCGCGACAGCACTTCGCTGTAAACGCCGAGCTGGCGATAGGCGCCATCGTTGCTGCTTCCCGCTTTAACGCCGACCGCGCCCGCTACCGCGAAGGCGAGGATAAGGAACGAGGACAGGAGGAGAGTTGTCTTTATGCTTTTTGACATGGGCCCTTCAGATACCATCCAGAGCTTCTCTCATTATACGTTGGAAGCGACATGGCCGCCGGCGCCTGGCTGTGCTTTGTTTCATCCCGTCCGAAATGCCCGGGGTGAAAACGAATTTTCCCCATCTGCGATCAGGTTTCCGACGCCAGGGCAGCGCCCTGAACTCTTGACAGGACTTCCCCGCGAAGAACTTCGCAATGCGAGGCTCCCGGCGCGAACAATTCATTCACGATATGATCGAGTGGACGCGGCAATTCTGGTTCCCCTGAGGCATCCGCGGCATCTGAAACCAGTAAGGAAATCGAACGTTGAGCTACGGCTCGACGGAGTTCAGTTGCGCACGGCATTATTTGATAAGTGCGCGGCCACTGTGCGGAGTTCCCGGAAGACCTTGGGTAGCGCTCGGTGCGGTGCGCCGGGGCGGAAAGGCAAATCAATCTACATGCCATCGAATGTGGAGCAACCTGAAACAACGAAAGCATCCGAGCTCGACCAACTGTGCATCAATACCATTCGCACCCTGTCCATCGACGCGGTTCAGAAGGCGAACAGCGGCCATCCGGGAGCCCCGATGGGGTTGGCTCCGGTAGCCTATGTGCTCTGGGACCGCTTTCTGCGGCATAGTCCGGCCAACCCACACTGGCCGAATCGCGATCGCGTGCTGCTTTCCGCTGGACACGCCTCCATGCTGCTCTACTCGATGCTGCACTTGAGCGGGTATGACCTTTCCCTCGCCGATATCGAAAAGTTCCGCCAGCTGGGCTCGAAGTGCCCAGGGCATCCGGAATACAACGTCACGCCCGGGGTGGAGACAACCACGGGACCGCTGGGACAGGGGATCGCAAACTCGGTGGGCATGGCCATTGCCGAGCGTTGGCTGGCATCTCACTTCAACCAGGATGGGGACAACATCGTCGACTACCGCGTGTACTCCATCTGCTCCGACGGCGACATGATGGAAGGCATTTCGCATGAGGCCGCGGCTTTGGCGGGCCATCTCAAGCTGTCGAACCTCATCTGGCTTTACGACTCCAACCACATCAGCCTGGATGGACCAACGGCGCTCGCCTATAGCGACGATGTGGATTCCCGCTTCAAGGGGTACCACTGGAACGTGTTGACCGTGGAAGACGCCAACGACCTGGACTCGGTGGAAGCGGCCATTCGCGCGGCGCAGGCCGAAACCGGGCGGCCTACACTGATCATCGTACACAGCCACATCGGCTACGGCTCGCCCCACAAGCAGGACAAGAGTGCCGCGCACGGCGAACCGCTCGGCGTTGAGGAAGTGAAAGCCACCAAGCGCTTCTACGGGTGGCCGGAGGACGCTCAGTTCCTGATTCCCGAAGAGGCGGGCGCGCATCTGCGTCAGGCCGTGGCGCGCGGCAAGAAGTTGGAAGCAGAGTGGAAGGCGAAATACCAGGTCTGGGCAACCAGGAATCCCGCCCTGCGCGAGCAGTGGGACGCAATCTTCTCCTCCAAACTGCCCGCGGGCTGGGACAAGGATGTCCCGGTCTTCCCCGCGGATGCCAAAGGCATTGCCACGCGCGAGTCCGGCAGCAAGGTCATGAATTCGATTGCGAAGAACCTGCCTTGGCTGATCGGCGGCGCAGCCGATCTGCAAAGCTCGAACAAGACCGGAATCGACGGTGAAGCCGACTTTGAAAGCGGCTGCTACGGCGCACGCGTCCTGCGCTTCGGCGTGCGGGAAATGGGCATGGGCGGAATTCTCAACGGGATTGCGGCAACGGGACTGCGCGCCTTTGGCGGTACCTTCCTGGTGTTCAGCGATTACATGCGCGGAGCGCTGCGGCTGGCGGCGATCATGGAACTGCCGGTAATCTACGTCTTCACCCACGATTCGATTGCGGTGGGCGAGGATGGCCCCACCCACGAACCGGTCGAGCATGTCATGTCGCTGCGTCTGATTCCCCACATGCGGCTGATCCGTCCGGCCGATGCCAACGAGACTGCGGTGGCCTGGAAACTGGCCATCGAGAGCACAAAACATCCCACGGCTTTGACCTTGACGCGGCAGGCGGTCCCGACCTTCGACCGCTCCAAGTATGCCAGCGCCGAGGGCGTCCGCAAAGGCGCATATGTCTTCAGCGACACCCAGGGCGCGCCCGATGTGATCCTGATCGGCACGGGAAGCGAGTTGCAACTGGCGCTGGCCGCCCAGGAAAAACTGGCAGTCGAGGGAGTGAAAGCGCGCGTGGTCAGTATGCCCTGCTGGGACCTGTTTGAGGAGCAGAGTGCAGAATACAAGGAGAGCGTTTTACCTGGCGCGGTGCGCGCGCGCGTGGCCGTCGAGGCTGGGACTCCGATCGGCTGGGAACGCTACGTAGGGCTGGATGGAAGGGTCGTGGGACAAGGCCAGTTCGGCGCCTCGGGTCCGGCAAAGGAAGTTTTCAAGCACTTCGGCTTTACTACGGAAAACGTAGTGGAGCACGCCCGTGACTCGATTGCAGCGGTGAAGGGCTTGGGAGGGAATAAATAGATGAAAATTGCCGTCGCGGCCGACCATGCCGGCTCGTTCCTGCTCGAACCCGTTCTGGAAGAAGTACGGCGGCTGGGCCACCAGGCCCTGGATCTGGGGACGCACGACGCCGTGACGCCGGATGACTATCCGGACCGCGCCGCCGACCTTGCATCGGCCCTGACCCAGGGCCGGGCCGAACGCGGCATCCTCATCTGCGGCAGCGGTGTGGGCGCGTCGGTGGCGGCAAACAAGGTACGCGGCATTCGTGCCGCTGTTTGCCACGATACCTACTCGGCGCACCAGGGCGTGGAGCACGACCAGATGAACGTGCTTTGCCTGGGAGCGCGGGTGATTGGCGAAGCCCTGGCGTTGGAACTGTTGCGGGCCTTTCTGGCCGCCACCTTCAGCGCCGAGCAACGGCATCAGCGGCGGGTCCAAAAGATAGCCGCCATGGAATCCAATTTCTGAAGAATCAAAGCAATGAAGCATTGAGGAGACAACAAATGCCCAGCAATCCCTTAGCACAGTTGAGTAAGTTGGGACAGAGCCCCTGGTACGACCAGATGACCCGTTCGCTGGTTTCCCAGGGAACCCTGAAGAGAATGATCGAGGAGGACGGGCTGCGCGGATTGACCTCGAATCCGACGATCTTTGAGAAGGCAATTTCCGGCAGTAAGGATTATGAAGACGCACTGCGGGAACTGGTGGGCAAGGGCGCCGGGCTGGCTGAGATTTACGATGCGCTGGTGGTGGGGGACATTGCCAGTGCCGCCGACGTATTTCGCCCCGTCTATGAGAGCACAAACGGACAAGACGGCTTCGTGAGCATCGAGGTGTCTCCGCTGCTGGCGCTGGACACGGCCGGGACGGTGAAGGAAGCCAGGCGTCTGCACGACAAGCTGGCCCGTCCAAACGTGTTGATCAAGGTTCCGGCGACGCCCGAGGGGCTGCCTGCGTTTCAGCAGTTGATCTCGGAAGGCATCAGCGTCAACGTGACCTTGATCTTCTCGGTGGAAGTTTACGCGCAGGTGGTCGAGTCGTACCTGAAGGGTCTGGAATCGCGCCTTGCCACAGGCGGCGCCCTCGATCGCGTTGCTTCGGTGGCAAGCTTTTTCGTCAGCCGCATTGATTCGGCGGTGGACAAGAAGCTGGAAGAGATCGTCAGGGCCGGCAAGCCGGAAGCGGCAGAGTTGGCGGGCAAAACCGCAATCGCCAATGCCAAGCTGGCTTATGAAAAATTCCAGCAACTGTTCCAAGGCGCGCGCTGGCAGAAATTGGCGGCCGCGGGTGCGCAGGTGCAGCGTCCGCTCTGGGCTTCCACCGGCACAAAGAATCCCAAGTACTCCGATGTGCTCTATATTGACACCCTGATTGGGCCGCACACGGTAAACACCATGCCGCCGGTCACTTATGACGCTTTCCGCGACCACGGCAAACCGTCGGTGACCATCACCAGCGACCTGCCGGGAGCGTACGAAATATTCGCCAAGCTCAAAGCAGTGGGAATCGATCTGACGGCTGTGACCGATGCGTTGACGGTGGCAGGCGTCAAGAGTTTCTCCGAGTCTTACAACAATCTGATCGCGGTCATCGAACGGCGTCGTCACGAAGTCGCGCACGTCTGAGAAAAACGGCGGCAAAGTCGAAGCGGAGTGGTATTGTCATCCCGGTCGAGCCGGCTTGGGCACAGTTGCCCAGGCCGCAATTTCCAAACTGCCGAGCCGGCCGCGCGGGAGCAGAAATCGCCAACGCCCTGATGTCGGCCGGCTGCCGCTGGAACGAACTGCGAGAGATGCGGTGCTGGCGTTCCCGGCGCGCTGAAGCTGGTGCAGCCGTTCACGCCTGCGCCAGAGCTGGATGTCCGGGCGGAACGGTTTGACACTGCATCGCAGGCCCAATAGAATCAGTGTTGCTGGTCGCATCCTGACCGCATCGTGTCTGCCTGCCTGCGTTAGCGGGCCCTCCCCGCAGACTGCCCGTGGCGGCGTAGCTCAGCCGGTTAGAGCGACGGTCTCATAATCCGTAGGTCAGTGGTTCGAGTCCACTCGCCGCCACCAAGCAACTTCCAGATGCTTCCCTCGTTTCCAAGCCTCACGAACCTTCCTGTTTCTGGTAGGTTGGGCCAAACGGCAGCCCGTTTGCGCGATGGTTTGCGGTGGAGCAAAAGGGGTCCGCCGGATTTTCCTGAATCATGTCATTGTGCCGCCACTCTCACGGCTCATTGCACCTGCTCAGCGGTAACCTCACCGGACTTCTTCCCTAAGTCGAATCCGAAATATCTCCCAAACGGGAGCTTGCGCGCTTCTGGACACTAGAGGAACATGCGTGACACAAGCGGTGCCAGATGTAGCGTGCCAGGATTCAAACTCCTGCAGTGCCGGCGTAAAGCTCTGGCCGCAACAAGTGCCCAGGGTTCCTCGCCTGACTGCTATCGAGTTTGGAGATTACAGGTTTCACGAGCGCTTTCTTCGGGCCCGGATCCCAATTTGAAGGCGCATCATGCGAGCCAGGCCGGCGGCGCTACACAGTTCAAGGAGCTGACGTATGGCGGATATCAAGTGCCCCCAATGCAACGCAATTCTGCCAACTGCAGAGATCAGGACAAAATGTGAATCCTCTGTACATCTGTTTAAGCTGACCACTGCCAACACGGTAGCGACACCGGAAGCAGTCGTCATCCAGTGTCCCAATGGACATCTTGTGGAAGTGAAATGCTCGGAGGTGGACTAGCGCGATGCCTAGACTATTGACTCCGGACGATCAAGAAGAATTGAAGGTTTTGAGGGACTTTTTCGCTCCCCAGAAGTCAGCCGACCGGCTCGACAGCTATGGAAAATGGATCTTTACCGCGGTCGCTTCCATCACGGCACTTGGCGCAGGCCTGTCGAACGCAGCATTCCAGAATCTGGACCCGCACGGGAAAATTATCTATGGGCTCGCCGTGGTTTCAGGCGGGATATCCCTTGCCTCGGCTGCCTTGTTGCTCACCCCGCAGCTGACGAATGTGAACCGGTGGTCGATGGATTCGATGCTTACCGCCATCGATCATGTAAACAAAAATAGGCGGGTGTACGTCATTGCGGCGTCGTGGACCCTGGCGCTCGCACTGGTTTTGGCGGCGTTTGCACCGATCGTGTCGGCGCACTACATGTCACGAGCAGTTGCTCCCCCTGATCCCGAGATTCAGTATTCGCTTGCTGGCGACAAACTTACGGTGGTGATCAATCTGGCTGGGTTATTGCCTGGCAGCAAGGTCGCGGCTGAAGTTACGCGGATTGTGCCGTTGCCGGAGGCGCTATTGGGGCGATCCGTAATCGCAGCCAACAATCAGGGCGTTGCGAAAACAGCGCTCGACATTTCTCTCGTCGGCGGCGGCACAATACAGATCACGTACGCAGCCATCGATGCTAACAATTCCTACAAAACTGCTACGCAGGAGTTTGTGTGCGTGGTGCCCCGAAAGTGACCCACATGCAGTCGGCCGAGCCATCGTCAGATGCCCTTTGGTTTTAGCAGCGATAGTCTTGAGATGCTTGGTGAAAACCTCGCCGGCGGCAACTAACCGGCAATTCCCTCCCGCGCCGGTTCCCGCACCGCACTGGGACGACTGCCAGGCGTTCATGGGCGCAGACGGCTATTGCACCTGCACTGTAACTTTCGCCGTCGACCGTCCATACTGGTTGGTCGCGTTCAGGGTGTAGGTAGTGGTGGCCGCCGGAGTTACGGTCACGCTGCCTCCGCGCTCTCCGCCCAGCTTATCGATGAAGTCATAGGAGTCGTTCTTTGTCTCCCAGCTCAGCGTTACCCGCGTCCCGGCGGAGACCTCGGAAGGCGAGGCGCTGAAGCTCACAATCGTCGGAGGATTTCCCGTGGGAGCTGTGTTGGCGTCATAGCCTGGAAATGCCGGCGTCATCTTCACAACTTCAAAGTTGGACGACTGGATGCTGTCCAGATTCTCCAGGTCGTCATCATCCCAGCGTGGGTCCGGCACGCCCTGGAAGTAAAAATATCCGCCGTTATCGGCAAGAATCATGCCGTACTTCTTCATCGCGGTCAGGATCGCCTGGTTGGCCTTGGAATAAGAGGAGATGTCAAAGCCGGCTTTGAGCCGGATGCGCATTCCCATGACGTTGTTCACTCCCCAGATATCTCCCGCGGCATGACTGGCGGGATCAACGAAGTATCCTCCGTTGGCGTCGTCCTTGGTGTGATACATGGTGAAGCGGATGGCATGATCAACGCTGCCGGAGGCGACCTCCTCATAGCGCAGCAGCCCGGCAAAAATGGGTAACCCGGCGGCATCCGCCGAGGTCCAGCCCCAGGGTCGTTGTTCGTAATTCTTCAGGTCCCAGATGCTCTCTGAGGAAGCGCTCCAGGCTCCATTGCAACGGTGCGTGTTGAAGGTTTCATACAACATGCAGCTCTTCCGGTCCAGCACTAGGACGTGCGAATCTCCGACGTAGGTATCCGGCCAACCGTCGCAATCGGCTGGTGAGCCTTCGATGGGAGCGGTGATGGGAAAGGGAGCCAGCGAGACATCGCTCTGATCGGCGTAGTCAAGCACGGAGATCGAAACCAGCGGCGTCGAACTGGAATCGACAACCATGTAAGGAATGCCGTAATTTCCGCCGGCGGTGGAGGAAAAGTCGTGGTGTAGATGCAATCCGGCAAAGCCCGCAGCGGAGGTGATGGTGCTGTTCTCCGGGTCCAGCGGAGCCGAGGAAATATCCGTGTTCCATACATTGGTTACCGGGAACGGAAGGAAGCCGTTGAGATTGGCATTCACTCCCGTGCTCATATTGCCGCATGCGGCCGCCGTGGTCGCCGCATTCACCGTAAAGCTCAGAACGGCTTCCACGGACTGCGCTTCAGGCTTGCTCGAGTCGCTCACCTTCACGGTCACCGCTGTCGTTCCCACCGCGCTCTGTGCCGGGGTACCGGTGATGGCGCCCGTCGCACTATTGATCGCGAGAGTCTTGGGCAGGTTGCTGGCCGAATAGGTATAGGGAGTCACGCCGCCGGAGGCTGTGATCGAGGCGCTATAGGCGACGCCCACGGTTCCACTGGGTACAGAGGTAGTCGTGATCTTCAGAATCGCCGGCTTCACCGTGATACTCAAAGTGGCCGTCGCTGACTGCGCTTCAGGCTTGCTCGAATCTTTCACCTTCACGGTCACCGGCCATTGCCCCACGTCCGTTTGCGCCGGGGTACCGGTGATGACGCCCGTCGTGCTATCGATCACCAAACTGCCCGGCAGGTTGCTGGCCGAGTACGTGTAAGGGGTGACGCCGCCGGAGGCGGTGATCGAGGCGCTATAGACGACGCCCACGGTTCCGTTGGGAACGGACGTAGTCGTGATCTTCATCGTGGCCGGTGCGGTGGTTGCAGAAACCGAACCCGAAGCGCACCCGCTGACGACAGCAACCGCGGCGAAGAGGAGAAATAAGACTAGGAATTTCGCGTGGCTATCGCCGGCTTTGTTTTTCATTGGACACCTTGGTCGCGCACAACAGGGCCGAAAAGCTCGGCGAACCGCTGCCAAGCCACTGACTCTGCGACGGTCTGAGATGCCCGGAGTGTAACGGTAGCGTGGCGCGCCGCGCAAGCCAACGGCGGGGCCTTCACGTTACTTTGGGAGAGGTACCGGCCGCGTGACACCGTAGCCGTTCTCTTCCCTCGGGAAAGATAGAATGTCGGGCGCAGAACCATGCGCCGTCCTGCGGTAAAGTTGGTAATTTGTGGACGGGCATTCGAGTTTGCGCCGCCTTTTCCATGGAACTGTTCAAGCGCGCCGTTACCATCGACGATGACCATTTCTCCGCCAGCTCTATGCCAGCACACGGGCGGAGGAGTTTCGCTTGTGGAATTGGTCCGCGCCGGAGCCTGCGGTTACTTCGTGCACGTCGGCTCCGGGCAGGATGAAGACCTGGCCGCCTGCGATCAGAGCCGCATCCGGATAGGCGTCATTGCCAGGTCGCCGAAGGCAAACGAAGTGAGAGGAGCCGGGAGCGGCAGGCTGAACAACGCACGAATTCCCGCTGGCGCTGGCGGTGAAGACCACCAGCGCAGGGGGGTGCTCCCTTGACTCCGGATACGCCAACCAGCAGGGACCAGCAGGCCGAGCCGCGGTCTATGCGTTGCGCTGCCAGGGCCGTCGCCATGCCGGGCTGCTTTAACTGCAAGGTTCTCGAAAACTTGCCTTTTCCGCCGCCAAATAGCACCAACAGCGTCGCCGAAGTCCGCGAGCCGGTGATGATATCCTTGTGCCCGTCGCCGTCAAGGTCTGCGACGGCCAGCAAATCCGGCGTCACGCCAACATCAAGAACTTCAGCCTCTGGAAGAACCGGATCAGGGAACTGTCTCCGACCGGAGAATTACACTCTGAAGCTGGAACCTGCTCTGACTGCTCGGCCGCATGTCTTGGCCTCCGCCTCACACGCACTCAACGGCGAGCAGCTATTCAGTAACTGTCTCATGTGAAAATTCAGACACCCAAAAACCGTGGGGAGATGGTACTCACCGAAGCGGGCGTGGTCAATGGAGAAACACGGCCCGGGGGCTTCAGCGGCCCCAGGGAATTGAAGAATCAGCATACCAGTCTCCGCCTGGCACGCGGCAACGATGCGACCGGCATGTCGGGCGACTTGAGAAAGCCGATCCAGATCAATGGCCAAACCAGTCGACTGGCTTTTGAACCGGCCCCCGCCGGGATCTCAGCGCCTCTCGACTTGCCGCCGCGCAGACACGGTCGCTCCACCAATCGCCAAGGAGGGATGACGCCGAAATACCGGTAGGAACCGGTGCTTGATTCTTGGTTCCCGCTTGACTAATTTCCGTAGACGTAGCGGCCGCCATTCACATCAATCGTGATTCCGGTCACGTACTTGCTCTCCTCGCTGACCAAAAACAGGACCACACCCGCGATATCGTCCGGTGTGCCGACTCTTCCCATGGGAATGTCCTTGGTGAAATCTTCCAGGCTTCGCGGAGCGCCAGGATGGCGGCCCATGGGAGTGTCCACAATTCCCGGGCAAATAGTATTGACTCGGATATTGTCTTTCACCCATCTTCTCGCCGCATATTTGCTTAAGCTGATGATTCCTCCCTTAGCGGCGGTGTAGTGTGGGCCACCGTGGCTACTCCCGCTTTTTGCCGACGAGGACGAGAGCTGCACGATTCTGCCTCCACCGCTGGCCTTCATATAGGGGTAAATCTCTCTCAAACAGTAGAAGTAACCTGTCAAATCGACCCGCAACACCTCCTGCCATTCGGCGTCACTGCAGGTTTCAATCGGACTGAATCGATTCAAACCAGCGCCGTTTACCAGGATCGTGACCTTCCCCATTTTGTCGTAAGCGTATTTCATACCTCGCTTGACAGAGGCCGAATCGCCTACGTCCATGTGCACCGGAAATGCATCACCACCCTGTTTCGTGATCTCCCGGACGGTCTCCTCATTGGACTGATCGTTAATATCGACACAGGCAACGGATGCTCCGTTCATTGCCAGTTCCAGAGCAATGCCGCGATCAATTCCAGAGGCCGCACCAGTTACGATTGCTACATCGCCCGTCAGTCTTTGGCTTTTCAAAGTCATTTTGGAATTCCTCCTTTCGTCAAAGACGGTAAACACTTCGTGGGTTTCTGCCAGGCCGAAAAAACACGGCGGAATGCACTCGGTCATCCATGGATAGGGTGCGGCTCTGCTCATCGCAAAGCTGGCATCGCGTAGGGAAACACGGCCCTGGCAGGGCTGCCGGTTCTGGTGGGAACCGGCAGCGTCTTCGTGTCTCCATGTTTAGGGTTTCCACTTAATGTTGCAACCTACGCTCGGCTTCTGGTCTGGGGAGA
>Ga0326727_10008393_pt1 | contig 26259 bp, 24 predicted proteins | sample MB2enrmetagenome_FD_207643 | JGI IMG/M metagenome (GOLD analysis project Ga0326727, IMG submission 207643) | Lab enriched peat soil microbial communities from McLean, Ithaca, NY, United States - MB29MY | ecosystem: Environmental > Terrestrial > Soil > Wetlands > Peat | place: USA: New York...
TCTCAGAGGCGCGACTCGCCAGCCAAGACCGCGACAGTGAATCGCGTGCCAGTCGCTTGCGGCAGATGCAACTGGCCAGTAGCTCACGGCAAATGCAACTTGCCAGTGATCTGGCGGTCGGCAGCCAGATCAATGCTGCCGGGTCGATCAACCTCGTGGCCACCGGGGCCGACAAAGACAGCAATATCCTCATTCAGGGCAGCGACCTGAAGGCTGCCAAGGATATTGCACTGGCCGCGGACAAGCAGATCCAGCTGCTGGCCAGCCGCGACAGCAGCGAGCAGCACAGCCAGAACTCCGGTCGCAGCGGCAGTGTTGGCATCGGGTTCCAGCTCGGCGGTTCTGGCTCCGGACTGATGCTGACCGCCAGCGCCTCCGGCAGCCGCGGCCATGCCGACGGCACTGATGTCGCCTACCGCAATACCCCCCTGAATGCCGGCGAGAATGTTCGCCTGAGCAGCGGCGGTGATGCTGCCGTGAAGGGCGCCGTCGTCGCCGCGAAATCCATCGACGCCAATATCGGCGGCCATCTTGCCATCGAGAGCCTGCAGGACACGACCCACTACGATAGCGCGCAGCAAAGCCTGGGCGGCAGCGTTTCGGTCGGCTTCGGCATGATGGGCGGCAGTGTCAGCTATGCCAAGAGCAAGATCGACAGCGACTTCCGGAGTGTTGGCGAGCAAAGCGGCCTGCTGGCCGGCGATGGCGGTTTTAACGTCAAGGTGGCTGGAGATACGACCCTGAAGGGTGCTGTCATCACCAGCACCGATGCGGCGCTGCAGGCGCAGAACAACCATTTTGAAACCGGCGGCACGCTCGCCATGAGCGATCTGCACAACCATGCCGAATACGCGGCCAGCAGTGTGAGTGTCAGCGTCGGTACCTCGGTTGCCGCTTTTGCTCCGTCCGGATCCAGCATGGGGTTCGGCAATGGCAGCGGTTCGGCCGACAGTGAGTCGCGCAGCGGCATCAGCGGCATCGCCGGCAACCAGAACGCCCGCACCGGCGATGCGCAAACCGGGTTGAAACCGATCTTCGATGCCGACAAGGTGCAGCAGGACATCGATGCGCAGACGCAGATCACGCAGAGCTTCGGGCAGCAGGCGAGCAAGCTGGTGGGGGACTATGCCGGAGATCAGGCACAGAAGCTGAAAATGCAGGCGGATGCCGAAAAAGACCCGGACAAACGTGCCGCATTATTGACCGAGGCAGCTCACTGGGGCGAAGGCGGAGCCTACCGGGTGGCGCTGCATGCGGCTGTCGGTGGGCTAAGTGGCGGCATTGGCGGGGCGGCTGGTTCAGCCTCGGCCTCGGCCTCGGCACCGATGCTGTCACAGCTGCAGAACAGCATCACCGACAACTTGAAATCAGCGGGTCTGCCCGACGCCCTGGCTAAAGCCGCCGGCAGCTTGATCAGTTCTGGAGCGGCGACGGCTGTCGGTAGTGCTGTGGGGGGCACGGCAGGGGCGGCGATGGCCTTCAATGAGGATGTCAATAACCGGCAACTGCACCCCAGTGAACGTCAAGCAATTCAGAAATATAGTGCCCGCTTTGCCAAAAAGCTAAGCAACTATCTAGGTCGGAATGTGAGCTCCGGCGAAGCTGAGCGCTGGCTGGCAGAGGCTGCATTTGCTAATGTCGATGAGGCGGCCATGAAGGCGATGAATCTGATGCTGCCAGCAAATGCGGCATCGGAGGAGCGGCAAGCGTACAACCAAGCCAAACAATACCTGTTCCAGATCCAGGCAATGGAACAGAATGCAACGTTATTCAGTGAGAAAAACCCGGCTCTTTACAAGAACAACTTTGCCGGCCGGGATGTCAATGACTCAATCTACCGAGAGTTCGTATGGAAGAACTATGGCATCAACGAGAGACCGGCCAATCCAAATTCTCATGAGCTTGATGTCTATAACGCCAGAGAAAATACGCTGAAACTGAATGCTGCAAAAAATATTGGGTTGGCGTTGATTGGCGGTGTTATAGACTATGGAGTGGTTGCTGGTGCTAATAAGTATTTCCCAGTAAATAAATTTGGAGTGGTTGGGTCAAATGAGATAAGTATATCGCCTAGCGTTTTGAAATCTGCTCTTGATAGGGCGGTTCCAACAACGGGCCATCCTAATCAATTAATGACAGTGTTGGAGGATGGGACTAAGGTGATTTTTCGTAAAGATTTTGGTGCTAACGCGCACGCAGTTGGCGGCCCGTATCAGGGGCAAGGTAATATAGATCATTACAATATTGAGATCCAAGTACCAAAAACGAAGGGCGTACGCATAATTGAAGATGTGCACATTGTTCCTGATGGTAATGGTGGCTATGTTTGGTGGGGTAAAAATAAGGAGGTGAAGAAATGAATGAAAATTTAAATTGTTTTGTGCAATTAACAGAAGATGGGGACGATTTATCATCTGGTGAATTGGTGCAAGATAGTACCAGTATGTTAACTGTAGAGGTTGATGAAAGTCACAGTTATGCATCTTTAACATTTACTACACGACTGGCGATGTATGAATTTGGAAAATCGTTGATGCGTGAGGCTGTTTTTGGAACTGGGGATATGTTGGAGTTTTATTGCCTGCCAATCCCCGGTGGAATTGAGGTGATAAATGGCGCTCGATTGAGTGAGGGGAGCGCTAGGTTGTTTGTTTTTAACAAAGAAGTATAGTTTTTGCTTGTAATGTATTTTTTGTGCCTTATACGCCGGTATCGGTATCGGTATCGGTATCGGTATCGGTATCGGTATCGGTATCGGTATCGGTATCAGCATTTCGGTGGGCAACAACAGTAGCAAATCGCATAGCGAGTCTTCTTCCGATACGTCTGTTGCCAGCCGGATCAATGCTGCCGGGTCGATCAACCTCGTGGCGACCGGGGCCGACAAGCGCAGCAACATCCTGATCCAGGGCAGTGACCTGAAGGTCGCCAAGGATATTGCACTGGCCGCAGACAACCAGATCCAGCTGCTGGCCAGCCGCGACAGCAGCGAACAGCACAGCCAGAATTCCGGTCACAGTGGCAGTGTCGGCATCGGGTTCCAGCTCGGCGGCTCCGGCTCCGGGTTGATGCTGACCGTCAGTGCCTCCGGCAGCCGCGGCCATGCTGACGGCAATGATGTCGCCTACCGCAATACCCACCTGAATGCCGGCGAGAATGTTCGCCTGAGCAGCGGCGGTGATGCTGCCGTGAAGGGCGCGGTCGTCGCCGCGAAGGCCATCGACGCCAATATCGGCGGCCATCTCGCCATCGAGAGCCTGCAGGACACGACCCACTACGACAGTGCGCAGCAAAGCCTGGGCGGCAGCGTTTCGGTCGGCTTCGGCATGATGGGCGGCAGTGTCAGCTATGCCAAGAGCAAGGTCGACAGCGACTTCCGGAGTGTTGGCGAGGAAAGCGGCCTGCTGGCTGGTGCATGCAGCAACTAATTAGAGAAGATATTCCAGTTGATGTTATTAATAAGTTTTGGCTGTCAAAAAAAGGAAAACTAAAGTGATTTTTGGTGATCCAAGTAAATTTGCTATTCAGATGGATGTTGTCGAAGAGTGGAGTAGCCCCCCAACTTTTATTGAGGGTGTTGTTAATGTCTATATAAATGATAATTTATTGAATAATGATTTTGTTTGGACTTCTTCTATATGCCAGGATTATATCGATATTGTCGATGGTGTTTTGAATAATCCGCCAGATGTAAAAAAAGAAATTTTCTCTGCTGATGTTTTAGATATTCTGCCTGCAATTATGAAGGCCAGGTATCCATGGTATGTTTTTGATTCGAAAGCCGAGTATGAAGGTAAGCCTGATGAATGGTGGGATGATGTGGATGAGGATCTTTCAAAGGAGGCAACTTTTGAAACGCTTAAGAAATTTCGTCAAAAGCTTTTCGTAATTAAATTCGAGGGGATGGTTAGATTAATAACTTTGAAATTTGATTTAAATGAAAGAGATTATATTGATCTTTCTAAGTTTGATTATGCGAACGTTCGGGAGGTGACTGTTGATGTTAAATATTTGAGCGGTCTGGTCAAGATGGTCAGTGATTGGCATCAGGGAATGATGAAATATTATACTCGTCAGCAATGTTAAGAAAACATGTGAATGCGCTGCAACGTGTCTGAAGCCTATGACGATATCCAATTCTGGACCCCTGTGACTCCATTCACTTAAGTTAACGTCTTAATCGTCCATCAGTGCCGGGCAATCGGTCGTGTGCACATCTGCTGTAAGGGGGAGGAATGGAGGTAAGATCAAGTGATGTAGGTGATTTCAGCCTTCTGAGGGGTGAAATAAAAAGTATTTGCAATTTTTGCTGTGATGTAAATCGTGAATTCATCAAAAGCAAGAACTGGGTATATGCTCATTTGGATAATAAACAATTGCTTGGTGCTGATGCGGAGAATTTGGTTGTTGCTTTGAAAACGCTTGGGGTTGATTATATTTTTGGGGCGTGGTCATATGAACTGAAAGAAGGTGGTGATATAACGGTCGATAAAATAGCGGTGAACGTTAAGTCGATAGAGGAAATGCAAAAACCTGAGTCGAGAATTGATCATGTAGATAGTATTTTATTTTGTGACTTTCCATTGCGTTTTTTGCTTATTAAGACCGGCAACCTATCAAGATCTCTTATATTTGGTCGGTCCGGTTGATTTTGTTAAAAGAGCCGCAAATAGTTTTGGGTGGAAATTGGTTGTACCTTGATTTCGTGCTAATGGCTGTTGCGGCATTACAACGAGTTTCACCCGCATAGCGCGTTGAAATACCGCTCTCCACGAGAGTTTCGACGCCTGGCGGTTTCATCGACTTAAGCGTTGATCGGTGTCCTGTTATACGGGGGGCAAATCCAAGAACGACCATATAGGTACACCTACGATGACGAAAATTTTGAAGGCGGGGCGTACTTTGGTCGTTGGTGCGTAGAGGCCGTTGCCGCAGCCAAAGCCTTTGGGCTGGATGACGGTCTGTGTCAGGATGTGACCGAACGCAAAGAAAAAGCCAGTAATTCGGCGGTAAACCGCGTCGTTACTGGCTTTTGCTTAAGAGGTGGTGGAGGCGGCGGGAATCGAACCCGCGTCCGAAAGTCCTCTACGGTGAGTTCTACATACTTAGCCATGTCATTTGAATTTAACCCATCCCCCGCCGACTGGCAGGCTGGTTCAGAGCGAGTTACCTTAAGTTTAGCTTCGGATCAAGTAACCCGAACCAAAGCGAGCTGATGTGGAATGACTCTGCGGGAGTTGCCTCCACGGCCCATCAGCGAGCCGTTGCAGAGCGCCTTAGGCTGCGAGAGCCGGCGAGAATTCGCTATCGTTAGCGGTTATTGCAATTCAGCGTTTTACGGGGTGACTGAAATCCCGGTATGCCCTCATCCGCTTCGCAACCCCCGTCGAAACCAGGTCGCCCCCAGATGATCAATCAGTATAACCCGGACGGTGAATCCGGTCCAGCTGTGCGGATGATCAGTCGATGACGTCCGGCGCCGCGCCGATGACCTGGCCGGTCTTGGCGTCGATATAGACCTGGTATTCGTGCATGCCTTTTTGTACGTCGACTTCATAGCGGACGCTGCGGTCCGTCTGGCTCAGGCTGGCCTCGGTGGCGTTGCCGCCGAGGTGTTTCTCGGCGATTTCTATGGCGCGGGTCAGGCTGATGGCTGGCTGGGCGGTGGAGGTCGGCGGGATGTCTTGGGCAAATGCGGTGCTGGCGCTCAAGGCCAGCGGAATCAACAGGGCAAATCGGCGCATTGTGGGTCTCCAGATCGTGATTGTCGTGATGGTGCGGGAATCATCCTAAAGCGTGGCCGGGCAACAATCCTGATCGGCGCGGCGATTTTGGCCGGGGTTGATCCCTCTGCTTTTGCTTGGGTTTGCTTATTCTTGTGGCGGTTGGCGTAAGGAAAAAGACAGAATAGTGCCGGTCAAATCTGATAAGCTGTTACGGCTATAATTTTTCTAATATTCGCCATGCTGACAACAGAAAATCTCAATATTGAATCTTTTGATTCCATGCCGACGCCGGATGAAGTCCACCAGCGTTTGCCGCTGCCGGACGATATTGCCGAACAGGTGCTGACCGGGCGGCGCATTTTGCAGCGCATTCTCGACCGTGAAGATGCGCGCAAATTCATCATTGTCGGACCTTGCTCCATTCACGATCCGGCGGCCGGTCTCGATTATGCGCGCCGTCTGCGCACCCTGGCCGACGAAGTGTCCGACGTGCTGTATCTGGTCATGCGGGTCTATTTCGAGAAGCCGCGCACCACGACCGGCTGGAAGGGCTTCGTCAACGATCCGCGCATGGATGACTCGTTCAAGATCGACGAGGGCGTGGTGCGCGCCCGTGAGTTTCTGCTCGACATCGGCCGGCTCGGCTTGCCGGCGGCGACCGAGGCGCTCGATCCGATCGCGCCGCAGTATCTCGGCGATCTGATTGCCTGGACGGCGATCGGCGCGCGCACTTCCGAGTCGCAGACGCACCGCGAGATGTCTTCGGGGCTTTCGACCCCGGTCGGCTTCAAGAACGGTACCGACGGCTCGGTCAGCGCGGCGGTCAACGCCATCATGTCGGCGGCCCAGCCGCACAGCTTCCTCGGCATCAATGGCCAGGGACGCTCGTCGATCATCCGTACGCGTGGCAATCGCTATGGGCATCTGGTACTTCGTGGTGGCGGAGGGCGGCCCAATTACGACAGTGTCAGCGTGGCGCTGGCGGAGAATGCGCTGCGCAAGGCCGGCCTGGCGGAGAATATCGTCATCGATTGCTCGCACGCGAACTGCGGCAAGCAGGCGGCGTTCCAGCCCCTGGTGGTGGGCGATGTGCTGCGGCAGATCGTGCACGGCAATCGCAGCATCGTCGGGCTGATGATCGAGAGTTTCATCGAGGCCGGCAACCAGCCGCTGGGACCGGATCTGTCGGCGCTGCGTTATGGCTGCTCGGTCACCGACCCTTGTCTCGATTGGGATGCAACCGCTCAGACCCTGCGCGAGGCGGCGGCAACACTCAGAAAATCCTGAGTGCACTTTAAGCCGTTGCCCACAGTTTCTGTGGATAAAATTGTGGGTAAACCGGCTAAGCGCTTGTCGGCGCAGCAGTGGTTTTTGCTGTGCAAAAAATGGGCTTGTGTGGTGCTTTTGGCCTCTGCGGACGCTGCGTTGCCGTCGTTTTCTTGATATACGGTATAAACGATTTATACTGTTTTCGTTTCGTATGTCCAAGGGGGTTTAATGAAAGCCGCAAGCAAGTCCGCAGTAAAACCGGTGACGGATAAGCCGGTCGCCACCAATACTGCTGCCGTCAAGGCAGAATCTGCTGTTGCGCCGGTCAGCGCCACGCCGGTCAAAACGGTAAAAGCCGCTGCTGCCAAGCCGGCGGTCGCCAAGCCGGCTCAGAAGCCCGCCACGGCGAAACCGGCTGCCGCCGCCAAGCCTGCGACCAAGCCGGCGACCCGGCGTGCTGCACCCGGCAAGCCCGCTGTAAGCAAGCCGGTTGCCGCCGAATCTGTCGCCAGCAAGGTTGCGACGGCGCCGGCCAAGCCGGTGGTGATTTTGCCGGCCGTGGCAGAGCCGGCCGTGCCTGCGCTCGAGGCCGGCAAGAACGCCAAGAGCAAGAAGAAGTCGGCGGAAAAGAAACCCAAGCTGGTGCGCGATAGCTTCACCATCCCCGAGCAGGAATACGCCCAGATTGCCGCGCTCAAGCAGCGGGTGCTGGCGCTGGGGCAGGAAGTGAAGAAGAGCGAGTTGCTGCGTGCCGGTTTGGCTGCGCTGGTGAAATTGTCCGATAGCCAATTGAAAGATGCGTTGGCTCAGTTGGAGAAAATCAAGACCGGTCGCCCGGCGAAGTAAGGGAAGGTGACTGCAGAATGAAGGCGGGGCGAAAGCCCCGCTTTTTCATTGGCGCTTGGCCATCAGCGATTTGAGCAGCTGGTCGGTGGCAGCGCTGGCGACCAGTTCGCTGCTGCTGTGTTCGTAGAGTACCGAGCCGATGGCGATCAGGCTGAAAAGCTCTTCCTCGGACAGTTTCGGCGCGATCTGGGCCAGCGTGACGGCGTACAGCGCAGGCAGTGCCGCCCAGTTGATCTGGGTGTCGCTCTTTGCCTGGATCATGAAACCGAGGATCTGTGTTGCGTTCATGGGGGTGTCCGTAATGGGCTCCGGTTTCTGCGCCTGGAGACTGGATGCCTAGGCTACCACACCCGGGCCATTGGGGCTAATCGGCATCGGACAGGTCTATGCGGATAATGCGGCGCAGCATACTATATGCATGTCATTTTTTGGCTGCCGGAGCGCTCGGATGCGATCGATGAAAAGTGCGTTGGCGTGTGTGCTGCTGGGGCTGTCGGCGTCGGCCATGGCTGGCGGCAGCTTTGATTTTTATCTGCTGGCGACGCAGTGGTTGCCAGGCTGGTGTCGGGTCGGCACCGGCAAGAGCGGCGCCGAGCTGGCGGCGGGCGCTTGCCGCAGCCAGCAGTCGCCGTTGCTGTTTCATGGCTTGTGGCCGGAGAACCTCGACGGCAGTTATCCGCAGGATTGCGAACGGGTCGGTGCGCTCGATCCGGCCAAGCTCGCCTTTGCCAATCCCTATGCGGGCTGGCTCGCCAATGCCAGCACTTTTATCGATCATGAGTGGAGCAAGCACGGCACCTGCTCGAGCTACCATCGGCCGGGCAGCGAGACGGCCGATCCCTATGGTTACTATCGGGGTGTAAACCGCTATTTTTCCGACGCGCTGGGGGTGTTCGGCACGCTGGCGGCGCCGACGCTGCCTGCGGTGGCGGACAGCGCCGCGGCGCGTCAGGCGTTTGCGCTGCGCAATGCGGCGTGGCCGGAACGTTCGATTCTGCTGACTTGCGCGCCGGATGCCGGCGGCAGGCAGGTGTTGACCGGTTTCTGGCTGTGCGCCGATAAGGCGTTGGGCGCGCGATCGTGCCCGGCGGCGCTGCAGCGCTACGGTTGCGAGGAGGGGGAGGTGCTGACGCGCTGAGCGCGTGTCAGTGCAGATGCAGCAGGCCGACGACGCCGATGAAGATCAGGTAGAGCGCGACGATGGTGCTCAACAGCCGCGGCGCGATCAGGATCAGCAGTCCGGCGAACAGGGCGCCCCAGGCGCCGAGATTGATGTCGATATGCATGGGTGGGGGCGCGGCGCGTACAGCGCCGCGATTTTCATTCCTTGGGTTTGAAGCCGAGCGCCAGCATGCGCGCGAAGCCGGCATCGGTCATGACCAGGTAGCGCACATTGTGCGTTTCGACCCAGCGGTTTTCGAACAGCATGGTCATGGCTTGATCCATATACATGGCTTCCGGCCGGTTACGGCGCAGGCGCGGCGAAAACATCACGGCGCCAACCGGTTCCCAGGCCTTGACCTTTTGTTGGGAGAAAATTTCAAACAGGAAACGTTCGCCGGCGGCGAGTTGTGCTGGCGTCAGCGGCGTCGGCGGCTCGTTGGGGCCGAAAATTTTGTCGATGATGCGGGTAAACAGGTTGGCCATGATCGATCTTCAAGACGGCGAGTTGACAAGCTGAGCACTATGGCACGCGCGCAAGGTGCGTGTCGTTGACCCATCTCATATGCTGCGTGCGCTCAGAACTGCAGTTTCTTGCACGCGGGGCAGCGGTACATGGTGCCGGCAATGGTGGTTTCCTGCACCAGCCCGCGATGCGAGCAATGCGAACAGGTCCGCTCGGCCGGATTGGCGCTTTGCTGGCCGAGCTGGTTTTTCTTGCCCCAGGCGTTGGGGGTAATCAGCCGCCGCTGGACGGAAGTGCGTGTCATTTTGAACTGTTCCTCAGTGCTGGAGCAGCGGCCCGGTCTGTTTTTATCGCTCCCCGGGTCCGCACATTAAATAACGGAAAGTAGCATGTCTTTACCTGTCGCGACAGTCAATCATCAAGAAAAAAGGGGCGGGGTAGTGTGCCGGCGACGGGGCTGCGGCGCTCAGACGCGCTGCGGCTGCAAGAGTCCGACGTGCAGCAGAAATGCCTCGACTTTGCGGTGACTGTCTTTGTCGAGGTCTTCGAGAATGGTGCGGGCAAGGCTGAGGAAAATGGTTTGCCGCTCGTCCGCCGAACGGCTGCGATAGTGTTCCTGTAGCGACAACATGGCGTTATTGGCGCCGGTGAGGTCGTCCATCAGCGCGGCCTTGCGCATGGTCGCGGGAAATTCGAGTAACCAACGCTGCATCTGTATCTGCATGATCGCTCTCCTTGAAACGGTACAACAGGCATCCCTATGTCATGGTTTTATAACAACACTATAGTTCATATTGAACGGCCATACCGAACAGGTGAACGGAAAAAGCGCGGACACGCTATGTCGTCCTGTACGCCAACGAGGGCCTTGCGGCCCCCGCCCTCCGGTTGAATCCCCTCACGCAGCATGCAACAACAGGCAGTTGCCGTACTGCTGCGCCACGGCAGGCTTGGACAGATAGCACCACGAAGCGCCGTCGACCCGCGGCAGCACCGTCCACGGCAGGCTGCCGTCGACGATCAACTGGCACAGGCCATCGGGCTGCGCCGCATCGCGCGGCGCCATCAGCGTGGAGAGTAGTGCGAACAACTGCTGTTGAGCGTAAGGGGACATTGCTGCGGACGTGCCGGTGGCACTACCATTGGCTTTAGCCATGGCTAACTCCTTCTCAGTTGGTCTGGTTAGCGGGCCGGGGGTGTTTCGAGCACCCCCGGCCCGCGCCTTTAGTGATCAAGGCGATCACATGGGCCACACCCTAAACCGCACCACCATACCAAGACAAGCTGGAAACGCCGACGGCAAACAGAATCAGAAAATGTCGCCAAAACACTCGGAAAAACAAGCCGGAGCCGGCTGTGATCCCTTACTGCACCCTATGGAAACGCAAAAAACCCGCCCGGCCGCATGCAGCGACGGGGCGGGTTTGAGCACTCGCGCGCTCAGGGATGCAGCTTGCGATACTCGCTCAGCAGGCTGCGGTGCATCTTGCTGTGCTCGACATTGTCGCCGAGCAGCCCCAGCCCGAAAAAGCAGTCTTCGCCGGCCAACAGGCGGCGCGCCTGCTCGATGCACGACTCACCGTAGGCGAGACGGACGCTGTGTCGGGCTTCGCCGTGCAGTTCCTGCAAGACGGCGACGGCACGGTAGACCTTGTGCCGCGCCGGGTCCATCTGAGCGAGGTGGCGGATCCAGTCGCAGCCTTCGCGTATGCCTTCTTCGTCTCTGAGCGCCAGCGCCAGCAGGGTCTTGAGCTCGCCGACGCGCAGGTCCTTCCAGGCGGTGCCCGGGTCGGCGGCAATGCCGATGAGCGCCGCCACCGGGCGCAGGTCGTCGAGGCCGAGCGCTTCGAGTTCGGATTGCAGGTCGATGCATTCGTCGCGTGTCAGCTCGGGCAGACGCAGCAGCCAGGGCCGCAGGCGGTTGCCGACGCTGTTGTTTTCCCATTCCAGTTCTTCGAGCGGATAAATCTCCGACATGCCCGGCACCAGGATGCGGCAGGCATAGACGCCGAGATGGGTGAATTCGGCGGTGTAGATGTCGAAGCCGGCATCGTGGATGCAGCGGGTGATCCAGTCGTAGTCGTCGGCGGTGGTGTGGCTGAAGTCCCAGTCACTGAACGGAAAGTCGGCATCTTCGGCAAAGAAGCGCCAGGCGATGACGCCGCTCGAATCGACGAAGTGGATTTCCAGATTTTGCGGATCGGCGATTTCTTCCATGTCGAAGCCCGGCTCGGGGAAGCCGTCGAGCTGTGCGAGGGCGCGCCCTTGCAGCAGTTCGGTCAGCGCCCGTTCCAGTGCGATTTCGAAGCGCGGGTGGGCGCCGAAGCTGGCGAACACGCCCTGGTCGCGGTGGTTGATCAGCGTGACGTTCATGACCGGGAAACGGCCACCGAGCGAGGCGTCCTTGACCAGGATGCCGAAGCCTGCATCGCGCAGCCCCCGAATGCCCGCAGCGATTTTCGGGTAGCGGGCGATGACCGATTCCGGCACGTCCGGCAGGCACAGTCCTTCGCGCAGCACCTTGAATTTGACGTGCCGTTCGATGATTTCCGACAGCGCCTGGGTGCGCGCCTCGGGGGCGGTATTGCCGGCCGCCATGCCGTTGCTGACATAGAGGTTGCCGATGATGTTGATCGGGAACCAGACGGTTTCGCCGTCGCGTTCGCGCACATAGGGCAGGGTGCAGATGCCCCGCGCGTGCAGGCCGGAGTTGAACTCGACCAGCATTTCGGCCGGAATGGCGTCTTCCGGGTCGTAGAGCGCCTTGAGATTGTGGTCGAGCATGCCCTGCGGCCAGCTGCCGTCGTTGGACAGGGGAAACCAGCGTTCTTGCGGGAAGAACACGTATGGGCGGTTGACGATGTCGCGCCCGAGGTAATAGTGCGACCAGAAGTAGTTGTTGCTCAGCCGTTCGAACAGCTCGCCCAGCGCGCTGGCTCGGGCGGCAAGCTGGCTCGCGCCCTTGCCGTTGACGTAGATCAGCGGGCAGTTCTTGTTGGCCAGGTGGACCGACCAGACGTTGTCGACCGCGTTGAGCCAGGTCTGTTCTTCGACCTCGATGCCGAGCTCGGCCAGTTTGCCCTGCAGCCGTTCGATGGTGGTTTCGAGCGCGGCATCCTTGCCGGGAATGAAGTGCTGGGTTTGCGTCATGCGTAGCGGATCCGGATGTTTCGTTTAGCGGCGGCCCTTGCCCTGCGGCTTGCGGCCGGCCGGCAGGCGCGGTTCGCCGCTGTGTTTGGTGTGCGCGGGGTTGAAGCGCGCGTTGCGGTCGTTTTGCCGTTCGCCGGCCGGCTGGCGCGGCGGAATCAGCTGCTGCTTGCCGTAGCCGATCAGGTCTTCGCGCCCCATGTCGAGCAGCGCTTCGCGCAGCATGGGCCAGTTGTTCGGGTCGTGATAGCGCAGGAAGGCCTTGTGCAGTTTGCGGCGGTAGGCATCGCGCACGACATCGACCTTTTCCGAGCTGCGGGCGAGCTTTTTGAGCGGGTTGCGGCCGGTGTGCCACATGGTGGTGGCGAGCGCCATCGGTGTGGGCACGAAGGCCTGTACCTGGTCGAGGCGGAAGTTGTGCCGCTTGAGCCAGAGCGCCAGGTTGACCATGTCTTCGTCGCGCGTGCCCGGGTGGGCGGCGATGAAGTAAGGGATCAGGTATTGCTCCTTGCCGGCCTGGCGCGAGAAGCGCTCGAACAGCTCGCGGAATTTTTCATAGGTGCCGATGCCGGGTTTCATCATCTTCGACAGCGGCCCTTCCTCCGTATGTTCCGGTGCAATCTTCAGATAGCCGCCGACGTGGTGGGTGACCAGTTCCTTGATGTATTCCGGCGAACGTACTGCGAGGTCGTAGCGCAAGCCCGAGCCGATGCTGATTTTCTTCACGCCGGGCAGTGCGCGTGCCTTGCGGTAGAGCTCGATGAGCGAGCTGTGGTCGGTGTCGAGGTTGTCGCAGATGCCCGGGTAGACGCAGCTCAGCCGGCGGCAGGAGGATTCGATCTTCTTGTCCTTGCAGGCGAGGCGGTACATGTTGGCGGTCGGTCCGCCCAGGTCGGTGATGTGGCCGGTGAAGCCGCTGGTCTTGTCGCGGATCTCTTCGATCTCGCGCAGGATCGATGCGTGCGAGCGGCTCTGGATGATGCGGCCTTCGTGCTCGGTGATCGAGCAGAAGCTGCAGCCGCCGAAGCAGCCGCGCATGATGTTGACCGAGTAACGGATCATTTCCCACGCCGGAATGCGCGCGCCGCCGTAGGCCGGGTGCGGGTTGCGCGCATAGTGCAGTCCGTAGACGTGGTCCATTTCTTCGGTGCTGAGCGGAATCGGCGGCGGGTTGAGCCAGACGTCGCGCTCGCCGTGCATTTGCACCAGCGCGCGGGCATTGCCCGGGTTGGATTCGAGGTGCAGTGTGCGGCTGGCATGGGCGTAGAGCACCGGGTCGTAGGCAACGGCTTCGTAGGCGGGCAGGCGCACCACGCTGCGCCGACGGGCTTCCTTGCGCGCCGCGACGCGTTCGGCCGGCGGGACGAAGCGGATCGGCTGGGCGGCGGTCGCGTCTTGCGGCGCCTCTGCCTGTGCCGGTTCCATTTCGTAGGGGTTCTTGTGCGCGTCGACTGCGCCGGGCACATCGACGGTGGTCGAGTCGATTTCCTGCCAGTCTTCGGCCGGTTTCCAGCCGTGCGGCGCGATGAAGGCGGTGCCGCGGATGTCGCGCATTTCGGTCAGCTTCTCGCCGCGGCCGGCGCGGTGGGCGATCTCGATGATGGCGCGTTCGGCGTTGCCGAAGACCAGCAGGTCGGCCTTGGAGGTGATCAGCACCGACTGGCGGACCTTGTCGCTCCAGTAATCGTAGTGGGCGATGCGGCGCAGGCTGGCTTCGATGCTGCCGATCAGTACGCCGATGCCGGGCCAGGCCTCGCGGCAGCGCTGGGCGTAGACGCTGGTGGCGCGGTCGGGGCGTTTGTCCGGCGCACCGTCCGGGGTGTAGGCGTCGTCGGAGCGCGGTTTGCGGTCGGCCGTATAGCGGTTGATCATCGAGTCCATATTGCCCGAGGTCACACCGAAGAACAGATTGGGCTTGCCGAGGCGCCGGAAATCGGCGGCGCTTTTCCAGTCAGGCTGGCTGATGAGGCCGACGCGGAAACCCTGGTCTTCGAGCAGCCGGCCGATCAGCGCGGCGCCGAAGCTGGGGTGGTCGATATAGGCATCTCCCGAGATCAGGATGATGTCGCAGCTGTCCCAGCCGAGCGCGTCCATTTCTTCCCGGCTCATCGGCAGGAAAGGCGCGGTGCCGAAGCGTGCGGCCCAGTATTTGCGGTAGGAGGTGATTGGTTTTGGTGTGGTTTGTTCTTGCGCCATGACGACTCGGTTTTTCAAGCAGACGCGCATTGTGCCAGATTTGGCCGGCGGCGATAAGAAAATATAGTCTTTTTTTTCAAGGTGCTATTCGTGTTTTCTTGCCGGGGCGGCGGCGTGTCCACCTGATGCGGTTGCACGCCTCATTCGGTGAGTACCTGGCGGGCCGCCGCGACCGCATCGTCGAGGCTGTGGCTGAAGCGGTCGAGCTGGAGGTCGGCCTCGCTGCCGGCCTTCAGCCGTTGCTCCAGGGTCTGGGCCGCTTCTTGTAGTACGACGAAGCCGAGATTGCCGGCCACGGCCTTGACGGTGTGGGCGATGCGTGTCGCCGTGACGAGGTCGCCGGCGGCGAGCGCATGGGCGATCTGGGTGGCGGCGTCCGCTTCGTCGGCGATGAACATGCGCTGCAGCTTGCGATACAGTTCGCGGTTGCCGCCGAGGCGCTGCAAGGCAGTTTGCTGGTCGATGACGGCGGCGAGCAGGGCGGGGGCGGTCTGCTGCACGGCCGCAGCCGTGGTTGGTTCCGGTTCCGGTTCCGGCGCAGCGGGCGGCGGGACGGGCCTGGCCTGGTGCGCCGGTAGCCAGTGCGACAGGGTCTGGTAGAACGCGGTCGGGTTGATCGGCTTGGCGACATGGTCGTTCATGCCGGCGGCGAAGCAGCGTTCGCGCTCGTCGGTGAGCGCATGCGCGGTCATGGCGATGATCGGCAGTTTGGCGAAGCGCGCATCGGCGCGAATCCGCCGTGAGGCTTCATAGCCGTCCATGACCGGCATCTGCACGTCCATCAGCACGGCGTCGTAACTCACGATGTCGAGCTGATCGAGCGCATCCTGGCCGTCGCAGGCCTGATCGCTGGCGATGCCGGCCTCGTTGAGCAGTTCCACCGCGATCAGGCGGTTGATTTCGTTGTCCTCCACCAGCAATACCCGCGTACCGTCGAAGCGCGGCACGGCGGACTGGTGGCGGGTACGCGCGTTCACGGCATGCTGGCTGCCGAAGATGTTCAGCACCGCATCGAGCAGCAGCGACTGGCTGACCGGCTTGGCCAGGAAGGCCTCGACCCCCAGTCCCTGCGCTTCCGGTTCTACTTCGTTGCGGCCGTAGGAGGTCACCATGATCAGGTGCAGTGTCAGGCCTTCTGCGCGTAGTTGGCGGATGGTCTCGATGCCGTCGAGGCCGGGCATCATCCAGTCGATCAGCGCCAGATCGAACGGTGCGTGCCCACTGGCCTGACGCAGCGCGGCGAGCGCCTCCGCGCCCGAAGCGACCGCCTGCGTGTCGAAGCCGAGTCCGCGCAGTTGTTCGGCCAGAATGCCGCGCGCCGCATCGTGATCGTCGACCACCAGCGCGCGCAGGCCGCTGATTTCCACCGGCATGGCCTTGCGCCGCACGGTGCTGGCGCTGGAGACGCCGAAGCGGACATCAAAATGGAAGGTGGTGCCGACGCCGGCCTGCGACTCGACCCGTATGGTGCCGCCCATCATGGTCACCAGCCGTTTGGCAATGGTCAGGCCGAGCCCGGTGCCGCCGTAACGGCGCGTGGTCGAGCCGTCCGCCTGGGTGAAGGACTGGAACAGGTGCCCGACCTGTTCCGGCGTCATGCCGATGCCGGTATCGCGGACTTCAAAGGCGAGCGTGACCTGCCCGGCATCGCGTTCCAGCAGCCGGGTGACGACCACGACCTGGCCGCGCTCGGTGAACTTGACCGCGTTGTTGGCCAGATTGGTCAGGATCTGCGCGAGGCGCAGCGGGTCGCCGATCAGCCCCTGTTCGACATCCGCCGCGCAGTCGAACAGGAATTCCAGCCCCTTGTCCACCGCCGGCTGGGCCACCAGGGTGGTGACACTGTCGAATACGTCGTCGAGGTGGAAATCGATTGCTTCCAGTTCAAGCTTGGCCGCCTCGATCTTGGAGAAGTCGAGGATGTCGTTGATGATGCCCAGCAGCGAGGTGCCGGCCTGCTGGATCTTGGTCAGGTAGTCGTGCTGCTGCACGCTGAGCTGGGTACGTTGCAGCAGGTGCGACAGGCCGATGATGGCGTTCATCGGTGTGCGGATCTCGTGGCTCATATTGGCGAGAAACAGCGATTTGGCCTGCGAGGCCTCTTCGGCGAGGCGCTTGGCGAGCGCGAGTTCGATGCTGGTGACGGTCAGTTTGGCATACAGCCGGCCGGTTTCCAGCAGCAGCATGATCAGCACGAAGCTGGCGGCCAGCAGGCCGTAGATGCGTCCGGCGTAGAAGCCGAGGTCGAAGCGGTGGGCGTTGAGGTAGGTCGACAGGGTGACGTCGCACAGCCAGACGCACAGCACCACCATCAGCCAGATGTCGAGCAGGGTCTTGTTCGGCCGGCGGGCCAGCAGCCCGATGGTCGTCAGGCATAGCAGCAGGATGATGGTGATCAGCGGCCGCAGCAGCGGCGAGTAGTGTGTTTCGCGCGGGGTGATGGTCAACAGCTCGGGCAGCAAGCCTTGCCCGAGGGTGGTGAGGAGCGTCAGTCCGAGGGCGACGGCGCAGGTTGCCGCGATGGCGGCGATGATGGGGCGACCGACCCGGCCTGGCTGCGCGTGATGGGCCGCATCGGGGCCGCGGATCGTGTAGAGCAGCGCGAGCAGTGGAAAACCACTGTGCCAGAACATATACAGCCAGGCGGTGGTTTGCGGCCCGGCGTGCATCAGTCCGCCGGGCGTGAACAGGCCGGGAAAGCTCAGCAGGTGGGCGAACGCCATGCAGGATGTGAACAGATAGCCGCAGGCCAGCGCCAATAGCGCCCGCATGCGCAGAATGGCGAATTGGCCATACAGCATCGCGGCCGTGATCAGCTCGTTGATGGCCAGGGTCGACTGGTACATCGGGATGAAGGGCAGGACCTTGGGCAGCATCGTGGTGGCGAATGGCACGATGGTCGCGAACACCAGCAGCGAGACGACGGCCACGGCGATCGCCCAGTAGCGCGCGCTTGGCGATGCCTCGATGGTGGCAATGAATGCCGAGTGCTCCAGTTCGGTTGCTGACGCCGACACCATCGCTGCAAGCCCTTCCCCAAGTTAAGGATGCGTCGTCCGTGTGGTGCGACGGCGCTACGGCGAGGTCAGTTGCCTGGTTCACCGATCATGACATTAAGTTTTTTATTTTTAATAGTTAGCTCAATGTCTTTGAGTTGGCAAGGTTGCCTGGGTCAGAGATGGGTGAGCAGTTCGAGCGGTGTTGCGAGCGCAATGTCCGCGCCCCACTCGGCCGGACGGTCGCTGGCGCTGATATAGCCCCAGGAGGCCAGCGCGGTGCGCATGCCGGCATTGCGGCCAGCCTGGATGTCGCGTTCGGCATCGCCGACGTACAGACAGTCGGCCGCATCGACGCCGAGTTGGCTGCTGGCGTGGTGCATCGGACGCGGGTCGGGCTTGGTGACGCCGAGGGTGTCGCCGCTGACCACCACGGCCGGCGGCACCGGGAACGGCAGTTGCGGCACCAGCCGGTCGGTGAAGCGCATCGGCTTGTTGGTGACGATGCCCCAGCGCAGGCCGCGGGCGTCGAGTTCGCGAATCAGCGTCTCGACGCCGTCGAACAGGCAGGTGCGGTCGGCGAAGCCGCATTCGTATTGGTCGAGAAAGCGCTGCCGCAGGCTGCCGAAGGCCGGGTCGTCGCGTTCGACGCCGAAGCCGAGCCGGATGAGCGCGCGTGCGCCGTGCGAGGCGATCGGGCGGATCAGATGGTCGGGTTGCGGCGGCAGGCCTTCTTCGACCAGCATGCGGTTGAGGGCCGCGCCGAGGTCGAGTGCGGTATCGGCGAGGGTGCCATCGAGGTCGAACAGTACGGCTTTGATCATGTCGGTGTGTGCGAGCGGTTGGCGAGCGGCGGCCGCAGCAGCAAAAGGGGGCCGCGCCCCCTTTTTGCCGCAGTCCGCGCCCGGGTTTCAGGCGGTTTTGCCGAGAAACAGCTTATACGCCGGATTGTCGGTCTCTTCAATATGCGGGTAGCCCAACTGATCGAGAAAGGCCTGGAATGCCTGGTGGTCGCGTTGCGGCACCTGAATGCCCACCAGTACCCGGCCATAGTCGGCGCCGTGGTTGCGGTAGTGGAACAGACTGATATTCCAATCGGTGCGCATGGCTTCGAGAAAGCGCATCAGCGCACCGGGGCGTTCCGGAAACTCGAAGTGGATCACCCGTTCGTCCTCGACGCCGACCGCGTGGCCGCCGACCAGATGGCGGATGTGCAGCTTGGCCATTTCGTTGTCGGTCATGTCGATGCCTTCCAGTCCTTCTTCCGCCAGCTCCGCCAGCAGTTGGCTGACATCGTCGCGCCGCGATATCTGCACGCCGACAAAGACATGGGCGCGGTCTGGGTCGGCATAGCGGTAGTTGAATTCGGTGATGCTGCGCTTGCCGACGATGCTGCAGAATTTCTTGAAGCTGCCTGGCCGTTCCGGGATCGCCACGGCGAGAATCGCTTCGCGACGTTCGCCGAGTTCGGAGCGTTCCGAAACGTGGCGCAGCCGGTCGAAGTTCATGTTCGCGCCGCAGTTGATCGCCACCAATGTGCCGCCGCGGTGGTTTTCGCGTTCGACCCACAGCTTGGCGCCGGCGACTGCGAGTGCGCCGGCCGGTTCGACGATGGAGCGGGTGTCTTCGAAGATGTCCTTGATGGCGGCGCAGATGGCGTCGGTATCGACCAGCACGATTTCATCGAGCAGTTCGCGGCAGAGGCGGAAGGTCTCGACGCCGACCAGTTTGACCGCAACGCCGTCGGCGAACAGGCCGACATCTTTCAATTCGACGCGTTCACCCTTGCGGATCGACTGATTCATCGCGTCGGAGTCGACCGGCTGTACGCCGATGATGCGGATTTCCGGCCGCAGGCGCTTGATATAGCTGGCCACGCCGGCAGCGAGGCCGCCGCCGCCGATGGCGATGAACACTGCATCGATCGGGCCGTTGTGCTGACGCAGGATTTCCATGCCTATGGTGCCCTGGCCGGCGATCACGTCGGGATCGTCGAACGGCGGAATATAGGTCGCGCCGGTCTTGCGTTCGAGTTCGACCGCATGCTTGTAGGCGTCGGAGAACGAGTCGCCGTGCAGCACCACCTCGCCGCCGAAGCCGAGCACCGAATCAATCTTGATTTGCGGCGTGGTCTCGGGCATGACGATGATCGCCTTGCAGCCGAGCTTGCGGGCCGACATCGCCACACCCTGGGCGTGGTTGCCGGCCGAGGCGGTGATGACGCCGCAGGCGAGCTGTTCGGGTGTCAGGCGCGCCATCTTGTTGTAGGCGCCGCGCAGTTTGAAGGAAAACACCGGCTGCAGATCTTCGCGCTTGAGCAGAATGCGGTTGCCGCAGCGGCGGGAGAGGTTGGGGGCTTCTTCGAGCGGGGTTTCGACCGCGACGTCGTAGACGCGTGAGGTCAAGATCCTCTCTAGATAGTCTTTTGTCATAGTGTTCTTGTCCTGATCTATTTCTCTATTGTCATCACAGACTATCAGCATCGGCGGTGGACCGAAAGCGTATGCGCGGATATTTGTTGCGTTGCGGAATTTGATCCATGCCGTTGGTGGCGCAAGAGATTTTCCTGATCGGCCGGAGTGTTTTCCGTTAAAATCGTCAGTCTGCAGTTGCGTGATGGCCGGTCACCGCGCTTGCGTCCGGACGGAATGACCCCATTTGGTTCGATACGCCGGACCGCTGTCCGCGCTGTCTGTTGAATATTGCCTTACGGAAGACATCAAGATGACCCAACGCGCGCAGGAACTGTTCGAGTTCCCCTGCCGATTTCCGCTCAAGATCATGGGCGAACGCCACGATGCCTTTGTCAGCACCGTCAGCGAGGTGGTGCGCGTGCATGCGCCCGATCTGACCGAGCAGGACGTGGTGATGCGCGAGAGCTCCGGCGGCCGCTATCTGGCGGTGACCATCACGGTCACCGCCACTTCGCGCGAGCAGCTCGATACCATTTATCTGGCGCTGACGCGGCACGAAATGGTCAAGGTGGTGCTGTAAGTGGAACGGATCATCAAGCACCTCGGCCTGGTCGAGTATGCGCCGACGCTGGCGGCGATGAAGGCGTTCACCGATGCGCGCAGCGCCGGTACGCACGACGAAATCTGGCTGCTCGAGCATCCGCCGGTCTATACGCTCGGCCTGGCCGGCAAGACCGAGCATCTGTTGCGCCCCGATGCGCCAATTCCGGTGGTGCGCACCGATCGTGGCGGGCAGGTGACCTATCACGGCCCGGGGCAGCTGGTGGTCTATCCGTTGATCGATTTCAAGCGTATGCATGTCGGCGTGCGCGAGCTGGTGCGCCGCATCGAGCAGACGGTGATCGACACGCTGGCCGACTACGGCATTGCCGCCAACGGCGACGTGAATGCGCCTGGCGTCTATGTCGACGGCGCCAAGATCGCTTCGCTCGGGCTGCGCATCAAGAACGGCGCCGTCTATCATGGCCTGTCGTTCAATATAGATATGGATCTGGCGCCGTTTGGCTGGATCAATCCTTGCGGTTACCCGGATCTGCGGGTGACGCAGCTGGCAGACCTCGGGGTCGCGCAGAGCGTGGTGCAGGTGGCCGAACGCCTGTTGCCGCACCTCGAGCGCAATCTCGCGACGAAATGAGGAGACTGGTTTGAAGTCGGATGACCTGATGGGCGTCAAGCAAAAAGGCGCGGCCAAGACCGCGCGCATTCCGATCAAGGTGGTGCCGCTGGAGCAAAAGCTGAAAAAGCCGGAGTGGATTCGCGCCAAGCTGCCGACCGGCGAGCGTTTTCACGAGATCAAGTCCATTCTGCGCGCGCAGAAGTTGCACACGGTGTGCGAGGAAGCGACCTGTCCGAATATCGGCGAGTGCTTCAGCAAGGGCACCGCGACCTTCATGATCATGGGCGACATTTGCACCCGGCGCTGTCCGTTCTGCGATGTCGGTCATGGCCGCCCAAATCCGCTCGATGAAAACGAGCCGCGTCATCTGGCCGAATCGGTCCTGGCGATGAAGCTTCGTTATGTGGTGGTGACTTCGGTCGATCGTGACGATCTGCGCGACGGCGGCGCCGAGCACTTCGCCCGTTGCATCAGCGAAGTGCGCAGTCTGTCGCCGCAGACGCAGATCGAAGTGCTGGTGCCGGATTTCCGCGGCCGGCTGGAGCTGGCGATCGAGGCGCTGGCCGTGACCCCGCCCGATGTGATGAACCATAATCTGGAAACCGTGCCGCGCCTCTACAAGCAGGCCCGTCCCGGTGCGGATTACGCACATTCGCTGCAGTTGCTGCGCGATTACAAGGCGCGCCGGCCCGATATTCTGACCAAGTCCGGCCTGATGGTCGGGCTCGGCGAAACCGACGAGGAAATCCTCGCCGTGATGCGCGACCTGCGGGCGCACGATGTCGACATGCTGACGATCGGTCAGTATCTGCAACCGTCCGACGGCCATCTGCCGGTGCTGCGCTATGTGCATCCGGACACCTTCGCGATGTTCGAGCGCGAGGCGTATGCGATGGGCTTCAAGCATGCCGCCGTCGGGGCGATGGTGCGTTCGAGCTATCACGCCGATGCGCAGGCGCATGGGGCTGGGGTGTGTGACGATTCCAACGCTAATGGCGACTGAACAACGCTAATTTGTACTCTACATCGATATTTCGTACTGAAGTGGCCGTGGATTGCGGCCACTTTTCTTTTTGGGCTGATGTGTATAGAGCGATACCGGTTGCTTGTTCTTTAGCCAGCCCACTCCTTTTTTTTCCTGCAGTTCTTGCACTCGTCACGATTCATTCCGGCATCGTGTCTCATGTACCGTTCAACTGCAACCCATTCATGATCACCTCCAAGGCATCACCACCACATGAGGCGAGGTCGGTTTCCTTTCCTGTGCATTTGCAGTCCCATTAGAAATCCTTCTCCATGTCGGCAAAGACCAGTGGCAAGAGTTTCTTGGCGCCAACAAAGTCGCGGTGGCCAACTGCATTATTGTGGCTCTTCAGGTGTCTAGGAAACCCGGGTCGATTCATTGTGCAAATTCATGTTCTGGCGCTGATTTGGCCATTCTTTGGCGGAATGTATTCTAATTTTCTCAGGACTATCAATGACATATTGATTTTTTTTATGTATTTGGTATGATTACACTGTAATCAATATAGGTACATGCATTTGGCAGCCAAACGAAGCAAGCAAGTTGCTACTGCACAGCATACCTTTAGGCAGCGAAAGCGGCAGGAAGGGTGCCACCGGTTGCAGCTGTGGATATCAGAAACGGCGTCAACCAATCTCCATGCGCTGTGTGCTGAATTTGATTTAAGCCAAGCGCAGGTCTTGGAATTGGCCCTTGCCCAGTTGACGGGCAAGCAGAATGCTCGTTGAATAATGGGGAGGTATAAAGATGACGACGGTAAGCAAGATTGAGTGGACGGAACGCACCTGGAATCCGACCGTAGGTTGTACAAAGGTATCTCCCGGCTGCAAGCACTGTTATGCAGAAGGGATGGCTGCTCGCTTACAGGCGATGAAGACGCCAGGCTATGAAAATGGCTTTGAACTGACGTTGCTGCCTCAGCGCCTGGATGATCCGATCAAGAGGAAGGTGCCGACGACCTACTTTGTCAATTCCATGTCGGACTTGTTCCACGAGGATGTGCCGTTTGACTACATCGCACAGGTGTTTGCTGTCATTGAGCAGGCTAAGCAGCACACCTTCCAGATTTTGACTAAACGTGCGGACCGTTTGGCGGCCTTCTTTGCTGGAAAGAAAGCACCTACGAATGCTTGGCTGGGTGTGTCCGTGGAAGACAAAAAGTACGGTGTGCCGCGCATTGATTACTTGCGCAATGTCGATGCGGCAATCCGCTTTTTGTCGGTAGAACCACTGCTGGAAGATGTTGGCACGCTTGACCTCACCAACATCCATTGGGTGATTGTGGGAGGCGAATCTGGCCCGAAAGCTCGTCCAATGAAAATTGAATGGGTGGATGCAATTCGGGCGCAGTGCGAAGAAGATGGTGTCGCCTTCTTCTTCAAACAATGGGGTGGCTGGGGAGCGGATGGTGTTAAACGTGCCAAAAAATACAACGGGAGAGAGTTGCATGGCCGGACGTGGGATGAAATGCCCACGATGGAAGTGCGGCTCTGAGGTAGATGGCGAAGACAGAAGAAAAGTACGAGTGGCGAATCAATTGCTTGCCGCCAGAGCTTCAGCAGCATAGCGCGGTCAAGCACAAGATCCTTGAAGCCTATGTCAGGGATTACATCTTGACTCTGATGGCTCCGGCGCATATTCCACGGCTCAAGCTGACTTTGGTCGACGGTTTTTCGGGGGGCGGCAATTATGTGTCGGAGAGTGGCGATTTGGTCGATGGCTCGCCCCTCTTGATGCTGAATGCTGTGCAAAATGCGCGTGTCGCCCTCAATCTGGGCCGGAAGAAGCCCCGCGATATCGATGTGAGCTATGAGTTCATAGATATCCGCCAAGAAACCATTGATCACCTCGACTTCTTGCTTGATTGTCGTAGTCAGCAGAAACTGATCGACCCCATCGATAAAGCGCGTATTCGTACTACACGTGGCGCCTTCCTCGATGAGTTACCCCGTCTCATCCAGACCATCCAAAATGCCAAAGGTGGGGAACGGGCAATTTTTGTACTGGACCAGTACAACTATGATGAAGTCCCCCTCCCGGCCATCAAGCGCATCCTGAGCACGCTGGGTGCTGCCGAGATTATTTTTACTTTCAACGTCGGCTCCCTCATTACCTACTTATCCGACCACGCTGCTTCGCTTCGACCGATGGAAAAGATTGGCCTGGATGGCCACATCCCTTGGAATCGAATCCGGCAAATCAAAGCAGAGGAAAAGCAGCGCTGGCGCGTAATCCTGCAGCAGCATCTGGCCGACGGGATCAAGAAGGAGTCTGGGGCTCGGTTTATGACCCCGTTTTTTGTACGGCCCCACGGGGCCAATACCTGGGACTATTGGCTCATCCACTTATCCAACCACTACCGTGCCCACGATGTGATGAAGGGCCTGCATTGGCAGTATGGAAACATGTTCGGCCATGAGCTGGAGCATGGCATGTTTTTGCAGGGCTATAACGCCAATGCCGATCAGCTTTATACCGGCCAAAGTGCATTGTTTGATGAAATCGCTAGTGGTTCTTGCGTCGATAATATGCGAGAGCACTTTGGCCAACTGATTTACCAAGGGTCGGATGGCGTCAAAGCGGGAGCACTTTTCGAATCCTGTGCTTCTAACTCGACCGGTGCGGAGCAGCACTTCCAAATGGCTACACGCCAGCTGCATCAGCAGAAGGATATAGTGATCATTGGTGCCGATGGACGTGTGCGCCGGCCATCACAGTACTACGGCAAAGATGATGTAATCCTCCGCTCGCCGCAGATCCGCTTCCAGATGTAGAGTGGTTACAAAAGATCATTGTCGGTCGCCACCACTTCCATCGTTTGCCTACCGAGTTGGCCATGGCTGTGCATTTTCAGTAGATGGCTGGCAATGCGTTTGGTCAGGCTAACCGCTTTGGGACTTGGATTAGACGACAAGAAAAACAGTGCAAAGTAGGGGGCACCCTGGTCGGGGAGTATCAGCGGGGGGAGGACCACCGGGAACAGGGTTTTCAGTCGTTCTTGGGCATAGCGCAGAATTTCCTCTTGGGAGACGGCTCGGCGATGCCCGGCTTGGGCTGTACCGCCAAACAGATCCTCTTGCCCATCCTCCTTGTAAAAAGCCTCAAGCCACTGATCCGTTCCAAACAATTCGTTGAGCTTGCGGATTTTGTAGGGTTCTACTTTCTCAAGGTCATGCGCGGCCTGCCTGCACACCGCGTTGAGCGGGAAGAGGTACCAAATATCAATGGCTTGGGTATTGGCGATAGTCTGTAAGGTCGACCATTGGACCGCCATTCCGTAAGGGTCGAGAAACAGTACGGCACGGCTGGATTTCCAGTTGAATTCCTTCAGCAGTGCTGAAACCTTTTGGTTCCCATCCCCGGTCAGAATCCGGATCCGCTTGTTGGGATAGGTATCGGCTAACTGTTGCAAAGCTTCTGCATGTCGTTCGTTGAGGTCGATCAGAACATACTGATCAAAGGCGGGGATAACATCGAGTGCTCGTTTTGCCGACCCTGCCTGGCGTAGTTCCACTCCGCTGACCGTGACTGCGCATTCGCCAGTACCTGCGAAAGCGTCGATATAGATCCGTCGAAAGCACGAAGTCGGCTTGGGCTTGTCTTGGAGTGCTGTATTAAACGCCACTAGATAGCGCTCTAGTGCATCGAGTTTGATCAGTGTCCAGTCGACGTCCCCCCGGTATTGAGTAGCACGAAGCTTTAGAGTCCAATTGACCTCCTCCCAACTAACCGAGCGGTCGCATTTAGAAATTCCCGGCTTCAATATGGGCTAGCCGGAACTCACAGGGAGTCCGGTCGCCCAGCGAACTGTGCGGCCTGAATTCATTGTAATCCTGG
>Ga0326727_10008394_pt1 | contig 26253 bp, 27 predicted proteins | sample MB2enrmetagenome_FD_207643 | JGI IMG/M metagenome (GOLD analysis project Ga0326727, IMG submission 207643) | Lab enriched peat soil microbial communities from McLean, Ithaca, NY, United States - MB29MY | ecosystem: Environmental > Terrestrial > Soil > Wetlands > Peat | place: USA: New York...
GGCCCACGTGGAGTAATTTTATGTTTAAGGGCTTTCAGAAACCCAAACGACTGGTCGCCAATACCGAAACGCTCACCGAGCGGTATGGCATGTTCACGGCGCAACCGTTCCAGCGCGGATTCGGCACCACCATCGGGAACGGTCTCCGGCGCGTGCTGCTGAGCTCCATCGAGGGCGCGGCCATCACCGCCGTGCGCATCGAGGGTGTGGAACACGAATTCAGCCCCATTCCGGGCGTGGTCGAAGATGCCACCGATATCATCCTCAACCTGAAGCAGATCCCCTTCAAGATCACGGGCGAAGGCATTAAAACCGTGCGCCTCAACGTGGAACAGCCCGGGCAGGTGCGCAGCGCCCAGATCGAGACGGACGCCGACGTGGAAGTGCTCGATCGCGACGTGCACGTCGCCACCGTCAGCGAGGGCGGCAAGCTCCACATCGAGATGCGGCTCAAGACCGGCCGCGGCTATGTGAGCGCCGACAAGAATTTCGACGAGGACCTGGCCCTGGGCTATATCCCCATCGATTCGGTTCATTCGCCCGTGCGCAAAGTGAACTTCGAGGTGGAAGCCGCGCGCCTCGGCCAGATGACCGACTACGACAAGCTGACCCTGGAAGTGTGGACCAACGGCGCGGTCTCCCCGCAGGATGCCATCGGATACGCCGCCAAGCTGCTCAAGGACCACATGGCCATCTTCATCAACTTCGAGGAAGTGCCCGAGCAGACCGAAGAGATCTCCGAGCGCGGCCTCGACAAGATGAACGAGATCCTCAACCGTTCGGTGGAGGAACTCGAGCTCAGCGTCCGCTCTTACAACTGCCTGAAGAACGCCAACATCCAGACCATCGGCGAGCTGGTGCAGAGGACCGAAGCGGAGATGCTGCGCACCAAGAACTTCGGGCGCAAATCGCTCAACGAAATCAAGGAGATTCTCGCCAACATGGGGCTCTCGCTGGGCATGCGCATCGATGCCCACGGGCGCCTGGTGGCCCCGCCCGCCCAGCCGCCCGGGATGGCGGTGGAGTACGGCCCCGAGTTCGAGGGCCAGCAGGACTCGATCGGGGAGTAGCACATGCGACACAAGGTTGACGGATACAAACTGAAGCGGCCCGTGGACAGCCGCAACGCGCTGCTGCGGAATCTCGCGACCAGCGTGATCGATAACGAGCGCGTCATCACCACGGTTCCCAAGGCCAAGGCGGTGCGCCCGCTGGTCGAGAAGATGATCACGCTGGCCAAGGCCGATACCCTGCACACCCGCCGCCAGGCCGCCGCCGTTCTGCGAACCCCGGCTTCGGTCAAGAAGCTCTTCGACACGCTGGGCACCCGCTTCGGCCAGCGCAACGGCGGCTACACGCGCATCACGCGCCTGGGACCGCGCAAGGGCGACGGCGCCGAGCAGGCCATCATCGAGCTGGTAGGTTCCGAGCTCGTCAAGCGCGCCGCCGACCGCGCCAAGCGCCGCGAGGAACGCCTCAAAGCGCGCCAGGAAGGCCGCGAGCCGGAAGAAGAAGAGTAGCGGTTGCCATTTCCCCTGTAGCGAGAGCCGCGGTGTCGGGCCGCGGCGAGAGTCAATACGTCGCCGAATGCCTGGATCTGCCGGTCGTAACCCAGGCGCCGACGTTAGACCAGCTAGCAGTGAACATCCGCGAGGCTATTTCGCTGCATCTGGAAGGCGAAGATCTGGCCGAGCTGGGTTTGGCCGAAGACCCGACGATCCTCGCGACGATGGAGCTGCAGGCTGTCGCCTGATGCCGAAACTCCGGCCACTGAGGCCGCACTTTTTTTCAGACTGACTAGTGTAGTTTCGAGATTACAGCAGCGCCTGCGCGCCGAGCCGCGTCACCCACTCTTGCTTCTTCTCCTTCAACACGTCGCGTAGTGCCAGGGCGGAGACGTCGTCCTCGAGTTGCTCGATAATCTCATACTCAAATGCCGCCTCGCCGCGCGTGTCCCACTCGGCCTGCAGTTGTTTGTGGATCGACGAGCCGTTCTGCAAACAGAACCAGGTTCCGTTTCGCGTGGCGGCCAGGTTCGGGGAGGAGCCAACCCATACGTCGCCGGTCTGATTGCATCGCACCGCATACACGCCGCGGGCGACCTTGCGTTCCTTGAAATCGTGGATGGCTCGCTTTTTGTCCATGCTCACGCTTCGAACCGAATCCCCTGCGCCAGCGGCAATTCCGTGGACCAGTTGATCGTGTTGGTCTGCCGCCGCATGTAGGCCTTCCACGCGTCGCTGCCGGATTCGCGCCCGCCGCCGGTATCCTTCTCGCCGCCAAATGCGCCGCCGATCTCCGCGCCGCTGGTGCCCAGGTTGATGTTGGCAATCCCGCAATCGCTGCCGCGATGGCTCAGGAAAGTCTCGGCGGACGCCAGACCGGCGGTGAACAGGGCCGACGAAAGGCCCTGCGGCACGTCGTTGTGCCAGCGGATGGCATCGTCCAACTCGTCGAATTCCACCAGGTACAGGATGGGTGCGAAGATCTCTTCCCGCAGGATGGGCATCTCCGGGCGCGCGCGCACCAGCGTCGGCTCGACGTAGCAGCCCTGCAAGTGCCGGCCGCCATAGAGGATTTCGCCGCCCTGCTCGCGTATGCGCTGGATCCCATCCATCATGTCGTTCACCGCGCGGCGGTTGACCAGCGGCCCCATCAGCGTGCCTTCCTCCAGCGGATCGCCGATCTTCACCTGCCGGTAGGCGCTCACCAGCGCAGCGGTAATCCGGGGCGCGATCCCGCGTTGCAGGAAGAGACGGCGCGTGGTGGTGCAGCGCTGGCCGGCCGTGCCCACGGCGCCGAAAAGCACCGCGCGCAGGACGAGATCGGGCCTGGCGTCGTCCATGACGATGATGCCGTTGTTCCCGCCCAACTCCAGGATGGTACGGCCCAAACGGCGCGCCACCACCTCGGCCACATGCCGGCCCACTTCGGTCGAACCGGTGAAGCTCACCAGCGGGATGCGGCAGTCTTGAATCAGCGCCTCTCCAACCGAACTGCTGGGGCCAATCACCAGATTAAAAATGCCCTTGATCCCGTGGCGGTCGAAGACGCGGTTGGCCAGTTTCTGCACCGCGATAGCCGCCAGCGGCGTCTCCGACGATGGCCGCCACAGCACGCAATCGCCACACACGGCCGCGATCATGGCGTTCCACGACCATACCGCTACGGGGAAGTTGAAGGCGCTGATGACCCCCACCACGCCCAGCGGGTGCCACTGCTCGTACATGCGATGGCCGGGCCGCTCGCTGTGCATGGTGAGGCCGTAGAGCTGCCGCGAAAGCCCCACCGCGAAATCGGCGACGTCGATCATCTCCTGCACTTCACCCAGGCCTTCGGCGAGGATCTTGCCCATCTCGAGCGAGACCAGCGTGCCCAGATCCGCCTTGTGCGCGCGCAGCTCATCGGCGAACTCGCGCACCATCTCGCCGCGTTTCGGTGCGGGAATCATGCGCCATTCGAGGAAAGTTTCGGCGGCCCGCGCCATCACGCATTCGTAATCCGCGGGGCCGGCCAGCACCACCTTGGCCAGCGCCTCGCCGGTGGCCGGGTTGAGCGACTCCAACTCGCCGCCGCCGGGCGTCGAGATCCAGTCGCCATGGCAGGCGCCCGAGTTCAGCGGCTCGATATGCAGCCGCTCCAGGATCTCCGGAATGGCATCGCTTGCGAGCGGCATGGCCGGCCTCTATACCTGTTCGGGCACCACGAAAGGTTTGCGGTATTCGCGCGTCAAATACCGGTTGGCTTCCGGATCGTCGATGCAGGTCATGGTCGTGGAATCGAAATGCACGGTCCGCCCGATCCGGTACGAGATGTTGGCCAGGTGCACCAGCACGGTCGAAGCGGCGCCTTCTTCGATCTCGGCGTTGAGGCTTTCGCGCTTGCGGCTGCGCACGGCCTCGATGAAATTCAGGTAGTGGTCGCCCCCCTCGCGCCCGGTCGGACCGGGCTGCTGCTCCTTGCCCAGCCACGATTTGTACGAGATGTAGCTGTCCACCGCCAGGTAGCCCTTCGACCCGTAGAAGATGGCGCCGATGGTGTTGGTATTGCCCCGTTCCTGAATATCCGCCTCGTGGTGGGTCTCCCAATGGCGCACTTCGAACTCCATTAACTTGCGTTTGCCGTTGTCCTCGAACTCGAAGGCGCAATTGAGCGTATTGGGCGTCTCCTGGTCGTCGTCGAACATGAAGTGGCCGCCCATGGCGCTCACCTTCATGGGGTACTTCACGCCCAGACCCCACCGCGCGATATCCACCTGGTGAATGCCCTGATTGCCCAGGTCGCCGTTGCCGGTGTCCCAGAACCAGTGCCAGTTGTAGTGGAAGCGGTTCATGGTGAACTCGCGCTTGGGCGCCGGCCCGGTCCACAAGTCGTAATCCACGCCCGGGGGCACCGGCGAAGGCGGCTTGCGCCCGATGGTGTCGCGCCACTTATAGCACAGGCCGCGCCCCAGGTAGACATCGCCGATGAGGCCTTCGCGCATCTGGCGAATCGCTTCCTGCACCGCCACCGAGGAGCGGATCTGGCTGCCCTGCTGCACGATACGATTGTACTTGCGCGCCGCCGCGACTACCTGCTTCGCCTCGAAGATGTTATGCGAACAGGGCTTCTCCACGTACACGTCCTTGCCTGCCTGGCAAGCCTGGATGGCCATGAGCGTGTGCCAATGGTTGGGCGCGGCGATAAAGATGGCGTCGATGGACTTATCGTCCAGGATCCGGCGGTAATCCGTGAAGCCCTGCGGCTTCTTGCCGCCGTCCTTCACCACCTGTTCGACACCCGCATCGAGGTGCTTCTGGTCAACGTCGCACACCGCCGCCACTTCCACATTGGGGAGCTTGCCGAATCCACTGAGATTCTGGCGGCCGCGGCCGCCCACGCCGATGGCAGCGATTCGCACCGTTTCGCTAGGCGCGCCGAACACGCTGGCCGCGGCTCCCCAAGTGACCGCCGACCCGATTAAGAAATGTCTTCGTTCCATATTGCCGCTCCGCCGGTTTACCGATTCAAAAGTAGCATATTCCGCTTGCCGCCGTGTTTCGACAATTCACATGCCCGCTTGGCCGCCGGGGAATTCCGCAAGCCGCACGGTCATGCCGTCGCAGCGCGCCGCCACGGCCGCTGCGAACCCTTCGCCGGCCTCGATATCTTCCAAGGTCCAGGGGCCTTCCAGCTCCACGCCCAAACCGTAGAGGCCCACGCCCGTGGCCTTCAGCATCGCTTCAATGCGGGTCCAGCGCTGGAAGAATGCGCCTTCCCGCTCCGCCAAAGGCAGATCCGCAAGAGCCGCCGCCTCGCTGGGAGGAAAGAAGCGCTCGGCGATGGCCTGGTACTCCGGCATGGGCCGCAGCCGCTCGATATCCACTCCAACGTCCACTTCGAGAGCCACGGCGATGGCCGCCATCCCGTGCGAGCGGGAGAGGTTGAAGCGCAGCTCGGGCACGCTTGGCAAGTACGGTTTCCCCGTGGGCGTGAGGGCGAAATCCAGGTGTGCGCCCGCGAACCGTCCCAGAATGTGGCGCAACGCGCCATGCGCCCTCAGGTAGCGCTGGCGCAATCCCGGGATCAGCCGATCGGCGCGCGCCAATTCGCCCGCGGTGGGAGCGGGCAGCGAGCCATCGGGCAGCTTGTCCAGGCTCACAACCCAGACCTGGATTTCCCCGGAGTTCACCAGTACAGCTCCAGATCCGCCGCGAGTCCCTGCAAGAATTCTTCGCGGCGCGCGTAGAGAAAGAAGTGGCCGCCCGGAAACCGGCGCAGCGTGAAGATTCCCGTGGTCTCGTGGGCCCACGCCTCGAGATGCTCGCCCGCGATTCTGCCGTCGCTTTCGCCGGCATAAGCGTGAATCGGGCAGGCGAGCGGCGCCCCCTCCGAGTACGTATAGTTCCGATACAGCGCGGCATCGGCTCGCAGGGCAGGCAGCATGGCGCGCATCGCCAGAGGGTCTTCAAGCAATTCGGCGGGCGTGCCTTCGAGATGGCGCAACTCTTCGATCAACTCCTCATCCGCGGGCGCCGGCGACGGAACCCAGTCCCGGCGGCACCATGGCGCACGTGCGCCGGAGACGAACAGCGCCGCCGGTCCAGGCAGCCCGAGCCGGCCGAGCGCTCGCGCCAGTTCGAAGGCCACCGATGCTCCCATGCTGTGGCCGAAGAAGGCATAAGGCTCGGCGAGGTACCCTTCCATAGCGCCGGCCAGGGCTTCCACCAGCGGTCCCATGCGCGCAAAAGGCGCCTCGGCCATCCGCGATTCCCGGCCCGGCAGCCGCACCGGGCAGGCTGGAATCCGCGCGCTCCGCCAACCCGCGAATGCGGCCGTGCCTCCGCCCGCGTGGGGGAAACAGAACAGGCGCGGTGCCGCCACGCTTTCCGCGCCCGGAAACCACGCCGCCGCCGGCGCACGCTGGCGCAGCCGGATGGCCAGCAGACGACGCTTCCCGGGAGATAAGCTCTCGGGGCTGGGTCTCGCGGCGCCGCCCGGCCGCGCGGTCGCAGGACGGGGACGCGCCACCACCTCCTCGAGCAGCCGCTCAAAAGGCTCCACGCTCAGATGCGCGGCATAATCCAGCGCCGCCGCGCGCGAAGCCCGCGCGATTTCGCGGTAATGAACTTTGTCTCCGAGCAGCCGGGAGAGCGCCGCCGCCCACGGTCCGATCTCCTGGCGCGGCACCTCCGCCACCGGCACCATCCGCTCGTCGAGGCGCGCCTGATACCGCACGATCGGTTCGACCGGCAGCACATACGGCGCCTCCATCTTAGCTTCCGGAATGCCGCCCACCCGGCTGGCCATCACCGGCACGCCGCGCAGCATGGCTTCCACCACCATGCGCGACCGCGCCTCCGCCCACAGCGAAGGCACCAGCAGCACGCGCGTGCGCGCCAGCAGCGCATCGATCCGGTCTACCGGATCGAGCAGGGCGATATTGACCCGCGCCGCCAGCGCCGCCCGGTCGCGCGCGGTGGTGCCCCACAGCGGCACGGCGGCGAAGGCCACTTCCGGGAAGGCATCCGCCAGCGCCAGGAAGATATCGATGCCCTTCACCGCGCATGGATTCACCATCGTCACGAACTCGTTCGCCGGATTTCCCAGATCGGGCCAGGGGCCCGGCTCCATCAGTGAAATGGGCAGGTGCACCGCCTCGATGCCGGAGTGGCGGCGGACGTAATCGGCCACGTACTGGCTCACCCCAACCACCGCAGCGGCGGCCCGCATGCGTGCGGTCCTGGCTTCGCTCGGAAAGGCGCAATCGGGACCGAAGGGCACGGCCAGCGTGGCGCGCGCCAGGTAGACCACCCGCGCGCCTTCCACGCGCAACGCTGCCTCCAGCAGTAACTGCGCAGGGTCGTCCGTCGAGGCCAGGATCGCATCCGGCCGGAAAGCCTCGGCCTCCGCGGCGAAGTAGCTCCGCGGGTTGGCGTTGGCCACCATGCGGACTTCCACGCCCGCGCGCTCGAAGGCCACCACCCCGCACTCCGCGCGCGCGCCGATGCCGCGCCCGGACAATTGCTCCAGGTATTCACGCTCTTCCCGCTCGCCGAAGGCCGGCAGCCGCGCCACCACGCGGCAGCCATGCCCGCGCGTCGCCAGCGCTTCCATGAGCAGCCGGTTGGACTTATCGCCGCCGCCGTGCGCGGGATAGTAAGGCGCATTCTGCGCCAGCAGGATGCGCATCACACCCGCTTCCTCAGGCGCTCGAGCAGCAGCGCGCGTTTGCCGGGCGCCAGCGATTCCATGGTCGCCGGCTCCGCCCGGCAGCCGACGCAGGGCCGCAGGCCGCCCAGGAAGCGCTCCATCGCGCCCGCGTCCACCCCGCGCACGAAAGCTTCGGCGGCGGTGTGCGAGGCCTCCGATTCCCGCTCGTAAGCGTCACGGTCGGCGAGCAGCTCGCCGAGAGCCTCCAGCCAGGGAGCCACGTCGTTCTCGGGCACTACGGGTTTGGGCATGCCGTGTTCATCAAAGGCCGATTGGTAGCGCTCGATGGCGCGGACCGGGATCACGTACCCGGTGCCGCGTTTGGCCTCCTTCAGTCCGCCCGCGTCGCTCGCGACCACCGGAATACCGCGCAGCATACTCTCCATCGCGATCAACCCGAACCCCTCGTACCACAGCGAGGGCATGAGCAGCAGGCGCGCCTGGGACAGCAGTTCCTGGATGTCCCGCGCGTTGCCGAGGAAGCGGACGTTGCTCAGCGTCTCCAGCGCGTGGCGGTCTTCAGCCGCGGTCCCCCAGCCTGGAACCACGGCGAACGAATGCGCCGGGAGCCGCGCGGCCACTTCCAGGAAAATCGAGATGCCCTTCACCGCGCACGGATTGAACATCACGATCGACCCGCGCTCGAAGTTCGCCAGGCGCGCGAACGGGCCGCGGCCGTAAATCGGCGGATGGATCACCGTGGCGGCGCGTCCCAGATGGCGTTCGATGTATCCGGCCATGTGCCGCCCGATGGCCACGATTCCCGCCGACCGGCCCGCCATCTCCGCCGCGTGCCGCTCCGGATTCCAGCTTGCCGGCCCGAAAGGGAAGAACTGCGGCGTGTGTGCCAGGTAGACCACCCGGCCTTCCGCCGAGTGGTGGGCCTCGCGCAGCAGGGCATGGCCGAGGTCCTCGGAAGAGACCAGCACCCAGTCCGGCTCGAACTCGCGGATGTGGCGCCGCAAGGCCTGCGTGCGCCTTGCCGGCTCCGCCACGGCCTCGATGGCAATGCCGGCCTCGCGCGGGAGATCGGGCCCCGCGCCGGAGGCCCCGCACACGATCCGGCACGCGTGGCCGGCTTTGGCCAGGTGGTTCAGCCAGACCAGGTTGCTGCGCGTCGCGCCGCCCCGCGGGGGCGCGCAGGAGGCGTTCGTAGCCAGCAGCAGGCGCACTCCTAGCCGCCTTCCCGCTCTTTGGCCAGCAGCGCCTGAACTTCCTCCTCAGAGAGGCCGTCCAGCTCCTCGATCAGATCCTGGTAATTCCCGCCGGCCTGTTCGATTCCCTTCAACTCCACGGCCTTGGCCAGCTCCGCTACCGTGAATTCGCCGCTATACACCACTTCCAGCGAGAGATCCACGCCGTAAATCTGTCGCACCCGCGAGAGCAACTGGACCGCCAGCAGCGAGTGCCCGCCCAGGTCGAAAAAGTTATCGTCGATCCCCACCGGTGGCACATTCAGCAGCCCCGCCCATAGCTCCGCCAGCGATTGTTCGAGCGGCGTCCGGGGAGGCGTTGCGGCGCGCCGCGGCAGAGTTCGCCGCGTAGCCGCGCGGATGCGCTCCAGGATGGCCGCGGGGTCGCGTAGCGCGGTGGCGATCTTCACGTAATCCGGATGCTTGCGCGCGCCCTCCGTGCCCGCGGGCCCCGCCGGCTGGCTCGCCGCCGTTGCGGGACTCCCCACGCGATAGCTCACCGCCGCCGCTTCCTCCGCTGTCAGCCGGAAGACGCCATCGGCATCCGGCGCGCATAGCGAATTCAGGAACAGGGCCGCAGGGCGATTCCGCGGCGTAGGCGTGAATGGAATCTCCACCCGCTCGAGGCCGAGCTCGCAGGCGATCTCTCCCAAGCGCGCCACCATGCGGTGCTCCACGCCGCGCCCCAGCACCCGGCAGCTTGCCAGGAACGTATCCACCACCAGCGACGCGCCCGCCACCCGGAAAATCGCCGCGCCGGTCAGCCCGTAATTTCCGAAGCGGTCCTTCACCTCCACAGCCAGGCATGTGGCTCCGGAGCGCTCCAGTTCCAGAATCCCGGGCTCGGTCCGGCGAATGGAAGTGGCATTCATCTGGTTGGTGCGCTGGGTAAGCTGCGTCACCCGGGCCACCTGGTGCCGCTCCATCGGCGCGATTCCGACTTCAAGTTCGAGCGATGCGAGGAATTCCTCCAGGCCGGCGGCGGTCCGCTCCACCTGCGCGCGTGTGGCGCGCCGTTCGTACAGCATGGGCCGCAGGCGATCCTCTTCGGTCACGCGCGCGCGATCGAACGCCCACACGTGCCGCAAAAACGGGGGGATCTCCTCGGCGCGCGCCGGCAGCGGCAGTGCCAATACCTCCGGTGCGCCCGCTTGAGCCTCGGTGCACTCCTTGGGGTCGTCATCCACCAGGATGAAGCTCTCGGGCGCCAGATCCAGTTCCTCGGCGAGCGCGCGCAGATTGGCGCTCTTGGATGACCAGTCAATGCGCCGCGCGGCGAAATCCTTCAGGCGAAGGGGCATTTCCGGATGCGCCTGGAAGGTCTCGATTACGTCCTCTTCGTTGTTCTTACTCGCCAGCGCAAGCAGCATCCCGGCGCGGCGCAATCCGGCCATGAACTCCTGCAGTGCGCGGCGCGGCGCATCCAGCGTCACGCCCCGCGGCCCGTCTTCTCCGCAGATGCCGGCCCACAGGGTCTCATCGCAATCGAGCGCCACCACCTTGTAGGGCGGCTGGAGGATGGCGTGGATCTTCCGCGCGATGGCGGTGGCCAGCGCCACGAAGAACTCGGGGGTGTAGGGCAGATGCCCCAGCTCGTCCCCGTGCGGATCGTGAACCTCGCCGACCGGATAGAGCGCCTCGACCTCGTCCGGCGTCAGCGTATAGACCGACGGCAGTTCCGCCACCCCCTCCGCGAGAACGCTCTCGAGATACTCAAAGGCCGTTCCGTGGGCCGGGCTGGCGGGACAAACGGCCAGCACGAGCGGAGCCGCCGAAGGCGCCGCGTTCCGCACGGCTTCCGCTAATTTCCGCGCGCGCTCCTCGAGGCCGGCTACGCCGCCGTCGCGCAGCCAATCCTCGAAGCGCACCAAAGCCACGTTCACGCCGCCCCGGTTGCGCGCAAATAAACCATCCGGATCGAGCAGCGCTTGAAAAATCTGGTTATAGCCGGCGAAGCGGATCTCGAAATCGAGCCCCAATTCTCCGGCCCAAAATGCCAGTCCCGGCTGGATGGCTTCGGCGGTAAAGGTGGCGCTGATGGCGATCGCGTGATCGTCGGAGGTCATCGAATTCCATTATGAAGCCCTCCGCAAATTCATCACAACCGGCGCGGTAAGCCCCTCAGGGCTGCCCGCTCATTTTAGCCATGCGGCGCTCGATTTCCTCTTCCGACACATCCTCGATGTGCGTGCCGATATACCAGGTGTTGCCGGACGGGTCCTCGACTCCGGCGTTGCGGTCGCCGTAGAACATGTCCTTGGGTTCGCTGATCGACTTTCCCCCGGCCTCGATGGCGCGCCGGTAGACGGCGTCCACATCCTCCACGTAAAGGTACAGATTGCTGGGCCGGGCCTGCCCCTGAGCCATCGGTTCGCCCATCATGATGATGGTGTCGCCGATCTTCACCTCGGCGTGCATGATGCGCCCCCCCGGGCCCTTGTGAACGGGTCCCCTCTGCTCTGCCCCAAAACCGCGCTTCAGGAATTCCAGCAGACGGCCTACGCCCTCGACTGTAAGATAGTTGGTCACCGTGTGGTAACCCTCTGGAATGGCCCGCACGCTGCGTTTCATCGATCCCCCGGATGGCGACATCGTTCTCCTCCTCCGTCCGGCCATTATGCCGCAGCCAGGAGAAATTCGCCACCTGGAAAGGCCGCAGATTGTGCGAAAGGACCTCTTCCAAACCGCCCGCACCGCCCGAGGAGAGCGATCTGGCCGGGAGCGCCGCGGTGGACGCTCACTGGACATAGACGGCAAAGGAAGTCGCCGCCGAGCCTACCTGCACCCGCACTCCGGGTTCGCCAGGTTGTCCGGAGAACCCGCCAGTACTGTGACCGCGCCTACCGGCTGCGGCAAGGGATCGTTGTAGACCTCGCCATCCGTGCTAAGCGGATTGGTTTGCCCGCCGGCCACATTATCGGTGTAAGTCGAGAATAAGAGCTGTGTAAGATCGGGGCTTAACTTACTCACGAAACCATCACCCGACTGAATGCGGAAAGGGCTGGCGGTGGGAAAGACCGGGCTGGGAGTGCCCGCGATCCACGGAGCGCCCGTTGAATCCACTGCAATGGCGCTTCCGCATGCAAAGGCGGGCCGATGCCGAGAACGACGCAATATGGGACGGGCTTGGTTGGAAGGCTCCGGGCGAAGCGGGCTCAGTTTGACTATGAAAGCATCGTGGGCGCCGGCGAGCACAGTCTGGAAAGCGCCGGGCGTTGTCGGAAAGCTCGGCGACGAAGTGTAGCCCAGTATGTAGGCGGCGCCGCTGGTATCGACCGCTATTCCGGTGGCGTTGTCACCGGCCGGGCTTCCGACGTAGGTGGAGTAGAGTGTCTGGCTTCCGGTGGATCCCGCTTGGTCACTAAGATATCGCGCGAGTAGGTGAAGAGGGGGGATCTCCCCGTGGGATTCCCCAAAACGTCCGATAAGCACTACTAGAAATGGTGCTGATGGAGACCTTTTTGGCGGATGCGCAAGGTGCCGCTGAGGTACCGGGCTCGCAGCGGTCCAGGCCGGTTCTGGTGGCTGAAGATAGCCCCATATCCCAAGCCCTCCTCCGGAGCATGCTTGGCGAGTGGGGTTACCGCACTTTGACGGCGAATGACGGCATGGCGGCCTGGCAGATCCTGCAAACGCCAAATGCGCCGCGCCTCGCCATCCTGGACTGGATGATGCCGGTTCTGGATGGCGTCCAGCTCTGCCGCCGTATACGCGCGGCCGGCCGCGAACCCTACACCTACATCCTGCTCCTGAGCGCCCGCTCGGAGAGCCAGGATCTGGTGGAGGGCATGGAGGCAGGCGCGGACGACTACCTCACCAAACCATTTCAGATGCCCGAGTTGCGCGTCCGGCTGCGCGCCGGCTGCCGGATTCTGGATTTGCAGGAGCAATTGGTGCGGGCGCGCGAAGCCTTGCGCGTCCAGGCCACTCACGACGGCCTGACCGGTCTCTTCAACCATTCCGCGATTCTCGAGGCGCTCGAAAACGAGGTATTCCGCGCCGGTCGCGAACACCAGCCGCTCGCAGTCCTGCTGGCCGATCTGGACGATTTTAAGCGCGTCAACGACACCTGCGGCCACGCCGCGGGCGATGCCGTGCTGCGCGAAGCCGCCGCCCGCATGCGCTCGGCTGTCCGCGGCTATGACGCGGTGGGCCGCTATGGGGGCGAGGAATTCCTGATCGTCCTGCCGGGATGCGACTCTTCGTCGGCCTGCGCGCGCGCCGAAGATGTGCGCCAAGCCTTGGCTCGCGAAGCGTTCTACGCCGGCGGTGCACACTTCCGGGTCACCTGTTCGCTCGGAATCGCCTGCACCGAAAATTTTGCCGGCGACGCTCTAGCGCTCGTACACGAGGCTGACCGCGCCCTATACCGGAGCAAAATTGGGGGCCGCAATCGGGTCGAATCGGCCTATCTGCTGGAAGCCGCCGCCCCTGAAACCTGCGCCAAAACGTAGCCTCTCCAATAAAAGAAAAAGAAACCTTAAAAATCCTCAAGAATACATCTGCGGAAGTACGGTTGCGCTATACTGGTCCCCCGAAGCCCCTATGCCCCTTCCAGATCATGAGAATTCAGACCAGATGATCGCGCGTCTCCTCCACGACCTCCGGCAGCCTATCGGCAACATAGGACTGGGTCTTTTCTATCTGAATCTCCTGCTGGGCGAGCCCGGCGGGAAATTGCAGGAACAAATCCGGGCTCTGGAAAAACAGGCCGAGCGCGCCTCGCGTCTCATCGACCAGGCCGCCGCCGAACTGGATCGCCGTCCCGCTCAGCCCGCCCCGAGCCTGGAACTCACCAAGGCGGCCACTTCCGCCGTCACATAATTGGGCGGTTTCACTAGAAAGCGCGGCTTTCCCTCCCAAAGCCCGCTCGAGACGTGCTCCCAGACGGGCGCGTTGATTCCGCGGTCGATCACCAGCACAGCGTCGGCCCGGTCAATGAGCCGCAGGCTGGAAGGCTTAAAATCCCGGCACGTAAAATCGAGTAGCATCAGGAAAAGGTCTGGCCGCACCAGTTCTGCCACGCTGTTCGATTCCACGATTACGTGAGCGCTTTGCGCCAGGATTTTTCCGAGCATCCCGGAGGCGGTTCCCAGTTCCCCCACCGGTGTGCGCAGCCAGAAGGAACGCTCCGCCCCAGCCGCCAGGAACCGGCCTGAATCCGTCCGGTTTGGCTCATATTCCTCGCTCAAAGCTACCGGGTGCTCGGGGTCGCCTTCGCAGCCGCAACGCTCTCCGCTGCGCGCGCAGACGTCCTGCCCGTACTGCGTGATTTTGATGGCCGTCCACCGGAGCTCCCGAAACCGGCGGATCAGGCCTGCGACCACGGCCGTTTTTCCCAGGTTCCTGGCTTGGCCCCCCACCACCAGCAACATCAGGCGATGCGCTCCCCCAGCCGTCTCTTCAGCTCGGCTACCTCGCGCCGCAGTTCCGGCAGCCGCGCCAGGCTGGCGAGCTGTTCCAGGTGCTGCTTCAGGGGCCGCGCCGGCGTTCCCCACACGGTTTCCCCCGAGCGCACAATCTTGGAAGTCAGCACCCCGCAGCCCGACCCCAGCACCGCGTGCGCCTCGATGCGCGCCTTATCCCCGATGCCTACCTGACCTCCGATCACCGCGTAGTCTTCCACCACCACTCCCCCAGAGAATCCAGTCTGCGCGGCCACCACCACGTGCCGCCCGATCCGGCAGTTGTGCCCCACCTGCACCAGGTTGTCGAGCTTGGTGCCCTCGCCGATCGAGGTCACGCCCAGCGCCGCCCGGTCCACGCAGGTGTTGGCGCCGATCTCCACAAAATCGCCGATCTCGACGCGCCCCACCTGCGGGAACTTCTGCCACCGGTCGCCATCCATGACGAAGCCGAAACCATCCGCGCCGATCACCGCCCCGGAGTGAATGATGGTCCCGCGGCCGATGTCCACGTTGTCGTAAATCGTGACATTGGCGTGCAGAACCGAGCCATCGCCGATCACCACTCGCTTTCCGATCACCGTGCCCGCGCCTATGTTGACGGCCACCCCGATGCGAGTGCCATCGCCCACCACCACGTGCGGCCCCACAGCTACCAGCGCGCCCACCTCCACATTCCCGATCGTCGCCGTCGGGTGCACGCCCGGCGCCAGTTCCTGTGTGGGATAGAAGCGGCTGACCGCGCGCGCAAAACTGGTGCGCGGTTGCGGCACCCGGATGACCGTCCGGTAACTGCTGCTCCATTCCTCCGGAACGATCAGGCAGCCCGCCGCCGATTTTCCCGCTTGGGCCGTAGCCTTGCGGCTGCCCACGAATGAGAGATCGGAGCTGCCGGCGGTCTCGAGCGGCGCCACGCCCGTAAGTTCCTTCTCGCCGTCGCCTTCGAAGGTCGCTCCCAGCCACTCCGCCAATTCGCGAACTCGCATGTCTTATGATACAGTTTCATGCCCCTCGATCCCTCGGCCGCCGTCGCCCCCACGGCGCGCGTCAACCCCGATGCTGTGATCGGACCGCGCGTCCGCATTGGCGAGTACTGCGTGATCGAAAGCGATGTCTCGATCGGCGCCGATTCCATGCTCGAACCCTACGTCTACGTCAAGCGGTGGACAACCTTGGGGGAGCGCAACCAGATCTCGGCCGGAGCGGTCCTCGGCACCGATCCCTTCGACAAGCATTTCACGGGTGAGCGCAGCTACCTCCGCATCGGCCACGACAACATTATCCGAGAGCACTTCACCATCTCGCGCGGCACCGCGCCCGAATCCGTCACCGAGATAGGCGATGGCAACTACATCATGGGCTCCGGCCATATCGCCCACAACTGCAAGGTGGGCAACCGCACGGTGATCGCCAGTTGCTCGCTCCTGGCCGGCTACGTGGAAGTCGAGGACCAGGTTTTCATCTCGGGAGGAGTGGCGGTGCACCAGTTCTCTAAGATTGGCCGCCTCGCCATGATCGCCGGCGGGACCCGCGTCAACAGCGATGCTCCGCCGTTCTTCCTTTACGCCGGTCTGTACGTGGAACCCAAGGGCATCAACGTGGTGGGGCTCAAGCGCGCCGGATACCAGGCCGGCGATCTCGCCATCCTCAAGCGGGCCTACCGGATTCTCTACCGCGCCGGACTGAAGCTCGAGGCGGCGCTGGCCAGGATAGAAAGCGAGATCCCCACTCCCGAGACCCTCCACCTGGTAGCCTTCATCCGATGCAGCGAGCGGGGGATCTGTCGCGAATCGCCGGATGCCCGCCGGGCATCGAGAATATGAATTCTCGGATCACCCTATTTGCGGGGGTGTAGAATATTCCCACAAAATACCCATCACGCCCAATGATGTGCTGTGTTCCTTTCGGGTTATACTGTTAATTTCGAGGCAAGGGATGAAGAAATACGCGCCGTTCGCCGTTCTGATCGCAATTGTCATCGGCACTTTGATCTGGCTGGCGGCGGCCGGATCCACTGAATCCAAGACGTACTACAAGACCATCACCGAGCTCGGTCAGATGGGCGATCAGGCTTATGGAAAGCGGCTCCGCGTGGGGGGCGACGTGGAGAACGGGTCTATCCAGCGCGTTGGCAACCAGGTGCAATTCATCCTCAGCCAGGATAATCGCAAGTTGAAGGTGGCTTACACCGGCACCGACCCGCTGCCCGATACTTTTCGCGATGGCGCGCAGGCGCTGGCGGACGGCAAAATGGACAAGGACGGCGTTTTCCGCGCCGGCCGCATTCAGGCCAAGTGCGCTTCGAAGTACGAGCCGCAGACGGGTAAAATGGTCCCCGCGGCGGTCCCCCTTAACCCCGGTAAAGGTAGCATCTAAAGGGCAGCATCTAAAAAGGTATCTATGGAAAATCTGGGTTCCCTGGCCATTCTGCTGGCCTTGTGCGTAGCTGCGTATGCCGTGGTGGCCTCGGTAGTCGGCCGCATACGGCAGAATCCCTTCCTGATGGTCAGCGGGCAGAGGGCGGTTTATGCCGTCTGGGCGCTCTTGACCCTGGCCGCCGGCACGCTGGTCTTCGCGCTCATGACCAGCGATTTCCGCTTCTCCTACGTGGCCGAACACAGCAACCGCACTCTGCCGGCGCTCTACAAGTTCGCGGCCTGGTGGGGCGGCCAGGAAGGCTCGCTGCTCTTCTGGAGTTGGCTGCTCTCCACGTACAGCGCGGTCGTGGTTTTTACCAATCGCACCCGGCACCGCAACATGATGCCTTACGTGATCGGCGTGCTTTCGACGGTCCAGTGCTTCTTCCTGGTGCTGAATAATTTCATCGCCAACCCCTTCCAGATGCTGGCGATAGAAAAGCTCATCACCGCCGTGCCGGACGGCAACGGCTTGAGCCCCCTGCTGCAATATCCCGCCATGGCCATCCACCCGCCCATGCTCTACCTGGGCTACGTGGGCTTTGCGGTGCCCTTCGCTTTCGCCATCGGCTCGCTGATTACTCGGGAACCGGGCGACGGCTGGATTCACACCACACGCCGCTGGACCCTGGTCACCTGGCTCTTCCAGAGCTGCGGTATCATGCTGGGCGCCGCGTGGGCTTATCACGTCCTGGGCTGGGGCGGATACTGGGCCTGGGATCCGGTGGAGAATGCTTCGCTGCTGCCGTGGCTCAGCGGCACGGCTTTTCTGCACTCGGTCATGATGCAGGAAAAGAAGGGCATGATGAAGGTCTGGAACATCGTGCTGGTTTCGGCCACCTTCTTCCTGTGCATTCTCGGCACGTTCCTGACGCGTTCCGGCGTGGTGCAATCCGTCCATGCCTTCGCCCGCTCGGAGATCGGCAAGTACTTCGTGATCTTCCTTGCGACGGGGATCGCCGCCACCATTTATCTGATTCTCGATCGCCTGGATTACCTCAAGAGCGAATCGCAACTGGAAAGCGTGGTCTCGCGCGAATCCAGCTTCCTGTTCAACAACCTGATCCTGCTGGCGAGCTGTTTCGCGGTGCTGTGGGGAACGCTCTTCCCGGTGATCTCGGAAGCCGTCAGCAGCGAGAAGATCTCGCTCGATACCGAGTGGTACAACCGCCTGATGGTCCCCATCGGCCTCTTCCTCCTCTTCCTGACGGGCGTGGGACCGCTCTTCTCCTGGCGGCGGACCTCGCTTGAAAGCCTGCGCCGCAACTTCCAGTGGCCGGGCCTCGCCGCGCTGGCGCTGGTGGGAACCCTGGTGGTCCTCGGGATGCGCCAGTTCTACGCCCTGATCTCCTTCGGCTTCTGCCTCTTCGTGGCGCTGACGGTGATGATCGAATTCTACAAAGGCGGCCGCTCCATCGCCGCTCGGAACAACATGAACCTGGCGCGCGCCATGGTCGAACTGACCCACCGCAATACGCGGCGCTACGGCGGCTACCTGGTCCACATGGGGATCGTGCTGATGTTCATCGGTTTCACCGGCCATGCCTTCAACCAGAGCGAGGTTAAGGAGCTGAATACCGGCCAATCCATGCAGGTGGGCCGCTACGACCTGAAGATGGTCGATCTGCGGCAGGGCGAAACCGCCAACTACGAATGGCACCGCGCCACGATTCAGGTTTCTAAGAGCGGCGATTTTCTGGGGACGCTCGAACCGGAGAGGCGCTTCTATACGGCCAGCAAGCAGGGCACTTCCGAAGTGGGCATTCGCCAGCGCCCCAACGAGGATCTGTACCTGAATTTCGGCGGCATGTCCGACGATAACCAGCGCGCTGTGATCCAGGCTTATGTCTTCCCCCTGGTATCCTGGATCTGGATAGGCGGATTGGTGCTGGTGGGCGGCACGCTCGTCTGCCTGGTTCCGAGCAAAGTCAAGATGCAGTATGCCCGCACGGAGGTGGTGGGCATCACCAAGAAACATGTGGCGATTCAGAATTAGCGAGAGGGCGTGGAACTCACCGCGGAGACGCGGAGACGCGGAGATTTACGCGGAGAAGCAACCGGAAAGTCAAAACCTGAGATCGCTGAGTGAGCGGAGGTCCGAGGGCTGGCGCCGGGGGATGTGGAAGCGGGCCTGCGGCCCTTACGCGCTGTTTGCGCTGATCGCGGCCGTGGCTCTGGCGCAGACCGTCGCCGAAAAGCCCAGCACGGATGTGCGGCGCGTGGGTATGCGGCTGGCCTGCCAGTGCGGCTGCAAGGATTCGGTGGCCACGTGCAGCATGCTCGAGTGCGGCTTCTCGAAACCCGCCAAGGAGCGCATCGCCCGCATGCAGGCCGTGGGCATGTCCGACGAGCAGATCATTCAAGCCTTCGTGCGCGACTATGGGCCGGGCATCTACCTGGCTCCGCCCAGTCCCTTCGGTTGGATTGTCCCCTACGCCTCGGTGGGCGCGGGGCTGGTAGTAATCTGGCTGTTCATCCGCAAATACCGCAAACCCAAACCCCTGGCGGAGATGGGCCCCCTGGAAATCGACGACCCCGAGCTTGAGAAGTACAAGGACCAGATCGAAAAAGACCTGGCTAACCTGGAATAATTGGTGCTTAGTTGATCATCGTTATTGCGTGCGTGCTCGCGATCGCCGTTATCGCGTTCGTACTGGGTGTGCGTCCCCAGGATTTACCGGCCCCCGAGGAGCCTTCGCCGTTCCGCCACCTGGACGAGCGTAAGGCCGCGATCTACGAAAATCTGCGCGATTTGCAGTTCGAGTTCCGCGTGGGCAAGCTCTCCGACGAGGATTATCAGAACACCAAGCGGGATCTGCAGAAGGAGTTGGCCGTTGTGCTGGCCGAAGTAGACAAGCTCAAGCACGCTCTGGCGCAGCCGGAGGTGCCACTCAAGCCAATCGCACCCAAGGCTGCCAAGGCGGTCGCGAGCGGCGCCTCTTCGCCAAACGGCCTGGTTTGTCCCTCGTGCGGCTCAAAATTCGAAAAGCCATTGAAGTTCTGCGGCGAGTGCGGTAAGCCCATGAAGGCGGTCCAGGTATGATGCGAATCGGGTTCGTTCTGCTGCTTTGTGCGCCGGTTTTCGCCGCCGTCACCGGCACGGTGGTGAACCGTACCACGGGCCGGCCCGCTCCGGCGGTAACCGTGGACTTCTACAAGTTCGGCCAGGGCGGCATGGAACGCGTGGACCAGGCCAAAACCGACGCGCAGGGCCGCTTCTCCATCGACCGCGAGCCGGACGGCCAGGGTCCCTCCATGCTGCGCGTCGAGATCGACGGAGTCACCTACAACCACATGCTGCCGCCGGGGTCCCCGGCTACAGGTCTCGAGATCCCGGTGTACAGCGCGTCCGCCAAGCCCGGCGCAGCCAAAGTTGGGAAGCACATGATTATGCTCCAGCCTTCCGGTGGGCAGATGGCGGTCAGCGAGACTTACCTGGTGGAGAACTCCGGCCAGGTCACGTGGTTCGACCCCAAGGCCGGCACTCTGCGGTTTTATCTGCCGGCGGCGGCCAAGGGGAATGTCGAGGTGCGCGCCACCGCGCCCGACGGCATGTCCGTGCCCGTGCCTTCCGACAAGACCTCCCGCCCGGATGTCTACGTGGCTAAGTTCGAGGTCAAGCCCGGCGAGACCCGTTTCGACATCACCTATTCGGTCCCCTATACCGAGGGCGTACCCTACGCTGGCAAGATCGTCACCCAGGACGAAGACAGCTACCTCATCGCGCCGAACGGCGTCACCCTCACAGGCGAGAACCTGAGCGACCTGGGCGTGGAGCCGCGCAGCCAATCCCACATTTATGGATTCACCGGGACGGCCTACAGCGTGAAGCTGACCGGCACGGCCGCTCCCGCCGCGCAGAATGCCGCAGCTGATGCCTCCGGCGATCAGTCCGATAGCGGGCCGCATGTCGAGGAAATCATGCCGCGCGTCAACGCCCAAGCCGGGACGATCGTGGCGCTGGCGCTGGCCATTCTGGGGCTGGGTTTCGTGCTGCTCTACCGCCGGGCGCCTGTCGCTCCCAAAAGCGAATGAGCGCCGTCGCCGTGGAGGGTGTGTGGAAGTTCTATGGGGACTTCCCGGCCCTGCGGGACGTGCGCCTCGAAGCCGGCGCGGGATCGTGCCTGGCGCTGATCGGGCGCAATGGCGCGGGGAAGACCACCCTGCTGCGCATCATGGCCGGCTTCTCGCGGCCGGGGCGCGGCCAGGTCCGCATCTTCGGCAACTCGCCGCGCGAGACCGCCACGCGCCGCCAGATGGGCTTCATTGGCCACGGGATTGCCGTGTACGATGAGCTTTCGGCGCTCGAAAACCTCACCTTGTTCGGACGCCTCTACGGCCTGGCCGAGCCCCGGCGATCGGCGCTCGAATGGCTGGAGCGCACCGGCCTCGAGCGCGTTCGCGATGGCCTGGTGCGCGAGTTTTCCCGGGGTATGCGCCAGCGCCTGGCGGTGGCCCGCGCCTTCCTGCACAATCCCGGCGTGCTGCTGCTCGATGAGCCGTTCACAGCTCTCGACGACCGCGCCATCGCGGTCTTGCAGCGCTTGCTGGCGGAAGCTCTGGCCGCGGGCAAGACCATCGTGATGTCCACCCATCAATTGAGGGAAGCTCTCGAGCTCGCCTCGCACGTCGCACTGCTCAACCGCGGCCAGGTGGCCTTTCACGGCCCCTGCACGCCGGAGATGGCGGCCGATCCCGGACTGGTCTATGCGCGTTACGGCGAGGGCGGATGAGCTTTCTGCGCCAGGTCCTCGTCATTACCAGCAAAGACCTGCGGGCCGAGCTGCGCACCAAGGAGGCCGTTAACGCGGCCCTGGCCTTCGCCCTGGTGATCCTGCTGCTGTTCAGCTTCGCCTTCGATCCTTCGGCCGAAACCACCCGCGACATCGCGGGCGGCCTGCTATGGATCGTCTTCGCCTTCGCCGGCGTGCTGGTGCTGAATCGCAGCTTCGTGCGCGAGCTGCCCAACGATTGCCTGGATGCCCTGATCGCTGCGCCCATTCCGGGGGCGGCCCTGTTCCTGGGCAAGGTGCTGGCCAACTACGTTTTGGTGCTGGCTGTGGAGCTGGTCTCGTTGCCGGTCTTCGGCGTTTTCTATAATGTGCCATGGACGTCCCGGTTCTGGCAGCTCATGCTGGTGGTGGCGCTCGGCACGTGGGGACTGACGGTGATCGGCACGGTATTCAGCGCCCTCACCGTGAACATCCGGCTGCGCGAAGTGATGCTCCCCATGCTGATCTACCCGATTATGATTCCGGCCCTGATGGGCGCCATGCAGCTGACCTCGGACCTGGTGGTGGGCAAGCCGATCGGCGCGGAGAACGTGGCGTGGCTGAAGATGCTGGTGGGCTTCGACGTGATTTACACGGCCGTCTCGCTGCTGTTGGTGGAGACGGTGCTGGTAGGGTGAGGAGGGGGAATGCGCGAATTGCGTGACAACGTCATTTACATTCTGGGTGCGGCGGCCATGGTGCTGCTGGCGCGAAACATTTACCTGATTGCGCGCCTGCCCGGCGAGATGCAGCAGGGCGCCATTTTCAAAATCATCTTTTTCCACGTCCCGGTGGCGGCCACCGCTATGACGGCGTCGGTGGTGTCGCTGGCCGCGAGCGTGCTGTTTCTGGTCACCAGGAACTTTAAGTACGATGCCCTGGCGGTCGCCTCGACCGAAGTCGGTCTGGCCTTTCTGGCCGCCAACCTGGTGACCGGCTCCATCTGGGCGCGCGTCATCTGGGGCGTGTGGTGGGCCTGGGACGTGCGGCTCACCTCGGCGCTGGTCTGCTGGCTGCTCTATGCCGGATACCTGATCCTGCGCCAGGCCATCGAGGAACCCACCCAGCGCGCCACGTTCGCGGCCATCTTCTCCATCTTCGCTTTCATCGACGTTCCCATCGTGTATCTCTCCATCCGCCTCTTTCGCACGCAGCACCCCGGCCCGGTCTTCTTCACCAGCCAGGGATCGTTCCCGCACGATTGGTCCATGATCCTGATGTGGAATATGTTCGCCATGATGATGCTGGCCGCGGTGCTGATACTGTTGCGCCTGCGCGAGGAAGATGCCCAGCGGGAGATCGATTCTCTGCGCCGCATGGCGCACGCCTTCTAGGAGACACTCATGCTCGCATTCTCAATCCCCTTGCTGCTCGCCCAGGTCTCGCCCCAGGACTTTCAAACCGAGATGGCGCGCTTGCAGCGCAACTATGAATTCCTGAGCTACGGCCTCACGGCCGCATGGCTCATCCTGGTGATCTACGTCCTGATGCTGGTGAGCCGCCAGCGCAAGCTGCGCCGCGAAATTGCGAGCCTCAGGGCCATGCTGGAGGAGCGGCAGAGATAGCCGCGTCCAGCCGCCGGGCCAGAGCCGGCGACAGGTAGATCGATTCGACCGTGACGCTCGATCTCCCCAGCAGGGTGGCTTGCGACGAGCGGCCGGCTTCGATCTCCACGCGTGTGAGCCCCAGCGGCTCCGGCATCGGTTCTCCGTATACGCGCTCGCCGTTCCGCCCATCGTAGCTGAGGATGTAGGAGATCCTCCGCTCGTTTAATTTCGCCAGCGCCGCGTGGAACGATTCGGTACTGAAGCTGCCGAAGTAGCGCGGATTCCGCGTGCCACAGACACCCTGGTAGGGAGGGTCCATGTAAACCAGGTCTCGGGGAGTGGCGGCGGCCAATGCTTCGCGGTAGTCGCCGGTTGCGATCTCCGTTCGGCCGCGCAAGAGCCGGGATGTCTCCGCGATGTGCCGGCCCAGCGTCTCGGGGCGCATTCCGCGGCGCCGGTTGTCCGGGCTTTGATTGAATCGCGCATCGGAGTTGTAGCGGATCGCGGACTTCACGCAGCGCAACAACAGGTACAGCAGGTAATCCGCGCGCTGGGTCCGGTTGAAACTGTCGCGCACGAAATCATAGTATTCCCGCTCCCTGCCCCGCTGGCTCTCCCAAAGCTCCCGGTAGGCCGCTACAATCGATTCCGGCGAATCGACGATCCGGCGCCAGAGATCCATCAGCGGCGCGTTGGCGTCGTTCAGAGCGAAACTGTGGGCCTTACCGGCGGCGGCCGCGGCCAGCGAGACCGCCGCGGCTCCCGCAAAGGGTTCCAGCAGCCTGCGGGTATCGTCCGGGAAATAGGCGAGGATGGCGGGGGCCAGGAGCCGCTTGCTGCCCTGGTAGGGAATCGGATGCGGGATCTTCATGGCGCATCCGGCATTTTCAGCGTGCCCACCAGTTCGGAAACCCTGGCGATCTTTTCCCGCTTGAGAAAACGGGCCAGCTCGGCGGCCACGCGCACCGGCGACCGCGGGTCCCAGAAATTGGCCGTGCCCACTTGGATGGCGGTCGCGCCGGCGATCAGGAACTCGGCGGCGTCCAGACCGCCGGCGATGCCGCCCAGCCCGATCACCGGGATTTTCACCGCGCGCGCGGCTTGATAGACCAGCCGCAGCGCGATGGGCTTGATGGCCGGCCCGGAGAGTCCCCCGAATCCCGCGCCCAGGCGCGGCCGGCGCGTACGGGCGTCGATGGCCAGCGCGATAAAGGTGTTGACCAGCGATATGGCGTCCGCGCCGCTCTCTTCGGCGGCCCGCGCCAGAGGCTCGATCGCGGCCACGTTGGGCGACAGCTTCACGATCAGCGGCCGGCGGGCCACCGGCCGGACCGCGGCCACGACTTCCGCCAGAAGCGCGGGGTCGTTCGAAAAGTAAATGCCGCCGTGGCGCGTGTTGGGGCAGGAGACGTTGAGCTCGTACCCAGCCAGTCCCGCGTGATCTTCGAGCACGCGCACCACCTCGGCGTACTCCTCCGGCCGGCAGCCGAAAACGTTGGCGAAGACGGCCGTCGAAAGCCGGGCCAGGCCGGGCAGTTTGTCGCGCACGAAGGCGTGGACGCCCACGTTCTGCAGGCCCACCGAATTGACCATGCCGGCTCGGGTTTCGTAGAGCCGCGGCGGTGGATTGCCCTCGATCGGCTCGCGGGAAAGCCCCTTCACCACCAGACCGCCCAGGGAGTTGAGATCGACTACCTTCTCAAACTCGAGCCCGTAGCCGAAAGTGCCTGAAGCGGCCAGTACAGGGTTGCGCAGGGCGATGCCGCACAAGGTGGTGGCGAGTGAAGGATCGCGGGCGCTCATGCTATGGCCGGCATCAGAAGGCGAAGGCCTCCCCCAGCACGCGGCCCATCGAAGAGGAAGGCTCGGCGATGCCCATGGCGCGCGCCAGCGTGGGAGCGACGTCCACCGATTCCACGGGCGTTTCGAAGGTTCCCGGCCGGAACTGCGGGCCATAAAAGCACAGCGGCACGCGCACGTCGTAATTGTAGAGCGAGCCGTAGGAGATGCCACGGTTCTGGCCATACTCTTCGACGTACTCGGGGCGATAGGAGAGCATCACGTCGCCGGAACGGCCCGGAAAGAAGCTGTCGCGGAAGCGGCGCTCCCAGCCGTCCTGGGTCGAGCAGGCGCCGCGGGCCGTGAAATACCCAGCCACGGCCGGCTGTTCGAGGGCGAAACGCCCCGCCAGCAGGCGCACCGGCTCGGGATCGGGCGCGGAGCCGGGATTCAGATAAAGAAACGGGTACAGATACTTTTCGACGTGGATTCCGGGGCCGGCGGCCGACAGCGGCCACTCGATCGCCCGTGCCAGCGTCTCGCCATTCACGGCCATGCGGGGCCGCGATTCCTCGGGCGGCTCCGGGGGCGCACCGTGCGCGCCCGCCAACACCAGGTCGTAGGCGTTCTCGCCGGGCGCGGTTTTGAGCAGGGTGAGGAGCGTTTCCAGGCGCCGGTCGAGCTGCAACACCATCTGCTGCATGAGGGGCGAGCGCGCGCCCGTTTCGTAGCCCAGCAGGGCTGTGGAGCCATCCACGAGGCACAGGAAATCGAATGTCTCGCCCTGGCCCAGGCGCTCGCGCGCGATCAGCTCCCCGGTGAAATCGAACAGGGCGGTCTGGCCGAAGGGAGAGGATTTATATAGGTCCATGAATTCCCGGGGGCGCGCCGGATCGTATACCAGGGTACGCAGCGGAGGCGCATCCGCTTTCGCGCCCAAGGCCATCCAGCGGGCATCGCGAGCTTCATCCGGGGAAGTCGGGCTGTTGAAATCGGATATCCAGTCGCGCGGCTCGCCACCGGTCGCGAATTGGCCCTCGGAGTCCATCCAGAAGACTTGAGCGTCCGGCGTGCCCGCCATCAGCCGGGCGTGGGAAGCGTTCATGGAAACCACAGAAACCCGTGTTCGAGGCTCGGCGGCCACTTGGGCCGCCAAAGTAGTCGCCAGCAGGCTTTCGGCTGAGGCCTGAACCACCGCATGCGCCCCCCGGTCGTACCAACTTTCGGCGACTATGCCGTGCTGCGCGGGCCAGGCTCCGGTGGCCAAGGTAGCCAGCGCGGATGCCGGGAACGTGCTGGCCAGGTGGCGGCAATCGGGGAAATAGGCGCCCCGGGAAAGAATCTGGCGGAGGCCGCCGGAGCCGAGCAAGGGCCAGGCCAAATCGATATAGTCGGGCCGAAATTGCTCGATGATTACCAGTACCAGCAGTTTAGGACGGGGGGGAAAG
>Ga0326727_10008397_pt1 | contig 26244 bp, 24 predicted proteins | sample MB2enrmetagenome_FD_207643 | JGI IMG/M metagenome (GOLD analysis project Ga0326727, IMG submission 207643) | Lab enriched peat soil microbial communities from McLean, Ithaca, NY, United States - MB29MY | ecosystem: Environmental > Terrestrial > Soil > Wetlands > Peat | place: USA: New York...
CGGGCGGTGGAAACTTGGTTACAACAAAACGGAGTGATCACCATCACTCAGAACAAAAAAGTGTTACCCATTTTTCCCGAAAAAACTGCTCATAATTAGGTTGCCCCCACACTCTCTGCTATGCCTTCGTCATCAAGGGAAGAACCCACGGTCAGAAAAACGCTGACGGTGGCTACCCGCTTTTCCATAGTATCAGATTTGGGCAACAAACCACTTCACAAACAAAGCTGTGTCTTTGCTTGGTGCGTTATGGTAGCGTTGCCAAATGGGAATGCGATCTTATTTCCAACCCCGCCGAAAATATCTCAGCGAATGCGCTGGGCACGCAAAGAAGAACTGGGTGGTGGCCACGCTGATCTTGGCATACCCCGTTTACAGTTTTATCTCGGCAATGCTGACGTTTGTTGACATCCATCCCTTCCTATTTGTTGCACTTCCAAAATTACCATTGCCATGGGCTATCGTCATAGTCTTGGCCAGCATAGCATATATCGCCATTGAGGGTGGGCATAGATTGACGCGGAGAAAGGCCGGAGAGAGGGCGCCCATCGAAGCGGAATTGCGCGGCGAGATTTGCTCACTCAAGGCGCAACTCCGAGCGCAGGAAGATTCAATTGCCCGGACTTCATATCCGCACCTGACGCTTGCAGAACTTCCTAAGCTCGCGCCAGAAAAGCCAGGAAGCAACGCGTACTATAGGAATAAAGTGCTATTTGTTATCAAGAACTCCTGGGATCAAGTTATCGAGATGTGGACCCCGCTCTGGGAATCAACGGAAGTTTTAGCCCCAATCCCATTACTTGCATGGTTTGCGAAAGAAGGTGAAGAAGATGAAGGTGGCTCAGAGTCGGGACAATGCGGGATAACTTTGGGTGCCAACAGGGAGGCTCACGGTTGGATATACTTGATGGATGCATCTTCCGGCGATGGTCTAGAGGTTAGGCTAAAGGACCGGAAAACAGGATGTTTGATATTTCCTTTGAAGGTTAATGGAGAGCTGCGGTCCGCGAGGGTGGAAATTTAGCGCTCATAAGCCACGGACAGCGTTTTTCTGACCGTGGGTTTTTCTCATGCCCGATGCTCCAGCGGCAGGCCGTCAATCTGGTTTGAACACGCCGCTACCGTTGCCCTGTCCAAAGTAAGTTTGCTGTAACCCGACCACCGCCAGAAGAACCGACGGTCAGGACTGCACTGATCGGGGCTACCCCCGCGTAGCCACAGTCAGCTTTTTTCTGGCCGTGGGTTCTTTCTGTCCTCTGCCGACTAACGGCCGTTTCCTGCATGCTGTATGCAGTCTACTGTCTACCATCTACCGTCTACTGCTCTTCCCCCACCTGCGTTACAATTAACCCCGCATGGCGACTTTCACGCAACCTTCCGGCGGCGGCGTTCTGCGCGACCTTTGGGTCCTCGCGCGCTACCAAATGGTGCACATCGATCGGCCTGCCTGGCGCCGTTTCTTCGTGGCGCTCTTCGGCCTGGGCATGGCTTTCTTTCTGGCGCTGTATTCGACGGCGCTGCGGGAAGCGGGGCACGACGCGGGGGCAATGGCGGCGGCTTCCCTGTCGTTACTCATCGCCGCGATTGTCGCGATCAAGATTGTCCCCTATCTGGCGCGGCGCACGGCGCTTGAGCGCTGGATGATGAAGGTCGAATACGAGTTCACGCGCGAGGGCGTGGTTTATTTCCTCATCATCATGGTCATTGCCATCGCCGCCCTCAACACCGGCAACAATCTCCTCTTCATCATTCTGGCCAACCTCCTGTCAGGAATCTTACTGTCCGGAATTCTTTCCGCCATCGTGCTCTCGCAACTGGAATTGGATTTTGCCCTGCCGGAGCACGTTTTCGCCGAGCGGCCGTTGATTTCGCGCCTGACCGTTCAGAATCTGAAGTGGGTCTTTCCCTCTTTTTCCCTCACCCTTTCTGCGCGGGACCCCTTGAAAGGCAAGCGCCAGCGGACTCCCTCGGCCGCGCCGCGCCAGATTCTCGACGCTCCTGTCTACGTCCCCTACATTCCGCACCGGTCCTCCGTGACCCAGCACGTTGAACTGACCTTTCCTCGCCGCGGGCGTTATACCCAGGATGGATTTCGCGTCAGCACCAAGTTCCCTTTCGGCCTCCTGTTGAAAGCGCATGAGGTTGCGAGCAAGCAGGAAATCCTGGTGTTGCCCAATGTTCAGCCCACGGAAGAGTTCTACGAAATTCTGCCGCTGATCGGCGGTGAGATCGAAAGCTTCCTCAAGGGCCGCGGGCACGACCTGTACGCTATCCGCGATTACCAGGAATCCGACACGGCCCGCCATGTGGATTGGAAAGCCACGGCCAAGGCCCAGCAACTCAAGGTGCGAGAGTTCACGCGCGAGGATGAGCGCCGGCTCGTGCTGGTCTTTGACAGCAGCCTGCCTACGACCGACGAAAGTGCGCTGGCGCAATTCGAGAAGGGAGTCAACTTCTGCGCCTGCCTGGCGTGGCACTTCTACGAAATCGACGCGCAAATGCAATTCATTGCCGAGGGATTCGAGACGCCCATGGCGCCTGCGGGAGAGATCATTTACCCGGTGCTCGAAACGCTGGCGCTGGTTGAACCCAAGGCGGGCTCAGCCGCTTCCATGGGAGACCTGCAAGCGCGCATTGCCTCCGCTGCGCGCGGTTTTCATATCGTCATCACCAACCGCCCGCACGGCTCGATTCCTACCGACCTCTGGGGATCTTCCTACTTGGTTTTTATGGATTCGCTGTAAACAGAAGGCAGTAGGCAGTGGGCAGTAGGCGGAAGGCAGTAAGCAGTAGGCAGAAGGCAGAAAGCAGAAGGCCGTTAGCCGTAGGCACCTAAGGCTAATGACATTCCCCCCATCAGAGTTTGTGTGACAACCGTAGCACGGCCATCCTGGCCGTGATCGACACGGGCAGGATGCTCGTGTCTGGAGTTTCTACATTCTTACCCGCGGGCCAACCTTGCGCCCTAGGTGCTGGTAACCACCCCGGCGCTGCCGGCGCCGCCCCTCCTGAATCAGGAGGGGAGTTCTTAAAAGCTCCCCTCCTCAGATGAGGAGGGGAGGCGACATGGGCGCCGGGGTGGTGCTGAACTGGACACGCAGAAACTCGAGATACGGGCAGGAGCAGGTGTGAAAAATAGACGGTTTCACGCAAAGGCGCAAAGACGCGAAGATCGCAAAGAATAATTGCTTTGTTTCTTTTGCGCCTCTGCGCCTTGGCGCCTTAGCGTGATGTGTTTTTGCTCTTTCCGGAATTTTTTCACAGCTTCGGATGCCCGTCCTACGTCTGGCGCAAACAGCGCTGAAACTGTGTTCCACCGGTTGTCACACAAACTCCTGCTTTCTGCCTTCTGCCTACTGCCCACTGCCTACTGCCTTCTGCCTACTGCCTTCTGCCCACTGCCTTCTGCCCACTGCCTACTGCCACCTACTCACTGCCTACAGCCAACTGCCTTCTGCTTTCTGCTTACTGCCTTCTGCCTACTGCCTACGGCTTTCTGCCCTCCCAAACGCTATCCCTTTCGCCTCCGGCCCCAGCCCGATCACCGGTATGGCGATCAGCAGGACAAGACCCGCCAGCAATCCTAAAGACTGCGCGTAAGTCAGGTGCCTGGCCAAAAGCGCTTCCAACAAAGTGATGCTGGAAGCGAACAGCACGCCGAGTTGGTAGGCGAAACCGGGGAAAAAGCCGCGCAACTCACCGGGGGAGAGTTCATTGAGGTGGACGGGAATGACGCCCCATGACCCCTGCACCATAAACTGCATCAGGAACGCGGCGGGGACAATCAGGAAGACCGTTGACGACAGCACCCAGGCGGGTATGAGCAGAAGGCCAAAGATCACCGCGGTAACCATGGCGCGCCGGCGTCCGGCTCGGTCTGAGTAGAGGCCGAACACCAGCCCGCCGACGATCGCTCCCACCATGGAGATCATGGTGATCATCGCCGTCGCCAGCGGGCTGAAGTGCCGTTGCTGCTGGAGCAGCGTGGGGTAGAGATCCTGCGTGCCGTGAGAAATGCAGTTCATCACCGTGGTGAGCAGAACGATGTAAAGGAACAATCGCAGATGACGCCGGATCGCTCTGCGGTAAGTGCTCCAGTCGGTGCGCGACTCGTGCCAGGCTTCGGGCTCCTTCACTTTGACGAAAATAAAAAGTGAAAGTAGGGCGGGCAATCCCCCCACGAAAAACATCGCACGCCACCCCCAATGCGGGAACACCAGGAAATAGACCGCCGCCGCAAGGATGTTGCCCAGCGCATAACCTTCCTGCAACAATCCCGAGGCGAGGCCGCGCCACTTGGGGGAAACCGATTCCATAACCAACGACGCCCCCACACCCCAATTCCCTCCCATGCCGATTCCGTAAAGCAGGCGCAGTACAAAAAACACCTGGTAATTCGGGGCGAGGCCGGAGAGGACCTCGACGACCGAATAAAAAGCGATATCCAGCATCAAGGGCCAGCGGCGTCCATAGCGGTCCGCCATCAGCCCGAAGATAAACGCGCCCAGCGGACGCATGGCCAGGCTGCCCGTGATGGTGGCCGCGATCTGCACGATCGAAACGCCGAGATCGCGCGCCACCGGGACGAGCACAAAAGTGAGCACAAAGAAGTCAAAAGCATCCAGCGTCCAGCCCAGAAAGCCCGCCGCCAGCGCGTTGCGCTGGTTGGCGCGGTCATAGGCCGGGGCGCTAAGGGATGTAGGAGGGTTGGCCATCTTGTGGAATGTCTCCAAGCTCACCGAGCCGATGGCGCCTCTTTCACCATCTCCCCGCCTTTCATCACCACTTTCACATTCTGGAGAACCGTTACGTCCTGAAGCGGATCGCCCTCGACGGCGATCAGGTCGGCAAAGTGGCCCGGCTCGAGCGAGCCCACACGGTCTGCCCACCCCAGCAAATCCGCGGCATTAAGGGTCGCCGCTTGAATGGCGGCCAGCGGCGTCATGCCCAACTTTACCATCACCGCAAATTCGTGCGCGTTGAGGCCGTGCGGATAAACGGCCGCATCCGTCCCAAACGCCACCTTAACACCCTCTTGGAAAGCGCGCGCCACGTGCTGACGAGCTTCCGGCATGACATACTTGGCCTTGGACACCATGTTGTCCGTCAATCCCAACTTCTGATAATTCTCCAAAAACCAGTCACCCAGGTACAGGGTCGGAACAAGGTACGTTCCTCGCTCCTTCATCAGTTGAATATCCTCTTCGTTGATAAAACTTCCATGCTCAATAGAATCGATTCCGGCCAGGACGGCGTCCCGAATTCCCTGCGCTCCATGCGCGTGGGCGGCAGTCTTGCGGCCCAAGCGATGAGCTTCCTGGATAATGGCGCGCATTTCCTCGGGGCTGTACTGCTCCAACTCGGGATTATCGCCCTGCGAGAGCACGCCGCCCGTCGCGCAGATCTTAATGACGTCGGAGCCGTACTTGATGTTCTCGCGAACCTTCGCCATTACCGCGGGGACGCCGTCCGCTACGCCCAGGGCGAAGACATGATATTGCGGCCCCAGCAGGTTGTTGTCGCAATGCCCCCCGGTGATGCCCAGCGCCGGTCCGGAAGCCACCATGCGCGGGCCCGGAACGTCGCCGGCGTTGATGGCGTCGCGCAGAGCGATGTCGGTGTACCCGTCGGCGCCGACGTTGCGCACCGAGGTGAAACCCGCCTGCAACGTCAGGCGGGCGTTGCGCGCGCCGATCAGCGCCTCGCGGGGGATCGAGATGCCCAGGCCCCGATAACTTAGAGAACCCGGGTCAAAGGTCAGGTGCGTGTGCGCGTCAATCAGCCCCGGAAGCACGGTGTACCGGGAAAGGTCGATGACCTTGGCGCCGGCTGGAACGTGCGGCTGCACATCGTGGGTGTTGCCAACCTCATGAACCTTGCCGGCCTCGATCAGGATGAGCTGGTCGCTGAGGTAGTTCCCGGACCGCACGTCAAGCAGGCGTCCGGCCTTCACCGCTATAACCCCTGTGCCGGCCGATTCCTGGGCCCGCGCGGGGAACACGGCTGCCGCGAGCGCCATCACGAAAATCACCGGCAGTAACCTGAGAGTTTTCATGAATCTTCTCCTCAAACCAAAAATTTATTTTGGCCGCCAGGAAACCGGCCCCGCCTTTCCGAACGTGTGATGAGAAGTCCGCGTTGGGCCAATACTGTTCACTTAAGCTGCCGGTTCCCGATTCGACCCCCTCCCCCACCGCCTTGCGGTCCCCCCTCTCCCCCAAGTGGGAGAGGGCACAGAGAATCATGAATTCATCGATGAAAGTAAAGACTCTTCTTCCCTCGCCCCTCTGGGGGAGAGGGGGGACCGCAAGGCGGTGGGTGGGGGTCTCTCGGAATCAAATTGATGCATAGTTTCCCCAAAGCTCTTATGTGAACAGTACTGGGGTTAGCCCTCACTTCTCCATTCGCTTCCGCGCCAATACCACTGCGCCCAGCGGGCCGGCGTTATCGCCCAGTGTGCCGGGAACGATCTTTACCCTTTCGGCGTCGTGACGCCGCAGGAAATTCTCGTAGGCTGTCTTGCGGATGGGAGCCACAAAAAACTCACCCAGTCGTTCAGCGATTCCCCCGCCCATCACCACGCAGTCGGGGTCGAGCAAATTCACCACGCTGGCCACGGCCATCCCCAAGAAATATTGCGCCCGCTTCATCACCTTGCGCATGACGGGATCGTTTCTCTTAATCGCGCGCTGGATGATGCTGCTGGTCATACGGTCCTTGCCACGCTCCTGCATGAGCTGGAGGACGCAGCTTTTTTGCCCGGCGCGAATGGCCGCGCGCACATCGCGCTCCATGGCGGTGCGGCTGGCCAGAGCCTCGATGCACCCGTGGTTCCCGCATCCGCACAGGGGACCATCGACTTGCACGATCATGTGGCCCACCTCCGCCGCCGCGCCCCGCATTCCCAGGTAGAGCTCGCCTCGGGAAATGATGCCGCCGCCGATTCCCGTCCCTACAAAGATGCCCACCAGTTCCTGCGCCCCCCGCCCTGCCCCCAGAGCGTGTTCGCCGGCCACGCCCACGTTGACGTCGTTCTCCACGAAGACGGGGACGCGCAACAACTTCCGCAGCTTCGCGCCCAGGTGCACCTCCTCCCAGCCCAGGTTGGGCGCGTGGTACACCACGCCGTGCTCGGGATCGACCGCGCCCGGCGCACCGATGCTGACGGCGCGCAATTGCGATTTGCGCAGGCCCGCCGCGCGCACCACGTCGTCCGCCATCGCCGCCATGTCGCGAATCAATCCCTCGGGTTTCTGCGCGACGTTGGTCGGCTGCTTCTCAATCGCCAGGATTTCGTTCTGGGCATTCACGACGAGCGCGCGCAGGCTCGTGCCCCCCATGTCGATACCCACCATAACTTCCTTCGCCGGAACCATCGGGAAACCTCCGCATGGAACTGGATGCTGGGTTCGAGAGTCTATCGCAATCTGGCGTTTCAGAAAATGGCTGTTTGGGCCGGGGCAAAAACTAGAGAGACCCCACAGCATGCGAACCTGTGAGAAAATGGCGTCTTTACCATAGAGGCACTGAGACGCTGAGGAAAGCTCTTTTGTTTTCAAACCTCAGCCCCTCTGTGTCTCAGTGGTGATAATTAAAAGTCTTCAAGAACCTTGGAGAATGTCATGGATTTAGGACTGAAGGGCAAAATCGCGGTAGTATCGGGCTCGACAGCAGGAATCGGCTTGGCGATTGCCAGCGCGCTTGCTGCCGAGGGCGCATCGGTGGTCATCAACGGACGCACCGAAGCGCGCGTGAATGCTGCAATCGAAAAAATTCGTGGTGGCGTGGCGGGCGCACAAGTGCGCGGCATCGCTGCTGACCTGGGTACATTGGATGGCGTCGTGACCTTTCTCAATGACGCGCCCGAAGCCGATATCCTGGTCAACAATTTGGGAATCTTCGAAGTTAAGCCTTTTGCGGAAATAACCGATGACGATTGGCTGCGATTTTTCGAGGTCAATGTGCTGAGCGGCGTACGCCTGGCGCGCTACTACCTGCCCCTCATGCGCGAGAAAAATTGGGGCCGGGTGATCTTCATCTCGAGCGAATCAGCGGTGAATATTCCCGTCGAAATGATTCACTATGGAATGACCAAGACGGCGCAGGTGGCCGTGGCACGCGGCCTGGCAGAGTCCGTCGCCGGCACCGGCGTCACGGTGAACTCGGTTCTGGCGGGACCCACAGCTTCCGAGGGCGCCGGAAATTTCATGCAAGACGTTGCCCGCCAGCGCGGCGTGACCATGGCGCAAGTCGAGAAGGAATTCTTCGAAAAGGTTCGCCCCAGTTCACTTCTCAAACGCTTCGAGAAGCCCGAGGAAGTGGCCGCCGTCGTAACCTTCGTCGCCAGCGCCCAGGGCGCCATCATCAACGGCGCCGCCCTCCGCGCCGATGGAGGTGTGGTGCGTTCCGCGCTCTAGACCAAATCGCCTGCCGCGAATCTTCTCGGCTCCCGCCGCGCTGCGAATGCAAACAACCTTCTCCCAGGGGAGAAGGTGGCTGACGAAGGATGCCGGATGAAGGGGTCTCTTGTGAAATGCCCGGTCTCAAGTAACCCCTCACCGGTCCGTCAACCGACGGACAACCTCTCCCCTCGGAGAGGGCTGTTACTTAATGCGGGTGGCCGTGCCACGTCAATCCTCGCGGGCCGCCCGCCGTATTTCCGACTCGGCCTGCGGCCCCACCTACGCGTCCCGGTTGGCCATGTCGAACATCGTGCTACGCCGCACGGGAGCCAAGGGCGATCAGTTCGATGCCCTGATCCTTGCCCAGATTCCTGCTGTATTGCTTGTCCTGCGCGTTGTTCCAGTGCTCGTGAACCCCCAGGCTCGCCAAGCGAGTCGTATTCGTAGGGTGGTTCGGGTCGTAGAATGTTCCCGAGGGTGGATTGTCCGCGAGCGCCGCTTCGTGCAGGTAGTCGTCGGCCCCGGACATATGCGGGTAATCGTTCCATTCCGCCCAGAGGAAGTCGAAGGCCACGGAATCGATGGCGACCGGGTCCTGGGAGGCCAGAAGGCTGGAAGCCCATTGCCCGTTGAAAGGGGGGATGGACCACTTGCGGGGAGATACTTCGATGGGATGCACTCCCGGGTAGAGGCCGTCGATCAAAAAGAGCAAGGTCTTGCCGCCGGTGTGAGCGTGCCCCATCAGGTCCACGACGGCCCGGTAATGCCCAGAGCCCAGGGCTCGCTCCGCCAGGGTTCCATGCATGTCGAAGTAGCCCTTGTCGGGCGGCTTCCGGATCAGCGATCCGTAATGGTTCTTGCCACAGAGCGTGACACCCGCGCCGGTGTGGCTTTTCAGGTTCGCCATGTTGATGAGGTACTTCGCTTCTGCGTAGGGAAGAGGGACGTAGTCTTGGGCCACCCCGGTGGGACGAGAACTCCAATAGAAAGGAATAGAAGAGTGCTGCACGAGCGTTCGAGTATGGTCGGCATTCCCCCCGTTATGGTCCAAATAGTGGACGTTGGGGAACTCGCTATGGAGAGGTTCGTAGTACTGATTCGGGAACAAGCAAAGCGGATCGCCAACGGAAATGTCTTGCTGCCGCACGCCGGCCGCGTGGACGAGTTGGCCCAGGAGAGCCCGGATCATTTGGGGCGAGGTATTCATGTAGTCCAGGTATTTCACCAAGTCGTAAGACTTGGGATCAACCCCCCATCCCCATCCCGCGATGCAACCCACCAGGTTCGCTTTGATGGCAACCTTCTCTCCCTTCCTATACCCCGTTTTCCCGTTGCCGTGGGTTTGGTTGAAGTACTGGATTAAGGCATGCCATGCTTCTCGATCGCTGGCCTTGCCGCTGAGCTGGCGAATCGCCCCTGACATCATGTTCTCGACCACGTCCTGGTTGGTATTATGGCTTTCCCACCAGTGTCCCTGTCCCGGTCCCTCCCAGAGGGTCGCGCTCGGGTCGTGTGCCCAGACGACGCGCCCCGGATGAAGCCCTTTCGCCACGCCGACCGGCACGTTCGGTACCGGGTTGCTGGCCATCACAAGTTGGTTGCGAGGGGGCGCAAAGGCAGGGTGGAATCCCCCGGCCATGCCCTCCGCGCCCCGGAGTACGTAAGGCGCCACCGCAGCGCCCCCTAAGATTTTGAAGAATTCACGCCGATCACTTCGATTCGCCATTTGTGCCTCCCAACCGAGCCAAGCTTATTGTTCCACCGCCCGTCACGCTAAGGCGCTCTCAAGCCTGTGTCAAGCGGTTTCTCCCGCGTAGCCCCCGTTAGGGACAAAATGTAGCTGACGATGGGGTTTCAATTGGAGAAAGCGGGTAGCGCAGAGGTAGGCGTAGTTTGCCTTCCTCTGCGGTTCTTAATATGATAACCTGCACATACCTGTCAATACCCGATGACGAAAAGCCGTGGAGTAATTCCGGTCGGACCGGAATAACTGCGCGCTTTGGCCGCAAGGCCCCACCAACGTTCCGGCACATTGGGCGGCACGTGATCGTCCGCATCCTTTCATTCTAACTAGTCGAGATACAAGACATTATTGTTTGTAACTTATGCCGATGTTGTTTCGTCTCAGTAGGTGCGTGGGAGACAAGTGACCTACGCGTGGGGTAAGGGCGAAAAAACGGAGAACCGGAGAGTGGAGGCCAACGCTTGAAGTGTGCCCCAGCAAGAAATGGAAAACCGTGCTTAAAGGAGAAACCGAAGAAATGAGAAAAGATAGGGTGAACAAATCAATGCTGGTGGCGGCCGGGATTCTCGTTGCAGCCAGTATGGCATTCGCGAAGTCTCCGAGCCTCGACTTAGGCTCTTCTTCACAAAAGCCAGCAGAGGTCGAGATTTTCTCAATGACACCAATTTCTGGCGGGCCAACTTTGCCGCCCGGGAAATATACGGTGGTTTTAAGCAATAACTCTACGACACCTGAAATAGCGTTCTATCAGAACGGTAAACTTGTTGCCCAGGTGCCCGCAAAGCTGGTCGACCAGGGTAAGGAGTTCGACGAAAACACATTCAGCTACGATTCCACGGGCGCCAAACTAACGATGTCGGAGATGGACCTGCAAGGCTGGAGGGAGAAGGTCCTGTTCGGAGAGAATAACGGCGGGGCTGGCCCAACCAATTGAGCTTTTCGTTGCCCATGAGGGACGAGCAGCGGACCTGCAAAACAGGTCCGCGCTACCGCCCTTCTAAGCTCTGTGCCTCAGTGCCTCTGCGGTGAAAAAGGAATTCTTTGAGAAGGCGCGCCCCAGCTCGCTCCTGAAGCGCTTCGAGAAGCCCCAGGAAGTCGCCGCCGTCGCCTTCGTCACCAGCGCCCGGGACCCCATCATCAACGGCGCCGCCCTCCAAGCCGAAGGAGGCGTGTGCGCTCCGCGCTCTAACCCGCCCGCAGCGAATAATACTCTGCCCCGCCGGCCTACGATGGATTGAAAGCCTTCTCCCAGGGGAGAAGGTGGCCGACGGAGGAGGCCGAATGGGCAAGTGACTGTGTGCGCCGACAACATAAATATTGAAAAGTTCATGGTCGCAACTCGCCCGCCGATAACTAGGGGTATGGACGACTGTTCATACTCACTCCTGAATGCGGATTATCTGGTAAGATCAGTTCCAGTGCAAACGACGCTCTTCAATACATCGTCGGACGTGGATGTTGCAACCCGGCTTAGCAACGGGTTCCGGGACCCGGCCTTTACCAGCAATAAGGTCTACCCACTTCATAGGTGGGTGCCGTGGATTGCCGGATTTTCTGCTGAGTTTGTGGACGACTGCCTGCGTAGATACCTCAGGGGGAATCACCACGAGGAGATTTGGGTTCTTGACCCGTTTGCCGGTGTCGGCACGACTCTCGTCCAAAGCTTCCTGCGAGGCTACAACGTTGCTGGATTCGAAATCAACCCTTACGCCGCATTGGCTTCCCGCCTTAAATTGAAAGCGCTGGAGGTGCCCGTCGACGCTTTCACCGAGAGGATCGTGGAATTTGAACTGTTCATGCATGAGCATTGCCCCGATGACGGTCCTCGCAAGGAACCACCTGTTTCCAGACCGCCGGAGGGATTCACCGGGCGCACGCAGTTGTTCAGCCCAAAGGTCGAGAGGAAGGTTCTGTTCGCGCTGGACTTCATAAAGTCCCAAGGGCAACCCACGAAGTGCTGACAAAGCATTCAAAAGGCTAGTCGAAGTGCGTTCTTTGGGAGCTTTAATGTCTCGAAAGGCTTTGGGCCGAGTCTATCGAACTTGCTATCTAGGAATCTTCTCGCCGCCTCGGTCAGCGTTTCACCAGTCAAATCTTTCTTTTTCTCCCCTGGAGGGTAAAGGACCTCAAGTGTATATCCTTGACCCTCGCCCGAAGCAATAGAGCCCAGTCTTATTGCTTCAAAAACGTGATACACAGAGGGGCCTAGCGGGGTTTGCGCTTCATGTTTTCTTTGGTAGAGAACGCTCTCTGCGATAGTCGCCCCCGTTCCTATAGCTGCAAACGCTTCGCACAGTTCTACAGTCCCAAAGGTGTCAATCTTGTAAATCTTGGGTTTCCCGTCCCAAAAGAACGGAAGGATTAGCCAGCAACCAAGCTGGATACTCGAGATTTCTTCCATCGTCGCATTCGCGACGGGGGCATGTATTCGATGCCAGCGTACAGACGACTTAAACTCCTCGTATCCCAGACCGAATTTGAGCGATGTGTGCTCGCCAGCAAGTTGCCGTTTGAACATCGCAACAGGTCGTTTAATGAGGTTTGTGACTTGATGTTCGGTCATCGACCCAGGTTCAGGATTCTCCTGGTAAAACTGATCGAGATAGTCCGTGATCGTATCCCTAAGTTCTACGGCCCTATGGATCGTTCCCGCAACCAGGACGGGCACGTTATCGTTTATCCAATGGAGCTTGTCCTGTACCTCAGCCGCAGTTCCCACCTTCCGATCCCTCGCTATGACGATGCGGGCCTTGCCTCTGTCCTGGCAAGCAGCAGCGATGCATAGCGGCATTCTATAGCTCCAAGGATTGACTCGCGCTGGAGAACGTTTTTTGAGTGCACGCATATAACCTCCCTGGAGTGGATTTCATCCCCCGCCCGTTTTACCGTCCAAGTAATCGTCCAACCTGCGCGGCGGCAACTAGAATGACCAAGCCAAGCAGGGTTCTCTTTATCGAATCATGGACAAGCGGCTGACGAATACTGAGACGTTTGCCGTTGATCGTAACCCCGACCAGCCAATTACCAACCCATCTGAAGTCCGTTACCATGGCATGCTCGAATTGTGCGTGGCAGTTCGGGCAAAGCACGAGCAGGTTGGTCGGATGATGTCCGATCTCAGGCTCAAGGTGGTGAACCTCAAAATATGGCTCACCGTTCTGTTTCTCGAAGGTGAAGGAGCAGAGCTGACACTTCCCATCATGCAGTTCGCGAAGGAGAACGCGAATCGCCGAGGGTACCCCCTCGTGGCGTTCAAGCGCGGCAGGATGTAACTTGGGACGCGGCCGCCGTATTGATTCCTGAGCGATTCGGGTCAACTCGTCGTGAGCCAGCTCGCACGGACGCTTCTTAGTCATGCGCGAGAGTGCATCTATCTCTTTCTCGGCTTCCAAATCCGTTCGCGCAGCCTGAAGCCTTTGCCGGGTTTTCTGTTCCTCCCTCTCGCGAACGTAGCGGTCCAGCGCGATCCTATATAACCGTCTGTTAAGGTCCTCAAGCGTAATTGAGATCTGGTCCCCCTCGCGCACGCCTCTCCTGGAAAACCAATGACCAAGGCCGAATATGCGGCTCTCTTTGACTACGGGATCGTACGGATGAAAGGTCAGAGGCTTTGGTTCCTGCTCGTCATCAAAGACGATTTGGATTGGCCCCTTCTCGCGAGGAAACCGGTCGTTGAATCGCTGCGGTATGGCGATTAAGCCTTTTTCGAGACGGCTGGAAGATGCGCGGATTGTGAAGCGTTCCTTTTCGGTTGTCACAGCAACAGCCAAATCTGCCGACTTGGTACGGGCCAAGCCGTGGCTGGATTCCGACCGAAAGCATATGATAGTCCTTACTCCCGTGCAAGCCGACCTTGTGCGCTCGTCTAACCGAACATGTTAGCAAGATCAGCGAGCGGAAAAATATCACACTGGACGACGTGAAGTGCCGCTATCTGACTCTTGCCAGTGAATGGCGGGTATTCGCAGCCGGATTTGCGCTCATCACTCACTATCAACCCGAATGGAGCGAAAGCGGATTTGGCAGCAAGGTACCGGGCGTGGGCCGTCCTGGAACGGATCGCGTAAGCCGATGGAATGAGCGATTTCCGAAAAAATGACCCTGGCTCGCATTTATAACCGTTACGGCGGATGATCCGAAAAGGTGTAGCACCTGGATGCATCGGGGGGGCGCTTCTTGCGAAAAACCGCAAATCTCAAAAACCGGGTCTGCCCTCGGAATCGGAAGCGGGGATTCAGCCTAATGGCTCAAAAGTTTGTCGATGAACTCAGCCCGCGAAGCGGGCGGAAGATCGTAGCCCATGGCGTAAGCCGTGGGTGAGGAATTCGAGTAAAATCCCCCCCCAAGCCCCGGAGGGGCGAAAGAACATGTCGCACACCTACACGAACCTCCTCACACACGTTATCTTTAGCACGAAGGACCGTGAGCCTCATATCACCGCTGCGCTTCATGACGATTTACTCGCCTACATGGGCGGGATCGTGCGCGAGATTGGCGGTGCGCTCCGGACCGCAAACGCCAGACCCGACCACGTGCATCTGCTCTGCTCGTTGCCGCCGACAATAGCGACATCCGACGCTCTGCGGTTGGTGAAGACCAATTCGTCGCGCTGGGTGCATCGCGAACGGCAGCTTGCTGGTTTCGATTGGCAAACCGGTTATGGCGCGTTCAGCGTCAGCCATTCCTTGGCGCCTGCCGTGACGCAATATATTGGCGACCAGGAGAAACATCACCGTCGAGTGACCTTTCAGGAAGAGTTCCTGACATTTCTCAAGAAGAACGGCATCGCCTACGACGAACGTTACATTTGGTCGTGATTTCTTTCGCCCCTTACGGGGCTCGGGCGGGGTGGGGGGCGATTTTCCCATGGCTTACGCCATGGGCTACGATCTTTCGCCCGCTTTGCGGGCTTGAGACGGAGTTAACGCTCTGCCAACACGAGGCCTACCGAACTTCGACCCCCAAGGGTTTAACGCGGAAGGCAAATTTTTCAGCTTGAAGTCGGTAGGCATTCTCCAGAGCCTCGGTGCGCGCCCCGGGGAAAAGGGTGTTGGCTGCCACAGCCTCGAAGCCGGTATCGGCCAGCAGCCGGTTCTCAGCCTCCTCTTGCTTTTCGATTCGCGAGCCTTTGCGGATGTGCAAAGGAGAGATTCCCCGCTTGGTTAATTCGGGACAGACCATCAGAAAACGATGGCATTCCAGCGGGTCTTCCTCGGCGCACATCATCGCCACCGAGCGCCCCTCCAATTCCTCCAAGAGGCGGCTTATCCCTGCCTGGAACGCATAGGATTTGCGACGCGCCTGATAATTAACCAGTCCATCCGAACGATAGGCATCCGAATCGTCTGGACGGCCGCCCAATTCCTCTCCCAGAAAGAGGTACTCGAGTTGTTCGGCCAGGAGGAGCTTTTCGAAGGCGGGATGACTGAAAGCGCGCACTCTGCGGCACGCTGCGAACGTCAGCCACCAATTCCACCCCATGCCTCTTCAAAAGTGCCACAAAATCCTGGAAGTCTAGGATTCAGTGACCCACGGTGAAAAGCTGCTTAAGGCCGTTGGAATTCGCAGGAAACTCGCTCTCTGTGGGCACGCTGTTAACCTCTGGCCGTATTGTACCAAAGCCAAGTGGTCGGTGGTCAGTGATTAGTGGTTAGTGGATAGCGGGCGGTTCGCGGACCGCCCCTGCGAGAATTCACCGATCTTGCGCTGTATCCTATTCAAATGAGCCGGAGGTCAAAAAGTCCCACTTAGAGGCTGGGGAAGCGACATTGTGTCCCTATCACAGGCCTAGCAGTAGCCAGCATTCCCTGTCACTCTCGGGCAATGTCGGGCTATCCACAGTAAGGGTGCGGAAAACCTGATTTTGAAACGCCTGTTTTTCAGCCCTGCCTTTTCAAACCCGTGGTGCGAAATCCGTCCTAGGCCGCGCGTGCTGCGGTGGGGCGACGCGAGTGGAAGCCGCTGATGAGTGTCTTGGACATCTCGTCGCGCTGAATCTGGTTGGTGCCTTCGTAGATCTGGGTGATCTTGGCGTCGCGCATGTACTTCTCGATGGGGTAGTCGTGCATATAGCCGTAGCCGCCGAAGATCTGCAAGGCGTCAACGGTGACTTCCATGGCCACATCACTGGCGAAGCACTTCGACATGGCGGCGTAGAGCGTGGGGCGCTCCTTGGGCCGCATATCGATGTAGCGCGCGGTGGCATAAACCAGGGCGCGCGCGGCTTCAATCTTGGTGGCCATGTCGGCGAGCATGAAGCGCAATCCCTGAAACGAGCTGACGGGCGAACCGAACTGGCGGCGCGTGCAGGCATACTCAAGCGCCAAGTCGAACGCTCCGGCGGCGATGCCCACCGCCTGCGCGCCCACGCCGGGACGCGAAACGTCAAAGGTCTTCATGGCAGTGATGAAACCCGTGCCCTCGCGGCCCAGGCAGTTTGCGACGGGCACGCGGCAGTCCTGGAAAATCAGCTCGCGCGTGGCGGAAGCGCGAATGCCCAGCTTGTCTTCCTTCTTGCCAAAAGTGAAGCCCGGCGTACCCTTCTCCACCACAATGCAGGAGGCTCCGCGTGGCCCCTTGGCGGGGTTCGTCAGGCAAATAACCGAGTAGACTTCCGCCTCACCGCCGTTGGTGATCCACTGCTTGGTGCCGTTCATCACGTAGTGATCGCCGTCGCGAATGGCCGTCGTGCGCACGGCGCCGGCATCGGAACCGGCTTGCGGTTCGGTGAGGGCAAAGGCCGCGAGCTTCCTGCCGGCGGCGATGTCGGGCAGCCAGCGCTTCTTTTGCTCTTCGCTGCCGGAGAGAATGATGGGCAGCGTGCCGAGGGCCGTCCCCGCAAAACTGAGGGCGACGCCGCCGCAGGCCTTGGAGAGCTCTTCGGTGACGATCACCATGTTCATGATGGGCGAGCCATCGCTGATCCCGCCGTATTCGTCGTCAATGTAAACGCGGAAGAGGTCGGTCTCCGCCAGCACCTTCACCACCGGCCACGGAAACTTGGCCTCCCGATCGTATTCCGCCGCGATGGGCCGGATTTCCTTCTCGGCGATCTCCCGCGACAAATCGCGGATAGCCGTTTGATACTCAGTAAAGCCGTAGTCCATGATGAGCTCCTTAAAAACAGTGGTTAGTGGTTAGTGGCTAGTGGTTAGTAAAGGCAGTGGCTAGTGTTTAGTGGATAGTGGCTAGTGCGTAGTGGATCATGATGATTGCAGTTCTCATTCTAAAGATGCCTACCACTCGCCACCATATTTCTGATCATTTGCCACTAGCCGCTAACCACTGCCTTTCTCACGCCGCTCGCGGCACTTGGTCAGCGGGTGGCGCGGCGGCTTCCGGTGAATCCGACCACAGGATGGGCCGTGCCATCCAGGTTTCTCCAGCGCGGAACGAAAACCGGCAATAGTCTTCCAAGTCGCCCGCGCGGAACGAGCTGACGTCGATTTCGCCGCTCAGCGTAGTAGCCTTGGCCATATATCGAAGCGCATTGACCACGGTCAGCGCATCGGCATTCACATCGTGGAGGGCAATTTCCACTCCACGGATTGAGGAGGAAATGGCGTAGTCACCCTGGGAATACTGCCCGGAGGTCTTGTCGATAATTCGGCGAAGGTCATCGGCGGCGTTCGGATGACCTTCGAAGCTCACCAAACCGTTTAACCGCTGGAACGGCTCAAAAACCAGTGTGACAGGCTGGTTGCGGAAAGGCTCCCACTGAGCGCGGGCGTACTCGGGCCGGGCCCAAGCGACGGTCAGGAAGCCTCCCTTCCACACTTTCAGGCGGACGTATTGGCCCGTCGGTTCGTCTTGGTAGTAGAGGGCGCCCCCCGGAATCTGGGCACGCTCGGAGTCAGGAACCGTGTGCAGGAAATCTACAAGCTCACCCGCAACCTCGCGAAGCGGCGGGACATCGTCAGGCTGCACGTGCCGCACGACCAAAGAGGAAGATTCCGGCGAGTATTCCAGCCAGCTTGCCGAAATCTGCTCCAGGTGTTTTTGCGTATCCTCCCCAAAAGGGCCTAGATCAACGGACCCTGTACAACCCAAGTGGCTGCGCATTTTCTCACTCCCCGTAGCGCCGGACTGCCAATATGTCCGGATTTTTCCCCACAACGTGACAGATTGTGCATTTCGAGGGCCGAAGAACGGCTCTGTGAATGCTTGCCCCAACTGGGCATGGCACTAGATTCTTCCCGCTATGTAAATATTACATCATCGCGCTAAGCTGGCTGTCGGCGGCCCCACCTCTCCTGTCGCAGCCGACCTATGCCACAGCCCATTCGGGCACTTTGCACAAACCCATGAACTCCCCGCCCCTGCAATTCGTTTATAATAGATGGCTTTCAATAGAGGCCTTTGGGTAACAGTAAGTCATACAATTTTGGGATGAACTCAAATACAGAAGGAGCAGTCATGAAACGCTGGCGCTTGACTGTAATCTTAGCCTGCCTACCGGGGCTGGTGGGCTCGGCGCACGCCACGGGTGGCTGGAAGGTCCCCGCCGTGGCCAAGAAGTTCCCCAATGGTTTGGTCGTGGTGGTTTCCGAGGACCACTCGGCGCCGACCTTCGGGCTGTGCATCTCCTATGCCATCGGCTTTCGCTTGGAGCCCGAGGGACGCACGGGGTTCGCGCACTTATTCGAGCACATGATGTTTGAGGGCACACCGGTGGCCCCCAAAGGGACGTTTGACCGCGTGATTGAAAGTGGCGGCGGTTCGAACAACGCCGACACGCGCTACGACTTCACCGAATACGTTGACACCGCACCCGTTTCCGCGCTTGACCCGGTGCTGTGGCTGGAGGCCGACCGTCTGAATACTCTGGATTTTTCTCCCAACCACCTGGAGAACCAGCGCAAGGTGGTGGAAGAGGAAGTCCGCGTCAACGTGCTGAACGCGCCCTATGGTCTTTTCTATGCCATCGATTTGCCCGGCAAGGCGTTTGACCGGTTTCCCAACGCGCACAATTTCTACGGTGATTTCAAGGACCTGGATGCCGCGAAAATCCCGGACGTGGAAGCCTTCTTCAAGCATTACTACGCTCCCAACAATGCCGTCATGGCGATCGCGGGCGACGTCACTCCCACGGAGGTCTTCGCCAAAGTCGAAAAGTATTTTGGCGGGATTGCGCCGCGCCAGGTCCCCCCCAAACCCGATCTTACCGAGCCACCTCAGACCGCGGAGCGGCGCTTCACCGAGCAGGACACGTTGGCGCGCGTGCCGGCGCTGGCCATCGGCTATCGCATGCCCCCGCGCCACTCGCACGACGCGGTGGTCGGCGCGCTGGTGGGAGAACTGCTGCACAATGGGCAAGCTTCCCTGCTCTACCAGGCGCTGGTGAAGGACAAGAAGGTGGCGATCGAGGTCAACGGCGGGGTTAACTTTGTGTTTGGCAATCCCTTCGAATACGACGGCCCGACGCTCCTGACATCGTTCATCATCTACCCGCCCAATCTGAAGGAAGACGATGTTCTTTCCGCCTACGATGCGGTCTTGAGCGGCTTCGCCGCGCAAGGACCCAGCCCGGCGGCGCTCGAGCGCATTAGCGCCAAGATGCAATCCGACTGGTATGCAAATATGGAAGTTCCCATCGACCGTGCTTCCCTCCTGTCGCACGCCACGCTGCTCGACGGCAACCCGGAGCGCGTGAATGAAATCCCGGACGAGCTGGCGCGTGTGACTCCGGACGAAGTTCGCGCCTTTGCCGGGAAGTATCTCGCGAAAACTCATCGCACCATCATCAATCGCGTCCCCGCGCCGGCCTCCGGCCGCAATGACCGCGGCGAGAAGGGAGCCCGTTAATGACTCGTCGAATCCTGACTATTTTCTTCTTGCTCTTCCTTGCCGTTGCCCCAGCCGCCGGGACGGAAAAGGAACAGCCTCTGCCGAAGGATCTCCCTCCCTATGGCGAGCTGAAACCGTTCCGGGCGCCCCAGGTCACGACGCAGAAGCTTGCCAATGGGCTGACGCTGTGGCTAGTGCCACGCCCGGGATTTCCCAAGGTCTCCTATACGCTGGCCGTGCGGGGAGGCATGTCCGCCGATCCCCAGGACCGCCCCGGACTCGCCGATCTCCTGACGGCAACCATCAACCAAGGAACGGCCACACGGACCGCCAAACAGATCGCGGAAGAATTGCAGGCAGCCGGCGGAGACCTGAGCGCCAGCGCCGGAAGCGAATCGATTATGCTCGGCACGAGCGTCCTTACCTCGAAAGCCGCTGTGGGACTTGCGTTGCTCGCCGACATCGCGCGGAACGCCACGTTTCCTGACAGCGAAGTGGAGTTGGGCAAACGCAACGCCGCCGACCGCCTGCGACAGCAAGAATCCAATCCTTTTTTCCTGGCCAGCCGCGCCTTGGCGAAAGCGCTATTCGGGCAGCATCCCTACGCGGTGACATCATTGACGCAAGATTCGATCGCCAAGACAACTCCGCAGGAATTGCGAAGCGAATACGCGCGGCATTTTCGGCCTGACCAGGCGATTCTGGTGGTGGTAGGCGATTTCGGCCCAGCGGAAATATCGGGGTCAGCCGAATCGCTGCTGGGAAACTGGGCCGCGCCTTCCACGCCCCCGGTGCCGGCGGTCGAGAAGCCTTCGTCTGTGCCGCCGCACGCCATCTTCCTTGTTGAACGCCCCGACTCCGTCCAGACCACCCTTGCTCTCGGCTCCCTCGGCCCCACGGAGAGCAACCCGGATTACGCCGCCACCCGAGTGGCCAACGCCCTCTTTGGGGGAATGTTTGGTTCGCGCTTGACGCTGAATATCCGCGAAGACAAAGGCTACACGTACACGCCGGGTTCCTACGTGGTATCGCGACGAACAGCAGGCATCTTTCAGACCTGGGCGGCGGTGCGCAACGAGGTGACGGGAGCGACGCTCAACGAGATTGACTATGAACTGAACCGCATGGCGACCACCAGCCCCTCGGAAGAAGAACTCGTCCACGCGCAAAGATATTTGGTAGGTAACCAGGCCATCGACCTCCAGGCGCAGGAATCTGTGGGGCGATCGCTGGCACGCTTGTGGATTCTTGGCCTGCCACCGGAAGAATTGGGACGGGAAAGCGAACGGATTGGCAAGGTGACCATCCAAGATGTGGATGCGGCCGCATCCCGGTATTTTCCCGCCGCGCGCCAGGCCATCGTCGCGGTAGGAGTCGAGAAGGTCATCAAAGACCAACTCGCGCCGTTCGAGCTGGAGGTGAAGCCAGCGCCGTAGGATGCGCGTTCTGTGGGCCCAGGCAGGGCATCAGATAATGGCCGGCGCAGCTCCCGCAGCCAAAATCCCTTGCGGGTATCAAGAATGGCCGGTTGGGAAGCTCAGCGATTCCCCGCCGGTTGGGGAACTGCACACGGCGTTGTGGCGGCGGAGGCCTGCGGCAGGGGTTCTTCCGGCATAACAATCCAAGCAATAAAATAGCCGATGATTCCCCAACCACAAAAGAAAGCCAGCATCACCCAGATAAGCCGCACCAGGGTTACGTCCAGGTCGAAGTAATTGGCGAACCCGCCGCAAACACCCGCGATTTTCTTGTCCGTGCGCGAGCGCATAAGTTTCTTGGGCACGGTGCACACCGGTACACAGAGTGCCGCACCGCAATGACAGCAGAAATTCACTTGCTGGGAATATTCCTTTCCACACTGGGGGCAAAACATATTTCTTCCTCCGATCGAATGACCACCGCTATCTCAGTATACGGCACTCAGGGCAAGAAAGTTCCATCCGCAGGAATGGCGTAGCGGTAACCCACGGGCCCAGTGGAATTCGTACCTCCCGCGCCGCATTTTGGAGTAAGATGCCGCCGTCACAGGTAATATGTGGGAAGGGATGTCCTCCTGGGCTCGGCAAGGGAAACTGACGTATGGTTTGGCGTTCGCCGAAATCATTCATCGTCCTCCTGCACGGTTTCTCCCTGCGCCGTCGTGTAGCTTTAAGCCTGGCATTGGTGCGCTTGATTCTGGTGCCGGTCATCGCCCTGGCGGTGTATTACCTGTTTGCCATGGCCTCAATCGTGGACCGCATTGTCAGCGTCGATGCTCCCGTGGCCACCAACGCTGAGCGCGCTTCTATCGAGATGCTTGACGCCCGGCGGGCGGAGACTAATTACTTCCTGCTACACGACCCCGACGATATTGCCCGCAATCGCGAAGCTCTGCGCCAACTCGAGAAAACCATCCAGGACTGCCGCACCTTGCAGCCGCAGGAAAAGCCTACCTTCGAGGATCTGGAAGCGCAGATCACCTTTTACCGATCGAGCTTTAACCACGCGGTGGATCAACTGGGGGAGAGCAATATGCCTCCCATTGAGAGCCTTCGGCAGATCGTGCGGACCTATCAAAGGGACCTGGATGACGTCCTGACGAATTCACCCCGCGAAAGCAACACGCGCTTGATCGAGATGCTGCGCGCCCGCATTGAGTCCTTTGACGCAGAAGTAGCGGCGAAAGTGGAAGCGAACGACCCGGAAATTCGCCAGACCTCTCGGGATTTGGCGACCGCCAGCCAAAGGATTATCAACCTATCCACCGGGCTCGAAAGCCGTAGCTGGCAGCGCGTTCAGAGGGACCACGAACGCGCCCGCGCCCTGCTGATCCGCGCCGAGGTGATTGGCGGCATCATTTCCGTAATCACCTTGCTGGTGAGCATCTGGGTCAGCTTCACGTTGCCGCGCCAGGTGGTGAAGCCTTTGACCGAGCTGAAACGAGCGGTGGACCACGCCGCGGCAGGAAATTACGAAATCGAACTCAACGTGCAAGGTGACGGCGAAGTCGTGGAACTCGCCGATAGCGTCCGCAACTTGCTCGCCCACGTGCGCGAGAAAAAAGGGTAAGCCAAGGCTAAAGGTTAAAGGATAAAGGGTGAAGGATGAAGGACGATTGCATTTTGTCTTTACCCTTTAACCTTAGCCTTTACACTTTATCCTTCATAATTTATCCTCGATCCATCGACTTGAGGAGAAGGAGCTGACATGAAGGGCAAACCGGAAGTCATCGAAGTTCTGGCCACAATGCTGAAGGAAGAACTCGGGGCCATCAGCCAGTATTTTATCCACGCGGAGATGTGCGAGAATTGGGGTTATAAAAAGCTCAGCGAGCACACCAAGAAAGAATCTATCAACGAGATGACGCACGCGGAAAAACTCATCGAGCGCATTCTCTTCCTGGAAGGAACGCCCAATCTGAATGACCTGCCCAAACTGGTCGTGGGCAAGGACGTGAAATCACAATTCCAGAACGACTTGACGCTGGAGAAAAATGCTGTGGCCGAATACAACACCGCCATCGCCGCCTGCCGCAAAGCCGGGGACCATGCCTCGGCCGAGATCCTTCAGGTGATCCTGGCGGATGAAGAAGAACACGTCGAATTTCTGGAGGACCAACTCAGCCTTATTGAAAACGTCGGCATTCAGAATTATCTTGCCCAGCAGGTGTGACGGCGGTTTGGCATGGTGTCAATGGGGAGGAGGATTCGCGCACCTAAGCGTCGTGCGCCCCCACAACGCGAGCTATCTTCCTTCGCCGACTTGACGCTTTCCACAATTGAAACTGGGCCGGGATAACGAGGATTCGCGGCGCTAAACGCCGTGCGCTACAACCAGAGGGCTATCTTTCTTCGCCGCCGCCTTGACGCTTACCATAGTTCGTACTGGGCCTGCACTCCAGTCCAAAGCTCGGGGCTGGTGCCTAAGGCGTCGGAGAACCTGAGCGCCATATCGGCGGAGATTCCCGCACTGCCGTTCAGGACGCGAGACAGCGCGACCCGGGTAAGCCCCAGGGTCTTTCAGACCGAGCCAGGCGCGACACGCCGGATTTCAGGAATCTGGTCAAAATCCGGATCGACGCTTACGACCGTAGTCAAACCATTGCGTAACATGGTCGCCGTGTGCACTGCGTATCGCACCGAAAGCCCGGGGTGTTTCTCGAGAAGGCGAAACGCCGCGACCATATCCTCGCTGGTCACAGGCAGCAAATTAGGGCAAAGAATCATCACCTGCCGGGCCAGTGCTAAGGCTTCAGGCCGCTGGCCGCGACGCGTCAACACATACAGAATCTCCTGAATTACTTCCGTATTGGCGGTGGCATCCAAGGTGCCCTCTGCCACCCGGCGCAGGATTTGCACGCATGCCTCGCGTTCCGGATGCGGCTTGCCAGCGGCGTAAAGGAAGATGTTGGTATCAATGAGCGCACGCATGCCCGGCCTCGATTTCCTTCTTCGCCCGACGCCAACTTATTGCCGGCAGGTTCATGCGCAATATTTCTTCCAAAGCGGCTTTTTTATCGGCTGACCGCGGTTCAAAATAAGTCGTGCGCACGGCGGTCCGAATAAGTTCTCCCACCGAGATCCTCTTCTTTCGAGCCAGGTCTCGGAGCCGCCGGTATTCATCAGGATTCATGAGAATCTGGGTGCGTCGCGTAGCTCCCATGTGAGTTCCTCTCCTTGTGCATGCACATGCACATACTTAGCAGAATACAGGGTGCCAGGGCTTTCGTCAATCTGGTTCAGTAGCAAGTCGCAACCCCCTTTTGCTATCCTTTGATCACCCCCATAGGCTTCAGCCTTGCCACGCGGCGCGCCAAGCCGGCGTTGTGGACCACGTCGATGACCGCATCCACATCTTTATAAGCTTCCGGAATCTCTTCTGTAATTCCGTCACGCGTTTCCGCCCGCACGATGATGCCCAGGTCTTCGAGGCGCTGCTTGGCGTTCTGTGCATATTGCGATTTTTTGGCCGCCGTGCGGCTCATCACGCGGCCCGCGCCGTGGCAGGTGGTGCCGAAGCTTTCCTGCATGGCGCCCTCAGCGCCCACCAGCACATAGGACGAAGTCCCCATCGAACCGGGAATCAGCACCGGCTGGCCCACCTGCTGATAGACCTCGGGCACGTCCCGATGGCCCGGGGGAAAGGCGCGCGTGGCGCCCTTGCGATGCACCATCACTTCCCGCTCGCGGCCTTCCACCTGGTGGCGTTCGAGCTTGGCGATGTTGTGACACACGTCGTAAATGACCCGCAGTTCCTCCTGCTCGCCGAAAATCCGCTTGAACGCCTGGCGGGTAAAGTGCGTAATTCCTTGGCGATTGGCCCAGGCGAAATTCGCCGCGGCGCGCATGGCAGCAAGGTAAGCTTGCCCTTCGGGCGACTTCACCGGCACGCAGGCCAGTTGCCGATCCGGCAGGTCAATCCCGTAGCGATGCATGGCCGGACCCATTTCGCGCAGGTAATCGGTGCACACCTGGTGGCCCAGCCCGCGTGAGCCGGAATGGATGAGCACCACCACCTCGTTTTCGTAGAGCCCCAGGGCCTCGGCGCGGCCCGGATCGAACACGCGCTCCACGTATTGAACTTCGAGAAAGTGATTGCCTGACCCAAGCGTGCCGACCTGTGGCAAGCCGCGCTTTTTCGCATAATCGCTCACCATCCCGGGGTCCGCGCCCTCGATGGCCCCGCTCTCCTCGCAGTGCGTCAGGTCCTCCCTGCGGCCATAGCCGTGCTCGGCCATCCACGCGGCGCCCTCCTGGAGCAGTTTGTCGAGTTCGGGATAGGAAATCCGGATGTTGCCGCTCTGCCCCGCGCCCGAGGGGATGTCGCGAAACAATTGGTTCACCAATTCGCGAATCTTGGCGTGCACTTCCTCGCGTGTCAGCGAGCTGCCGAGCAGACGCACGCCGCAGTTGATGTCAAATCCCACGCCTCCCGGTGACACCACACCGTCGCGGTGCGGGTCCGTGGCCGCCACGCCCCCGATGGGAAAACCGTAACCCTGATGAATATCGGGCATGGCGAGCGACCGCCCCACGATGCCGGGCAACATCGCCACGTTGATGGCCTGCTCGAGCGAGAGGTCCTTTAGCAGGTCCTTCAGCAGCCGCTCGTCTGTGAAAATGAGGGCGTCCGTCAACATTCCGGGTTTCGTGCCGCGCGGAATGAGAAAGCGGTAATCATCGAGCTTCTGCAATTGATGCAATTCCAAAGGCATCGCGTACCCTAAAGTGCAGATCCTGATTTCAAGGAATCTGGCAATCTGCTTTCACTGCCGTCCAAATTGGCGGTAAACTGGGGCGCTCAATGCGGCTTCGCCGCACCGCTATGCGGAAA
>Ga0326727_10008398_pt1 | contig 26243 bp, 18 predicted proteins | sample MB2enrmetagenome_FD_207643 | JGI IMG/M metagenome (GOLD analysis project Ga0326727, IMG submission 207643) | Lab enriched peat soil microbial communities from McLean, Ithaca, NY, United States - MB29MY | ecosystem: Environmental > Terrestrial > Soil > Wetlands > Peat | place: USA: New York...
AGCAGCTCCCAAGACCGCCAGATCGTCCCAAGGACGCCCCTGTCCAGCAGCGCTCCGTTCCATCCATCGAGAAAGCTCCGGGAGATGCGCAGTCGCCGCGCATCTCTACCGGAGCGGCCCGGCTTACAGCCGGGCTTGAGGCTCAAATCTATAAACCAACCACGCGGGACCGATCAGCTCCGGCGGAGTCTCCTGCGAACCACCCCGGCCAGTCCGAGCATCCCAGTACCCAGAAGGAGCAGGCTGCCGGGCTCGGGAGTGGCGACAGGTCCGTCATAGTCTACACGGGCGTTGAAGGTCGCGGTCCCACTCACGGGGAGCGTTTTTGGCTTATTGACTGTTCCGCCGACGTATGTCGCATCGACTTCAATATAAACTTCATTGTCCCCATAGAGGTCCTCGGTGCCGTCGGTCGCGTGCTTGACCTTTGGCTGGCCAGAGACCGTGATCGCCATTTCTATGTCGCAAGTGCCTCCATCGGCGGCCAGTTGCTCGCCCACGGAACACCCGTCACTTGTCAGTGTGTCTGGGATAATAGTGACGCTGTCGACCACGTCGTAAGGATTGCCCCCGTCATTCGTCCAGGTGAGCTCGTTAGTGCCACCCCCAATGGATGTGATCGTGTCCACATGATCACTCTTGTTCTCAACGTACACATTGACTATGTCTACTGTTCCAGCACTCGAAGAGATCACGATCGGGGTTGTGTAGTGATGCACGTCAATTGTGTCCGCCGACGCAGACTGGGCGAGGAAGAGGGCTGCGCTTGCCAAACCGGCCAAGGCCGCGGCCCTGAAAAGCAGTGTTCCCTTCATTCTTTGAGCCTCCAAGAAGCGGGCAAATAGAGCCTCGAGCCGACGCGAACTAGCTCCGCCCGCTGGGAGCCGCGCCGCTTGCCTGAACTCCTATCCTGCATCTCTCTTTGCAATTCGCGTTCCATCCGAAATGGGGGCAATGAAGGGCTTTCGCTGCCATTGTTTTGGAATATGTGCAGGAGTTTGCAGCCTTTTGTGGAAATAAACTGCTCACGCACCCCCGGCAAACTTCCCCGGCAGGCCGTGCAAGCCATGGTCTGTGTTACAAAAGCACGACCCGTCTTACGGGCGTTGGACGGAATAGGGTCCGGGCAGCGACGGCTCGGGCGGCACGGTCTCCGCGGGCTGGCTGGCGTCCGGGCGGGCAGCGGTTCGCTTGGAGTAGATGCGGAACTGCACCACCAGGTCGAGCAGCACGGGGACCGGCTTGCCGTCTTTGATGGCCGGCTCGAAGGTGGCTTTGCGAATGGCCGCCACGGCGTTCTCGTCCAGCCCGAAGCCGATGGGCCGGGCGACGGCAATCTCCGCCGGCTTGCCGTCGGCGCCGATAACGGTGTGATAGAGCGCCATGCCGGCCACGGCATGGGCCTGCGCATACTCGTTGGACTCGGGCTCGAAGGTGGTAATCAGCCGGGCTTTCTTGTCCACCGTATTCTGGCGCAGAACGGCGGGATCGGCGGGCCGGTAATCGCTGTTGGCCGCCGCCGCCTGGTAGTAGAGCCTCCAGAAGGCGGGCATCGAGGCCTTGAGCCGGTCGTCGATGCCCGGCGCGAAGATGCGGTCGAGCGCGTCCCGCAGCACTCCGGCGGCGTGCGCCGGCGAGAGGGTGGTGGTTACACTCTTGGGATCGGCCGGGCGTTCCGCCGGCGGGGCGGCGGCGATCTCGGCCTTGGCCTGCTCGGCATCGCTCATCTCATCCGGCTGGGCGGCGGACGCAGCGGCGGGCGCGGCGGCCGGCTGGGCGGCCGGCGCGGTTTTGGCCGGAACTGGAGGGCCGGCATCCATCTCCTCCTGCCTGCCGTGCTTCCAAAACAGAACCTTCCCCGCCGACCCACCCTTGCGGGGCGACACCACCAGCTCGCGATCGATGGTGATCCTGACCACCTTCTTATTGGGAGTGATCTTTACCCGGTCCAGGGCCTTGGTGGGGTCCTCATTGGGCAGAGCGCCCAGAAAGTGCAGCCCGTAGCGCGTCCCTTCCAGCTCCAGCTTGTGTTTGCCGAGGCGCACTCTCTCAATCTCGATGGCGTTCAGCGTGTAGGAGCCCCGCGGCGAGTGGCCGATCAGCGCGCCGTGTTCGTTGAAGGCGAGGTTATTGTCCAGGTAGCCGTCGCGCAGGTAGAGCGGCTTGCCCAGCAACTGCCGCTTCAGCTCGTCCTCGGTGATTTCGCCCGCCTGGGAGGGCTGGGGCTTGGCGCCTTGCGCTGCCGCGGGTTTAGCGGCCACGGGCGGTTCGACCGCGGGCGCTGGTGCTGCTGGCGCTGGGGCCGGCTGCTGGGCTTGAGCGGGAGCGGGAGCCGGGGCTGAATCCGGGGTCGCGCCTTGTGCCGGCTGAGCCGCGCCGGGCTGCTGGACCTGCGCGGGCTGCCGCGCCGCCGCGGACAAGTTCAATCCCAGCGCGCCGCAGAAGGCCAGGGCGCCAAGCCCCGGCACGGCAAGCAATTGCACCAAAAATCGACACTTGAGCATGAGGAGACCTTTGATCGCCACTTTAGCAGAATCTCCGCCTCCGGTCTGCGGCGCAAACGACCGGCCTGCAGTTTGTCCGGCAGCGGGGACCGATTCAGCGGAAAGCATCCGGAATGGGAGAACGGCGCGCGAGGCTCCGGCCGCGCCGTGGGTGGGCGGCAGCCGGTATAATCGCATTTGCTTCCCCATGATCCCGTTGAACAGAATTCTGCTTTCCCCAAAAACTATCTGGATTGCGGGCGGTCTCTCGCTGGCCGTCTGCGCGCAAGCCGCTCCGGCGCAGAGCGCCGCTGTTCCCCCGGCCTCGCAAACCGTGGTGGTTCTCGGCTCGCCGGTCCCGGTGCCGCTGGCGGAGTCGCCAGCTTCCGTGCTGGTGCTGCCGGTGGGAACCAAGACGCTGTCGCTGGAGTCGCCGCAGGAGCTGCTGCGCCAGGACTCGTCCGTCTTCCTGGAGCAGCGCGGCGCGGGCGGCGGACAGGCGGACCTGGTGCTGCGCGGAGGCACCTTCGAGCAAACCCTGGTGCTGCTGAACGGCTTCCGCATCGACGACAGCCAGACCGCGCATCACAATCTGGACCTGCCGGTGGCGCTTGACGCGATGGATTCGATCCAGGTTCTGCATGGCGCGGGCTCGACGCTGCACGGCGAGGACGCGCTCAGCGGCGTGGTCGACTTTCTCACCGCCGCGCCTTCGGCAACCTCGTTCCGGCTGCGCGCCGGCGAAGGCAGCTTTGGCGCGAATGAGGAGTCTCTGCAGGCCGCTCTCGCGCGCAAGCGCTGGAGCGGGCGAGTGACAGCGGAGCGGAACTTCTCCACCGGATTCATGGCCGACCGCGACTACCGCAACGAAGATAGCTCGATGGAGAGCTGGGCCGGCTCGCGGCTGGGCGTCTCGGACCTTCTCTTTGCCGTGAGCGACCGCTCCTTCGGCGCCAACCAGTTTTATGGACCTTATGACTCATGGGAGCGGACCAAGGGATGGTTCGCCTCCGCCCGCCAGGAGTTAGGCAGCCGGACAGTGGCGGCGTTCGGCTACCGGCGGCACACGGATGAGTTTGTGCTGCTGCGCGGCGATCCTTCCGTCTATGAAAACAACCACATCGACGGCTCCTGGCAGGCGTCCTTGCGGCGGACGGTGTCCATCGCATCCACATCCCTGCTTCTCCTGGGGCTGGAATCGGACGGCGACAGCATCAGGAGCAACAATCTCGGACTGCATGCGCGCAATCGAGGCGCGGGTTATGCGGATGTGGATCTGCGCCCGGCCAAGAGGCACTGGAATTTATCCGCCGGCCTGCGGGAGGAGTTATTCTCCGGCGGCGCGCAGTCCGCGCTTTCGCCGCATCTGGCCGGGAGTCTTCGGCTGGCGGACTCGCTCAAGCTCAGGGCCGGCGGCGGTTATGGATTCAGGATTCCGACTTACACCGACCTTTATTACTCCGACCCGACGACCAATGGCAATCCCAACCTCAAGCCCGAGTCGGCGTGGTCCGGCGACGGAGGAGTGGATTGGGTTCCATCCAGCCGTCTATCGATCTCCGCCACCGGGTTCTACTCCCGCGAACACGACACCATCGACTATGTGCGCGCCTCGCCCGCATCGCAATGGAACGCGGCCAACTTGAGCGGCCTCCGCTTTCTGGGCGTGGAGTCATCCCTGACCTGGATGCCGGCTAAGTCGCAGATCGTCCGCATAGCATGGACGGGGCTTGCCGGCGCGCAGGATTCGCTGCACGGACTGCAATCGGAGTATGCCTTGAATTATCCGGTCCAGAACATTCATTCCGCATGGACGGCCTTGCTGGGACATTATCTTGCTCTGACCAATGCGGTGCGCATCGCGAAGCCCTATCAGCAGCCGGGCAGCCCGCCGTGGAATGCCAGTCCCTATCCCGTGTGGAACGTCTCGCTGACTCATAACTCGGGCAAGCTCCGCCCCTATCTGCGGCTGGGCAACCTGAGTAACACCGGCTATCAGGAGATCAATGGTGTCGCCATGCCGGGGCGGTCGATCACCGGCGGAGTTTCACTCTGGCTTGGCCGTTGATTGCGCCAAGGAGAGATTAGGCGGGGCGATGGCGGCGCGGCGGGCTCCGGCGCGAGATGCGATGGCATGCCGCCGCCCGGTCTCCGGCCCCTCCCCGCTATAATTGGTAGGGAAGCGGAACCGCGGACGCGCCTGTTTTGTTTCAGGGAATGCGTGCTTGAGTCTCTGAGCGCGCAATTGCGCGCATGGCGATTGAGTGCCGCGGTATCCCACCCTAGGCGCAAAAACAGAGGCGCGCCGAGGGTGGGGCACCCGATCTTGGTACAACAGCAAGCGATCAGAGACCTGGTCTCATCCAGGAAGGAACGGACGAATGCCCGAAGAAAATGGTTCCATCAATCCCGCAGCCGCTATCGACGTGGAAGCCCTGAAGGCGCTGGTGCGCACGGTGCCGGATTTTCCCAAGCCGGGGATTCTCTTCTACGACATCACCACCCTGCTGAAGGATAAAGCCGGCTTCGCCAAGCTGATTGACGCGCTGGCGGACCACTTTATCGGGCAGAAGATCGACCTGGTGCTGGGCATCGAGGCGCGGGGATTCATCTTTGGACCGGCGCTGGCCTACCGGCTGAACGCCGGATTTGTGCCCGTGCGCAAGCCGCGCAAGCTGCCCGCGCCCGTGGCCCGCGTGACCTATGAGCTGGAGTATGGCGCCGACTCACTGGAGATTCACCTGGACGCGATTGAGCCGGGACAGCGCGTGGTGCTGGTGGACGACCTGCTGGCCACCGGAGGCACCATGGAGGCCACAGTGAAGCTGGTAAAGCAGTTGGGCGGGGAGATTGCCGGGCTGGCCTTCGCCGTCGAGCTGGACTTCCTGAAAGGCCGCAGCCGCTTCACGGAGTTCGACGTCTTCAGCCTGCTGCACTACGACGAGTAGAGCCGTTCAGCCTGGCTCGCCAAAGCACCCGGAAAAGGCGTCAGGAGGCTTCTTGTGGCGCGGCCTCCGGACCGTTCGCTTCCGGCGCGCTCTCCGCGGTCTCCTCCTGCTGGAACGTCTGAGGATCGGCAAAGCGGTATCCCACATACACATCCGTCAGCAGGTAGAGGGGATTGGAGGGGTCGTCTTCAATCTTCTTGCGCAACTGGCGGACGAAGGTGCGCAGGTACTCGACCTCCTCGCGGCAGTCGGCTCCCCACACCGCGGTCAGCAGCCGGGCATAGGTAATCACCCGTCCGGCGCGGCTCATCAGGCAGTGGAGAATATCGAACTCCTTGCGGGTGAGGTGCACCGGCTCGCCGCGCTTGGTGACGGTGCGCTTGACCGGCTCCAGGCCAATCTCCCCGATCTCGATGGGCGCGTCTTCCGGGCGGGCGGGAGCGCGAACGCGGCGAACCGCGGCGCGGATGCGCGCGATCAGCTCCCGGGTGCTGAAGGGCTTGGTGACGTAATCGTCCGCGCCCAGATCGAGCGCCTGCACCTTGTCTTCCTCCTGATCGCGGACGGTCAGCATGAGGATGGGCAGCCGGGGGGCAAAGGCGCGAATGCGGCGCAGGGTTTCAATGCCGCCGATGCCGGGCATATTGATGTCCAGCAGGACCACGTCGTAAACGGCGCCGCGCAGCATCTGCAGCGCCTCCTCGCCGCGCGAGCAGTCGGCCACCTGAAAGCCGAGTTCGACCAGCGGAGGCCGCAGCGCCCTGCGGATGGCCGATTCGTCGTCGACCACAAGAATGCGAATGGAAGGCTGGCTCATCAAAGACACTCCTTCTGCGCCGAGATTGGGATGGCCGCATAGAATGTGGTTCCCTCGATCTCGTCGCTGGCGACCCAGACATAACCGCCATGCATCATAGCTACCCGCTTGGCCACCGAAAGGCCGATCCCGGTGCCGGGGGCGCGGTTCGAGTAGGTCGAGGAACGATAATAGCGGTCGAAGATGCGCTCCCGGTCGGTGAAGGGAATCGCGGGCCCGAAGCTATGCACGGAAAAGATCGCCTCCGCCCTCGAGCGGACGGCGCGAATGGTGATTGCGGTGCCGAAGATGGAGTACTTGCAGGCGTTGTCGATGTACTGTGTGAGCAGCATGACCATCATCTGGCGGTCGCAACAGACGGTCAGGTCCTCGTCTTCGAGCTCCACCGCGACCTTCATGCTCGCCAGGCGATCCCTGAGGCTGTCCACCACCTCTTCAACCATCGATCCCACGCCCACCGGCGCGCGATGAATGGCGACCTCGCCGGCGTCGAGGCGCGCGGTAGTCAGCAGGCGGGTGGTCAGCTCGCTCAGCACGCCGGCCTGCTCATCGATCAGCCCCACCAGCTCCGCCTGTCCCGGCGACAGGTGGCCCATCTCTCCCAGGCCCGTGCTGGCCGCGCGGATGGCCGTCAGCGGCGTCTTGTAGGCGTGGGCCAGGCTGTCCAGCACCGTGGAGCGAAGCTGCTCGGTGCGGCGTTCGGTCTCGATGCGGCTCTCGTTGGCGAAGGCCCGGTAGCGGTCGAAGGTGATGGCGATCAGCGAGGCGATGGCGTTGTTGGTCAGGGGGCTGGTCTCGCCGCGCATCACCAGGCTGCCCACCGGCACCGTCCCCAGGCGGACGACCCTGCGTCCCAGGCCGGTCTCGGGATCGTCGTCCGAGGTCTCGAAGTAGTAGACATTCCGCGCCAGTTCCTCCGGGTCCACGCTCCAGATTCCGGCTTGATACACGCGGTGCAGGTCGGCGTCGAAGACCGCGACCGCCTCCAGCGCAAAGATCTCGTGGACCAGCTCGGCCAACTGGGGTCCCGGCTCCAGGTGGAGATTCATCTGCAGCGTCCGGCGGGTGAACTCATACAGGTCGTGCATCTGGCCGCCCCAGGACTCAGCTTCCTTGGCGTGGCCGGTGACGCGCGCCGAAAGCCGGCTCACCACCAGCGCCACCAGCACGAAGGCCAGCAGAGTAACCGAGTTGACGGGATCGGCCGCCGGATTGGTCAGCCCATGCACTTGGGGCTGGCGCGCGGTGAAGTAGCCATGGACCACAACCGCCGAGAGCGACACAACGACCGCCTGCCAGAAGCCGCACAGCAAGGCCATGGGAACCACGATCATCAGGTAGAGCAGAACGGCCACCGGCAGCAGCCATCCCGACCAGTGCGCAACGGCAGCCACCAGAACGACGGCCACAATCCCCAGCGCGCACTCCAGCGCGAACAGGAGCACGCGCGATCCCGAGCCGCGCGAGCGCAGGGCGGCGAAGACGGAACGCACGGGAGTGTAACTGCCAGCCAATCGTGCACCAACCTCTCGATACGGACGGAGTGCGCGGGAATCCCGGCGGCCGCGCCGGCTTTCCAGATGACGCGTTCGCCTTTCCGCGGCCCAGGCCGCCATTCCCGAGGGAAAAGTGCTTTGCCCGATCGGTGCGGGAGAGGCGTAGAGGAATTTTAACAGGCCTTCGAGCGGCTTCTCGCGGAGCAACCTGTACCCGCCCCCGGCACGCGTATCTTAACCTCCCTGATCGCTATCCACGGCCGGTTTGGTAACCAGGGCACAATCGATAGCCTGAAGGCAATTCTGCAAAAGGCTCGCATTCAAGAACATTTGACGAGCGGAAGCCGGCCTTGGGCGTCTGTGTGGATAGAAGAGGGCCGCGGCGTCGCTCAGGGGATGCAGCCTGGTGTTCTTCAAATCCACAACATCGAGAGGCAAGAAATGAGATTGAATGCGGATCAGACTGGAAGGCGGAGGATGAACGCCGTGAAGATGTTTGCCGGAATCGCGCTGGCCCTGATGCTGTTTGCGCCAGGCGCGGGCGCGCAGACGGAACCTGCGGACAGCAAGCCCGCCGAACCGAAACCCACCCCGGAAACTTATCATATCTTTTACCTCACCAACCTCACTCAGCCGAACGAGATCCAAGATTTTCAGACCGCCCTGCGCAATATGCTCTCGCCGAAGGCCAGGGTGTATGCCATGATGCCGGAAAACGCCATCACCCTGCGCGGCACTCCCGAAGACATTCAGCTCGCGCAGAAGATCCTCTCGGATCTTGACCGGGCCATGAGTATTTACCGGCTCACCTACACGATCACCGAGTCGGACGGCGGCAAGCGCGTGGGAACGCGGCGCTTTGCCCTCGTTGTGGCTACGGGACAGAGGGTCGACTTCAAACAGGGAAGCCGCGTGCCGCTGGTCACCGGGGTTGCCGACGCAACAACTTCTAAGACAAGCTCCCAGGTGCAATATGTCGATGTGGGGCTGAGTATCACGGCGAACGTGGACCGATACGCGGATGGCTTGAGACTGCGCACAAAGGTCGAGCAATCGAGTCTTGCGGAGGAGAAGTCCGGTGTCGGCGCGCAAGATCCGGTGATCCGCCAAAGCATGCTGGAAGGAACTTCGACCCTGGAACTCGGCAAGCCGCTTCTTCTGGGATCGTTCGACCTGCCCGGCGGCACGCGAAAGCAGGAGGTCGAGGTGGTTGCGGAACTTGTCCGCTAGGCAGCCGCGGCGCCGGGAGTAGCTCCGCCGAGGCTCCCTAATTCGTCCGCAGCGCCTGCATTGGATCGACCGAAGCAGCGCGGCGAGCGGGGATCAGGCACGCCGCGACGGCTACCAGGCTCAAGACGATGGAAACGCCGATGTAGGTGACGGGATCGGTAGCGGATACGCGATACAACATGCCGTTCATGAGCCGCGCGACAAGAGCGGCGCCCAGCGATCCGAATAAAACGCCCATCGCCACAATGAGCATGCCTTGCCTCAGGACGAGCAACAGGATGTCGCTCCGGGTTGCGCCGAGCGCGATGCGCAAGCCGATCTCCGAGGTTCGGCGAGCCGCCGCGAAGGAGATGACTCCATAAAGGCCGACGATGGCCAGCACCAGTCCCAGTCCGCCCAATCCCGCGGCCAATGCCGCGCCAACTCGATAGCTCATCGAGCCGTTCAACGTCCCGGTCGCCTCCCGCATGGTCTGGACGTTGGAAACCGGAAGCTGCGGAGCAATGGAATGAATGGCCTGGACGATCTCATCGGTCATTGCGGCCGGAGCTGTTGCGGTGCGCACCTGCAGCGTGACGGCCGAGTCGTAACTCTGTGCGATGGGGAGATAGAAGTAGGGGCCCGGCTCTCCGGCCATGTGGCGCATATGGCTGTTCTTCACGATGCCCACCACCTTGATCGGGGAGGAGTCTGAATCCGCGCGAAAGGTCCTGCCGATCGCATCCTGGCCGGGCCAAAACTGCTCCGCCATCGCTTGATCGATGACGGCAACCCGCTCGGAATTCTGTGTATCCGAGGCCTGAATGTCCCGTCCGCGCAGAAATGGGATCTGCATGGTCTGGAAATACTCCGGGGATACGGAGTTCCTGCTCACCTCGCGGTAGACCTTGCCATCGACGGTGAGCTCCGAGGCGTTGGCCGTATAGCCCATGGGAACACTGGCCGCCACGGCCGCCGAGCGCACGCCGGGAAGCGACCGCACCCGCTCGAGAAGCCGGTTTTGAAGATCGCGGCCCTGTGCTTCGGTCAATCCCGCATCGTGCGGATCCAGGCTGAGGTTCAGTACATGGCTGGCCTCGAATCCCAGGTCGACGCGGCGGACATTCTCAAAGCTGCGGACAAACAGGCCGGCCACGATCAGGAGGATCAGCGAGCCGGCGACCTGCGCGACCGACAGGATGGTCCGCAGGCGCTGACCTCCGCCCGTCACCGAGCGGCCGCCATCCTGGAGCGCCTCGGTCAGGTGCAATCGCGGCAATCGCAGGGCAGGGAAAACTCCCACCAGCAGGCCGGTCGCCAGAGCCACAACAATGGCATACGTATACACGCGCCAGTCGAATGGGAAATCCATCGCGAAGGGAAGGTCGGAGCCAAAGGGAAGGAACCGGAGAGCGCGGGTGGCAAGGACGCCCAGAACGATCCCGCCGGCGCAGCCCAGCACTCCGAGCAGCAGCGTCTCGGTGAACAACTGGCGCACCAGCCGGGCGCGGCCGGCTCCCAGCGTGAATCGCACCGCCATCTCGCGCTGCCGGGCGGTGGCGCGAACAAGAATCAGGTTGGCGACATTGACGCAGGCCAGAATCAGGATCAGTGAGGTCAAGGTGAGAAAAACGGCGGCAACGGGGATGAGGTCACCCGAATCGCCGGAGGAAGGTCCCATCGGACCCAACCGCGTGGCATGCAACCGGATGTCCTTGAACACCGCGGGAAACTCACGCATCAGCCGCGACGCCACCAGATCCATCGCCGGTTGCAGCCGGCCGACCGGGACATCGGGCTTGACCCAGGCAAACACGAGCAGGTCGGCGGCGGCAGGATCCGTCAAGGCGTTCGGCGGCACGGTGCCGTCGGCGATCGCCATCCCCAGGGGCAGATACGCGTCCGTATCCAGCATCCCGATCACGCCGTGAAATCCCGGCGGGGCTACACCGATGATCGTCACCGGATGGCCGTTCACGAACGCCTTGCGGCCGATCACCCCCGGATCGCTGCCCAGACGGCCTTTCCAGAAGGAGTAGCCAAGCACCATCACGGGGTTGCCCCCGCCGCTGCAATCGGCGGGCGAGATCAGCCGTCCGAGCGCCGGCGTGACTCCCGTGGCCGGAAAGAAATCTCCGGTTACGTAGTTCTCAAGCGACCGCACCGCGATGCCGTCGATGGCGATGCCGCCCTGGTTCAACAGGAAACCGGCCATGCCGGTGAGGGAGTCCGGCGTCTGCTTCTGAATCTCGACGAAGGCGGGATAGGAGAACCCATTGGTCCAGCCTCCCTTCTGTTCGTAAGACAGCGAGACAACCCGCTGCGGGTCCCTGACCGGCAGCGGACGAAGCATCAGTTTATTCAAAACGCTGAATAGCGCCGTGTTCACCCCAATCCCGAGGGCCAGCGTGCAGACAACGATGACCGCTACTCCCGGCGATCTGCGGAGTTGACGAGTAGCGTAGCGAAGGTCCTGAAGGAATGTATGCATCCTGGCCGTCCTCGAAAGATGCTGTGACTGTATCGTTCCGAGGAGGGTGAAGCACGCGAATGGCCAAAATAGGTGCCTTTCTGCGTCTATTCCGGTGATGCAGATCACAATTCGATTGCTCTCCAGCGGAGAGCTGTCCATTAACGGAATTCGGTGTCCGCAAACGGACACGCGGAAGGCGGATGCAAGGGCCTGAGAGGGGTGTTTTTCTTTCCCCGCCGCCGGTAGCCCGGCAGCAAAGAATACCGTTGCTCGCCTCTGCTGTGCCTCTCGCGTCGATCCCGGCGTCCGCAACGGACACGATCACCGGCAACAGCATGCTGGACTCCTTCGGCCCTGCTGCCAGCTTGCCGTTGCGGTAGGCCCGCCGCCAGTCGAAAACCTGATGCGAGTTCACTCCCTCGGCTTGCGCAACCTGCGAAACGCTCGCTCCAGGTAAAAAGGTCAGCTCCACAATCCGCCGCCTCTCCGCCACCGATCGACATATACGCGCCCGCCGCACCGCCCGCTTCCCGTCCGAATAAGGCATGTACTTATCGTTTAGGCTTACACCGCGGACTGTCCAGCTGGAATCTCCGAACGCTTACTATTTAGCTCATTTTGTTAGGGTTATTTCTATCCTATTTGGTGCCGGGAGGGGGGGGTCGAACCCCCATGACCGCAAGGGTCGGCGGATTTTGAGTCCGTAGCGACTGTCTTCTAAATCCAGCAGATTCATTGTTTACAGATACTTGCGAATCATTGCGACGCGGTTCTGCGAGGTTCTGTGAGGGGCTCTTCTGGGAGTTTGGGCACAGTTTGGGCACAGTTGACGGTAAAGCAGCGCGGCGCACTCGACGCGCAGGTTTTCACGAACAATGCCCCGGCGCTGGGGCAGGCGCTCAGACATTGCAGATGCTCTAAGAAGGCTCGAAGCAAGCTAGGATTGTCCTCGCTCTTCCGACTTTACAGATTGGTTCCTTAAGCTATTCCCGAACAGTAATTCGATGGGGCTATTGTTTCGGCGCGAAACACAGCCCCGCTAGTGTTGAGGGAGCGTTTTAGGCAGCGCCGCCTGAAAGCGCTTCAGATTGCGCTCATAGTCTAAGCGGTCGACCGGATCCGGAAGCAGCGCAAGCGCCTGGCGCTCGATCGCGATGGCCTGCTGCGCCCGGCCGGCCTGAAAGTGGGCTTCGGCGACCAGGTCAAGGTATCTGACGTTATGGCCGTGAGCCGCATCGGAGGCCGCCTGGGCATGGAGCAGAGCAATCTCGGGCGCACGCAGGTCGTATGGGGCCGCATGGAGCAGCGCCCACGCGTACAGGCCGCGGAAATGGGGGGCGGCATTGGCTGGCTTGACTAGCCGCCGTAGAATGGCAAGGCCGGCGAGCGTGTGTTTTCGCGCTTCGCTACGCCGCCCCTGCTGCATTAACAGTTCGCCAATGCGAACTTCTGCCTCTCCTTCGAGCTTTGTGTCGCCAAGCTCTTCAGACGGCATGAGAGAAGCCAGACTCGCGGCTTCTTCAAGAACTTTCAGGGCTTCACCGCGGTGTTCCGGAGACCGGCCTAGAAAGGCTCCATAGAGGATCAGGGCCCAGGAGAGATCTTCGTCGGCCTTTGTATTGCGAGGATCGGCGGCCTTGAGCTGCCGCTCATAGGCAATGGATTGGTTGTATTCCTCCATGGCCTGGCGTTTCGAGCGCAACGAATCCGCCTCTGCGGCAGCCGCATACAGGGCTCCGAATCGATAGATGCCTTCCACCTTGCTTAACTGCGACGCAGGCATCTCTCGCATCTCTTCCAATGCATGCTCCACCCATCCTCGAGCCGGAGCGGAGCGGCCTCTGCCCTCCCACTCCAGCAACGACATGGAGTAATAGAGATGGACGAGATTGAGCCGCATCTCCGGCGTCGGAGAATGGTGAGCCAGACTCTGGCCCCAGATCTCTCGCGACTGGGCATAGCATCGATCGGCGCCGTCGATGTCGCCCAAGCCGGGATACCACGGATTGCCCAATATGTCTCCCAAGTCACGAAGCTGCTCGGCCAATTGCTGGCGGTATCTTTCCTCCAGGGGATGGAGCTGAACCAGCGCCTGCGATGCATCCACCGCCCTGTGCTGCGTGGTGGACGCATCGGAGAGGCGGTTCGCGGCGACCATAAGCCAGCCCTCTACCGACAATGAACTCACCTTGACCTCAAGCGCCTTCGTGTTGCCGGGCTCGCGTTGCAAGACCTCTTCGGCAATGTGAACGGACTTCTCGTAGCTTGCCAGCGCGCCCGATCTATCGCCAAGATTCGGGGAAAATGGATCGCCCTGCACCTGTCCCAATCGCGCGTAGGCCTCCGCCAACTCCAGGTTGAGGCCGGTGTCCCCGGCCGCCTCAGCGGCCAGATCGTCCAGATACTCGCCGGCTCGGGCCACCATCAGGCGCCGCGCGTCCGTGGCGCCGGGCAGGTCCTTGATTTTGTCGTCGATTTCATAAAGCAGCGAATTGGCCAGCTTGCGGACATCGGCGAAGTGGCGTTCGGCGCGGGCCTGCTGGATGCGAGCGACGTGCGCCTCCCACATGGATACACCTAAGCCGATGATCAACGAGAGCGACGCGACCGCGGCGGCAGCCAGCCTCCACCAATGGCGACGAAGAAACTTGCGCGCGCGGTAGGCGATCGAGCCGCGCGAGGCCCGCACGGGAAAACCGTCCAGATATCGCTCCACGTCGGCGCGAAACTCGTCCACGCTCGAGTATCTTCTGTCGGGCTCTTTGCGCAGAGCTTTGAGCACGATATCGTCAAGGTCCCCGGCAATTCCCCGGTCGCGCACGCGATTTGCCGCGCGGCTGGGCGGCGGCGGCTGCACCTCGAGGATGGCGCGGCAGACTTCGATCGGGCTGCGGCTGTTTTGCGCTTGAGGATTGCGGCCGGTCAGCAACTCATAGAGGAGGACTCCCAGGGAATAAATGTCGGTGGCCGTGCTTAAGTGCTCGCCCCGAACCTGCTCCGGGCTGGCGTAAGCCGGAGTCAGAATGGGGCCGATAGTGGTGCGGACGGCAGGTCTTCCGTCATCGCTCTCCTGAAATGCCTTGGCGAGTCCAAAATCGAGGAGTTTCGTAGTGCCGTCGGCGGTGATGAGGATGTTCTCCGGTTTCAGGTCGCGGTGGATGATCAGCTTGCGGTGAGCGTAGCTGACCGCTTCCGAGATGGCGCAAAAAAGCTGTAGACGCTGCCGCAATGAGAGGCGGTTGTCGTTGCAATATGCAGTTACGGGACAGCCATCAACATACTCCATCACGTAATAGATCTGGCCATCTGCGGTTCCGCCGTCGATCAGGCGTGCGATCCCGGGATGCTCCAACTGAGCCAGGACCTGCCGCTCGCGGCGAAAGAGCCGTAGCAGGTGATTGCGCTGCGGGCCGGGTTTCAAGATCTTAAGCGCAGCCTGCTGCCGGAACTCGCCGTCCTCCCGTTCGGCCAGATAAACCACGCCCATGCCGCCTTCGCCAATCCGCCTGAGGATGCGATACGCGCCAACCCGCTCGGGGTCGGGGACCTCCTCGGCGGCCAGCGTGGCGGCGGAAAGGCAATCGCGGACGGAGATCTCCCGCTCGGCCGCATCCTGGTAGCGGAGATAGTGTTCGACTTCGTGCCTCAGGGTTGCGTCGCCGGCGCATGCGCGAACCACGAACTCGGGCCTCTGCTCGGGACTGAGTTCGAGCGCGTCCTCGAGAATATCCCTGACTTCGAGCCAAACCACCACGTCAACACCCGTGTGCTTCATCGAGAGCGCGGGCCAGCCACAGTCTAGCCGAAGCCCATCGGCGGCGCACCGTGGCCGGCGAAATCGCCAGCACACTGCCGATCTCTTCGTCGTTCATGCCCCCGAAGAATCGCAATTCCACCACTTCAGCCTGCTGCGGATCGATCTCGTGCAGCCGCTGAAGTGCGCGGTCCAGATCGATCAGATCGACAGCGCCTGACGAAGCGAGCGCACATTCGTCGGTCAAAGTGACGCGAAGCAGTCCGCCTCCACGTTTGGCGGCGCGGCGGCCGTCGACGTGATCGAGCAGGACGCGGCGCATCATGCGCGCGAAGATGGCGAGCAGCGCGGCGCGGTTTTTCCAGTCGACCGAGTGCTGGCCCATCACGCGGAGGTAGGCCTCGTGCAGCAGGGCGGTGGCTTGCAGCGTATGCCCCGGCCGCTCGCCCGCCATGAAGCGGCCCGCCATGCGGCGCAGTTCGGCATAGGCGGCCGCCATCATCTCGTCCTGGGCCGAGCGGTCACCTATCGCAAATGCGGCGATGAGTTCTGCCGGTTCCACCTCTGTCGCCCATGGTAAACCATGACGGCGTCGCTGAAATCCGAGAAAAACCGCCTCCGCGCCTCGCCGGCCTTTGCGTCCTATCCGGTATCGCGGAAATTCCGCCGGAAGTTGCTCATCCCCAGCCCTGCCAAACCATCGTGGCCGGCGTGGGCAGCAACCAGCGGCCGGCTGGGCCCTTCCCGTTGCACGGGATTCTCGGCCTGCAGTGAGCAGATTGGCCGGGATTCTCCGCGTACCAAATTGGGCGAGGTTCTTTGCGGCTGGTGGGCCGCCGCAGGAACACCCTCATGGAGGCGGAAATGTCCCATCTAGCGCAATTCTCCCGCGGACCCATCGGCCGCGCGTTCGTTCTTGCCGCCCTGTTTGTCGCCGTCAGCCTTCCGGCCATGGCAGTGCAACAGCAATGCGCTTACTTCAACACGGTCGTGAACTCGAATCTGGCGTTTACGCTCGAGATCAGCGCCTCGGTATCGGGCAGTGTCGGGGGGCCCTATTCCCCGTCCTATCCGCCGTATCTTCCCGGCGAGACAGTCGGCAGTGTGTCGGCATTCGGCAACGCGACGTTCAGCGGGGGAAGTCCCGGATTTTGGGTTTACATGGACAGGAACGGCCACGGCCAAATGGACTCGACAACGACGTTGTCGTTTACTCCCCAAGGCGGCGGCTACGGCACGAGTAAAGATGTGATCGGCGGCGCCGGCTCCTTCCCGAATAATTTGCAATCGGCCAGAGGCTCGGTCACTCTCAATGGCCCGTATGCGCCCTGCTCCATCGGCGTCTCATTCACCATCTGGGTGATGGGCACCGACACCAACACCAGTGTTGATTCCAGCGGCAGCACGGATACCTCCACCGGTCCCCAAATGGTCTCGCTAGGGGGATCGTGCCAGTCGATTCCGATGCCGGCCACCTTCAGCTACGCGCCCATCTCCGGCTCCTGCTCGAACTCGGTCCAGGTTGGCGCCAGCGGCACCTACTACGGCGTGTGGCAGATTCCCGAAGAGATTTATTTCACCATCACCCCGACCGGCAGTGCCGCTCCACGCCCTCCCTACAATCTCCAGGCAACCCAGTTGGGCACCGATGGTTCGACCATCCGGCTCACCTGGAGCTATGACAACATCGCTTCGCTCAATGGCTTTGAGCTGCACAAGACTTCGCCCTCCGGAGGGGTCGACTACACCATCCCGGTCGACCTTTCGGCCTGCGCCGGGTCACCCGTGAGTTGCACCTATGACGATGGCGCAATTACACCTTATGCCACCTACAACTACGAGGTCCGCGCGATCAGCAGCAACGGGGACTCGGCCTATTCGACGGCATCGGCGGCCTTCCAGTTGAAGACCGGCCACGACGGCGCCAATCTGGCGACGATCGAGTCAGATTTCACTCCCGATCCCAACGCGAATTCGGTCAGTGACGTGGCCAAGGCTATCGGCTACGACCATTTCAACTGGATCCAGATCGTCACCCACGAAGCGGGCTGTAACGTTCTGCATACCTGGACCGCGGGCAGCCCGCCGACCATGGGAGCGGCCGTCGTAGCGCCGCATCTGGATCCGCCCATTGGCGGGTACGAGGAGTTCGGATTCTTCGAAAACAAGCAGCAGGGCCCCAGCGACGACGAGCCCTACTACTGGGACGAGAACCCCAACCCCGGAAGCGATTTCCAGTGGTTCATGGACCCCAGCCGCAAGCTGAATCCGGGGGGCGATCTGAGCAGCCCTTCGGCCGGCGGCAATCAGACCGCCTCGCTGACGGCAGACCTGTTCGACAGCCCCACCGAACCGTGCTTGAACGACAAGAGCAATCCCAACTACAAGCCGGGCGAGTATATGGGCTTTTCGACCACGCTGGTAGGCGTGAACAGCGGCCTGGATGTGACCCCTTCGAAACACTCGGTACCGCTGGCCTCCTTTGTGTGGTACAGCAACTTCGATGGAACGGCAGGCGCGGTGACCCCAGGCAGCCCGCGACCGTGGAGCTGGCCCGGGGCGACGGTCAACGATGGCAGCGGCACGGGCGGCGTCTTCAACATGAGCCAGGTGGACGTCAATAGTCTTCCGCTGGCGGTGCGGCAGACGCTCTTCAATGCCGGCGTTCAGCACATCTCGCTGGCGGATGACACGGGCGACGCCACGCTCTCTACCGCCGCCATCCTATCGGGCACGCAGGGCTTGAACGGCTGGTTCACGAGCCCTGTGCAGGTCACACTGTTCGCCACCGACCTGGGGGGCCCGGACAATGTGGCCACAACCAATTACAGTCTCGACGGCGGTTCGGCGACGAGCTATGCGGGGCCGTTCACGGTGACCGGCGAAGGTACACACTCGATCTCGTTTGGCAGCGTGAGCCAGGCTGGTTATGCCGAGACGCCCCAGAAGACGCAGGCGATCAAGATCGACCAGACCCCGCCAGCCAGCCGCGTGGCTCCCCTACCCGCGACCAGCAGCGGCAGCTTCACCGTGCAATGGAGCGGCTCGGACGCAATCTCCGGAGTTCAGGACTATACGATCTACGTCTCCGACAATGGCGGCCCATTCACCGCCTGGCAGGCAAACACGACCGCGACAACCGCAACCTATGCCGGGCAGAACGGCCACAACTACGGCTTCTATAGCGTTGCGACCGACCTCGCAGGCAATGTCGAGGCCGCAAAAACTACCGCTGAAGCAACAACGACGGTCAGCGGCGTTGTGAACGTGACTTCAGGGGTGAAAGTCACCGGCACGGGATTCCTATACAGCCGGACTACACGCACCTACAATGGAACCATAACCGTGACCAACAGCGGCAGCTCAGCGATTCAGGGTCCTCTGCAAATAGGGTTTGGGGGGCTGCCAACAGGAGTGACGCTGGCGAATGCCACGACGACCAACGGAGGCGTTCCATACGTCACCTTGGCCAGCGGACTCGCGGCGGGAAAGTCAGCGTCGTTTGCGGTTCAATTCAGCAACCCATCCAACGTGAGCATCAACTACTCACCCATCGTTTATTCAGGAGCGTTCTAGCATGAGACATGCAGCCTGGAAGGAAGCAATCCGACGGCTCTTGCCGGCGACAACGTTGCTGGCCGTAATTGGGGTCTATTCAGCCGTACCTGCTTGGGCAGGCCCGCTAACGTATTCGGTAACGATCGAAACTTCAGCGATCAACGGTACATCTGGGAATCTGGATCTTCAATTCAATCCTGGAGCGATGCCGGGCACGCAACTGGCTACAGCAGCCGTCGAGGGATTTTCCTCCGACGGAACCCTTGTCGGAGCTGCCGTGCTTACGGGCGATGTGACCGGAGCACTTCCCGCAACGCTGTCATTCGACAACCAGACCGCGTTCAATGATGCCTTTCAGGCAATGGTCTTCGGCACCGGCATACAGTTCGAATTGGTCCTGTCCGGGCCAGCGGTGACAGCCCCTGATGGCGTCTCGACTTCCGGCAGCACCTTCGGCGTTGGGTTGTGGGACAGCGCAGGCATCAATCCGCTTCTGACATCGGATCCGGATGGCTTCGTGGGGATCGTGAACATCAACCTCGACGGGAGTGGAACGCCGACCACGTTCCTCACAGATACCGGAGGCCCACCCGTGGTGACACTTACGCCGGAGGGTGGCCCTGTCGTGCCGGAACCCGGTAACATTCTGCTGTTCGGGACAGGACTGGCGGGATTGATCGGACTCGTTCGCCGGAGATTCCGAGCTTGAAGGCCAGAACCCGGGAATGTAACTCGGCCAGATCGTTTCCATATGCCCGCGACCAAAGGTATTCTTGGATTGCAGTTGCTGGCGCATTCGGTTGAGCGATCTGGCGTCCGTTCCTCCACGATCAGGTTTACAGAACCGGACTTGGTCCAGAATTTGGTCCAATTGCGCGCCGAAAGGGCTCCGAATTCTCCTCATTCCAGCCGAGGTTACGTCGAGCCTCCACTCCCCAAGCTGCCGCATAGGGAATCTCGACGCCACAGTCATTCCAATTTGCACAAGCGCGCGGAGAACTTCGTTAGCTCGGCTTTATTTGTTTGATACAGTGGCAACACGTTGAAGAGCGGAGGAGGAAACGTGATGGTCTACAGCAGATGGTCTACAGCATAGGACCAGCGCAACCTATCTGTTGGTTTGCCGCATTCGCGAGAAATTCCGAGTGGACGCTTGAAAGGACCAAAGGTGTGGACAGGGAGCAAGTCTCTCGTTTCCTTATCGGCGGATGACCCCCGGATGACCACCCACTCGGACCCGACGTGAGCAAGATCATGTCCGGCCACTCAGTAGGTGCTTGTCAGTGGGTAGGAATTCCTTTCGCGGAGTGCGGGTGATGCCAATGAAGGCGCTTTGCTATGTTCGGCACCAACGGATTGAAAATCTCGATTACGAGACAATTCCCCTAGTTTGGGCACAGTTTGGGCACATTCAAGGTATCTTTGGAAAATGGGAAATGTACTAAGTTATTGATTATATTGGTGCCGGGAGGGGGGGTCGAACCCCCATGACCGCAAGGGTCGGCGGATTTTGAGTCCTATTTGTTGCACTGAGAACTGCCTCGCACCGCCTTGCACCAAGTCGAACAAGTCGCTATACAAGAACAAGATGGACTCGTTTTCCACATTGCACACTACGGCACCAAAATGCACAAAAACACAGTACAAAGTGGCACCAAAAGCGGCACCGGGCGTCTTGCGTAAGTGCTTTAGAATCGCGTCCAAGCGCAGCGGATTTAAGGTCCGCTGCGTCTACGCTAGCAACTCCTTAGCCTCAGAATTCTCCACATGAAACCCCACATGCACTCGGCTTTTGCTACCACGTCTGCAAGAGTCTTCAGGGTTTCATGCCGCCTGAACCTGCTCTCTGAATTGGTAGGAATTGAACCTACAACCTCTCGGTTAAGAGGCGAATCGTTAACCCTGGAGTACGTATGTTATCTGCGGAGTACAGAGGACAACAGAGGAAACTTCGGAGTCCCTATGCCGCGCAATTCGGCGGAGAATTCGGCGAAGTTTGCGCTTGAGTTGAGCATCAAGCCGGCGGTTTTCCTACAGCTGGCTCAACCGCTTCTGGAAACCTGGTCGTGGACAGAACGGATAAAGGCTTCGCTCAAGACCATCGGCGCTCGGCGGGAATGCTCCGCCCAGAATCCGAGTCGCCCACCCTATGCATGCCATCCTGCCCTGCCGGGGTCATTGCCAGCTCCAATTAGGCATTCCGGGATCACCGAAGTGGCCGGTTTTGGGCGGTCCCAAATGCAAGGGCCGGGCACGGGCTGATTGTGCCGTCCATTCTCAACCCGGAACTCGGTCGTGAAATTCCAGTTGCGATACCGACATATCAGTACCGATCCCTGAAATTACGCAAATGAAAGACCGCAAATGGTTTGTGCCTCACGCCGAGGGAAACCTGACGTTTTCAGGTTTTTGATTCAAGCTGTTGCCTGCTTATTCCTATTGGCCTCAACTTCCGGCTTGCCCGCGCCGCGAAGGAATAAGGAATTCCGAATATGATATGCTTCACTTCCAGGAAAACAATCCGTAATGCATTCTTTTTCGGGCAACAGAAAGCAGCCCAGAAAGGATTTCGCATGTTTCGCGGCAGAATTGCGCAGTCCGGAGATCGGAAACCCAATAGAAAGGGGCGCTCTATGGCTTTCTTTTTGGATTTACTGTACAGCGGTCTGATTACCCTGATCAGCTTCGCGGCGCTGCTTTGGGTGGGGGCAAAGCTATTCGATTATGTGCGTGCCCAGTGGCAGCCAGCGCGCGAGATTTCTGTGGGCGCATTCACCACCGCAGGCGTCGCGTTGCCTGCCGATGCAGGAACCGTGGCGCAGACACTTGGTTCAAAGCTTGAGCGCCTCAGGCGGTATGCGCGGCGCGATCCGAGCGGATTTGGGCTGATCCAGACACCCATGCTGATCTCCATTCCAGCACAGGAGAAGAAGCGTCAGAGCGAAGCCAGTCAGCGTCTCGAATCGGTGAACCTCAGGGTGCAGGAAGTACAAGTGAACGAAGTGATCAAGTTTCTCCAAGCGCTCCTCGCACCGGCGAGGGTGACTCTGGAAGGTACAGTTACCGACTATGGGGATACCCTTGAGATCCGCTCTGAACTCCTGTGGAAGAATCGGGTGATCGACGGTTGGGTCGCCAGCCGCCGGAAGCCTGCACAGGCCGATGCCGCAAAGATTGGCCAGACTCTCAACGACCTTTACGACGACCTGCTCTTTCAAATGATGTATGACATTCCGCACAATGCCAAGCTCCATTGGAAGGTGGATGCAGAGGGCGCTAGCGAGACCCCGAACTGGCAAACACTGGAAGCGATGACCCTTGGCCTAGAAAGCCTCGATGCGTACCAGCGTACGCTGGACTATGAAGACTTGAAGCGGTCGCTCGGCTATCTGGAAGAGATTCCGATCCATGCACCGGGCTATGCCTTGGGGCACTACTTCCTGGGAGTTGCCCTGGGAGAAGACCGGCAGGAAGAGCGCGCGGTGAGCGTTTTTTCGGATGTGGTTCGCATGACCTCTGATCCCGATTTGAAGTGGGCCGCTCAGTTTCAACGGGCAGCCGCGATGCTGCGCGAGTACGATGGACAGCCGGCCGCCGATGCCGCCAGACTGTTGGAGGAACTGATCCAGGAGTTGAAAACGGCCAAAAACGGCAAGGATGAACGCGCGAAATTCGCCGCCCGCTTGCTGCCTCTGGCTGAGGCACAGCGCTGCTATACCTATGGAACGCTGCTCACATTGAAGACAACGATTCCAGAATCCGATCTCAAGAAATCGGCCGAGGAGGCCTGGAAGGATGCCGATTATGAATTCAATGCCGTAAATGAAGAGGACTGGACCTCCGAACAGGAAAAGCGCGAGGTGCGCAGTTGGCTGTTCAATACCAAGGGATATGCGAGTTTTCGCATTGCACAATGGGAACTCGCACAGGGCGGCAAGTCTCAGGAAGAGCTTGACAAGTACACTAGAGCCTGCGAAGACGCGCTTCAATTGCTCCAAGGGGCCGATCAAGAGCGGCCCAATTCCTACGAAGTTCTCCAGAATGAAGCGATGATTCTGGACGATGAACGCTTCGATCCAGAAGACAAGCGAATCGACGAGGCGTTGTCCTTTTATGAGCGAACCGTACAATTCGTGCCGAGAGACTATTATCAATACGAGCGCCTTGCCCGAATTTACTGGAGAAAAGCGCGCAAGCAGCCCACCGAAACGCTACAAAGCGATTTGGTCCAAAAGGGAAATGGATACGTTCAGACTGCGCTGAGCTATCGACCGAACTCCCGTACGGCTGCAAGCTGTGGTGCTTACTTTGCCGCACTCGCTGCGAACAAGACCGCGGACGCCCTCGAGAAAACGAAACAGATTCAGGATGCAATCGCCAAGGCGAAGCTCGCGCTGCGCCTGGGAGGGCGCGAACGTCCGGGTACGCTGCCCATCCTGGCGGATGCCGCTAAGCTAATGGACGCAGTCGCCGCCACGCTGGACGACAAGGACAAAAGCAGAAATGAGCTCAAGGGACTTGCCCGCCAGATCGAACATCCCTAGACGCTTCGAGTTTCTCATCGGCCGGACGCCCCTTGAGTGTTATCGCGTGCGAGGGAAAGATGTCTGGGTCAAGCGCGATGACCTTTTCGCCCGGTGGCCGGCGCCGCCGCTTGGAAAACTGCGTGGCGCGCCGCTCATTTTGGCAGAGTTATACGCGGGTGGCGTGCGTTTGGTGGGCTGCTGGGATACGCGCGTCTCGGCGCTGGGACAAGGCATAGCTGCCTGCGCAATGGAGTTTCCTGGATTGCGCGTTGTCACCGCCTATCCAGCTTCTTTGGGCTCTAGCATTCCTGAACCGCTGTGCATTGCCCGCCAATTGGGCGCCGAGGTGCTTCCGGTTCGTGCCGGTCGCATTACCATCTCATTCTCATCGGCACGAAAAGCTGTAGTAGAGCGCGGAGGCGTGATGCTTCCGTTTGGACTGGAGTGTCCCGAATCCGTGGAGGCGGTATCGCTCGAAGCCTCGTCTTTACCCGCGGAACTGGTCGCGGGCGGCACCTTGATCGTATGTTGTGGTTCAGGAGTAACTTTGGCGGGGTTGATTCGAGGACTCGGAAGTCTGCCTGCGGCTTATATCGGAGTCTCAAGCGGGCGAAGCGTGACCAACATTGAACGGTGCCTGCGTCGGCACGGTGCCTCACTGGATCGAGTAAGGCTCTTTGCCGCGGAAACCGAGTATAACAGACATTCTGATATTTTCCTACCATTCCCAAGCCATCCGAATTACGATCAGAAGGCATGGGCATATCTGGAGAAGAATATCGAACACCTGCGCCCACCCGTGCTGTTCTGGAACGTGGGAGCGGCAGGAACGGGAATGCCAACGAACCAGATATTGAAGGAACGCGCGGAGACAAATGGCAGAGATGGACTCCCTCCGAACGCGAACGCTTCATCGACGCCGCGGTTGTCCATTGGCGTCAAAAGGGATTCCCTTACTACTCCCTGACCAATCAACAGGTTGAAAGTGAAATCGGCCATCTGCGCGGTTACGATCCTTGCCGGACGCTTCGAGGACAGGAGATCCTGGCCAATAACCTGGGACTGCGGCTGGTGAACGCGTTTCACCCGCAAATGTGGCATGTTCGGTGCACGCGGTACCACTCACCCTACGAGACCTTTTGCGACAACCGAGCGTTGGGCAAAGCCATCCGCAAAGCGTTGCAGATCTGGCCGGATCGCTATGGCGCTAACGGAAGCTCGCTGCGCCGTATGCTGAAGTCATTTTCCAATACGGTTGCCGTATCCAACTTCCGGCCCACAGCAGCTATGGGGATACTTCACTTGTACTCACCGCTGGGCGGTCGAGTCCTGGACTTTGCCGCAGGCTATGGCGGCAGGCTGGCAGCCGCACAAGTCATGGCGCGTCAATATGTGGGGATTGATGCCGGCGTTCTGCAGGTGAAGGGCCTCACGCGCTTGGCTCGGCGCCTTCAACAATCTTGCCCCTCCGCGACCGCTGAGATTCGACGCGCCGCTGCTGAGGACCTAATGCCCCACCTCGAAAGCGGCAGCTTTGATCTCATCTTTTCAAGTCCTCCATACTTCCATCGCGAAAAATATGGGGAGGAACCCGAGCAGAGCTTTCGCCGTTACCCCTCGCTCCAAGAGTGGTATCAAGGTTTCCTGGCCCCCGTCATCAAGCAATCGGCTCGCCTGTTGCGCCGCGATGGATTCCTGGTGCTGAACGTCAATGAAGGAACTGAGGGCATCGCTACAGTAGTGCGGGAGATGGCGAGAAAAGACTTCCGGATTGAGACCGAATGGAGAATGCGGCTTGCAAAACTTCCCTACAAGCGCTCGAGCTCCGCCGAGGCATATAAATGGGAACCCGTCATCGCCTTGCAGAAACGAAATCGTAAAGGATTTCTTTCTTAATGCATGCGCCTCAGAATGACGAAGGATCTGCCTATTAGATCTCTGGTACATCTCTCTTGGCGGATTCTTCCTTTTTAACCGCTCAAGAAACGTCCAATTGTGGCTTGGTGAGGTTGGGCCCAAATCCACATCGGAGTCGCGATCATTCCGGCTCTGAGGAGTTGTTGGAGGCAAAGCCGCCGCAAACGGACCTCACCTCCAGACCACTGAACCCTCCCCCGAAAAACCTGCTTCATCGTCCCTACAACTGGCTTCCTTTGGCTCCGCCACTGTGGTCCACTTTTACTCCGCCTTTGACAATAGTGGGCCTTCCACAAATTGTCTCGATCGAATGCCCATTTCGCCACGTCCTGCAGGGCCGTGCAGTACGATTGGTCATTGGCGACACAAGCCTCACCACCGACGCCAGTCGCAAGGCGATTCTCAAAGCTATCGCCCGCGCCCGCCGCTGGTACGAGCAGATCATCACAGGAGAAGCGGGCAGCATCGAGCAGTTGGCTGGCATACATGGAGTCTCTGCGCGCTTCATTCACGCGCAGATCAAACTGGTTCAACTCAGCCCGCAATCGATCGAGAGCCTGATGACCAAGCCCGAGTCAATGCCCATCTCGCTCGATGACCTGCTTACCGCGATCCCGATGAACTGGCGCGAACAGAACTTCGGCCATCCTGCCAAGAGCGCATAACGAGCACCCCGCCAGCAGTCACAACTTCTCCAGCAGCCAGTTGGCTGCTTGGACTTTTCCGGCCAGTCGCTGCCATGAAAACCGGTAAACAGATCGGCATTTGTGAAATAGACGACGCCGCGTTCCGGCGAGATCATGTGAGCGCCGAAAAAGTCAACTTTCTCCGCTTCCATTCCTTGCCGTAAGCGAACTGCCGAAATGGCGACCAGAGATTGCCGTTGAAACTGCCACACATCGGCCTTAACGGAGAACGCTCTCCATTTCCATTGCGGTCAGGAATCTTGCAGAATTGCGGGGAAACTCGCTATGTCTTGCAGGTTTGTATCGTGTCAGTTGTTGATTATAAATAACTTGGCGGGAGAGTGGGATTCGCATCGACGCATAAACCATTGCAAAC
>Ga0326727_10008400_pt1 | contig 26236 bp, 23 predicted proteins | sample MB2enrmetagenome_FD_207643 | JGI IMG/M metagenome (GOLD analysis project Ga0326727, IMG submission 207643) | Lab enriched peat soil microbial communities from McLean, Ithaca, NY, United States - MB29MY | ecosystem: Environmental > Terrestrial > Soil > Wetlands > Peat | place: USA: New York...
GCTTACCAGCTCGATGATGCAGGAAACGGCCGGCACACAAAACGAAGAGAAGAAGCACGACCAGGCCTCCCAGCTTCAACAACTGACAACCGAGAGCCAGAACGAAGCCTCTCAAGGCTTTGACACGAAATCCGCGCTGGAGATCGCCCGCATCATCAACCACGAGGACGCAAAGGTTGCCTCGGCGGTGAAGAAGGCGATTCCTGAGATTGCGCTGGTAATCGACCAGTTGGCGCGCAGTATGCGCGAGGGCGGCCGGCTGATTTACGTCGGCGCAGGCTCCAGCGGCCGGATTGCCGCGCTGGACGCCTCCGAATGCCCGTCCACTTATTCAACTGCCCCCGGACAGGTGCAGTACATCATGGCCGGCGGACCCAAAGCACTAGCTTCGGCCGTTGAGGTCAACGAAGACTCCGAAGAGCTGGGCCAGAGGGACATCGCCCGCCGCCGCCCCACGCGCAAGGATGTTGTGGTGGGCGTCTCCGCCTCCGGCCGCACTCCTTACGTGGTGGCCGCCGTGGCTTATGCCCGCGCCCGCGGCGCTCACACCGCCGCCGTCACCTGCAATCATGAGACCCCTCTGGCCGCGGCCGCCGACATCACCATCATTGCCGACGTTGGCCCCGAGGTCATCTCCGGCTCCACGCGCTTGAAGGCCGGCTCCGCCCAGAAGATGGTACTGAACATGATCACCACCGGCGCCATGACCCGTCTGGGCTACGTCTACGAAAACCTGATGGTCAATGTCCACATGCAGAACTCAAAGCTGGTCGAGCGCGGCATCCGCATCCTGATGTGCGCCTGCAAGATCGACCATGAGGCCGCGGTGCAGATCATCAAGAGCGCCGGCCGCAGCGTCCCTGTGGCGCTGGTAATGCTCAAGGCCAAAGTCGACAAGCCGGAGGCCGTGCGGCGGCTGGCTAAGAGTGACGGGAACGTGCGGCTAGCCATTGAGGACAACGTGCTGGAGCTGTGAATAAATCTGCGACTCAGCGCGTCGTCCTCGGCAACTTTCCAATCGCCTCGATCACAATCCCGGGCGTCAGCACTTCGGGCAAGAGTTGCGGGCTTGTTTCACCCGGAGCGTAGAGCGCGTATGCGGGCACTCCGCTACGGCCCAGCGCGGTCAAGGCTTGCGTAATGGCCTCGTCGTGGCGGGTCCAGTCGGCACGCAGCAGGGCTACGTTGGCGGCCTGGAATGCTTGCTTCACCTGCGTCTGATTCAGAGCTACGCGCTCGTTGACCTGGCAGCTCAGGCACCAGGCTGCGGTAAAGTCCACAAAGACCGGGCGGCCCTGGGACTGATAAGCCGCTAAAAGTTGTGGCGACCACGGCTCCCATGCGCCAGCAGCAACGGAATCCAACCCTGTTTTTCCTGTTGGTCCTATTGATGCTCTCGCGTCTCCAACCAGCCTCTGCCCGAAGACAGCCAGAGCTATGACCCCGAGAAGGATGAGCGCTGCTATGGCTGTAGCCCAGCGTTTCGCCGGCCAGCGGCCGAGGAACCATCCGGCGATGGCCAGCAGCAGGAAGCTCGCCAGCAGCGCGGCCAGCACGCTGGCTCCGTATGCCTGCGCCAGCACCCAGGCCAGCCAGATCACGGTGGCGAAGATGGGCACGGCGACGGCCTGGCGGAGGACATCCATCCATACGCCGGGCTTGGGCAGTAGGCGCGTCCACGCCGGTTGCAGTGTGAGCGCCACATAAGGCGCAGCGAGGCCCAGAGCGAGCGCCGTGAAGACGGCAAAGGTGACCGCCGTGGATTGAGCCAGCGCATAGCCGATGGCCGCTCCCATGAAGGGCGCAGTGCAGGGCGTGGCCACCACAACCGCTAGTACGCCTGTAAAGAAACTGCCCGTGTAGCCTTGCTTCTGGGCCAGCGAACCACCTGCGCTGGTCAGCGTCAAGCCGATCTCGAATTGCCCGGCCAGCGACAGGCCGAGGAAGAAGAGCAGCCCGGCCATCAACGCAAGAAAGACCGGCGACTGGAACTGGAAGCCCCAGCCCAGCGTGGCTCCCGCCGCGCGCAGCCCGAGCAGCACGGCGACCAGCGCCCAGAACGAGACTAAAATTCCCGCTGCATAAACCAGCCCATGCGCGCGCAGCTTCGCCCGCTCCTCGTTTCCGGAATTGACCAGCGCCAGTCCCTTCAAAAACAGCACCGGAAAAACGCAAGGCATCAGGTTGAGCAGCAGGCCGCCGAGGAAGGCCAGGCCGGAGGTGCGGAGCAGCGCAAGCCAAAATCCTGAGCCGTTCGCGTAAGCCGGAGTTTGGTAGGCCGGAGTTTTAACTCCGGCAATGGGTGCATCAGATTCACCGGGGGCTTTAGCCCCTGAGGCTTGCTCCGCGAAGCCTTGGCCGCCCGTCGCACTTTGAGATACTGTGGTCTCCCCCGGCGGCAACGCCACAATCTCGTACGCCCGCCCACCGGTAAGCTCAAGAACTCCCTTCAACTGCGCAGGATTTGCTGTAAGACTGGCGTCTTTCTTGAGGTCGAGAATCAATCCATTCGCGGTTGGCGTGAGCTTTTGCGGGGCAGGATTGTCGATGATGTCTTGATCTTCCGGGAAAAACGTTGCCGAAAGCTCTCGGCGGCCGGTTTCGACAGTCAACCGGAAGCCTTCCGGCGTGGGCTGGAATGTGGCTTTATGAAATGAGGCAAGCGATTTCGGGATGTGGTCAAAGAATCTAATAAATGTCGGAACGCCAGTATATGTCAAATCGTAGAGGCCTACAAACACATTCCTCTGAACTTCCAAATCCGCCTTGCCAGGGATGCAACGCTCGCGGCAGACCAGCCAATCGACTTTGGCGTGGAGCGTAACCGGGCCATCTTTGACGCCGTCAGCGACTTTCAATTGAAGAGGAAATTGAACCTCGTTCTCGTATCCGTAATCCATCAGTGGACCAAGCGGCATTCGCTTGGGTGCGGGAAATTGCAATGGCCCCGCAGTGATTCCCGCGGGAAGCGTCCACTTCACACGGGGCGGTTCACCCGCATCTCCCGGATTCTTCCAATAGATGTGCCAGCCAGGTTCGAGCTTGAAGTTGAGACCAGCGACATTAATTTCATCACTTATATAGAGATTGTTAACGGGGTCTACTATCAGTTCAACGCGCAAATGATCGTCGCTATAAGAACTAGACGCCGCACACGCCGGCAGGCCCGCGACGAGCAAAAAGAAAAGCGCGAAAACGAAGCGTGGAAGACGCATTGTTTAATCAGGCCCCTTGAAGCGGCGCTAACTCCGCAAACAACGCTAACTCCGCTAACAATGCACAAACGTACTAGTGACTACTTGCCCGCCCAGTACGCGCGATGGCCGAGGTAGCTCGAGTCGTCCAGATTGGCCAGGATCACGCGCCGCAGGGCCAGCACGTCCAGGTCGCCGGTCTGTTGATAGAGTACCGTGCCATCGGGCGCGAGCAGCACCGTGTAAGGCACGCCCGACTCCCACCTGGGATCGAAGGCCGCCTGCATCGCATACGTATCATTAGACGCGAAGATCAGGTTGCGCCCCATGGCGTGCTGCTTCTGAAGAAACTTCATCACTCCGGGTTTTTCATCGGGCAAATTCGTCGCCACCGTGACCATGTCGAGATCGCGCATCCGGAACATCCGGTAGGTTGTCTCCAGGTCAGGAAACTCGACCACGCAGGGACCGCACCATGTTGCCCAGAAATTCACCAGCAACAGCTTGCCGGTGGGGTTGGCGCGCAGCTTCTTCAGCGTCTCGGCTGTAGCGTCTTCCAGCGTCACCGGCTCGGCCTCGATCTTTTTCAGATACTCCTGCCCGCTGGCGATCTTCGACTTCCACTTGGTCGAGCAGCCGAATACGCCGGTATGGTCCACCAGTACCGGCTGATCAACCAGCAGCGTGTCGATGGCGTTGCGTGTATCCTGTGTCGTCACCAGCGACTCGCGCTGGCTATTGTCCACACGGCCCTCGAAGCGCAGTTTGCGCTGGGCATCGAAGATGAAGACGTGCGGCGTGGCCTTGGGGCCGTAGGCGTTGGCTGTAGCTTGCGTCGCGCCGTCGTAGAGATAAGGAAAGTTGAAGTGCCGGAATGCCGCGCGAATCTTCATATCTTCCAGGCCGTCGCCCACATCGGTCCAGGCCAGTTCGTCTAGCCGCACGGCCTCCGGGTCGTTGGGCTGAATCATCACGAACTGGACGCTCTTGCCCTTGTAGTCCTCCACCAGCTTCTTGAGCCGCGATTCGTAGAGCTGCGCCGTGGGGCAGTGATCGCAGGTGAAGACGATCACCAGCACCTTGGCGGCCTTGTACTCAGCCAGCGTGTGCGTCTTGCCGTCGATCCCTGGCAGTGAAAAGTCGGGTGCAGTGGAACCCAAAGCCAATGTCGGGTGGGCAGAAGCATCCTCGGCGAAGCAGTGGGGCAGCGCCAGCACCAAAAGCAATGCGCCTACAGCAGCGCCGACGCTACTCAACGCAGCCAGTCCCGATCGTCTCTCATTCATCGAATACAACCTCGCGATTCTTCGCTTTGGGAAAGTATACCGCCGGCTGCTAGACGTTCAAATCGTCGTCGGGTTCGGCGGTGACGGCAGTGCCGCGGCGCTTGGCCAGCAGATAGCCGCGCAGGAACGGCTCCAGATAGCCGTCCAGCACCTTATCCACGTCGCCCACCTCGACCTTGGTGCGATGGTCCTTGGCCATGCGATAGGGTTGTAGGACGTATGACCTAATCTGCGAGCCGAAGTTGATTTCCAGCTTCGAGTCTTCCAGCTTCTTGCTGACCGCGCGCTTCTTGTCGAGTTCATATTCATAGAGCCGCGAGCGCAGAATCTTCATCGCCTTCTCGCGATTCTTGTGCTGACTGCGTTCGTTCTGGCAGCAGACGACGATACCCGTCGGCAGGTGGGTCATGCGCACGGCTGAGTCGGTCGTATTCACGTGCTGGCCGCCCTTGCCGCCGCTGCGGTAGGTGTCGATGCGCAGGTCTTCCAACTTCACTTCCACATTGATGGTCTCGTCGATCTCCGGCGAAACGTAGACCGAGGCAAACGAAGTGTGCCGTCGCTTGGCCTGGTCGAAGGGCGAGATGCGCACCAGCCTATGGACGCCGCTCTCGCCGGCCAGTTGCCCAAAGGCGTACTCGCCGATAATCGTGAACGTAGCGGATTTGATGCCCGCCTCTTCGCCGTCCTGGTAGTCGTTCATCTCGGTCTTGAAGCCCTGCTGCTCGGCCCAGCGCAGGTACATGCGCAGCAGCATCTCGGCCCAGTCCTGGCTCTCGGTGCCGCCCGCGCCCGGATGCACGGTGACGATGGCGTTCATCGCGTCGGCCTCGCCGTTGAGCATCGTCCGGGCTTCCAGCTCTTCACTGAAGGCGGCCAGCGCCTTGATCTCGCGCTCCAAATCGGCGAGCACATCTTCGCCCTCGCGGGCCAGCTCGAAGTAGGTCTCAATCTCGCCCGTGCGGCGCAGCAACTCCTCATCGTCGGCGACCATCACTTCCAGGCGTTTTTTCTCGCGCATCAGAGGTTTGGTCGCGTTGGGATTGGACCACAGAGCCGGATCGGCCAGTTTGTTTTCTATTTCGGCGAGTTCCCTGCGGATGCGGGCAGGGTCAAAGATACTCCCGCAGGTCGCGCACTTGATCGCGGACGGGAGCATAAGCAAATTCGAGATCGTTCAACGACATGGCTTGGCTCTTAAGACCTGACTTGGTTTTGGACTGTGAGGCGGCGATCCACTGGCGCAGAAGCTTTCTTCCCGACCAGCCAACCAGCCCCAATCCAAGTATGGCACAGGCTAAGGCGAAAACATCGCCGTGGGCGGTGTAGAAGGTTACGTCGCTGCGGAAGCCGTACTCGGCGGGCAGCGCGTCGGCCTGGTGGCGGGGAATGCTCTGGCGAACGCGGCCGTAAGGGTCGATGACCGCGGTGACGCCGTTGTTGGTGTCGCGCAGCAGCCAGCGGCGGTTTTCGATGGCCCTCATGCGCGCCATGTTCAGGTGCTGCCAGGGGGCGCTGGTGTCGCCGTACCAGCCGTCGTCGCTGAGGTTGACCAACACCTCGGCGCCCAGTTGCGCGAACTGGCGCACCTCGTCGGCAAAGACCGACTCGTAACAGAGAAAGATTCCGTAGCGATGGCCATTCAGGCGGAAGACCTTGCGCTCCGTTCCGCGATCGGTCTCCCCGACGTTGCCGGTGAGCGCGTGGGCAAAGAAGAGCAGCCGCCGAAAGGGAATGTACTCGCCGAAGGGGACGAGATGTATTTTGTCGTAGCGGCCCACGCGCTGGCCGTCCGCTCCAACGACTAGCGCGGAGTTGTAGATGCGGTAGCCGCCTGGCGCAACTCCAGGCTCCGGTTCGGCGACGGAAACCCCGATACTGCCCACTACTAAAGGCGTCTGTTCCTGGCGGGCGATGGAGATTAGCGCCTGTTGGAAGCGCGGATCATCATCGATGAAGGGCGCGGGCGACTCCGGCCATGCAATCAGGTCGGGATGCGTGGGGGTTGGCGGGCAGACAATCTCACCCGCGGGCGCGCCGGTCTGAGGGATTCCAGCGATGTATGTCTTGCACTGTTCCCCGGCCAGCCGCTGGAAGTCGGCGATGTGGCTCTCCCATTCGCCGGGGCGCAGCCAGCGGTTGTCTCCGGAGACATTGAGGTTGGGCTGGATCAGGACTGCTGTGGCTGTGGGCGCTGGCTTGGGCAATGGGATCAAAACCCCGATCGCGCCCTCCACCAGCAGCAGCATTCCGGCCGCGCGTAAAATCAGCCGGTTCTTCTGCCCAATATGCGATTGCGACTCCAACATCAGCCCGCCTGTAAGCAGCGTATTGACGAATACCAGCAGAAAGCTGATCCCGTAAACGCCGGTCCAGGGCGCAAGCTGCGTCAGCAGCGCGTTGTCCACCTGTGAGTAGCCGAGTTGATCCCAGGGGAAGCAGGTGATGCGCGCGGCGGCCAGTTCCATTGCCACCCATAGGAAGGGCGCGGCGGCCAAAGTCCAGCGGGCGTTGCCCGTAGCACGGCGTATCAGCACAAGACAAAAGCCGAAGAGGCCGAAGTACAGTCCCAGATAGAGGCTGAAGGCGACCAGCAGCAGCGTCGGTGCTCCCGGCGGCATATCGCCGTAATGGGACATCGTGTCGCGGACCCAGTAGCAATTGCCGCCGAACCATAGCACGCCGCAGAGATAGCCGAGCAGAAAGCCGCGGCGCAAGGGGCGCGGCTGCTCCACACAGGCCGGTGAAAGCAGCGCCCACAGCAGCGGGACCAGGGCAAACCAGGCAACGACTGACCGCCAGACCGGCAATGGCCCGGCCAACGGAAACGGCAGCTCGAGCAAACCGGCGGAGAGACCGGCCGCGGCCCATAACTTCCAGCTTCCCGACTTCCAAAATGCGTGCTGCATCCTGCGCAGAGTGTATCGCATTGGGCGATGTGATGCGATGAATGAGCTCGGGCGGATTACATCTCCGCAAAAATCCCGTGAACGAGCCGAAAAAGGCTACAATCTTGCTATGGCATTGATGATTGTTGTGATGCGGGTTCTGGAAGTGATGTTTTTTGTCGGCCTCGCCGGGTCAGCGGTGGTCGTGCTCATCAGCTTCATCGAGGACGGCAAGGAACTCTTCGGCAAGGACGAACCGCCTGAATCGCGCGCCTGACGGCCCAACTGCCACCTGCTTTTTCATTGACTATGGCGTGTATTAGAAATAAACTTATCGCGGGGCGTGTCGTGATTTTTGCCCCGCAATCCTGAAAAGCCGGCCGTCGCGCCGGCACACCCGCGATGGCATCCACCCGAACGACCGTAGCTCCAATGTCAAACCGCGTGCGGCTGATCGTGGCATCCTCGGTGATGCTCACGTTCATCTCCTTTTGGCGCGCGGCGGCGATTGTTCTCTGCGACTTAGGCTCATCAGCCTTCTACGCCGGGGGCATCGCGGAGCAGGCTGTGGGCGCGGCGGCGCCGTGGTTCATTCTCGGCATCATGCTGTTCAGCTTCGCGGTGCGGGCGGTCTACGTAGAGAGCTGTTCGATGTTCACCCGCGGCGGCGTCTACCGCGTGGTGAAGGAGGCTCTCGGCGGCACTTTCGCCAAACTCAGCGTCTCCGCACTGATGTTCGATTACATCCTGACCGGACCGATTTCGGGCGTATCCGCAGGACAGTACATTACAGGCTTGATGAACGAGTTGATGGTCGTGGCCAACAATAGCCACTGGCTCCCTCCAGCAATGCTGGACGCGCATCATCATCCCTTCCAATTCGATATGAATTACACCTCGGCGGTCTTCGCCGCGACGGTCACCATCTACTACTGGTGGCAGAACATCAAGGGCATTGAAGAGTCCAGCGGCAAGGCTTTGCGCGTCATGCAGATCACCACGGTGATGGTGGTGATTCTCTTATTCTGGGGCGTTTTCTCGATCATCTTTACGCCCGGTGTGCATCTGCCTCCCGCGCCCATCCCTTCCAATCTCAAATTTAGTACGGAGGCTTTAGGTTTCCTAAAGGGACACGGATTGCCGCTGCTGGGTCTGTTCGGCATTCTCATGGCCTTTGGCCATTCTGTCCTGGCGATGAGCGGTGAGGAGAGCCTTGCGCAGGTCAACCGCGAGATAGAGCATCCCAAGCTCAAGAACCTCAAGCGCGCGGCCATCGTCATCGCCATCTACAGCCTGATCTTTACCGGCGGCGCAACTCTGCTGGCCTCCGTGCTGATTCCTACATGGGAGCGCACGCATGTATACCAGGACAATCTGATCGCAGGCCTGGCCATGTACATGGTCGGCCCCTTGTTCTGGCGCATAGCTTTCCGCATCTTCGTCGTGCTGGTCGGCTTCCTGATTCTCTCCGGCGCGATCAACACCTCGATGATCGGCTCGACCGGCGTTTTAATGCGCGTGGCCGAGGACGGTGTTTTGACCGACTGGTTCCGCAAGCCGCACGTGAAGTTCGGCACCAGCTATCGCATCATCAACATGGTATTCATCTTGCAGATGGCCACGATTATCCTCAGTCGGGGCAACATCGTCACCCTGGGCGAGGCTTACGCCTTCGGCGTGATCTGGTCGTTCACCTTTAATAGCTTAGCCATGCTGGTGTTGCGCTGGAAGTATCACGGCGAACGCGGCTGGAAGGTTCCGCCCAATCTGCGCATCGGCACTTTCGAGATTCCTGTTGGCCTCTTCTCGGTCTTCCTGGTGCTGCTCTCGGTAGCGGTCGTGAATCTGTTCACCAAGTCGGTGGCTACGGTGAGCGGCATCCTCTTCGCAGCGGCCTTCTTTGTCATCTTCAGCATCTCCGAGCGCATCAACCTGCGCAGGCACGCGCTGACTGCCCTGCAGATGAAGGATCAATTCCAGCTTGAGCACCAGGACACAATCAGCAGCGAGTCGGCTGCCATCCGTCGCGGCGGCGTGATGGTGACCATGCGCGATGCCGCCAATCCACTTGCCCTGAAATGGACGCTCTCCCACACCAGCACCGAGGATCAGGACGTGGTGGTGATCAGCGTGCGCCTCATGGGCGCGGGCGGACCGGAGTATCTGAGCGCCGAGGAGCAAAGCTTCAGCGAGCACGAGCAGATGGTCTTCACCAAGGCCGTCTCCGTTGCCGAAAGCTTTGGCAAGAAGGTCTCGTTGCTGGTGGTTCCCGCCGGAGATGTCTACGCGGCGCTGGCGCAGGGCGCAAGCTCGCTGGAGGTGGACTCCGTGGTTTCTGGTACTTCCTCGCGGATGACCGCCGAGGACCAGGCCTTCCACCTTGGGCAGGCCTGGGAGGCGCTGCCGCAGCCCAAGCGCCAGTTCAACTACTATGTCATCGGCCACGACGGCGAAACCAAGGTCTTTTTCATCGGGCCGCACGCGCCCACCCTGAGTCCCGATGACGTACAACTTGTACATCGCTTATGGTTGAATATGCGCCGCGATCCCTCGATGCTGGAGTTGCATCACAGCGACATCATCACCTATGCCCTGACCCACCTGGCCGGCCAGTATGCCCGCGACAAGCAGGAGATTCTGCGCGACCTGCGCAATTATCGCGCCGCCAAGGCTTCCGGCGCTCTTCCTCCCCGCGTCCCGGAAATTACCGGGAACACGACCTTGCCCGGGCTGCCGGGCCGTTCACCCAAGCCGCCCCATTATCTCTAGCAGTATCTCTATGTCTCTTCACCGAGGAAACAGATTCAGATGGTTTCTCCGGGCGTCCAGCGCACCACCTGGACGCTGTCATCGACCAATGACGTCAGTTCCTCCGGCGTTCCGGTCAGCGGCGGGAAGGTTCCAAAGTGGATGGGAAGGATGGTTTTCGCCCCCAGAAGGCTCACGGCCAGCGCTGCTTCCTTCGGTCCCATCGTGAAGTGTCCACCAATAGGGAGCATGGCTACTTCGGGCCGATATAAGTCACGAATCAGCTTCATGTCGCCGAAGACCGCGGTATCGCCGGCATGGTAGAGAACCGGTCCATCCGCAATGGTCAATATAAATCCTGCCGCGACTCCCACATCATGAGAGCCGGCTTCATCCTGCGCCGCCGACGAATGTTTAGCCTCGACCATGGTGGCCGCCACATCGCCCAGTTGCACCGTTCCACCGAGATTCATGCCGATCGTCTTGGCCACGCCCTTGCCCGCAAAATAGCTCGCCAGCTCATAGATGGCCACTACGGTGGAATGGTGTTTGGCCGCCACCGGCACTACATCGGAGATATGATCCCCGTGGCCGTGCGTCGCCAGAATGTAGTGAATCTTCTCCGGCAGCACAAAACCCTTGGGGTACTTGGGATTGCCTGTAATGAACGGGTCGATCAGAATGTTGGTACCCTTGGCGGTCTGCACCAGCACGGTGGCGTGTCCCAGCCATGTGATGCGTGTTCCTTTCAAGTTCATAATCATCCCTCCTCACGAGGTTGATCGAGCCGTCCCTGCCGTCAGCGTGTGATGATGACTTCCGAAACGCTGTCCTTGGCCAGAAATTGGCGGTAACCTGACCAGACGGCGAACAGCCGCTCGATGCTGCGATTGGTGAAAGCGCGCTGAATGGGAAACGGGTGGGCCAACTGCACTTCGACATCGTCGCCGTCAGTAACGTGGAAGCGGCAGTGAGCCGTCTCCTCACCATGAGTCCGGGTGTGGAAGAAGGCCAGCACCTGCCCATCCGGATTGGTGGCCTCAAAGAGGCGCTCAACCACCGGCTCAACCAGGGCTTCAGGCAGATAGTCGAGTGCGGTCCACAAGAGAATAACGTCAAACGTGCGGCCTGAGAAGTTGAGCGACTGCGAGAGAAAGCCTTCGACGTTCCAGGCCGGTTTGCCGTCCGGGCCGTCGCCGGTCTGCCAGCTCCCCGTACAGGCATCGTGAACCACATCGGCCAGGAAGACGCTGTGGCCCAGGCTAGTGAGGTAGTTGATGTTGGACGGAGAGGTGTAGCCAATGTCCATTACGTGAAGGCCGGAGTCCGTCTGAAGCCGTCTGCGCAAGGCCGCCCATCCGCCCGAGTGACGCAGCACTCTGGGCCCGGTCAGGCCCTGGACGGAGGCGGGAGGCGAGATCTCCGGTTTCTTGCCAAACCAATGGCTATACAACCTCAAATCCCCTTATGCTCGAGCTGATGAGACGCGGTCGAACCGGCGCGCAGCGAGTTGTTAAAAAGTACCGCCGGCCTGCGGCGCGCCTGCGCCATTGGGGCCCCTGGAGACAGCCTGCGTCAAATCCACCTTGCCGCGAAAGATGGCATTGTCCTCTACCGCCAGGCGAAGGGCGCGGATATCGCCATCCACCTGGCAGCCGGCGCGCAGTTCGACGCGACCGCTGGCGACCAGATTGCCCTGAACCTGACCCAGGATCAGAATGTCTTTGGCGGAGAGGTTGGCGGCAACGTTTGCAGTAGGGCCGATGGTCAACCGGCTCTCCGAGAGGTTCACAGTCCCCTCCACTCGCCCATCCACAATTAAATCTTCACTGCCCTTCACTTCACCGCAAATCACGATGGTCTTGCCGATGCGCGCTGGAGCGTTTTCCACTGCCATGATGTTCTTCCTTCTGGGGGACTTTCTTCGTGTGTGCTCAGAGATCGCTCAAACCGATGCTCGGCTCCGGCTATCGCCCCTCTGAGGGAGCGCGAGTTGAAGACCGGCCGCTTCAGTCTATGATAGTTCGTTCATGCAATAGGCCCTGCACGAACTATACGCAACCCGGACCCTTTGCTACAACCATGGCACGCTGCGGGCGTCTCCGCGTCTAACCGGCAAAGGGATTCAATCACGGCCCCGGCCCGCTAAACTGGAGAGTATGCGCAAGCTTTTGACGCTTTTTCTGTGGCTTCTCTGGGCCGCCGCATCCACAGCCCAGAACGCTCCCTCTATCGCGCCCGAGCAGGCTCAGGCGTTGGTGGGACGCGCGCTGGCCACCGAATCGAGCGCCGCCCGACACTTTGGCCACAATCACCCCATGCGCTACCGGCTGCGCAAATCCAGCCCGCGCATCACCACGACCAAGGAGATTGTTGAGACCGCCGACGGCGATGTGGCGCATCTGGTGGCCATCAACGACCAGCCGCTCAGCCCGGCCGACGAGCAGAAGGAGGAGGCGCGGCTCAATGCGCTGCTCGGCGATCCCAGCCTCCAGCGTCATCGCAAGCAAAGCGAAGAGAATGACACCGAGCGGGCGCTGAAGGTTCTGCGCGTGCTACCCACGGCGTTTCTTTACCAGTATGCGGGAACAGGCACAGCCTCGACGGGAGCGGTGGTCAAATTCACCTTCCGCCCCAATCCGCAATTCGACCCACCGGACCTGGAGACGGGCGTGCTGACCGCCATGGCCGGCGAGATATGGATCGACCCCGCTCAGGAGCGCGTAGTACGCCTGGCGGGAAGCCTGCAGCAGGACAAGGACTTCGGCCTGGGCATTCTGGGCGAATTGGACAAGGGCGGCTGGGTGGAGATCAACCAGGCCGATGTGGGCGCGGGAGAGTGGCGGATCGTGCACCTCAAGCTGGTAATGAACGGAAGGGTGCTCTGGAAGCCGAAGAACTCGGACTCCGTGCAGGATTACACACTGTTTGCGCCGGTCCCCGCCACCCTCGACTATCGACAGGCCATCCAGATGCTGCGCAGTGGAGCGGAAGGCCGGTAAGAGCCTGGGAAGACACAACGGCCCCACCCGCTCGGGTGGGGCCGTTTTGCATTTCGTTTAGCCAGGCTTACTAGATCTTCAGGAAGACCATGGCGAAAGTGAACAGTGTGAGCGACTCGATGAAGGCCAGACCGATCAACAAAAACATGAGCAAGCCGGCACGTGCACCGGGGTTGCGTGCCAAGGCCTCGGTGGTTGAACCAACAGCCTTGCCCTGGCCGAGACCGCACAGGCCTGCCGCCAGACCCATGCCGAGGCCAACGCCAATCGGCGCCAAACTGATAACGGCTGATCCGCCATCCGCGAAGGCCGGAATGGCGAAGCAAAGCACCGCCAGGGCCATAAACACATATTGCAGCTTCTTCATAGTTCTCCTGCTTCACTGAAATTGGCCGCCAGTGGGTGGTTGAAGCTCACCGTGCTGGCCCCCTCACGCTTGCGGCCTACCGTTGACCCGGAGCGGAAGCGCTCTCCGGTGGAATCTTGTTAGTGCTCATGCGAGATCGCCATAGACAGATAAATCATCGAAAGGAGCATAAAGACATATGCCTGGACTAACGCAACGAGAAAATGCAGTCCGAGAAACGCGGTCGGAGCTACCGCCGGGAACATCGAAAAACAAATCAGCGTTAACAAATCACTGGCCAGCATATTTGCGTAAAGACGAATTGTGAGCGACATGACGCGCGCCAGATGAGAGATGATCTCGACCGGGAACATCAACGGAATCAGCCACCATACCGGACCCGCAAACTGCTTCAGGTAGCCGATGGGACCGTTGGCGCGGAGGCCGTGGAAGTTGTAGTAAAGGAATGTGAGCACTGCTATGCCCAATGGAACTACGGGCTGGGCAGTAGGTGTATCGACACCGGGAATCAAGCCCATAAGATTGTTGAAGACCACAAATAACAGCACGCAGGTCACGAACGCTTGAAATCGCTCATATCCGTGGCCGATAACCTGCTCGGCCTGGTCGCCGACGAAGCCGTGAATCATCTCGGCGATCTGCTGAGCCGGATTTGGCTTCTCCACGGAGAGGCTGATCCGTACAATCACAAAAAAAGCAATGAGGCCGCAAACCACCAGCAATTCCATCGCAAACGTGTCGTTGATGGCAGTGGCTGGAGCGGCTGAAATGCCTACTGCATGCAGCACGGAAGCAACGATGCCACCGAACAATTGATTCAACCATCGGGTAAATGCTAAAGATTCCGGCATGAATCCTTGAGTCTTTCCGCCTCCGGGCAGCAAACAGCATCCGCCGCGGAGCCTGTTTCAGTCTTGTTTCCGTTCCTGTCTCGATCAGTCGCGCAGCAACCGGATCGCCTCCCAGCCAATCGCCAATACCGCCAGCCCCAAGCCAAAGAAAAGCGCCACAACCGAGCCATGGAAACACTTCAGGCTACCATAAATGACCCCGGCAAAGACGGTGAGCCTGAGCACAAAGAAGAGAACCACAACCGGAGCGCTCGCCGGAGTCTTCTGCTTATCCATTCTGGCGTTTATGACGCGCACCAGACGTTGCCACTCCCAGATGCTGGCCGCCGAAATCAGTGTGCCGCTCCCGAGCATGGCCGCGCTGCGCCAGCCTCCGCCAATCCACACAATAATGGCTGTAACAGTTCCTAGAATCAATGTATTACGAAGAGCGCGTTGCAGCAGACGTTGAAGATCCTGATCCGTAAAATCCGATAAGAAATGAGTAGGCTCGGTCATCCGTGATTCTCGCGACTTCCATTTCCGCTCTCGTTCTGGGCCGAGTCCTTTAGGCGGGATTTCTTTTCGGCGGTAATCGCCGTCTGAATCACGTAATACAGTCCGGCGATGCTGCCCAGGATGATCCCTGCAAACTCCATCCACGTCTGATGCAGCCGGTTGCCCGCCCACCAGCCAACCGCCCAGCCGATAAACACCGCCGCCGGCAGCACGAAAACTAGATGCAGCAGCTTTTCCGCCTCGATGTAGGCAGACAGTCCGCCGGAGGACTTTTCGGGCGGCTTCGATTCCGGAATGGCGCGGTGAAAGGGCATCTCTCGTGATTATCTCCGATCAAAGCTCTTCCGCGCGAAAGCGATCGTTTCAACTATTTTGGTTTTGAACTGGAGAGCTTCGATGCCTTGATGTGGTATTTACCTTCATCCTCGCTCGCTGCCCCAAAATCAAAGGAATAATCCATATCCATGCCGCCTCCGCCGCTTGTGACCCCTGGACCAGATGCTCCAGGATAACTATGTCCGTTCAGAGTGAATTTGAATTGGTAGTAGTAAATCTTTCCTGCTTCGGCGGTAAAAGAGTCCATCTCGATGCTATTCTTCTTAAGCTTGCCTGAGACGGTCTGCCAGCTCGCGCACAGGTGATGTACTCCTGGATCGATAATCATCGTGAAGTAAGAGTCACCCTTGTTGGCGCCAACCCAGGCTCCATCCATGCCGAATCTCACAATCGGTGCTCCCCCGATCATCGGGATATTCTTCTGGAAAGATTCGATGAAAACGATCTGCGCCTTACCTGCTGGTGGAGGAGCAGGCGCGGCCTGACTCACTTGGGTTTCAACATTGAATTTGATGCTGTCATCACCGCAGGCGTCCGGCAGGATCGTCTTGGCGCGCGCTTGCACCGCTGCGAGCAGCGACGCACAGAGGAGCAGTACAACGAGTCTGGGATTCATGGCAACCATCCTAAACGGCAGGAGGACGGTCGTGTCAATGCAATTCCGATTGCAGCCCACAGGGATTTCTCCCGGCTACTTTGGTTATCACCGCCCACGTAGCGAACGATATACTGGCTATTGAACCTGCGACGCGGTTCAAGCAAAGGAATCACCGTGTTCGATTCGGAATTTGAGCGCAGCCTCTTCGATCTGCGCAAGGCAAAACTCGAAGAGATCGTCAAGCTGGGGCAGGCCGCCTATCCCAACCACTTCTCGGCCTCGCACACTATTCCCGAAGTGCGCGCCCAATGGGGCGAGGCAACGACTGAAATTTTGGAAGCGCCGCGCGTTACGGTGGCCGTTGCCGGGCGCATCATGGCCATCCGCGCGCAGGGCAAGGCCGGCTTCGCGACCCTGCAACAAGAGGGCCAGCGGCTGCAAATCTACGTGCGCCTGGACGCTGTCGGCGAGCAGGGCTTTGCGCTCTACAAGCTGCTCGACCTGGGCGACCACATCGGTGTCACCGGCTACCTCTTTCGCACACGCACCGGCGAGCTGACCGTCCACGTCGAGACGCTGACCTTCCTGGCCAAGGCAATGCTGGCGCTGCCGGAGAAGTTTCATGGGCTGGCCGACGTCGAGCTGCGCTATCGCCAGCGTTACGTGGACCTCTTCACCAACCTCGATGCCCGCGAGGTCTTCGTCAAGCGCGCCAAGGTGCTGCGCGCACTGCGGAAGTTCTTTGACGACCGTGGATTCATGGAAGTCGAGACGCCGATGATGCAGCAGATCGCCGGCGGCGCGGCGGCGCGGCCCTTCACCACACACCATAACGCGCTCGATCTGGACCTATTTCTGCGCATCGCCCCGGAGCTTTATCTGAAGCGCCTGGTCGTCGGCGGCTTCGACCGGGTTTACGAGATCAACCGCAACTTCCGCAACGAAGGCGTCAGCACGCAGCACAACCCCGAGTTCACGATGCTCGAGTTCTATCAGGCCTACGCGAATTATCACGACCTGATGACGCTGACCGAGGAACTGATTGCGTTCGTCGCGAAGGAAGTGAACGGAACTACGATCACGAACTTCAATGGCGTTGAGATTGATCTGGGCAAGTGGACGCGGCTGACGATGCGCGAGGCGATTTGCCATTACATGCCTGAATTGCTAAATGATGGGGGTCGAGGACATTCGGCCAAGCCTCGGCTTCAAGAACTCGATTCCATCGAGTCGTTTCAACAATATTTGCAGTGGTATTACGATCAATTGAATAATGTGCAAATCATGCTTGACAGTGACGATGCTCAAGACATCGAAAACGCATTGAGTTACACGGACTTCGACAAAACGGAAGACCAGTTGCGCCAGCGTCTGCACAGGATTGAAATGGGATTACAGACCGCTCTAAAAGAATCGAGGAAACATTCCTCCTTCGGAAGGCTGATCTATAACATCTTTGAACTTGTTGCAGAGCCGTATCTGATTTCGCCGACGATCATTTATCAGTTTCCGACAGTCGTCTCCCCGCTTTCCAAGCAGGAGCCAAACAATCCTGACTGGGTCGAGCGCTTCGAGTTCTTCTGCGGCGGCTTTGAACTGGGCAACGCTTTCAGCGAATTGAACGATCCAGTCGAGCAGCATAAGAGATTTGAAGATCAGCTGCTGGAAAGAATTAGCGGCGACGACGAGGCCCATCAGATGGATGCGGATTACGTCCGCGCGCTCGCCTACGGGCTGCCTCCGACGGCCGGCGAGGGCATCGGCATCGACCGGCTGGTGATGCTGCTGACCGGCTCCAAGTCTATTCGCGATGTGATTCTCTTTCCATTGATGAGAAACAAGGATCAGGGGTCAGGGGTCAGGGATCAGGAGATGCCACCACAATGAGCAAGATGACTGCAATCAAGAAAGTCGTTCTGGCAGAACATCATCTGCGACCAGGCCGTACAAAGCATACTCTCTGCGACACACAAGGGAGCAGGGAGTTTCCGCCTTTCGTTTCTCTAGTGATCGCGCAATACCCTGGAGACTCGGGTTACTACCTTCTGCACCTTTGTGAAGATGGGCACGGGACAGACACTTGGCACGAGACGATTGATGACGCTTTCCACCAAGCCGAATATGAGTTTGAGGTCAAGCCAGAGGAATGGGACGAAACGAACCTATTTGAGGTTTGATTGAAATCATCAAACGGAGTGCGGCTTTTTCTGATCTCTGATCTCTGATCTCTGGAGCACCATGAACATTCTCTTCGTCGGCGACATCTTCGGCAGCGCGGGGCGCAGGATCGTGCGCGAGCACATCGGCCATCTGCGCGCTGCGCACAACGTCGAGCTCACCATTATCAACGCCGAGAACGCCGCCGGCGGCTTTGGCCTGACTCCGCAGCTTGCCGAAGACCTCTTCGATCTGGGAGCGGATGTTCTGACCACCGGCAACCACGTCTGGGACAAGCGCGAGCTGATCGACTACATGAACGCCGCGCCCGCCGATAGCCATGAACGCGGCCGCCGCGTGCTGCGCCCGGCAAACCTGCAACCGGGTGTACCCGGTTGGGGCGTTTACGAAGGCGTGACGGCAAGCGGCGTGGAGTACGCGGTGATCCAGTTGCAGGGCTGCGTCTTCATGAATACGACCAACGATCCTTTCCACGCCGCTGACGCACTGGTGGAGAAGATCGCCGCCAAGGTCATCGTGGTGGACTTTCACGCCGAGGCCACCAGCGAGAAGATCGCGATGGGCTGGCATCTGGATGGGCGTGTGACCGCGGTGCTGGGGACACATACCCATGTTCCGACCGCCGACGAGCGCGTGCTGCCGGGCGGGACCGCCTACCAGACCGATGTGGGCATGAGCGGCCCTTACGACAGCGTGATCGGCGTGGAAAAGGAACTGGTGCTCAAGAAGTTTCTCACTGGAATGCCGGGCAAGTTCGAGGCCGCTAAAGGCAACCCCAAGATGTGCGCCGCGCTGGTGGCCTGCGACCCGATGACTGGCCGCGCCACGCGGATTCAGCGCATCATGCTGGGCGAGTAACCGCACACGCGGATTATGATTTTGGGATGCACCCCTTGCCGTCCAAGACGCTCACTATCGACACAACGCTCCTCAAAGCGGGCCTGCGCCTGGCCGTTGGCCTCTCCGGTGGCGCTGACTCGGTGGCCCTGACGCGCGCGTTGGCGGAGCGGAGCAAACAACTGGGACTGGTGTTGCACGCCGCCCACCTGCACCACGGCCTGCGCGGCGAGGAGGCCGACGGCGATCTGGCCTTTGCCCGCGCACTCGCGGCTGAGCTTGGCCTTCCATTTCACGAGGCGCGGGTGGATTGCGAGGCCGAAGCAAAGGCCAATAACGAGACCATTGAAGAGGCCGCGCGCCATCTGCGTTACCGCTGGTTCCGGCAACTGATGGCCTTGGGCGAGGTGGAGGCTGTGGCCACCGCCCACACCCGCGACGACCAGGCTGAGACCGTTTTGGCCAAGTTCCTGCGCGGCGCATGGACCGAGGGCCTGAGCGGCATTCATCCTGTCGTCGAGTTTCCCGAAGGCCGCATTCTTCGCCCGCTGCTCTCCACCACGCGGGCTGAGGTCGAGGCCTATCTCGGTGCGCAGGGCCAGGGCTGGCGCGAAGACTCCTCCAACCGCCATCTCACCTACACCCGCAATCGCATCCGCCACGAGCTGCTGCCCCTGCTGGAGGGTTGGAATCCGCGTCTGCGCGAGCACCTGGCGCAGATGGCTCAGTTGGACCGCGACGAGGAGGCGTGGTGGACCTCCGAAGTGGCCAAGGTAGCTCCGCAGTTGCTCCTTCGCGGTCGCCCTGTGCGGGGCGGAGGCCGCGAGTCCGGCGATGGCTTGGCGCTCGATGTCACCCGTCTGGCCGCGCTTGCTCCGGCGCTCCAGCGGAGGCTTTTGCGATTTGCCGCGGAAGATCTGGGCGCGAACCTCGATTTTCCCTCAACCGAGGCGCTACGCGCGCTGGCGCTCTGCGGAAAAGCTGGACAGAGATTGGAGCTGGTGCAGGGGTTGCGCGCCGAGCGAACGCCGAGAGAGTTGCGGCTGGCGATTCAGCCGGTTGCGGCGCAGGGCGCGCATGCGGCAGCCGAGTACAGCGTGGCGATTCCCGGCGAGGTGGCCGCCTTCGGGCTGCGGCTGAGAATTGAAGTCTCCGAGCCAGCCAGGGCGTCTGCGGGGCAAACCGCCAAGCTGCGCAACTGGCGACCGGGAGACCGTGTTCAACTGCGCTACTCCTCCGGCCCGCGCAAGGTGAAGGAAGTTCTTGAGCGATTGAAGGTTACCGGCTCCAGCCGCGCCTTCTGGCCGGTTCTCGAACTCGAGGGCCGCATCGTCTGGATGCGGGGAGTTGAATTAGAGCCGGCTCCTGGACTCCGCGTCGTGGCTGTCAGCCTGGAAGACATTGGTGGCGAACCTTCCCGGACTGGAAATTAACGCGAAGGATGCCTCTGATTGCCGCCGAAATCGGCCCCCGGATTACTACTGGTTTTCCTGACGTGAGAGTACAATCGGAGTATCTGCTCTTGCGGGCGGGAACATTGTTGTGTCTGTTGACGTAGACATTGTGTATTTTCTGTGACTTTCAGGAACGTACCGGCGTCTAAAGAGTGAGGTAAGCAGTGCTGGAGATCCGCCTGGCGGCTTCTCCAACGCTGGAAGAGAGGAATCCTGGTGAATTCGACCGTCAGAGCGATCATGTTTTGGGTCTTTATCGGCATCTGCTGCATGCTGCTTTGGGGCGTGATGTCGAAGAGCGGAAACATGGGGGGCAAGGATGCGGAGATTTCCTACTCCGACCTGTTCAACAAGGTGAAGCAGGGGCAGGTACTCGATGCGGAGGTCCAGGGCACGGAGCTGCACGGCCACATGAAGGCCAACCCCAAGGAGCAGTTCCACACCCACGTCGGCGAGCACTATGAGGGCCTTGAAACGGCGTTTCTGGCCTCCGACGCCCACTTCTCCAAGAAGGCGGAGCAAAGCAACCTGCCGTTGCAGGTACTCTTCAATGTGGGACCGATCCTTCTCTTCGGATTCATTTTTTTCTTTTTCATGCGCCAGATGCAGTCGGGCGGCAACAAGGCGCTCTCGTTCGGCAAGAGCCGCGCGCGCCTTCTCTCCATGCAGCAAAAGAAGATCACCTTCAAGGACGTGGCCGGCGTGGATGAGGCCAAGGAAGAGCTGAAGGAGATCATCGAGTATTTGCGCGAGCCGGCGAAGTTCCAGAAGCTCGGCGGCCGCATTCCCAAGGGCGTGCTGCTGGTTGGCCCTCCGGGAACCGGCAAGACACTGCTGGCACGCGCTGTTGCCGGCGAGGCCAACGTTCCGTTCTTTTCGATTTCAGGTTCGGACTTTGTGGAGATGTTCGTCGGCGTGGGCGCAAGCCGCGTCCGCGACCTCTTCGAACAGGGCAAAAAGAATGCGCCTTGCATTATTTTCATTGACGAGATTGACGCCGTCGGCCGCCATCGCGGCGCTGGTCTGGGCGGCGGACACGACGAGCGCGAGCAGACGCTGAATCAGCTACTCGTAGAGATGGACGGCTTTGAATCCAACGACGGCGTGATCCTGGTGGCTGCCACCAACCGCCCCGACGTGCTCGATCCCGCGCTGCTACGCCCCGGACGCTTCGACCGCCGCGTGGTGGTGGGCCTGCCCGACGTGCGCGGCCGCGAAGAGATTCTGCGTGTCCACGTGAAAAAGGTTCCCGTCTCCGACGATACCAACCTGAACGTGCTGGCCCGCGGAACCCCCGGTTTCAGCGGCGCCGATCTGGCCAATATGGTCAACGAAGCTGCCCTGAGCGCCGCGCGCATGAATCGCAAGCAGGTCGTCATGTACGACTTCGAGCTGGCCAAGGACAAGGTGCTGATGGGCGCCGAGCGCAAGTCCATGCTGCTCACCGAGGAAGAGAAGCGGGTGACTGCCTATCACGAGGCCGGCCACGCGCTGGTCTCTTTCAAGCGCGAGCACTCCGACCCCATTCACAAGGTCACCATCATTCCGCGCGGCATGGCTCTGGGCGTGACGATCTTCTTGCCCGGCGACCGGCACAATTACACGCGGGAGTACCTGGAAGCCAATCTGGCCATCTCTTATGGCGGGCGCGTGGCCGAGGAGATCTTCCTCAACCAGATGTCCACAGGCGCGGGCAGCGACATTGAATCCGCCACTGACCTTGCCCGCCGCATGGTCTGCGAGTATGGCATGAGCCGCCTGGGACCGCTCACCTTCGGCAAGAAGGAGGAGCAAATCTTCCTGGGCCGCGAGATCGCGCAGCACCGCGACTTCAGCGAGGAGACGGCGCGGCAGATTGATTTAGAAGTGCGCCGCCTGATCGACGAGGCCTACCAGTCGGCCCATACCATCGTCGAATCGAATGCCGACGCCATGCACCGCATCGCGGCTGCCCTGCTGGAGCGCGAAACCATCGATGCCGAAGAGGTCAAGATGCTGATCGACGGGCAGGAACTGCCCCCAATGCGCTCGAATCTGGCCACGCCCTCGGATATCGGCGGGCCCGACGTGCAACAGGTGCTCAAGCCCGAAAGCCGCAGCGGACCCGGCTACCCTGAAGGTTCGCCTTCACCGGCCTAGGTTCCTCTACCATTGCAAGCAAAAGGGCTGCTCAAGACGAGCGGCCCTTTTGCTTTTGCCGCAACTGAAATGATCCTTTGATGCACGGAACTTCGTCCTCCTCGGTTGCGTATTCAAGATGCAGAAAAGGAGTTTCATGCGCATGACTCTTAACTGTATCCGCAGATTCCCCGTATTCGTTTCGTTCGCCTCCGTCCTGTTCTTGGGTAGCACAGCCGCAATCGCGCAGAATTCCGATTTCAAAATGGAGCTTCATGCCAATAAAAACGCCCGAGCGGCAGAGATCGGCCTTCCCTCTTATCCCGGCGCAACCCTCGCTATAGAAAAAGACAACGATAACAGCGCGGATCTTGGATTTACCTTTGGCGACACGCACTTTAGGATCATGATTGCCAAATACGCAACCACTGATTCGCCGGACCAGGTCCTTGCCTTCTATCGCAAGCCACTCTCTCGTTACGGCGAGGTTCTGGAGTGCAGTCACGGCCAGCCCGTCGGCGCCCTCACTGTTACGCACAGCGGACTCACCTGCTCGGAGCAGAAGGAGGGTGGGTTCAACGTCTCCGACAAGGAAGTTTCTACCGACGGTCACGAACTCCGCGCGGGCACTCCTCACCAGTTTCGCATCGTATCCATCGACGAGGCTCATCCGCAATTGACACGTTTTTGGCTTCTTTTCATCGAATTGCCGAAGGACGGCGACAAGGCCGAAAAGTAGAAGTGGAAGTTTGGTTTGCGAAGCGGGCCGCTCCATGTGAGCGGCCCTTTTTTTCGGTCATAGATTTCCGCGTAAATTGAACTATGAGAGCCTTTGCTTCGACATAAGGTATGAATGCGCATGGAGAACGAGAATCGAATCCAATACGAGTGGCTTGCGCTGCGCTGCCAGGCTGGCGACGTGGGCGCCTTCGAGGACCTGATTGCGGTGATGGAGCGGCCGTTGCTCTACTACGCAACCAGCCTGACCGGCAATCCGGATTCCGCGCTCGACGTTCTTCAGGAGGTTTGGATCAGGGCCTTTCGCGGCATTCGCAAACTGAAAGACCCCGGTTCCCTGCGCTCGTGGCTCTACTCGATCACGCATGGAATCGCCGTGGATCGCATCCGTAAAAACTACTCGCGTGAGCAGGCGGAGAAAGTTCAATTCGAGGAGTTTCAGGAGGCGGAGGAACCGACCTTTGCAGCAGAGGATGCGGCGGCAATTCATCAGGCATTGAATGAGATTGGTCTCAAGCATCGCGAGGTTCTGGTCCTGCATTTTCTGGAGGACTTATCGATGGCGGAGATCGCAAAAGTCGTGGGATGTTCGGAAGGCACCGTGAAATCCCGCATCCATTACGCAAAACGAGCGATGAAGGAAGTTCTGAGTGGAGGAGATCATGGAAAAGCAAAATGAAAGTGTGCGCGACAGATTGCTGGCGCGTTTGCCTCAGCCGGAGAATCTTGGGGGCTATCGGGAGGAGACGGCATTCTTGCTGGCGAAGCATGAGAAAGCATTGTTCTGGGAGAAGGTACCGGCTGTATTGATTCTTTGCATTGGTGTTGTTATGTATTTTTTAGCCTTCTCAACATGGTATGTAAAACTACTGCCTGGAGATGGGCACATCAACCTCCTATTTGGTTCGTTGTATTGCATGATCGTTGGTTCGGCGGTCGAAGTGCGTTATCGCATCTACCGCAGCAAGGTTGACTTGCTGAAAGAAGTGAAGCAGCTCCAGTTGCAGGTGCTCGAACTCCAGGCTTCCCTTCGCAAGAACGGCGGGCAATCCCTTTGATTGCCGTGAAGAACCTAGGCTTACAGGCTGCAGAATCACTCTGTTGAGTAAAAGATTTGTATCAGGGCACGACTTGATTGGTGCCCTGATACAAAACAGGACTTGCGTAGAGTTTTTTATGCGTGTGGAATAAATGTACCTCGTACGAAGCTTCAGAGGAACGATCATGGAACAGCGCGTTCTCTTTCTCGGCCGAAGCACCTTTGACGCTCTCTATCGCCTCGACGGACTTCCCGCCGAGGACACCAAGGCTTACGCACGCGAGTTTCATGCCGCGCCGGGAGGCCCGGCGTTGAACGCCGCCATCACCCACGCGCTGCTGGGCGGCGAATCGATGCTGATCAGCGCAGTCGGCGGCGGGCCATGGGCCGAGGCGGTGCGCGCCGAGCTTAAACGCCACGGTGTCAGGCTGCTCGATCTGGCCGCGGGTACGAATTACGAAACGCCGCTGACTACGGTCCTGGTGAATGCCGCGAGCGGCAGCCGCACGATTCTCAATCCACCTCTTTCCGCAGTGCGGCTTACGCCGCTGGCAGGAAGCTGGGAGAAGAGTGTACCCGCCGATTGGGGAGATCTTCCAGCGGTCGTTCTCACGGATGGCTTTCATCTGGAAGAGACTCTACCGCTGCTCGCCACCTGCAAAGCTGCTGGAGCCGCGCTCTGCCTGGACGGAGGCAGTTGGAAGCCCGGAACTTTGGAACTGGCTCCCCTGCTCTCCGTTGCGATTTGTAGCGAGCGCTTCGTGGTTCCCGGTTTAGCCGAAGAACCGGAGTCGCTCTTCGCCTGGTTCGCGGCGCGGGGCGTTCCCTGCATCGCGCTCACGCGCGGCGCACGGCCCATTCTCGGCTGGGAGCGCGGACGGCGCTTCGAGATTGAGGTGGCGCGGATTGATGCGGCGGACACGCTGGGCGCGGGAGACGTGCTGCACGGGGCCTTCGCGCATTTCTACGCAGCTGGTGATGGCATTGAGCCGGCCCTGCGGCACGCCGCGCAGATCGCAACCCTCTCCTGCCAGAGCCTGGGCATGCAAGGCTGGGCTGCGGGGGCGTCCGCTAATTGGTGAAATTCGTCCCTCGGGGGCTAAAGCCCGCATCGTTTTGCAGCATTTGATGTACGGGCTAAAGCCCATACCCTTCAAACTGACCCATTACCAACAGAAACATCCCGCAGGGGCCAAAGCCCAACGTTTATGTTGCGGCATATGCGGCACGACTCAAGTCGTGCCCTGATACAAAGCTAGCAGACACAAATCTGGCTCACTTTCGAGTTTTGTGTAGTTTGTAGAAACCGTCAATCGGCGGGGTTGGCCTTTTTTGCCGGCGGCTTGGTGGCGGCGGGCCTGGGGAGGGCGCTCAGCTCCGCCTTGCCCTCGGCCAACTGCATGAGAAAGTCCTGACTGGAGAATGGGCTGGCGAAAGGCTTGACGTCCTTGAGGAGTTTGCTGGCGCGCAGGTAGCTGCCGTCGGGCTGCTGGAGGCGGGCTTTTACATTGTCAGCAAGATAAGCGGGCAGAATCTCGTCGTGGATGCGGGCGAGAGCCGCCGGATCGCGGACCGGGAAGGCTACCTCGCAGCGCTCGAAGAGGTTGCGCGGCATCCAATCGGCCGAGCCGAGATAGATTTCGTCGTTGCCGCCGTTGGCGAAGTGGAAGATGCGCGAGTGTTCGAGGAAGCGGCCGACGATGGAGCGAACGCGAATGCGCTCCGAGAGGCCTTTCACGCCAGGACGCAGAATGGAGAGGCCGCGGACGATCAGGTCGATCTCGACGCCGGCCTGCGAGGCTTTGTAGAGCGCCTCGATCACCGAAGGCTCAAGCAGCGCATTCATCTTGGCGACGATGTGGGCGGGGCGTCCGGCCTGGGCGTGCTCCTGCTCGCGGCGGATGAGGCCGAGGAAGCTCTCGGCCATGGTCAGCGGCGCGACGAGCAGCGGGCGATAGTCGTCGATCTCGGCGTGGGCGGTGAGGTAGTTGAAGACCATGTGCACGCGCTCGGTCATTCGCGGATCGCAGGTGAGCAGGCTGAGGTCGGTGTAGAAGCGGGCGGTGACGGGGTTGTAGTTGCCGGTGCCCAGATGGCAGTAGCG
>Ga0326727_10008401_pt1 | contig 26235 bp, 27 predicted proteins | sample MB2enrmetagenome_FD_207643 | JGI IMG/M metagenome (GOLD analysis project Ga0326727, IMG submission 207643) | Lab enriched peat soil microbial communities from McLean, Ithaca, NY, United States - MB29MY | ecosystem: Environmental > Terrestrial > Soil > Wetlands > Peat | place: USA: New York...
CGGATTATCCAGGCTTTGTCCAACACCCACGCCGAAAAATGCCGGATTCTGCTGCATTAGACTTTGCGACACCTGCTCTTTGGCTACAACCGCCTGCTTGAATACCGCGCTTGCCAGCGGCGCCTGAGTACCGGCGCTCGCAGCGGACGTTGGCGTTGTGCCCGCTTGAAGCGCCTGCGACGTTGTAGGAATCACCGCAGTGCGAACACCATCGACGGTTGGCGGCACAGCGACGCTCATGCTCTGGTCGACATAGAAGATCACGGCCGCCTCTCCGTCATGATCGCTGCTCTTGCCCGTGGCAACTCCCAGGATGCCCAGCGAAGGATTGATCATCATCCGGGCACGCCCTGCGGCCTGACGCGCCGTAGTTCAGACAACTGACGGGATGGTCCGCTGTGCCCACAAATGTGTAGCTCGTGCCCTCCTGCTGACCCAGTTCGGCCAGCACGGTGGGCGCAGGATTGGCCACGCCTTCGCTCACGCCGGAAGTCGTCACGCCTCCAGCAAAAAACAGTCCCACCGGCTCGGCGTTGCTCGTGTCCACCACCAGCGATCCCGAGTCGCCCGCATCGCTGAACTCTTTGCCTTCAATTGCGATCTGGTTCTTAAAGGTTTTGGTCAGGTACGAGACGGTCTCCGCACAGTTCTTGAAATAGTCCACCTCGACGTCTAGATTCAAGGCCGAGATGCTCGCGCAGGTAAGCCCCGTTGTACGCCCGCTTTTGGCCACAACCAGATTTAGCGATCCGGCCTCGCCTTTGCCGCCGGTCGACGAGATGCCAGGGGGCGCCGCTGCCAGCGTTCCGTTGGCCCCGAGGGCGCCAAGTTCCAGAATCTCCCCGTTCGCGTTCACCGCGTTCGAATCCACCTGTGCGATTGCCGCATCGACGTTCGTCGAGCTAGAACTCAGTGGCACCCAAGCGGTCAGAATTCCTACTGGAGTGGTTCCTGAGCCCTCGCCATTGGGCGTGCAATTGTTGTCGATCAGCCCCGGCTGCACAATCATCTCGCCCACGCTCGCCTGGTCGCTGCGCGCCAACACGTGGTTGCAGCTCAGCAGGTACTGCGTGCCGCTGCTGTTCTGGATCAGAGAGCCCAGCGTTCCCCCGCAGCAATCCGCCACTTGATTGCCCTTGACGTCGTAATCGTTGTTATTGCCGCCGGAGCTGCCCAGAAATACCGGCGTCGCCAACGCTTTTTCATGCTCAGCGGGATTACTCGTGATCCCTTGAGTGTTCAACAACACTTGCGTCGCTTCTTTCGCGCCTGAACCCTCGACTGTTGCGACAACATACGTCGATCCTGTGATTGCAATAGAAGCCGGGGCCGTATAGCGCACCGTGCAATACGTGAATGCGCTGCTGCTACGCGTGCAGCTTGTGCTGCCTAATGCTCCTTGTCCTCCACCCGAGCCCGCGAGGGCGCCCGCAAGAGTGTAGGTCACGCCAGTCAATCCGCCGGCTTCGGCGATATAAGCGGTGATGGTGACGGTCCCTCCCGCGCCCAGAGCAACATTCTCCGGAGTCAGCGGCTGAAGAAAACCCGGACGGATGGTCAGCACTGTGCTGGTCTGGGTTGAGGGGCTATCCGGGAGAGAGGCCGTAACCGTCACCTGCACGCTGTCGGCTGTCAGGTAGGTCGGCGGCGTGTATTGCCCGTTGGCATCGATCGTACCCGGACCCGAACTTCGATCTCCGCCGGAAACCGACCATTTCACGTCGGGCGCTGCGTCGCCCAAGTTGGCAGAAAACCGCTCCACAACTACGCCCGACGCACTGACAGCGTTGCACCCCGTACAGTTGGTGTCGATGATTGCCGTGCCGGGAGAGACGCTAAGGCTGCCGCTCGAAGAAACGCCCATTACCGCGCCTCCGCATCCTGCCAGAGCAAAAAACGCCGGCAACGAGACCGCCGTAAGAACGCGCGCCAGCGACCGGCGTGGCAAAGACACTCCGCCTCGCTCATTCACGCAATCTGACTCGCGTTTTCCTCGCTTCGTCACGAATTCCATTCTGGGGCGCAACTCCCCGACGCCTTTCCGGCCCCACTGCTGACTCGCGCCCAGGGACATATGCCAGGCGCAACGCCACTCCTCATGTATACGCCGATGACGATCGGCTCGCAAAGCCGCAATCGGCGCCATGCAGGGCCAAAGGGGCTGAAAACAAACGCTTACCGTAGCGGTCTTCTGCCATCTGACTCGCCCCTGCGTCCCGCCCGGTTGTAGCATCGATACGTGCCAGCTCTCGACACTCCAGTGAAGTTTGTGCGCGGCGTCGGCCCGCGCGTGGCGGAGATGCTCGCCGAGAAATCGATCCAGACCGCCGAAGACCTGCTCTACCACCTGCCCTTCCGCTACGAAGATCGGCAGAACCCGCGCAGCCTCGACGAGCTCAAGGCCGGTGAAGTGGCCAGCGTCATCGGCGAAGTCCGAGGCGCAGCGCTGATGCGCACGCGCCGCGCGCCGCTCTTCGAAGTCACCATTGGCCAGGGCCGCTTTGCGCTCAAGTGCATCTGGTTTAATGCGCCGTACCTCGACGGCAGATTCCAGGCCGGACAAACCGTCGCGGTCTACGGCAAAGTGGAGCCTTCGCGCTCCAGCAGCAACTTGAAAATGATTCAGCCGCAGTTCGAAATTCTGCCCGATGCGAGCGCCGACGCGGAGACTCGGTTCCTTGAGGTCGGCCGCATCACGCCCGTCTACGAATCGCTCGGCGGCAGCCGCCTGGCCTCGCGCTGGCAACGCAAAGTTATTTTCAATCTGCTTGAGGGCATGCGCGGCGACGTGCCTGAATGCCTGCCGCAGTCCATGCTTGACCGCCTGGCTCTCCCGGATCGCGAGACCGCGCTCCGCGAAGTCCACTTCCCTGCCGAAGGCACGCCTCCGGTTCAGTTGCAAAGCTTCTCGACCCCGGCTCATCGCCGTCTCATCTTCGAGGAACTTTTTTTTCTCGAACTGGGCCTCGAACTCAAGCGCCGCCGCATGAGGGAGCGTCGCGGCATCGCTTTTGCCACCAACGACAAAGTGCGCGAGGCTATCCGCGAGGTGCTTCCCTTTCATCCCACCTCGGCGCAAAAGCGCGCCCTTGGCGAGATCGTCTCCGACATGCGTGAGCCCAGCCCCATGCGCCGCCTGCTGCAGGGCGACGTGGGCTCGGGCAAAACCATCGTCGCCTTTCAGGCCATGCTCGTCGCCATGGAGAACGGCTATCAGGCCGCGCTGATGGCGCCTACGGAGATTTTGGCCACGCAGCATTTTCTCGCCGCCCGCAAGCTGCTCGAAAAATCCTCGCGCAAGCCGCGCATCGTGCTCCTCACCGGCTCGCTCGACGACGACCGCAAGCGATCCAATCGCAGCCTCATCAATCGCGGCGAAGCCAATCTCATCATCGGAACCCACGCCCTCATCGAAGAGAAGGTGGAATTCGACCGCCTGGGCCTCGTGGTGGTCGACGAGCAGCATCGCTTCGGCGTCCTCCAGCGCTTCAAACTGATGAAGAAACCCAACCAGCCCGAGCCCGACGTGCTGGTGATGACCGCCACGCCCATTCCGCGCACGCTCGCCCTTTCGCTTTACGGGGATCTCGATCTGAGCGTTCTCGACGAGCTTCCGCCCGGCCGCATGCCCATTGTCACGCGCCGCGTCCCCAATGATCGTGCCGAAGAGGTCTGGGATTTCGTGCGCAAACAAGTCGCACAGGGCCGTCAGGCCTACATCGTCTATCCCGTGATCGAAGGGACGAAAGACGATCAGCCGGAATTGGATTTTTCTCACGACGAGCCGGTGACTGAGATCCCGGCCTCTGCGTCTGTGCGACGATCTAGCCCTAAAGCCAAAACAGCGGAACTGCTGTTTGCGATGGCGGCGCAGGAGGCTAGCCCCAACGCCCGCTCGGGCCTGCGTTCCGCTGTCGAGATGCATGAGAAACTGCGCACCGGACCTCTCTCTGGGCTCCGCGTCGGGTTGCTCCACGGACGCCTCGACGCCGACGATAAAGAAGTCATCATGCGCCGCTTCCAGCGCGGCGAAATCGACGTGCTGGTATCGACGACGGTGATTGAGGTGGGCGTCGACGTGACGAACGCCACCGTCATGGTCGTGGAACATGCGGAGCGCTTCGGATTGGCGCAGTTGCACCAATTGCGCGGCCGCGTGGGCAGAGGCGCGGCCAAAAGCTATTGCATTCTTATGACCGGTGAGCGCATCTCCGAACTCGGCGAAGAGCGGCTCAACGCCATGGTGCGAACCCAGGACGGTTTCGAGTTAGCCGAGCTCGATCTGGCCCAGCGTGGGCCGGGCGAGTTCTTCGGCACCCGGCAAGCCGGCCTGCCTGACTTTCGCGTTGCCAATCTTCTCCGCGATCGCCAGTTACTTGAGCTGGCCAAGCAGGAGGCCGCGCGCTTTGCTATCGACCCCGGCCCCGATGTGACCCCGGAAGAGCGCGCTCGCGTTCGCGCCCAATTGAAACAGTCGTGGCAACGGCGCTACGGCCTGGTTGAAGCGGGTTGAGCGCACGTGCTGAGGAGTGGAACGCACGAGTGCAGCTTGGCAGGCCGCGAATCGACCTATTGGGGTGCGATTGCAAAATGGCAAGAGCAAACTCGCACCTCTACCGTCCGGACGAATACTTAGACCCGCTTGCGTGCTTCCTGTTGAATCTCGCCTGTCCAGAAAAGGAATTGCAGGAGTTCGCCGCGCATCGACCAGAGGAATGCGAAAACACTTTGTGCGGTAAGGGATTCGGCGCGGATGCCGGAGTAGGTCTCGATGCGCCAGCGCAGATAGGGACTGCGCCATGGCGCGAGCCGGTGGCCGCGCGTCGCATTCCATAGAAAACGTAAAGATGCGAACAAGAATAGCCCTCTTGTATTCAGTATAAAGAAGGCGGCGCAATGCGCGCTAGGCCGGTAACTTGCTGAAGAGGTCGTTTGAGGTAGATTCAAGCTGCGCAATCACGTCTTCCAAAGCCGTCATCTGCGTCTCTGCCAGTGAAAGCTGCGTCGATACCGTAGGGATATCTGCCTGCATAAGATTGGTCTGCGCCGTCAATAGTTGCGTCTTTTCATTCGTCGCCGCGCTTGAGGCCGCAGTGATCTGCGTAATCGAGTCATCGACGATCACACGCTGCTGTGAAACGAAGTTCAGCGCTGTTCCCAGAGCCTCCGTGTCGTTGATCGCCTGCGTGGTATTGACGGTACCGGACGAATAGTCGGCGATCAGTGCGTTGATCGCGCCAAAAACGCTATTCGCACCGCTGCCCAAGAAGATCTGGCTTCCGGGAACATTGAGCTGAATCTTCTGCCCGTTCGGCATTTCGAGATAGTTGACGTCCTGGTCGCCGTTGTAACTTGTCACTGCCGGCGATGCGACGGTCGATGTCGAGAACGGCGCCGTGCTTGTCTGCCCCCCTGCGAAGATGTATTGGCCCTGATAGTTGGTATTGGCCAACGACTGCAATTCGTCGCGGATTCCGGCGAGCTGATTGCCAATCGACTGCACGTCGCTCGAGTTCATGGTGCCATTGTTGGCGCTCGTGGCCAGCGACACCGCTTGCGTCAACTCGCTGACGACGCTGCCCAGCGCCGAATCGGATACCTGCAGTTGAGCAGTGATCGACCCCGCACTCTGGGTGAACGAGTCGTCTTGCTGAATCTGGTTCAGCAGCAGCACATTCTCTCCCGCGCCAACCGGATTCTGACCCAGCGACGTGATGCTGACGCCGCTGGACAGCTCGGAGCTCAACTGCTGCTGGTTGGCCTGCGTTTGATCTAGCGAACCGACTAGGTTGGTGATGTATCGAGGATCGACCTGCATTTCCTAAGCTCCTGGCTGCTTTTACGACACCGCCGTTTGATCGCCCAGATTCAACGCCGAAGCCATGATGCTGTTGAGCATCGTGAAGACCTGCGACGCCGCCTGATAGCTGCGCTCAAATGTGGACATCGCCGCCGCTTCATCGTTCAAATTCACGCTTGACAGCGCATCGTTCTGCGTCTGCAACTGGGTCACCGAAGCGTTTTGTGCCGTATTCTCTATCTGCACTTCGGAGACTGTCGCGCCCAGCGTGGAAACAAAGTTCGAGTAGTAGTTGATGGGCGTTTGCTGACCCGCGAACCCGTTCTGGCTCTGTCCCGCTTGGCCAGAAACCGCTGCGGACTGGTTGATGATCGATGTGCCGTTGGCGGCGAGCAGGTTCCAGCCGATGCTCAGATCCGCGGCGCCGTCGGCCAGTCCGGTAAAACTCAGCGGAATCGAAGAGACGTCGCCAACACCGGTTCCCACTGTCTCCGGACCGCCTGCGCCCGTGGGCTGTATCTGGATCAAGTTGCCAGTTACTGGATCGAACGTCATGGTTCCCGTTACCGGCGTTGACACTCCTGAGGTGAAGGCCGCTGCGGGCAGAGCGACCGAGTAGCCCCAGACATTCGCGCCCTGCTGGGTATAGGTCACCGTGGCCTGATAACTGTGACCAAGCGTATCGAACACTTGCACGTTCCCCGTCGTAGTGCCGTTCACCGGAGTGGCGGAATCCAGGTTCTCTGTAAGGCTGAAACTTGTCGTCGGACCTCCGAGAGTCTCGTTGCCGAGCTTCGCCATGGCCACGGCATTGGAATTGTCACCGGTCCCGTCTCCCGCACCCGCGGCCGCGATCTGGCTGGGATCGGTCATCACCACGCTCATGCTGGCCGCGCTGCCGGCTACTGCCGCGGGCTCACTGAAGATGTTGAGGGGATTCGCCGGGGTCCCTGTGACACCGCTGGCGTCCGTGCCCGAGTTGTTCTGCGCATTGACCGAGGTCGAAATGCTGTACGCCAGTTGATCGAGCGTATTGAGCGCGTTGGGAATGTCCACGTCGCGCGCCGTCAGGTACCCGCCCAGTTGCCCGCCGCCTGTCGCAAGATCGGAGGTGATATCGGTCCCGCCAAGAAAGAAATCCGTGGCCCCGTTCACAGTTCCCGTGGTCAACTGAAAGTTCTGGCCTTCATCAACCAGCACCTGACCCGATGTGGTCGTGATCGAAAGACCGTTGTCTTCTGTTTTGACTTGATTGATGCCGATCAACTTCGATAACGAACTGATATCCGTCTGTCGCTGGTCTTCTAAGGTCCCTGCATCCGCGTTGGGCGAAGTGGATTGAATCTGCTGATTGAGCTGGGCGATGGCGCTGGTCAGTGAATTCACCTGGTTCGCGATGCCGAGCGCATCCTGATCCAGCGAGGCACTTTGCTCGTTCAAGCTATTGGCGGTGCCCGAGATGTCGCCGGCCAGGGTGGATGCCGAGGACAGCACCTGTTCGCGCCGCGCATTGTCCGTGGGATCGCTCTCCAGCGATGAAAACGAATCAAAGAAGGTGGTAATGTCGCTGCCAATATCTCCGGCCGTCGAGCTTGACGTGCCCGAATCAGGCGTGAACAGCGCCTGCATGGCATCGAGCGCCGTCAGCCGCGCACTCGATCCCGATGACAGCTGCTGTTGCTGATCGAGCCGGGCCTGCAACACAAGGTTGCGTTGCGACGTGGCGCCGGTCTCCGTGACGCCCTGGCCAACCTGGATCCCGGCCACGTAAATGGGCGCATTCTCCTTCCAGTCGGGCGTCTCCTCCGTATAGCCGACAGTATTCGCGTTGGCGACATTGTTGGCCACCACATTTAGAGCTGCCTGGTTGGCGTCGAGAGCCGCCGTGGTAATGCTCAGTGCGGCGTTAATCGTCCCCATGCCGCTCCTCCGTGTCGGCGCCGCCGCGCGCCTGCCGCTCGGTGTACTCCACGCGCCCTGCGCGCAGCTCGCGCAGACGGCTCATGACGTTCAAGTTGCCGCGCGTAACCTCAAGGACCCGCGCGAATACTGCCATATCGGCCTTCGCCTCCTGCGCCTGCTGCGCCAGGAGCTTGCGTACTCTTGCATCTTCCGGGTTGAGCGTACGAGTGAGCGCCTGGCAGGAGAGGGCGAGTTCTTCGAGACGCGGCGCGTCTAGACGCGCCAGCGCCTGCGATGCTTCCACTACGAGCTCTTTCAGCCCCGGATTCGCCGGGCGCGCCTCAGGATCCTGCATGGGCAGCCTTCTTCATCCCCTTACTGCTGGCTAGCCGCCAGTCCGCCGGCCAGCCCTCCAGCCAGCATCGAATCGATGACCTTGGAGGCCACCGCCGAGGCCGGCACGTTATAGGTTCCGGCGGCCAGTGCCGCCTGCACGGCAGCCACTTTGTCCGAGCGAACACCGTCGTCAGAGGCCGATTGCGAAACCTCACTGGCCGCGCTTGAGAAGGTCGCCCGGTCGCTATCGAAGCTGCTCCCCGTCGACGCAATGTTGCCTTTGCCCTGGGACGGCGATGGAGCCGTGGTATTGACTCCCAGAAGCGATCTCAATCCGTCCATGCTACTGCGAATATCCATTTATGTGACTCCTTGCTGGGCCTATCGTCAGAACCTGTTAATCACTCTAGTCATTGAGAGGCTCTCATACTGTCCTTTTGGTGCAGATTTTTGGTTACTTTCCCGCTTCCGTGCTGGTTACCTGTATGGGAAAGTTCTTGGATGATCCGGTTGGCAATGCCAAAACCGCCGCGCTCGCTCAGCCCCTGGCCTAAAGTCTCCGAGGCGAACTCGCCCAGCGCGCCCCCCGATCCCGCACCTGAATCGGTATCGTCGTCGACGCCGGTCAATCCGTCGCCATTCGTCATAGGCCTCAACAATTCCTTCATGATCTGGCCTTCAAATTCATGCGCCGCGCGCACAAGCCGCGGCGAAGGCGCGTCTTCCGCCTGTGCTGTTCGCGTTACGCCGACCATCGCCGCCAGATGCACGCCTGTTTCCTTTCCCGCAATCCTCTTCGTATCCCGCTACACTGCGCCTCGACGCGCCACCCGATCCGGCCGGCCAAGTCTCACAGCACCACAAGATCGGCCTCGAGCGCGCCAGCTTCCTTCATGGCCTGCAGGATCGAGATCACGTCGCGCGCACCCGCCCCGGTACGTTGCAATTGCTGGACCAAATCCTCGACCGTGGCGCCTTCCTTGAGGTTGATCTCGTTCACAGGTTTGTCTTGTGCCTGCAACGTGGTTTGCTGCACGACCTCGGTGGTGCCCGACGAGAGCGCATTGGGCTGCGACACCTCGACCTGGGAGATCACGTTGACACTCAATCCACCGTGCAGAATGGAAACCGGCTGCAACCGCACCTTGCCGCCGATCACCACGGTTCCCGTGCGCTCGTTCACCACCACCCGCGCCCGCGGGTAGACCTCGATCTCCACCTGCTCCACCTTGTCGAGCAGCGATGCCGGGTCCTCCTTGGGGTCGAGCGCTATCTCCACACGCCGGCTGTCGATCGCATGTGCACGCGCCGAGCCGAGCGCGCGATCGATGGCAGACGCCATGCCTTCGGCGGTATGAAAATCGGCGTCGTTGAGCACAATGCTCACGGTGTGCATCTCGGCAAGATCGAAGGCAACGGATCGCTCCACCAGCGCACCGCCCGGAATGCGCGCCGTGGTCGGGTGATTCACTTGCTTGGCGTTGCCGCCGCCCGTAGCCGTATATCCGCCCAGCACCAGCGCTCCCTGCGCCTCGGCGTAGATCTGGCCATCGACTCCGTAGAGAGGCGTCATCAACAGGATGCCGCCTTCAAGCGAGCGCGCATCGCCGGCCGATGAGGCTGTGATATCCAACTTGTAGCCTGGCTGGCTGAAGGGGGGCAGTGTGGCCACGACAAAGACTGCGGCCATATTCTTCACCTGCATGTTGCTGGCGCTTTGCGACCCGGTTTGGGGAACGGTAATGCCCATGCGCTCTAACGCGGAGACCAGAGTCTGGGAGGGAAAGACGGTCTGCGAACTGTCGCCCGTGCCTTTCAGTCCAACTACCAGCCCGTAGCCCACCAGCTGGTTGTCACGAATGCCTTCGATGCTGGCGACATCCTTAATCCGCGTCCGGCGCTCTGTCTCCTGCGGCTGCACCAGGGCCATCGAAATCAGCCATGCCGATGCCAGCGCCAACCACCACCAGAAGGCACGATTGGCGCGTGCGCGCGCCCGCGCCTGAGCCATGCGCAGCGCCATCATGGCCTCCGAAGTATGCGCGTCGTTTCTAACCTGTTCTTCGCTCTCGATGTCCCTCATCGCATTGCTCCCTGCCCTTGCCGGTCCGCCCTCATCTGTTTTCCTGCGATGGCTCGCTCTTGACTGTTTCGTCCTGCTCGTCAGCCCGCGATTGCGCCCGGCCCATTGCGCCCCACCCGGCAGCTCGCGCCTCGAAAACTCAGAACACCAGCATCTTCTCGAGAAAACGCACCACCGGATTCTGTCTGTACGTGGAGTCGTTGACGATGCCCTTGCCGGTGACCTCCAGTTCAAGGTCGGTCATGGCCGTCGAGAGCACCTGGTTTTGATTGCTTACGTCTTCGGGGCGCACCAGGCCGCGCAGCGTGATCAGCTGCGTCTGCTGGGAGAAGGTCAACTGCCGCGTGGCCTGCACCACCAGCATGCCGTTCGGCAACACGTCGACCACCTCGGCGCCGAAGGTGGTGGTCAGGCTCGAGTCGGTTGTGCTCTGCCCCTGCGCGGTCAGGCCAGAGCTGGCGGTTGCGCCAAGCAAGTTTTGCATGTTGTTGGCGGCCTTGAGGGCGCCGAACAGCGACGTGATGTTCGAACTTGCATTCGACGCGCGGGAGTTCTTCACCGCCCCGTTGGCCGAAGCCGTCAGGCTCTCGCCGACCACGATCATCACCACATCGTGGATGCGAAAGGCCTTGACATCCGTGCCCAGCCGCACCAGTTGGCCCTGCGCGCTCCAGATTGAGCCCGGCGTGCGCACTTCGGCAGCCTGCTGCGCGCGCACTTTGGTGATGTAGGCGCGCAGCGCCTCCTCGGGAGGAGTGGCCTTGCTTGCGCCCTCAGCGGCGTTACTCTTTTTGCTGCTCGCACCCAAGGCCGGCGCCAGCAAGGCGCAGAGCACCATTCCTGCGATGGTTTCCTTCAGCAATCCCCTCATCTGGCCTGCTCTCATGGCTCCACCTTGCTTTCGGGGCCGAATACGGCATGACCGGGCGAGACCGCTTCGACCTTGACAACTTTGCCGCCGATCTTCAGTCGCACCCTCAAGCAGGCCCCTTTCACCGCGGATCCAAGAGCCACCGCTTCGAGTCGCGTATCCGCCACTGATGAGTGTTCTTCAACGACCAGCGCATCCCCGGCGTGGATCACCGGACTTGCGGTTGCAGGGACGAGCGGCGTTGGGCCGATTTCCTCTCTCTGCTGGGTTCGTGTCCTCTGCCCGGCCAGCACCAAACGTCCCGGGCCGGCAGGCCGGTCAGGGTCGCGCACGAGCAACCAGAGATTGCCTGTAAAGGGATCGTCAATCTCGCGGAGAAAAGCGCCACCAGAATCGAGGGCGGTATCTGGCCGCACCGCAACCGTCGGCACTATTTCCCGCGAGGCATCGGCGTCGCCCCCAGACTGCGCGCTTACCGTGCCCACAAGGGTCAGTGCCAGCCATCCTGCAATCATGACGCGCTTGGAATTCATGGTTTCTTCCCCGGCCTCGTTCCATCACCCCATTTACCCAACGCAACTTCAGCCGACAGATGAGATTTAGTGCGTCATATTATTGACCTGCGAGTACATGTCGTCGGCCGCCTTGATGACCTTCGAATTCGACTCATAGGCTCGCTGCGCCAGGACCATCTGCACAAACTCGGTGACCACATCCACGTTCGAGTTTTCGAGATATCCCTGCTGCAGCGTACCCAGGCCCTCGGTGCCGCCGGGATTGCCGAGCACCGGGTCGCCCGAACTCAACGTGGCCGTGAGCAGGTTGTTGCCCATACTCTCGAGGCCTCCGGGGTTGGGAAAGGTGGCCAACTGGATCTGTCCCAGTTGCGAGGGATTTTGCTGGCCGGCGAGCGTCGCGTTAACCACTCCGTACTGCGTGATCGTGACTGCGGTCGCATTGGAGGGAATGGTAATCGTGGGAATCAGCGGATCGCCGTCGGTGGTCACGATCGTGCCCTGGTTGTTCAGGTGAAACTGGCCGGCGCGCGTATAGTCAATCGTGCCATCGGGCCGCTGCACCTGAAAGAAACCTGCGCCCTGAATCGCGACATCGAGCGGATTGTCAGTTTCGTTCAGTTCTCCCTGGGTGTTGATGACCTCGGTCGCTGCCGGACGGGTGCCCAGGCCGATCTGCAACCCGGCCGAGACTGTGCTCTGGCTCTGTGCAGCCCCCGGCGTGATCATGTTCTGATACACCATGTCCTGAAACTGCAGGCGCAATTGCCGAAATCCCGTAGTCGACGAGTTGGCGAGGTTGTTGGCGATGGTGTCGAGGTTCATCTGTTGGGCGCTCATGCCGCTGGCGGCCGTATACAAGGCTCGAATCATGTTTTTCCTCGTTTTCCCCTGCCTTTGGTGTGAATTCTTGTCACATTCTCAACCGCTCACTTCTTACCCGGTTTTCGACTAGACCTTCGGAAGGTCTTCGGTCGCAAATTTGTTGAATTCGGTATGGAATACGGTCAGTGCGCGCTGCATCATCTCGGCCTGGCGCTGCATCATCACCAGATCGAGCGTGCCCTGGACAACGTCCTGGTTGGCCCCTTCGAGCGCGCCCTGGCGGATCGATGCGCCGGTCGCGGCCACTGGGGTTACCCCCTGCGGGGCCACATAACGATTGGCGCCCTCCGGCTTCAGATTTGTCCCGGCGGGAAAATCGAAGACACCGACACGCCCCACCACGCCGCCGGCCACCGAGACCGACCCATCGACCCCCACAGAGATCTCACCCGGCGGAACCTGGATGGCTTGGCCCGTTGCCGAGAGCACCGGCTCGCCAGCCTGCGTTACCAGTTGGCCGCTTGGCGTGCGGTGGAAGCTGCCGTCGCGCGTGTAGCGCGGGCCATTGGGCGTCTGCACCATAAAGAAGCCCTGGCCTTCAAGGGCCAGATCGAGGGGATTGCCGGTTTCGACCAGGGCGCCCTGGGCCATGCTGAGACGGTCGCCACCGAGCAGGCCGTAGTTGTTCACGGTCTCTCCCAACTGGGAATCCGCGCCATCGGGCCCCAGAAGCACGGAGCGGAAGAACTCCCGTTCCGCCCGGAAACCCGGCGTCTGGGCGTTGGCCAGGTTGGCCGCCGCCGTATCCAGAGCCTGGGTTCGCGCCTCCAGCCCGGTCATCGCTGCGTAGTAGCCACTGTCCATAGGGGCATCTCCTCGTGGAGTTGCACAGGAGATGAAAGCAGATGGAGGACCGAAGGGGAGAAGCAGAAATTAGAGGGAAATTATGGAAGGAATATCAAAGAGGCTTGAGAGGAACAGGAAAGGGCTGCCAATTCTTGGCCCCTTCCTTCCCCGATCAATGGTCCGCGCTCTCTATCCGCCCGCCTCAGGCACGATCTGCCAGCTTCGGGTACGGCATGGCGCGGCGCTCGGCTCTACTGCAGCCCGTCGCAGACGATGGTGACCTCAAAAACCTCTTCGGCAAAGCGATAGAAATGATGGAGCTGGAACTCCGGAGCCTGTACGTGCAGGTTGTAGTCCCTGCCTGTAATGACTGCCGGAACCGAGAGGCCGCAGTTGGCCGCCAACTCCGGCACCTTACCTTTCCAGGCGCCGGCCAGCATGTTGCAGATCTCGCCGATACCGTCCTTGACCGTGTCGTCAATCTCCGCGAACTCCATCCCCGTCATCTGGGCGGCAATCTTGACCGCCGTCCCGGCTCCAGAGCGGAAGACGCAGGCACCGCTCAACATACCGCCGAAGCCGACCACAGCCGTCACCGATTCCTTTTCCGCAGGGGCCGGTCCGGCCTCGCGCTTGCACTCAAGGCCCAGCATCAGCCGGAAGACCTCTTCCACGCTGGCATCCAGGTTTCGCGGATCGGAGACCCGCTGCACGGATTCACGCAACGACACCGCCATCGTCTGCTCCCTTTCTTCTGTGCCACCAAGGGGCGTGAGCTTCACACTCCCCGCACCAGCACCTGATCGCACCCCGTTTAACGACACAGGATCCCCCTCGTCAGGCCGCCTTCACCAGCGGCAACACCCGCTCTTTAACCTGCTCGGCCGTGAACGGCTTGCGGATGTACCCCTGAGCTCCGGACTGTATGGCCTGCTTCACATGCTCCTCGCTCGACTCGGTGGTAATCATCACCACCGGCACGCCCTGAGCCAGGTTTTGGGCACGAATCTGGCGCAGAAACTCCAGGCCGTCCATGATCGGCATGTTGATATCGGAAAGAATCAAGTCCACCGGCTTGGACTTCAGTACCTCAAGCCCTTCGGCGCCGGACCCGGCCTCGTGCACCACCAGCGCATCCAGTCCGGCCTGGCGCAACGCACGTTCCACAATCTTGCGCATCACCGAAGAGTCATCCACGATTAGCGCTCGAATCTCGCTCATGCCCAAGCTCCCTTGGTTTGCCTATCGGCGTTTTGCTCCGAACCATGAGGCCCGGCCGTGCCAATCTCCCGAGGGGTTTTCCCATCTCATTTTGAGATCCCCTCTCCCGATTTCAGGCGGCCTGGCCGCGCGCCTCCGGACCGCAACCTCAATGCCCCGCAGTGGAAGCAATCAGGTCCCGGATGGTGCCCGATGCCGGCAGCGGCCCGGTCTGAGAGCGGCGCCAAAGGCGCAGCCAGAAACAGTCGTGCACGCGCACCAGACGCGCCTCGACAGGCTGCCCCTCTTCGATGGCCCTGGCAAACGCCATCGCCATCGCCTGCTCCGTGGCGGCCTCGATCAACTCGACCGGCGGGAAGCGTGCTTCGAGAGCGCGCGTGTGCGCCGGCCGGAAGAGAGATCCCTGCACCAGCCCGGCTTCGACCCGCAGACCTGTCATGCGCTCGACGGCCAGCGCCACGGCAGGATCGGCGCGGTCCTCAAAACCCAGATAGAGAATCTTTCCCGCGGCCACGCGCAGGGGCAGCGCCCCGAAGGCATCGATGAAGAGCCGTGGCACCAGCGATGTAAGGTCTTCGGGATTGTGATACTCGACGCTCAGCACCGGGCAACCCCACTGCAGGCCCAGAGTTCTGGTCACCAGTTCCTCGCTCGCGCTCCTCTGCCGCACCAGCCATTCGCCCAGCTTTCCGCCGCCCGCGCTGCGCTGCGCCGCAAGCGCCGCGCGCAGATCACGCTGCGAGATCCAGCCCTGCTCGAGCATGGCCAGCCCCAGTGGAATACGATGGCGGTGGGTCTCACGGACCGCGCCCCGCGCGTCCATCTCGCGCCTGACCGCTGCCTCGACGCGCGCCCGCGTGCACGCGGCCGAGCAACACCAGCCGTTCTCGAAGACCGGCGCCTCCCGGCTGCGCCAGAGGTGCAGCCATCCCGAAGCACAGTGGGGATTGGCGCAGGTGCGGAGAATACCCTTTCCGGCCTGGAGAAGTGGCGGAACCGGCCGCGTCTGGCCGGACGCCGCCGGAGCCGCCTGAAGGCCATCCTCCGCGCCCGCTGTCTGATCGGCCTGCACCCTGGATCGTTTCAGAAGAGGCATCGCACGCTCTCCAAACGCTTTTTGGGCGCCGCGACCTCGGTGACGCGCAGACCGAAGTTGCCATTGACCAGAACCACTTCGCCGCGGGCCACGATCTTGTCGCCCACAATCAAGTCCACCGGGTCGGCCACATGGCGATCGAGTTCGACGACATCGCCCGGCCCCAGATCGAGGATCTCGCCCAGCGGCATCTCGCGCGCGCCAAAGCGCAGCGAAGCCTCCAGTTCGACATCGAGCAGCAACTCCATGCCCGCTGTCAGACCGGGAACCGGGGTCGGGCCGGGACCTGCCAGAGCCGGCGCCGCGGAGGTGCGCGCATCGCGGTCATCGGCCTGCGATGGCTTCGGCGCACTGGTCTGCTCCTGGGGCTGGGCTTCGGCTGCGCGCAACTCCTCCCTTACCAGGATCGTCCAGGCGCGATCGCCGGAACGCAGCTGGAAGGCGTGCGATATCTGCTTCTCGGCCGCGATCTCTTCGCAGTCTTTCACCTGGCACTTCTTGCCGGTGCGCGCCAGCAACTCCCCGGCCGCCGCATCGAAGGTCTCCTTCAGTAATTCCTTCCAGCCGGCCTTCTGATCCACGCCCTCGCCGACCAAAGGCGTCGCGAGAATCGAGCCGTCGAAGACGACGGCGAACCGCCCCGTAACGTCTCCCGTCAGGGTTGCGGCCCAGCCAAAGGCCTCGCCCGTCAGAGGCTTCGGCAAGGACTCGGAGAGCTCCGGCTCCCCGGAGAGAGCCTGCGAGAAGAGAGCTGCTGCGACTTCGGCCCAGCAATCGAAGTAGGACTTCATTCGTCACCTCCGGCCAAGGAGCCTTCCAACCGCGCCGCGCGATGCTCGCCGTGGCGCATGGCCCGCGCCCGCATCAGGGGCAGTCCAGCGACGCGCAATTCGGAGAGAGCGTTCGAGCCCACATCGAGGCGCAGGACGTCGCCGGGGTGGATATCCTCGAGCGCGCTGGCGGCCAGGCGGACCGTGGGCAGTTGCAGGGAGCAGCCAAAGCGGATGCGCCGCGCCACGGCTTCGATGCGCGAACGCGACTCGTCGGTGTGGCGGCAGCGCCGGCCCCAATCCGACGTCAGGCGGCGCAGGATGGTGTTGGCAACCACCGCGGGAAAGGCCAGATTCAACAGGCCCGAGCTATGCGGCATGCGGATTTCGAAGCTCAGGCAGAGCGCCTTCTCGGTCACCGAGATGATGCGCGCCACCTGGGTCTGCATCTGGCGGCGCTCGAAGCTGAAGCTCAGCCCCACCTGCTGCCAGGCAATCGTCAGTTCGCGGCAGATGATCTCGACCACGCTGCCCAGGATCGATTCCTCGATATCGGTCAGCTCGCGCAAGGGGCCGTCTTTGCCGTCTCCGCCCAGTAAAAGATCGATGATCGGCGGGGCAAGGCCCAGGTCGAGCTGCAGCACCGAGAGCGCGCCCAGGGGTTCAAGCCGTACCGAGGCCACATAGCTGATCTCGGGAATTCTGAGCAGGAACTCATTGAATTGAATCTGTTCGGCTGAAACCAGGTTGACCTGAAAACGCGTGCGCAGCCACGCGGCCAGGTTATGGGTCAGATTGCGCGCGAACAGGTCGTTCAGCATGCTGATAGCGCGCAACTGATCGGTTGAGATCTGCCCGGCGGAAGAGAAGTTATACGGCACAATGCGAGCCCGTACCTCGGGCCGGGACGATTCAGGCGAGGTGCTGCGCGCGGCTTCGAAGAGCGCATCGATCTCATCCTGCTTGAGGGTTTTCTCGGTCACGCCTGGGCTCCTTTATTGCATCTCCACACTGGTCGTTTCACTTTGGACTTTCCTTATCTTTCCCCGCCGTCTTCCAGTCTTGTTTGCGGACGGACCCGATTTCCATTGCCGGCCTTTCGGAGCTCAGGACTTGCGCGGCGCTTTGCGCGGCGCAAGACGCTCGCCCGCGCCGCGGGCCGCCAGATCGCGCAGAGCCGCGCGCAGATGGACCACCGCGGAGGCGTGCACCTGCGAGACCCGCGACTCGACCACGCCCAGCGCCAGGCCGATCTCGCGCATGGTCATCTCTTCGTAGTAGTAGAGCGTCATCACCAGCCGTTCGCGATCGGGGAGATTGGCGATGGCATCGCCCAGACGCTCCTCGAGCTCGCCCCTCAGGCAGCGGAAGAGCGGATCCTCGTCAGGACGGCTGGGCACGTAGGCCAGCTCTTCCTCGCCGGAGTTCTCGCTGCGCTCAAGATGCAAGGTGCCGATCTCCAGGCCCTTTAGATCCCCGAGCAACTGCTGGTAATCATCGAGGCCAATGCCCATCTCGGCGGCGATTTCAGCTTCGCCTGGCGCGCGACCCAGGCGCGCCGTCAGGATGCGGATGGCCTCTTCGACGGCGCGGCCCTTTCTGCGAAGTTCGCGCGGGCTCCAGTCGAGGGTGCGCAGGCTGTCGAGGATCGCGCCCCGGATGCGGAACTGCGCATAACTGCGGAACTGCACCTTCTTTTCGGGATCGAATTTGGCAAAGGCGTCCATCAATCCGACCACGCCCGCCGAAACAAGGTCTTCGATATCGACGTGCTGCGGCAGGCGTTCATGGATGCGCCGCGCCAGAAAACGCACGATCGGCAGGTGCTCAAGCAGGACGCGCTCCTGCTCTCCGGTCAGAACCGCCGCTCCCCCTGCCGAAGGCGGGTAGTTCGCAGCCGCCACGCGGCGGCTCGCGGTCTTGGAGTCTCTCACAGCCGCGCTCCCATCGACTCCCATTGGCTATTCCCCTTTTCTGGCGAACCCGGTTCTTCCGTTCATTGCCCCGAACCCTTGGCTGGCCCCTTCCAGAACTGCCTTCAACGGACGGTGCCCACAGGGCGCAGCCGGATCTCCGCTGGAATCTCGCCCGCGGCAACAACGGCGAGACGAGGCAAAACCGGTTCCAGCCACCGCTTGACGTAATAGCGGGCCGGACTCGGGCAAAGGAGCACGGGCGGTGCCGCAGAGGATGCGGAGCCGATAAGGGATCTCACAGAATCGGAGAGGCGGCGGACAACGGGGGTGGCCGGCGTGGCAGCCGCGGAGAGCAGGCGCTGCCCGCTTTCGGGCGCGACTGCCGTGAGAATCTCCTCTTCGAGTCCGGGATCAAGCAAGAGCACCGGCAGCAGGCCGTCCCCGTCGAGCAGCGGCCGCACCAGCCGCCTGCCCATGGCCTGCCGCGAGGCCTCGACCAGCGCCACCAGGCTCTTGTTGACAGGCGCAGTTTCAAGAAGGGCCTCCAAAATCGTGCCCAGATCGCGGATCGAGACGCGTTCGCGGAGCAACTGCTCGAGAACCCGCGCAACCTCGCCCAACGAGAGCAGCTTGGGCACCAGTTCCTCGAGGAGCTTGGGGTGGGAATCGTTAAGCGAGTCGAGCAGGCGCTTGATCTCGGCACGGCCCAGAAGCTCTCCGGCATGCTGGCGGACGAGTTCGCCCAAGTGCGTGGTGATCACCGTGACGGCGTCCACCACCGAGTAGCCCGCGGCGATAGCCTGCTCTTCGAGGCCGGGCGCGATCCAGACGGCCGGCACCCCGAAGGCGGGCTCCCGTGTCTCTTTGCCGGAGAGGGGGCGGCGGCCGGGCTCTCCGGAGACCGCCAGCAGGTGCGGGCCCTCGGTCTGCCAGTGGCCGATCTCAATGCCGCGCAACGAGATCACATATTCCCTGGGCTTGAGGCGCAGGTTGTCAGAGATGTGCACGGGAGGAACCAGAAAGCCCATCTCGGACGAAAGGTGGCGGCGCAGCGTGCGCACCCGGCTCAACAGTTGCCCGCCCTGTTTCTCGTCGACCAGCGGAATGAGCTGGAAGCCAATCTCGAGGGTCAGGTCCTCGAGGCGAAGCAACGAAGTAAGCTCCGCGCTTTGTGCGCCTTCCGTCTTCTTCTTGTCGGTGGGCGCGAGCTCCGCAGGCAGCACCGCAGGCTCGGCCGCAAGCCGCCTGCCCGCCACAAACAGACCCGCCGCCACGGCCAGAAAGGCAAACTTGGGCAGCCCGGGAATCAGGCACATGCAGGCCGAGACGGCGCTGGCCATGTAGAGCGTCCCTGGCCGGCCCAGCAACTGCTGGCGGATCTCGCCCCCCAGCATGCCGGCCGAGTTGGCGCGAGTGAGCGTGATGCCGCCGGCAATCGAGACCAGCAGCGAAGGGATAATGGTGACCAACCCGTCGCCCACTGTGAGCACGGTATAGGTGCGCGCGGCCTCGCTCAGATCGATGCCCTGCTGCAGGGTACCGATCAGCAGGCCGGCGACGATGTTGATGGCCGTGATCAGGATGGTGGCCAGCGAGTCGCGCTGGTTGAAGCGCGCCGCGCCGTCCATGGCGCCGTAAAACTCCGCTTCGCGGGCGATGGCCTGGCGGCGGCGGCGTGCCTCGGCCTCGTCGATCAGCCCTGCATTCATGTCGGCGTCGATGGCCATCTGTTTGCCGGGCAGGGCGTCGAGAGTGAACCGGGCCGTAACCTCGGCGGTGCGTACGGCGCCGTGGGAGACGACCAGGAACTGGATCGCGACCAGGGCCAGGAAGAGCACAAAGCCCACGACATAATTGCCGCCCACCACAAACTGCCCGAAAGCCTCGATCACCCTGCCGGCGGCGGCCGTTCCCTCCTGGCCGTGGAGCAGAATGCGCCGGCTGGAGGCGATGTTGAGCGAGAGGCGGAAGAGGGTGAGCAGCAACAGCAGCGTGGGAAAGACCGAGAGCTCGACGGCGCGGCGAATCTGCACGGCGGAGAGGAAGACGATGACCGATGCGGCCATCGAAAGCGCCAGCAGCAGATCCAGGCACCAGGCCGGCAGCGGCACGATCATGACAAAGACCACGCTGATCGCGGCCATCGGCAGCAGGAAGTCGCGCAACCGGTGCCAGATCGGAGCTGGCGCCGCCAACGTTGCTGCGGGCAAGGTTGCGGTGCTCATCGATACACCTCTCCAAAACTCAAAAGTGCGGACCGTTTCATCGCGACGCTCCTCCAAAGGCTGCGGGCCTGGAGCGCGCCTCGCGCGCCTGGCGCTCGCGGATCTCCGCCTCCACCCGCTGGCGGTAGAGATAGGCGAGAATTGCGGCTACGGCCGCGTAGAGCTCGACAGGAATGGCCTGGCCAACTTCGACGGTGCGGTAGAGCGAGCGGGCAAGCGGAGGATTCTCGACGATGGGCACGCCCGCCCAGCGCGCCTCGGCCTTGATCTCCTCGGCCAAAAGATTCCGGCCCTTGGCCAGAACCTTTGGCGCCTCCATGGTCGCGAAGTCAAAGCCCAGAGCCACGGCGTAATGCGTAGGATTGGTGAGGACCACGGCCGCCTTCGAGACGTCGGCCTTCACGCGGCGGCGGCGCATCTGGCGTTGCAGATTGCGGATGCGGCCGCGAATCTGCGGGCTGCCCTCGGTCTCTTTGTATTCGTCGCGCAGATCCTGCCGGCTCATCTTGAGGCGTGACTCGCGGCTCTGCCACTCCACCAGGTAGTCGATGGCCGACCAGCCAAAGAGCAGCCACGCCGCTGCCAGCAACAGGCCGTATACGTCCTTGCCCAGCAGCTCGAGCCTTTCGGTCGAAAACGGCGGGATCGAGAGCTGGTGCGCGATGCGTTGCACGGCGAAGACGGCGAGAAAGGCGGCCGGGATGAGCGACTTGCCGAGCCGCGCAGCGGCGCGCAGCGAGAAGAGGTTCTTGATATTGGCCACGGGATTGATGCGCTCCGGCTTCCATGCGATGGCGCTCGCATGCACGCTCACGCCGCCGGTTTGGGCGATGCCAGCGCAGAGGGCGGCCATGGCGACCAGGGCCATCACGACAGCCGGAGGCGTCAGCACCTGGATCGTGAGGCGGCGCAGAGCAACCACCGTGGGCTCGAGGGTGGCGGGCTCCCAATAGGCCGGTGAGCCAAGAACTAAAAATCCGGCGAAGGCACCGCGCCAGACCTCGATGGCCCTGCCGCCCAGCACGCCGAGAGCCATGGCTCCGGCCAGGGTTCCCGCGGCCGCCGTCAGCTCGCGGCTGTGCAGAATGTCGCCCTCGCGGCGCGCCTTTTCGCGCCGGTGCTGAGTGGCCTGTTCTGTGCGCTCTCCGGCCACGATTTAGCCTCCCAGCCCCGGCACCGAACCAGGCGCCACGAGCGAAACAGAGATCAATCGCTCGGCCATGTCGAGCAGCTGCGCGAAACGGGCTTCGATGAAGCGGGGCCAAAGCGCCAGAGAACCGGAGAGAATCACGAAGCCCGTGATGGTCTTGATGGGCACGGTCAGCATCATCACCGGCAGTTGCGGACTCAGCTTGCCCAGAAGGGAGATGGAGATCTCGACCAGCATGGTCGCAGCCAGTACCGGCGCGGCCAGCTCCAGCGCCGCCAGAAAGATGCCCCCAGCCGCGCGCACAATGGCCAGCGACGCCGGGGGAGCAAGCGCAAAGGTTCCCAACGGCACGGCATGAAAGCTGCGCACCATCGAAGCCAGCAGAATCCTGTCCAGGCCCGCGGCGATCAGGACCAGCGTGCCCATCAGTTGAAATAGCTCTCCCAAAAGGGGAGTCTGAATGGCCGAGGCCGGATCCATGAGGTTGACCAGCGAGAAGCTGAACTGCAGGCCCGCGATCTGGCCGGCAAAGAGCAGCATTTCGTTCAGCAGCGCGAGCGACAGTCCATAGACCAGGCCGACCGAGAGTTCTCCCGTGATCGACGAGAAGCTGATCGACGCGTGGGCATTGGGCAGAGTGGCGACCAATGGAGCCAGAAGGAAGGCAACCGCGCCTGCGAAAACCGCCTTGGCGCGCATGGGCAAGGCCGTCGAGGAGAAGAACGGAGCAAAGGCCACCATCCCGCTCACCCGCATCAGGGCCAGCATCATTGCGCTCAGAAATGTCGGCCAATCGGTCAATGAAGCTCCTAGCTTCTAGCTCCTAGCCGCTAGCTCCTTCTGTGCGGCTGGAAGACTTGTGCTCAATATCCGTTCTTTCGCAATCGCGCCGCTGCAGTTTGCTCTTCCACCCAGACCCTCTGGCCTCCCGATGCGGCTTCGGTCTGCCCCCCGAGCTAGCAGCTAGAAGCTAGTAGCTAGAAGCTGCTCCGCTCATCCCAAATAGCGGTGAAAATCTCCCAGCAGCGAGCGCGTGTACTCAGCCAGCCGCTCCAGAAACCAGGGCATCGCCGCCAGCAGGATGAGAGCGATCATGGCCAGCCGAGGCACGCTGGTCAGCGATTGCTCCTGCAAGCTGGTCAGAGTCTGAATCAGGCTGAGCACAAAGCTCAGCACCGCTGCTGCGATCAACAGCGGCGCGGCGATAATCATGGCCTCGCGCATCAACTGGCGCATCAACTCGGCTACCAGATCGGGTGTCATCGGCCTCCTTTCAAAAACTGCGCAACAACGAACTGGCCAGCAGATTCCAGCCGTCCACCATCACAAAAAGCAGAATCTTGAGCGGCGTCGAGACCACCACCGGCGGCAACTGGAACATGCCGATCGAGGTGGTGATCGCGGCCGTCACAATATCGATGAGCAGAAAGGGCAGAAACAGCACCGCGCCGATGGCAAACCCGGCCTTCAGTTCCGACAGGATGTAGGCCGGAACCACCACGCGCATCGGCAGGTCGTCGGGCGTGTTGGGCCGGGGAATTTGCCCCGCGGCCGTGAACAGCGCCAAATCCTTCTCGCGCGCGTACTTCAACATGAAATGTTTAACTGGCTGGGAGCCGCGGTCGATGGCCTCGAGGCCGGTAATCTGCCCGTTGCGGTAGGGCTCGACGGCCTGCTGGTCGACCTGATTCAGGACCGGCGTCATGATGAACCAGGCCATCATGAGCGCAAGGCCCATGAGGGTCGGATTGGATGGCGCGGTCTGCGTGCCCAGCGCCTGGCGCAGGAAGTGAAAGACCACCAGCAGCCGCACCAGCGGCGTCATGGCCATCAGAATCGCGGGCAAGAGGGTGATCAGCGTAAGCGCGAAGAGGATCGTCCATGGCGTCGAGTCCCCAGGCCGAAGCTTGCTATTCAAATCTGGCAACAGGGGCGCGGCCGCCGGAGCCGCCGCGGCCAGGTGCAGAAACCATGCGCCTACCATGACGCTCTCGCCCGGCCGTGGGCAACGCGATCGGCCTCGGCCTGCATCCGCGAACCCCGATTTCCATCTAACGCATAAAAGGCAGGTCCGCCCTCGGGCGAAGTGGCCACCAGAATTCTGCGGCCTTCGGCTTCGATCAAGGCCAGCGACTGGCGCGGCGCAAGGCTGATACGCTCGAGCAAGGCCAGACGCGGCTCTCGACGCTGCCTGCCGCGTAGTCTATCGAGCAACCATGCTCCCAATCCACCGCTGTTTCCACCACCGTTGTTGGTCCCCGAACTTGCTCTACCCGCCATCCTGCTGCTTCTCCTCATCCCGGCTTAATCGAGACCTGGTTTACTCGAGCCGCGTGATGCGCACTGCCAACTGCGTTTCCACCACTTCGAACTCGCTCCACGCCAGCCGCACACTGCCTGCGGCGAGGGGAAGATCCTCGCCGTGGCTCCATTGCGTTTCAATCACATGACCCGGAGCCAGAGCCAGCAAATCACGCACACGAAAATCGCGTACAGGAACGCTCACGGCCAGCTCCACAGGCAATTGAGGAATCGGCTCCGCGAAAGCGGCCTGTTCCGGCTTCTGCTTGGGTTGCGGCGCAGGAACCAAAGCCTGAACGGCCTGTCCGGCAGCACGCTCGGTCACTGGCGGTCCCAGCGGGGGCGCGCTTTGAGCTGCCGGCATCGGATGTGTTGTCGCCATTCCGGACAGTGCGGGAGCAGAATGAGGTCCAGAGGGGCGAGGAAACGATTGGATTGGTCTAAGAATTGCGTGGGCTCGTCGTCCGGATTCAATCCATGCTGCAGCTCATCCGCGTCGCTGCTACACTGGAAACAAGCGGAGTTAGCCGAGTTAGACCAACCCGCGTCCAGCAAAGCCAAACAGACGGCTACATTCCTTTTGGATTGGAATCTTTTAACGATCGGAATTCATTCCGGAATAGGAACTAGAAACGTTTGCGGTGATCCCATCTCGCACCGATGCGAGCTGCCGCCGACCGAGGTCAATAAGATCATGCCCGACGCAACAGAAAACACGAGTTTGACAGGAACCGGCCTGCGCCTGAAGGTAGGCCTGGCCGAGATGCTCAAGGGCGGCGTCATCATGGACGTCATGAACGTCGAGCAGGCGCGTATCGCCGAAGAGGCCGGCGCTGTCTCGGTAATGGCTCTCGAACGCGTCCCCGCCATGATCCGCGCTGAGGGCGGCGTGGCGCGCATGGCCCGGCCCGGCCTCATCAAACAGATTATCCAGGCCGTCTCCATTCCGGTGATGGCCAAGGCGCGCATCGGCCACTTCGCCGAAGCGCAGATTCTTCAGCAGTTGGGTGTTGACTTCATCGACGAGAGCGAAGTCCTGACCCCGGCCGACCAAGCCCATCACATTGACAAGCAAGCCTTTACTACGCCCTTTGTCTGCGGCGCGCGCAACCTGGGCGAGGCTCTGCGGCGCATCGCCGAAGGCGCGGCCATGATCCGCACCAAGGGCGAGGCAGGCACCGGGGACGTGGTCCACGCCGTGCAGCACATGCGCCAGATCACCAGCGAGATGCGCGGACTCACAGTTCTCACCGAGCAGGAACTCTACGCCGCCGCCAAGGAGCTGCAAGCTCCCTACGAACTGGTCCGAATGGTAGCCCAGAGCGGCAAGCTCCCCGTGCCCAACTTCTCGGCCGGTGGCATAGCTACGCCCGCCGACGCGGCCCTGATGATGCAACTGGGCGCGGAGGCTATCTTTGTCGGCTCGGGAATCTTTATGAAGGAGCGCGCCACGCCGCTCGATGTCGAGAACGACCCCAAAGAGCGCGAAGAGGCCGTCTCGCGCGCCAAGGCTATCGTGATGGCCACTACTCACTGGAACGACCCGAAGATCCTGGCCGAGGTCAGCGAACAAGTCACGGGCACCATGAAGGGTCTGGCCGCTGCCGCATTAGAAGAATCTCAGCTTCTCCAAACCCGCGGCTGGTAGGACTGGCCGTCCAGGCAGCCGATCGCTACTCGCTCGCATGGACTTGATTGTTATGCGCGGTCCGAACAGCCACCTGCGGCAAATGACCAGACAAGAACGGCCTTTCGTTCTTTGCCTGAGAGTTGGCGAAGAATGAAAGGCCGCGTTTATTTGAGATGCGCGCTATTGTTTTGCGTCTTCGATCTTTACGTTTTCCGGCCTTACAAAGAGCTTGCGGTCGAAGTCCAACTGCCCATACCCGCTATACCAGAAAATCTCGTGCTTCTCCCCGCGCACCCACGCCACACTGAGCGGGCGCTCCGGAGTTCCATAAGTAAACAATGCCAGCTTCGACTCTCCGAAGCTTAAAACATACGCCGTAGTTTTCTGACCTTGCTGAACGCCGCCCGGTTGCGGGGTTGCCCCATTCGCCTTAAAGAACTCATACTCAAGTCCGAACTCCAGGCCGAGCATCGGTTTCCGCTCCTCCTCCGGCAGATTTGCGGCAATATCGGCAAAGATCGGCAAGCGGCAATTGAAACTCGGCCCTGTATCCACCATGTGCTGTCCGCTCTTGGTGGCTAGGTTAATCATCCAGGCGTCTGGCTCGTTGACGATCATCAAACCCTGGATTCCCTGATCGGGATCGCGTTGTTCCTCGATCCGGCAGAACTGGCCCCCGGCGCGGTAAATAACCTTCGGCTTGGCGGCAAAGCTATCTGTGGGAACATCGGGACTCTGAAGCTGAACC
>Ga0326727_10008402_pt1 | contig 26228 bp, 22 predicted proteins | sample MB2enrmetagenome_FD_207643 | JGI IMG/M metagenome (GOLD analysis project Ga0326727, IMG submission 207643) | Lab enriched peat soil microbial communities from McLean, Ithaca, NY, United States - MB29MY | ecosystem: Environmental > Terrestrial > Soil > Wetlands > Peat | place: USA: New York...
CCAACGCCGTGCGCCGCGCCCGCAGCGGCTTGCAGGACCCCAATCATCCCGTCGGCTCCTTCATTTTCCTGGGGCCGACCGGCGTGGGCAAGACGGAACTGGCCCGCGCCCTGGCAGAATTTCTATTTGACGATGAAAACGCCATGGTCCGCATTGACATGAGCGAGTACATGGAGCGGCACAGCGTGGCCCGCCTCATCGGCGCCCCGCCCGGCTATGTCGGCTACGAGGAAGGCGGCCAGTTGAGCGAGGCGGTGCGGCGGCGGCCCTACAGCGTTGTCCTCTTCGACGAAATCGAAAAGGCGCACCATGACGTTTTCAATGTCCTGCTGCAAGTGCTGGACGACGGCCGGTTGACCGACGGGCAGGGCCGCACCGTTGATTTCAAGAACACGGTCATCATCATGACCAGCAACATCGGCTCGACCCTCATCCAGGAATATTACAACCGTCAGGGCGCGGGGTCGGGCAAGGACTACGGGAAAGTCGAGGAACTGGTCCGGGCGGAACTGAAGAAACATTTCCGGCCCGAGTTCCTGAACCGGATTGACGACATCATCATTTTCCACAGCCTGGACGAGAAACAGCTTGAGGCGGTTGTCGGCATTCAATTGCAGCGTCTGGAGCAGCGTCTGGCCCAGCAGCAACTGGCCATCGAGGTGGATGCCGCGGCCCGGAAGTATCTGGCCAAAGAAGGGTACGATCCGCAATTCGGCGCGCGTCCGCTCAAACGCGCCATCCAGGAACATCTGCTTGACCCACTGGCCATGAAACTGCTCGCCGGCGAATTCAAAACCGGCGACCGCATCAAAGTGACCGCGGAAAACGGCCAGTTAAAATTTCAGCGGCTGAAGTAAGAGCTATGTGATGTCATCGCGAACCAGTTGGCTGCGGTCGAATTCGGCGGGCATAGTTGGAGGCGTGGGTGCGGCCGGCGACGCAGTCGCGGGCATAATTGATGAGATGGTGGGCGACCATGGCGATCTGGAAGATGTTCTCGAGACGGCCCTGGCGCAACTGGGTCCAGAACATGGACCAAAACTCGGCGCGGTAATCGGCCTGAAGGCCGGCGCGCCGGATCAGCCGGGTGAGAATTGAGAATGCTCGGAGGAGGTTGCGCGGCGCGGCTTGGAGGAGCGGGTGCCTGGGATGACGACGGTGGGGGTAGGTTTTTTCGGCCTGTGTGGCGTAACGATGGTAAAGGGCCTTGGGCTCGTAAGCCTCGGCGATAACCCGCCGCCAGTTGGCCACCACTTGCTCGTAGGGCTGAAGGAATTGGATGTTGGAGTCGCGGTGGTCGTCGCAAACGATCCGCCCTGCCTCCTGCAGGCGCTCGTAGAGCGGGGTCTTGGGCAGCGCATAGAGGATGTTGACGGTGTGGATGGGCGCCTGGGAGGCGCGGATGAAGTCGGCGATGGCCACTGGGGTTTGCTCAGTGTCAGTGTCGAAACCCATGATGAGGCCCACGGCCACCTCGATCCCGTAGCTGTTGAGCGTGTCAATGACATCCAGGATCGGCTTTTGCAGGTTGACGGTTTTCTTGATGGCGCGCAGGGCGCCGGTTTCGGGCGTTTCGACGCCGCAATACACGTTGGTGAAAAAGGCGTCCCTCATCTTCCCCAGGATATCCGGGTGCTTCGCCAAGCCCAGGGTCGCCTCACAGGACAGGCGCACCCGGCAGTCCCATTTGTTTTGCCAGGCCACCAAGTGTTCGAGCAATTCGCCGGTGGCCTGGGGGTCGCCGATGAAATTGTCGTCCACAAAATAAATCGAGGGCGTGCCCGCGGCAGCCAGAAAATCCAGTTCGCGGACGATTTGCGCCGGATTCTTATGGCGGGGGCGGCGCCCATAGAGGGCGGGGATGTCACAGTAGTCGCAGGTATGGGGGCAACCACTGGAGAACTGCACCGTGCATAGGAGGTAGTTGCGGATATTGATCAGGTGATAGGCGGGCATCGGCCACTCGGTCATCGGCAGGCGTTCAACGGTGCGGAGGATGATCTGTCGCGGGCAGCGCTCGGGGGAGCGGCCGATGAGTTCGAACAGCCGGCGTGTGGCGTCACCCACTTCCCCGCAGTGGATGATGTCGGCTTCGGGATACCATTCCGGCGCGGCGGAGGCCGACGGGCCTCCCAGCACGACCGATCTGCCAGCCAAGTGCGCGCGGACGATGACGTCCTGAATTTGTTCCCGCTGGATGTGCATGCCGGTGGTGAATACAACGTCGGCCCAGCGCAGGTCGTCCTCCGTGGCGGGCCGGATGTTCTCGTCGATGAACCTGATTTCCCAGCCGGTCGGTGCCAGCGCGGCGATGAGCAGGATGCCCTGCGGAGGCATGAATGCCTTGACCGGGCCCATCAGTGGGAAAGCGTAGTTGAACGTGCCAAACGACCAGGCGTACTCCGGGAAGAGGCACAGGATCCGGCGCCTATGCCGGGGCGTGAACCGGGCGGTGGAATCCGGTGGCGTCATCTCACTCTGGTTGTTGCGGAGCTGTTTCATAAACGGGTCATAAACGGGTTCCGGGCATGTCCACATTTTAATGATTTGGACTCATAAAAAGCAAAGGAAAGCGGTGAGGCAACGCTCTCTGGTCAACCGCAATGTTCGTCTAATGAATGACCTATTAAGGCCATGTTGGACTTGTCGCGCCATAGCCGCTGCGGCGACGGCGGAAAGGTGGAATTATGAAGGATGAATTACAAGGTGAATCGCAGGCAGAAATGGGAGGGGCGGAAAAATCAGGAAAAGCCCATATTTCCGCCCAACTCATTTTTCTGCCATCCTTCCACTTGGCTTCGAACCAGAAAGCTCAGTCATACTCAGTCAAAGTGGGTCAAAGCGATTCTGTTGGTCAAGCCGACGGTCAGAATCCGCGCAAGTCTTTAATAATGAGCAGCTTGCATAATAATCAGCTTCAGTCCGGCCAAACCATTGTAAACTTAGTTAAACATGGTCAAAATAAGCCAGTGAAAAGCCAGCGATGCCAAAAATCGGGGTGCGCCCGATTACAAGTTCGGTCTCCTTTTGTAAGTGACGAAAGGACTAATCCTTGATAGTCTCTGCATTAGCGCCGGGAATGTCCCGGCGAGTCCGTCAGAATTGAGCTTATGGAAACAACAACAGCAATATTGGTTTATGCGATTTGTTTTTTCGTCGGGCTGCTCTTCACTTTGTTGAGCGCGTTTTTTGGGCACCTGCTTGGAGGGCATGATGCGCACATCGATATCGGCACAGGAGGCCACGCCGAGGCGGGCTTTCAGGATTCGGGCATCCCAGGGCTTTCGCCTTTCAGTCCGACCACCATTTGCTCGTTCATCACGGCGTTTGGCGGATTCGGGCTGATTTTTTCGCGAATCGAGGCGACCCAAAAGGTTTGGGTAAGCATGCCCTTGTCGATTTTAGGGGGCCTGGTCATTGCGGGGGCTGTTTTATGGTTGTTCGGCGCGATTTTTCATGCCACGCAAAGCTCCAGCGAATCCCACGTTGGCACATTGGTGGGCCACACGGCCACTGTCATTACGCCCATTCCACCCTCGGGCGTGGGCGAGATTGCCTATGTGCAGGCCGGGACGCGCTACACCGCGCCGGCCCGCGAACAGAACGGCGCGGCCGTGGGCAATGGCCAAACCGTCAAAATCACCCGCATTGCCGAATCGCAATTCTACGTTTCAGCCGTCTAAGAACCGCCCCATCCCGCAAACTCAAACATCAAAAATTATGAACCCAGCCATCCTTGCTCAACTATTCAATATCCCCAGTGCCGGCATTGTTGTTGGCGCCGTAGTGGGAATCGTCATCGTCGTATTCCTCTTCGCTGCCATTTGGGCCAGCCGCTACACCAAAGTGGGACCGAACGAGGTCCTCGTCGTTTCCGGACGCAAGCATAGATATGCCGAGCCGGATGGCACGGTTGCCATGCGCGGCTTTCGCGTGGTCAAAGGCGGCGGCACCTTCGTCATCCCGGTCCTTGAAAAAGTGGACAGGCTCTCCCTGGAACTGCTGACCATTGATGTGCAAACGCCGGAGGTTTACACCAGCAAAGGCGTCCCGGTGAAGGTGGACGGAGTGGCCCAGATCAAAATCAAGGGCGACGACATCTCGATTGCCACGGCGGCCGAACAGGTGTTGAGCAAGACGATTGACGACATCAAGAGTGTCGCCACCCAAACTTTGGAGGGCCATCTGCGCGCCATTCTCGGCACGATGACGGTGGAGGATATTTACCAAAACCGCGATCAATTTGCCTCCAAAGTCCAGGAAGTCGCCGCCGGCGACATGGCCAACATGGGGCTGGGGATCGTCAGTTTCACCATTCGCAACATTCAGGACGGGCAGGGCTACCTGGACGCGCTGGGCAAACCGCGCATCGCCCAAGTCAAGCGCGACGCCGTCATCGCGCAGGCGGAAGCGGACCGGGACGCGACGATCCGCTCGTCGCAAGCCACGCAAGCCGGACAGGAGGCGAAATTCCTGGCCGACACCAAGATAGCGCAAGCCCAGCGGGATTACCAAACCAACGTGGCCAGCTTCCAGGCTGCCGTCAATCAGAAAAAAGCGGAGGCGGACCTGGCTTATGATTTGCAGAAATTCAAGACCGGCCAACTGGTCAAGGCGGAAGAGGTGCAGGTCAGTATTGTTGACAAACAAAAGCAGATCGAGCTGCAACAGCAGGAAATCCTGCGCAAACAGCGCGAACTGGAAGCCAACGTGCAAAAGCCGGCGGACGCGGAACGTTACCGGGTCGAGACGCTGGCCAACGCCACCAAATTCCAGCTCGAAACAGAAGCCGCCGGCGCCGCCTCGGCCACCAAGGCCAAAGGGTTCGCCGCCGCCGATGTGGTCAAGGCGACCGGTTTGGCCGAGGCGGAGGCCAACAAGGCGCGCGGTTTGGCCGAGGCGTCCGTCATCGAAGCCCAAGGCTCGGCCACGGCCGAGGCGATGAAACTCAAGGCGGAATCCTTCAAGCAATACAACCAGGCGGCGGTGATCGAAATGATCATACGCATCCTGCCGGAAGTGGCGGGCAAAGTGAGCGAGCCGCTGGCCAAGATGGAGAGAATGGTGATTATCAACAGCGGGGGGCCGGGTGGCGGAGCGAGCAAAATGACCGCCGATGTGACGCAGATCATCAGCCAACTGCCGCCGGTGATTGAGAGCTTGACCGGCATCAAGTTTGAAAAATTGCTCGAACAAGTTCCAGCCCTTAAAAATGCGATGGGAGATGCGAAGGGCGAAGGCAAACAAACCCCGGCGTGATGCCATGGACCTTTTATGCGTTTGTTCGACGCCATTCTCAGCGCCAATCATCGCGCGCTCAAGGGCGACCGGAGCGCGGGCTTTCATCTGGGCGATTATGACGGCGAATTGCCGGTCGTAGCCCTGACCTGCGTTGATCCGCGCTTGAACCGGTTGTTTCCGGGCGTGATGGGGCTGCCCGTGGAAAGTTTCATCTGGCTGCGCAACACCGGCAATATCATTACGGGACCGTTGAGCAGCACGATGCGCTCTTTGGCGCTGGCCTGCGCGGTGAAGGGCGGCCGCGAAATCGCCATCATCGGCCACACCGATTGCCAGGTGTGCCGCACGAGCATCGCCGAGTTGACCGAACGATTCAAAGATTTGGGCATCGACCGGAACCAGTTGCCGCTCAATCTGACCGAATACTTCGGCCTGTTTTCCAGCGAGCAGCAAAACGTCATTCAGGCCGTTGACTTCGTCCGGCACAGCCCGTTGATCGGTCCGCGGATGCCAGTGCATGGTTTGATGGTGGATATCGCCACCGGCGATTTGGAGTGGGTCGTCAATGGTTACGAAACGTTGGATCGCCCGCTGGCGCCGCTGCCCGGAATGCAAATGCCGGAAATCGGCGGGGTCATCGGCAGTCTGGCCGACCGCATTGGCGCAGACCTGGGTGACATCAAATTTCCTGATGCAAAGATCGGCGAGGCGGCGACTGAAGCAAAGCAATGGTTGTCGGAATTAAAAACTGCGCCCGCCGCCGCGCCGCCGCCCATCCCGCCCGCGCCCCCTGTGCCGCGCCCCATTCCCGTGCCCCCTCCGATCCACCTGCACCCGGGCCCGCGAGTCAGAAGAAATTGAATCTGGAAAAAGTTTTAACCACAGATAAACACGGATGGCCACGGATGAAAGCAAAGCCATCTTGACGTAGCGGCGCGTCGGCAGACCGCCGCATATCCCATCGTTTGCCTCTTGCAAGAATAATGGTGGCGATTGGGATCACGAGCCGGAAACCGCCCAAAAAAGAGCTTTACAGGCGTTTGGCTCATATCTAAACTGTTCTTTGATAAGAAAATGGATCGCTGGAAAAATATGGAAAAAGGAAAAACGATAACGGGCTTTCAGCTTCACGAACGGGACACAGGCTCCGCAGACGTGCAAGTGGCCCTTTTGACCGAGCGAATTAATCACCTGACCGAGCATTTGCAGAAGAACATCAAGGACCACAGTTCCCGGCGCGGTTTGCTGAAAATGGTCGGGCAACGCCGTCGTTTGCTGGATTATCTCCATCAGACCGACTTGCTGCGCTATCAGTCGGTGACAAAGAAACTGAAGCTTCGGCATTGATTGTGTCCTTCTTTCCCGGCAAACCGGAGAGGATCCCGACCATGGCAATGGTTCAAACAACTTCATTGGCCCGGAAACGCGACCGGCTCAGTGCAATGAATTAAATTCGCGGCATTATGTTTCGCCGGCTTGGGAAATTTCAATCAGGACCGGTTCAGCGACGGTGGCCCGGGGTTGATTGAAGTTCCTCTAAGCCGGCGGGTTTTAAAGGAGATATATTATGGTAGAACGAGTAACGGCTCAAGTTGGGGCCAAGCAGATTCATATTGAGACAGGCAAACTGGCCAAACAGGCCGACGGCGCGGTCACGGTGCAACTGGGTGAAACCATCGTCCTGGTGGCCTCTGTGGCGGCCATCAAGGCCAAGGAAGGCCAGGAGTTTTTTCCGTTGACCGTTGATTACCGCGAAAAGGCGGCGGCCGCGGGCAAATTTCCAGGGGGCTATTTCAAGCGCGAAGGGCGTCCCACGGAAAAGGAAATTCTGACCAGCCGTTTGACCGACCGGCCCATACGCCCGCTTTTCCCCAAAGGCTGGTTCAACGAGGTGCAAGTGCAAAGCATTCTCCTGAGCGCGGATGGCGAAAATGATTCGGACGTCTTGAGCATCATCGGCGCGTCAGCGTCGCTGGCCGTCAGTGACATTCCCTGGGATGGCCCGCTGGGCGCGTTGCGCATCGGCCGGGTTCAGGGAAAATTCGTGGCCAATCCCACCCACTCCGAACAGGCCGAAAGTGATCTGGACCTCGTTTATGTGGGCAACACCGCCGAGGTGGTCATGTTCGAAGGAAGCGCCCGTGAATTATCGGAAGCGGATTTCGTCGCCGCGCTTCGATTTGGCCACGAGTGCTGCCAGCCGCTCATCCTGGCGCAGAAGGAATTGGCCGCGCGCGGCGGAAAAAAGAAGCGCGAAATTACCACGAGCATCGTGCCGGAAGACATTTTGCACGAAGCCAAACAACGGGCGGGGGAGCGCCTGGTGCCGGCTTTGCTCACCCATAAAAAACTCGAACGCGAGGCGGCCGTCAAGGCGCTGACCGATGAAGTCGCCGCCGATCTGGTGGCTAAATTTGGCGCGGAGAAAGTGACCGAATCCGTGCTGCGCGAGGCCTTTTACTACATCCAAAAAGAGACGGTGCGCCATTTGATCATGAACGAAAACAAGCGGCTCGACGGCCGCGGCTTCGACGAAATCCGGCCCATTATCTGCGAAGTCGGCTTGCTGCCCCGGGCGCATGGTTCGGCCTTGTTCTCTCGCGGCGAGACGCAGGCCGTGACGCTGGTGACTTTGGGAACGACGGAGGACGCCCAGGAATTTGACTCCTACACCGGCGGCGAGACGGAAAAGAAGTTCATTCTGCACTACAGTTTTCCGAACTACTCGGTGGGTGAAACCGGGCGCATCAGCGGCCCGGGCCGCCGTGAAATCGGCCACGGGGCATTGGCGGAACGATCCATTGAACCGATGCTGCCGCTGGCCAATTATCCTTATGCCCTTCGCGTGACGAGCGAGATCATGGAATCCAACGGCTCGAGTTCCATGGCCACAGTCTGCGGCGGCACTTTGGCATTGATGGATGCGGGAGTGCCCATGATACGGCCCGTCGCCGGCATCAGCATCGGCCTTTGCGCCGAACATGATGAATTGGACAGGATCGGCCGTTACAAACTGCTGACCGACATCATCGGCTGGGAGGATGCCTTCTGCGACATGGATTGTAAAATCGCGGGCACTGAAAAAGGCATCACCGGATTTCAACTGGACCTGAAATTGCGCGGCTTGCCCCACAGCGTCATGGCCGAGGCCCTGGAGAAAGCCCGGGTCGGCCGCCTGGCCATCCTGGGCATCATGGCCCGGACACTGGCCGAGCCCCGGAAGGAGATGAGCAAATACGCCCCGCGCATCGTGCAGGTGAAGATCAATCCTGAGAAGATCGGGGCCCTCATCGGGCCTGGCGGCAAGAACATCAAGCGGCTGGTCGAGGAGTCCGGCTGCGAAATCAACATCGAAGACGATGGCACTGTCAATATTTATTCTGTGTCGGAGGAGGGCATGAAGATCGCGCGCGGCGCGATTGAAGGCATGACGGCTGAGGCTGAGATCGGCAAGCTCTACCGGGGCAAGGTGGTCACGATCAAGGAGTTTGGGGCGTTCGTGGAGTTCCTGCCGGGCAAGGACGGCCTGGTCCATATCAGCGAGCTGGCCAATTTCCGTGTCAAGCAGACCGAAGACATTGTCAAACTGGGCGATGAAGTCTGGGTCAAATGCCTGGGCGTTGATGAAAAAGGCCGGGTGCGGCTTTCGCGCAAGGCAGCGATGGAAGACCGCGAGCGCGAGATGGCGCCCAAGGCGTAAGGACGCATCCTGTTTGCAGCGGCGCCGGGAGCGGGCGCCAGGAGTGGACGTCATGCGTGATCCTTTTGAGAAAGGCGGAAAAAATTGACGCAGGACCGAGATTATGCCATCATATTAATGGGAAGTATGTTAGCGTGGCATTCAAATTCTTTGGCAGTTCTGGCTCTGGCGGCGGGCGCCTTATCGCCCTGCGCCCTGCCTCCTTCTGCCCGGGCCGGTGACAAGATCGAGTTTTCTGCTCCAAGCGCTTTGCTGGGGGTTCCCGAAGTGGTGCGCGATGATAAGGAACCACCCAAACCCGAGGTGCAAGCGCCGATGCGGGCCGATGACATGCTCCTGGAAAGCACGCAGGATTCTTCAGAGATTGTGATCATCTCCACCCCAAAAGAGAAGAACGTAAAGACATGGGGTTCAGCTTTCACAGACAACCGGGACAACGATGCCGATGAAGACAGTGGTTACGACAATTTGGATTCCAGGCAGCGGCCAACCAAGGGCGCAACCAACTGGTGGGAGATGCCCGGAGGACGGGATCCGGATGCCGGAAGCATTTTCTCCGAAAGGAGAAGAGATGAGGCCGCGAGCCAGGACAGTCTTGGTGGCCGGTTGGAGGCGGGGAACACAGCGCGAAGAACCGATTACCAAAGGGTTGAACTTTTCGGCCGGCGTTCTTCCGATTTGGTCGAGGAATCAGCATGGTCCAGCGCCTTTTTCCGTCAGGCATTGCCGCCGGAAGAGACAGTGGCGCAAAAGCTCTCAGCATGGTCCGGCAGCCTTTTCCATCCGGGATCGACAAGTTTTTACCGGGCACAGGATAAATCCATGCCCACTTACGCGCAAATGAAGGCGATCAACGAGCAACTCAGTCGGGGATATCCATCGGCGCGCCTTTCCAGTGCGGTGGACAACCAGCCGCGCGGTTCCTCGTTGTCTCCCGACGCCGAATACCTCTCAGAAAGGGACGCGGCGCGCGGGAATACGCCGGACGAAACGGTGAGCGCGCCCCGGACATTCTACCCTGCGGAAACAAAGACTGTGAGCCAGAATTCCGACATATTCGCGCGGCAGGAACCGCCGGCCTCGCCTCGAGGCCAGGTTCAGTCACGTCCCGCGATTCTGCCTTTTCCCAAGAAGCCCGGCTCGGTCTTTCAGTGAAATGGGGCGGCGACCGGGGGATCAGGCCTGGCCGGTCTGCGGGGTGGATCGCCACGCGTCGAAAAGCGAAGATTTATCTTTATTTTTCCCGCGGGAAATGCTTTAATGGCAGTCACCGAACAAAAGATGCGGTCTCAAAGCGCCGGATGATTCAGAATGTGGATATAACAGAATTTTTCTCACAGTGGCAAAGCGTTTGACAACAGGAAAAAATATGAAGGCTAAGAAGGCGACTCCGCCACCTTTGGCGAAAGGCCAACTTTGGAAGATGGACGATAAACACATCGAGATCATGGAAGTGGGCAAGACCCTGACGCACTACCGCCTCTTTCAAAGTCAAAAGCGGGTGCCGATTAGTTTGGGAGGGATCGCCGCAGTGCAGGCTTACCTGAAGACCAATGGCGCCAAATTGATCAGAAAGGCTTCTCCTCTTAAAACGGCTTGACGGCCCGATGGGCGCTGGACCGACCCATGTTGGATTCCAAGCGTTCTGGTCTGGGTGCCTGTTTCGGGGCGCAGTCGCGTACTGATTTGGGACGCGAATCCAAAGATCAGACAATCAAGACGCCGCCGGGCTGAAGGCAAGTTGGGCCGGCGCACCTGACTCCCAATCGCCCCCGTCCAATCCTCCGGCCTGCTCAACTTGTTTACCCGGCGTGTGTTTGGCACTCAAAGTGCTTTTCGCAAGGCGTTGCTGTCCAGTTTCCCGGGCTGGCAAAGTCAGGCTGTGGCTTTTGGCAGGAACAAATGATTTATCGCGGCACAGGACACTGTCAAATGGTAAACACGTCACACATGGAAGTTCGGGCGCTTTTGGCGCGGCAGCAGTTGCTGAATCAGCGGCAGCACAAACGCCTGGCCCGCAGAATCCACGATGAGATCAGCCAAAAGATGACCCTGCTGGCCTTGCAATTGTCGCTGGCGGCATCGGAAAAGAGCGCGCCTGCGAACTGGGCCGCGAAATGCAAGGACTGGGCCGGCCTTGTGATGGAACTCGGACAATCGGTTCGGGAGATCACCAACGAACTGCAACCTCGAATTCTCGATGAATTTGGGCTGGCCGCCGCCTTGCGCTGGTTCGCGCAGTCTTCGGCCAGGGATATCTGCTGCACCGTCATCGCGCCGAACGAGGACATTTCCCTGGCGCCGTTTGCGGCCAACGAATTATTCGGAATCTGCCGCGAGATTGTCACGGATATCCTTGTGCCAGGAGTGGCGCGCGTCGAGATTGAATTGGAGCAGAAGGAGGGAGCAGTGCGCCTGCATTTGCGGGCCGATGACAATGGGCTTGCAAGGGAACTGATAACCGAAAGGGCGCTGGATGCCATTGCCGTGCATGACCGGCTGCTCTGCCTGGACGGCACGGCCGAATTGAACCATTCGGAGGACGCCGGTTCCGTGATCACGCTGTCCGTGCCAGCCAGCCGTCCCATGGCCTGCGGCGTCCGTTGAGCTACATCAGATTTACGGGGTCAATATCAACGGTCATCACAACCTCTTCGGGCAATGTGAGGGAAGCGATCAATCCCGCCAGCCTTTGGCTTAACCGGCTCATTTGCCGGGTGCGCAACAGGATGTGAAAGCGGTGCTTGCTTTCGGTGCGGGCGAGCGGGGCAGGGGCTGGCCCGGCCAAAATCATATCTGGAAACGCTCCGGACCATCTCTCGATTTCGTGCCTCACATGGGTGGCCGAGAATTTGACCTTTTCCTCGTTGCGCCCTTTGAGCAGGAGCAAAGCGATCCGGCTGGCCGGCGGATATTTGAGTTGCCGGCGAAAATCAATTTCCTGTTCGTAAAAGCCGGCAAAATCGTGGCGGCGGGCATATTGAATGGCCGGATGAAAGGGGGTGAAAGCCTGGACGATAACTTCCCCCTCCACGTCGCCCCGTCCGGCCCGGCCCGCCACCTGGGTCAATAATTGGAAGGTCCGTTCTCCCGCGCGAAAGTCCGGCAGGTGCAAACTCAAGTCCGCGTAAATAATCCCAACCAGGGTCACATTGGGAAAGTGCAGGCCTTTGGCAATCATTTGGGTGCCGACCAGCAAGTCAATCTTCCCGATTCTGAAATCACCGAGGATGCGGCGGTAATCTTCCTTGCGCTTCAAGGTGTCCGAATCCATGCGTCGAATGCGGGCGTTGGGAAAGAGTTTGGCCAGGGTGGCCTCGACTTTTTCGGTGCCCAGGCCGGCGTAGCGAATGGCGGGGTTGCGGCATTTCGGATCGGGGCAAACGGCCGGCGCCACGGCCTCGTGGCCGCAAATATGGCAGCGCAACTGGCCGGCCTGCCGATGGTAGGTGAGCGAGAGACTGCAATTGGGGCACTGGGCCACGTAACCGCAGAGAGGACATTGCAACGAGGTGGCAAAGCCGCGCCGGTTCAAAAACAGGAGAGTTTGTTCCCTGCGATCCAGCCGTTTGTGAATGGCTTCCTTGAGCTCGGGGGATAGGATGGGTGTTCCCTTTTCGTGGCGCGCGACCTGGCGCATATCGACCACGCGCACAACGGGCATTTTTTTATGATCGGCGCGGATGGGCATTTCCAGGAGCCGGTATTTGCCTTTCTCCACATTGTAAAAACTTTCCATGGAGGGCGTGGCCGAGCCCAGCACGACCACCGCATTTTCCATCCGGGCCCGCACCACCGCGACGTCGCGGGCATGGTAACGCGGGGATTCCTCCTGCTTGTAGGACTGCTCGTGTTCCTCGTCCACGATGATCAGCCCCAAAGGATCGACGGGCGCAAAAACGGCGGAACGCGCGCCAATGACGATGCGGGCGCGGCCCTGGCGAATTTTGTGCCATTCATCATGGCGCTCGCCCGCGGACAAATGGCTGTGCAACACCGCCACCAAAGTTTGCAGCGGGCCGGAACTGAAGCGGGCTTTGAATCGCTCGACCGTCTGGGGTGTCAGCGAAATTTCCGGCACCAGGACAATCGCCCCCCTGCCTTGTTGCAGGCTCCGGGCGATGGCCTGCAAATAAACTTCCGTCTTGCCGCTTCCTGTCACACCGTGCAGCAGGAAGACGCGCGATTTGGCGGCCGGCGCGCCGCCGGTTCCACCCATTTCCATTGCAGCCGTAATTTCTTCGAAGGCATGCTGCTGGTCGGGGTTAAAGGTCAGTGATTGGGTTGGCAAAATCGTCTCGCGCCCGTAGGGGTCGCGCTCGGCAATTTGCGGCGTGATGGTGATCAGTCCCTTGTCCTCCAGACGGCGCAATGTTTGAGCGGTGGTGTCGGCTGATTGCAATAATTCCTGGAGGGGCAGTTCACCCCGTTTGCGGACGATTTCGAGGACCTGCGCCTGGCGTTGGCTCAATTTCGGCCCGGGTCCATTGACAGGCAGGACGCGCACGGATAGTTGCTCGCGCCAGCCTTCCTTCTCTTTGCGCACGGCTTCGGGCAAGACGGTCTTCAGCGCAATCTCCGGCGGGCAGCAGTAATACTCCCCCATCCAACGGGCCAATTGCAGAATCTTCGGGCTGACAAACGATTGGCGCCCGACGACTTTAATGAGCGGGCGAAGATTGGGATGGGGCGAACTCTCCGGCAGGGCTGTTACGCATCCCAGCACCTGGCGGCGGGCAAAAGGCACCTTGACCCGGGTGCCGATTTCCACCAGCCCCTCCATTTCCTCGGGAATGAAGTAGTCAAATTCCTTGCCCAAGGCGAGCTCGAGGGTGACGCGGGCAATCATGCGTGAAGGATGCCAGGGAAAACGGAAGGCAGAAAGCAGAAAGCGGACAAAAAGGCCGCACGAATGTGCGGCCTCGGAAATTAAAACGGGCGGCAGCGGCTCTTTACTGAGGGTTCACCTCGTTGGTCTGGCCGGCTTTGATGACTTCGATTTTGGCGCCTTTTTTCAACTCCTCCGCCGAGGGCACTTTAATGATTTCTCCACTCACCACCGGCGCAGTCGGCGCGGGGGCGGCTGGCTTGGATACTGGGGGCGGAGCGGCCGAAATTGGCGGATGGGTTGGGGCTCCTGGTGTGATGGACTTCAATTCCAGATCAAAAACGAGCACTGAATTGGCCGGGATTTTTGGAGGCATCCCTCGGGGTCCATAGCCCAGGAACGAAGGAACGGCCACCTGCCACTTGGAACCCACTTTCATCAAAGGCAATATCTTCTGCCATCCTGGAATGATCCTTCCTTTAACCGGAGTCTTGAAATTGTCGTTGTGATCAAATTCCGTTCCGTCGCTCAAAGTGCCCCGATAACCCACGGTCACTGTGTCATTCTCCTTGGGCATGGGGCCGTTGCCTTCTGTGATCACCTTGTATTCCAAGCCATTGGTGAGGGTTGTTACCCCCGGGCCTCTCGCAAACTGAAGCAGAAAAGCTTCCCCCTTGGCTTTGGCTTCCTCGGCCTCCGCTCTCTGTTTGGCCTGCATCGCCGCTCTGAACTGATTCATAACTTCGGTGAGTTCTTTCTCTGACAGGCGCGTGGGTTTTCCAGTGATGACATCTTTGAGCGCCTCGAGCACGGTATTGGTGTCAACGTCGAGTTTTCCGCTCTTGATGCCGTTGGCAATGCTGTTGCCGAAATACATGCCAATGGCATAGCTCAGCTTGCCTTTCTCCGGCATTTCCGCCGGGGGCGGCTTCGCCGGCGTAACCACGGCGCCAGGCGGCTTGGCGGGCGGTGGCATGGTTTGCGGTTTGTTGGTTTGGGCGATGACACCAAGAGGCAACAGCCCCATCACTAAAAAAACTGTTTGCTTCAATTTCATTTGATTCGTCATTGTTTGTTAGATCCGCAGGGCCATGGCCCGTCGGGAACCCGCTCGTTTTGTGAACGGAGCCGAATGATTATCATACCATCCAGGCCATGTCCAGCACCTCATTGACTTTTTTTTGCGGGATTTGACTCAAACTATTTCGCAGAAATCTTGTCCCTGCCGGGGCTGAATGGCGGCTTGCCTTCACATTCATTTGGGCGAAAACTCCGGTCGCAATTGGCGGCCATTTTGAATGAACTCATGAAAAATACAGCCTCATGCGCGCGATGGCGCGAGACCTTGCTCAAACGGGCGCGCGCCGCAATGAAATGCGCTTATGCCCCATACTCAAGATTCCAGGTCGGGGCGGCCGTGCTGCTCCAGGACGGGCGCATCTTCACGGGTTGCAATGTCGAAAATGCGTCCTACGGGCTGACGATTTGCGCGGAACGCAATGCCATCTTTGCCGCCGTCGCGGCCAGCGCCAGGAAACCAGCGATTGTGGCGGTGGCGGTGGTGAATCGCCGTGGTGTGCCGTGTTCGCCTTGCGGCGCTTGCCGGCAGGTGATGGCGGAGTTCGGTCCTGATGCGGTGGTCTGGTATCCGGGCGCCAAGGGCATCGTCCGCCGGACCATGCGCGAGTTGCTGGTGGACGGATTCGTGTTGTGAGCGCCGTGGCGCAAATGCGGCTGGCCACTGGTGGATGACGCTGATAGTGTCGCCCTTCGTTATGCGGCCGGTTGATTTGATACGCAAGAAACGCGACGGCGGGGAACATACCCGCAAGGAGATTTTTTCGCTGGTGGAATCATTCACCCGCGGCGATATGCCCGATTATCAAATGTCCGCCTGGATGATGGCCGTGTTGCTGCGCGGCATGACGGAGGCGGAGACGGCGGCCTTGACCGAGGCCATGTTGCGTTCGGGCCAGGTGATGAATTTGAGCGCGTTGCCGGGCGCCAAAGTGGACAAGCATTCGACCGGCGGGGTGGGGGACAAGACTTCGCTCATCCTGGCCCCGGTGGCCGCGGCCGGGGGGTTGCTCGTGCCAATGATCAGCGGACGCGGGCTGGGCCACACGGGCGGCACACTGGACAAGCTGGAATCCATCCCGGGATTCAACGTTAACCTTTCCCCAGGGGAATTTATCAAAGTCCTCGGCGCGTGCGGTTGCGTCATGGCGGGTCAGACTGCGGAGATTGTTCCGGCCGACAAGAGGATGTATGCGTTGCGCGATGTGACGGGGACGGTTGAGAGTCCTCCGCTGATATGCGCCAGCATCATGAGCAAAAAGCTGGCCGAAGGCATTGAGGCGTTGGTGCTGGATGTCAAGACGGGTTCGGGGGCGTTTATGAAGCGGCCGGAAGAGGCGGAAGACCTGGCCAGAATGATGGTCAATACCGGCGAACGCATGGGCAAGCGCATGGCCGCTCTCATCACCGACATGGATCAACCCTTGGGCCGCGCCGTGGGCAACAGCCTCGAAGTGCGCGAAGGCCTCGAGATACTGCGCGGCGGCCGCCGGCCCATGAGCGAGGATCTCCGTTCCCTTTCCCTGGAACTGGCGGCCTGGATGTTTTATCTCGGCGGGCGCACGGAGAGTGTGGCTGCGGGAAGGTCGCTGGGCGAAGAGATGATCGCCAGCGGCAAGGCCTTGCGGAAGTTCTGTAGAATGTGCCGCCTGCAAGGTGCGGGCGCTTCCTTTAACGGCCAGCCGGACGATCTGCCTTTGGCAAAACACACGGCTGAATTCAAAGCGTCGGTGGACGGTTTCATCGAATCCATCCATTGTGAGCAGATCGGGCTGGCCAGTCTGGTGCTGGGCGGAGGACGGAACAAACAAGACGACGTCATTGATCACACGGTGGGACTTGAGCTGCATAAGAAGACGGGCGATGCCGTCAAAAACGGCGACAGCATCGCCGCCGTGCATTACAATGACAGCGCGAAACTCTCCAGCGCCCTGCCGCTGTTGAAGGACGCCTGCCGCATCGGGCCAAAGCCCGCCAGTCAACCCCGGCAACTGGTCAGGAAAGTCATTCAAGGCGTAAAATCCTAATTCATCACATCCATCATGGAAAGATTCACAAGCATACTGGGAATTCTGGTCATCCTCGCCGGCTGCTATGCGTTCTCAACCAACCGCAAAGCAGTCCAGTGGAAAATCGTGGCCTGGGGCGTGGGCTTGCAACTTCTCTTCGGTTATCTGGTGCTGAAGTTCGAGTGGGGAAAGACCATCATGGCGGCGGCGGGTGACAAGGTCAATGAATTGCTCCATTACGCCTTTGCCGGGGCGTCATTTGTCTTCGGGCCGCTGGCGCAGCCGGATGGAAAGGTCGGGTTCGTTTTTGCGTTCGCCATCCTGCCCACCATCATCTTTATGGCGGCGTTCTTCGCCATGCTCTATCACTTCGGCATCATGCAAGTGATCATCAAAGGCGCCGCCTGGGTGATGACGCGCTTGATGGGGGTGAGCGGAGCGGAGTCACTGGATGTCGCGGCGAGCATCTTTATGGGGCAAACGGAAGCGCCCTTGACCATCCGCCCATTTCTTTCCCGGCTCACCCGCTCGGAAATGATGACGGTGATGACCGCCGGGATGGCGCACGTCAGCGGCGGGATAATGGCCGCTTACATCGCGACGGGCGTGGAGGCCAAACATCTCCTGGGCGCGGTGATCATGACCGCGCCGGGCACTTTGCTGATTGCCAAGACCCTCGTGCCGGAAACGGAAACACCGGTCAGCGGCCGCAAGGTTGATATTGTGGCGGGCGAGGACGACAAGCGCAGCAACTTCCTCGGGGCAATTGCGCGCGGCACCACCGACGGCCTGAGCCTGGCCCTGAATGTCGCGGCGATGCTCATTGCTTTTCTGGCGCTCATCGCGCTGTTGAATGGCATCATGGCGTGGGTGCATGGTTCGATTGTCTGGTTCCCGGCCAGCTTGCAAAGCGTTCTGGGCTGGCTCTTCGCCCCGGTGGCGTGGCTGATCGGCATTCCGTGGAAGGATGCGACGCATATTGGGTCGCTCCTCGGCATCCGCATGGTGGGCAATGAACTGATTGCCTATGGGCAACTGGGAGAGTTGAAGGCGCAGATCGATCCGCGTTCCTTCACCATAGCCACTTATGCATTGTGCGGCTTCGCCAACTTGAGTTCCATTGGCATTCAGATCGGCGGCATCGGCGCGCTGGCGCCCTCGCGCAAGGATGATCTGGCCCGCCTCGGTTTCCGGGCCATGCTGGCCGGAACGATGGCGAACCTCCTCTCGGCCGCCATTGTTGCCATGCTGCTGTAGGCCGCTTTTGGCTGACACCTCCCACGGCCAGGGGAATTGGCTCCAACGGAATGGCCGCCAAAAAGCGTTATGGAAACTCAGCAATTGTTCTGAGTTCCTCGCTGCTCGCCGCGAGCTTATCGCAAAGGCTATGGCTTCGCTGATCAAATCGCTCTGATGAAACTTCAGCAGATTGCTTAAAACCTGAATTGCACGCCACCTTCTTGCTCAGGCTGTGGAATGGCTGTGAAACGGATTGAAAACGCGCAGGCCGGGCCGCTGATAGTCAGCAACGTTTCGGGTCGCGATGGTCAGGTTGTACCGCCGCGCCGTCGCAGCGATAAAGCTATCCGGCATCGGCATCGCGCAACCAAGCCGGGCGTATTCGGCTTCCTGTTGGCCCCAGACCACGGCGACCGTGTCGTTGAAGTTGAGGATTCGTCCGCCCAGACTTTTGATAAGCTGTTGGAGCCATTTTTGAAGCACCGTTTTGCGCTCGCCGTCCAGCCGTTCGATCCCGGCGGCTATTTCACCAATAACGTGTGAACTGGTATAGATGCTGGCCGCATTGTCACGAAGCCAACCCAAAACCTGCGGATCTGGTCTGGCCCTTGTGCGTTCGCTCAACACGTCTGTGTCCACGAGCCAACTCATTCGCCGGGCTTGTAAAATTGCTTGTTACGAGGCGGAATCTCGAATGAGTCCGGGCAGGCCATGTAAATATTGAACCAGTCCGCGCTCGATTCTCCGCCATTACCCGCCAAATGATTCGATGTCTCCGCCCGGTGTTGATCGATCCAAGCGGTCAGCTTGACGAAGTCTTCCAATGGCAGTTTTTCAACCGCGCGTTCAATCTCTTCAACAGTTATCACGCTGTCAAAGTAACCGAACAAGCGGAAAGTGACAAGGCACTTTCGGAGCCGTTCTTCTTACAGGGGTAATCTGCGTGGCCCCGCTCAAAATCGTTACGGTTTGTCATTGGTTTGTAAAATCGGCTGCGAAGCAGCAACCGGCCCTCAAGACGCCAATAGATCCCGCTGCCAATCCATCAGGTCGCCTTGATGGCGGTCCCAGTCTTCGGCCAGGGCCAGGAGCGTGGCGCGGCTGGCGATCAAGGTGGGGTCCAAATCCAATTCCATCGCGCGGCTGTTTCGCCTCTGTTCCAATTGGGCAAAGCGCTGGCGCTGGGCTTCGGTGTGGCGTCGCGAATGGAAGTGAAGAATCTGAGGGTGCTCGCCGGGCGAAACCGCCAAACCCTTTTGAATCGCCCCGTTCAATCCATCCCTGCGCCGGGGCGAAAAATGGCGGGGCAACAGGTGGTCAATCGGGCGATGCTCGGTGACCGCCGCGGAAATATCCACCAGCGCCTCATGGCTGAGCACAAAGTAAGGCGGTTTGTTGGCCGCGATCGCTTCCTGCTCGCGCCAGCGCCAAATCTCGCGCAAAACCGCCAGCGCGGCGCGGGCCAGCTTATGGCTGCCCTTGATCCGCCACACCAGGTCCGGTTCGGGCGAGGCGGGCATGGCGCATTCGGCAATGAGCCGGTCGCACGATTGCTCCAGCCAGGCCAGGCGCTGCTTGTGCCGCAACTGTGCTCGCAGAATGTCGCTCAGCGCCTTGAGATGGCGCGTGTCATGGCGCGCGTAATCTTCCATGCGCGGCGTGAGGGGGCGTTTGGACCAATCGGCCTTCTGCGATCCCTTTTCCAAGACCACGCCCAGGTATTTCTTGACCAGGTCGCTCAATCCAAATTCGCGTTCGCCCAGCAGGCGGCCGGCCAGCATGGTGTCGAATATCCGGTTGGGCACGAAACCGTGATTCTTGCGCAGCAGCCGCAAATCATAATCGGCCCCGTGCAGGATCAATTGATGCTTTTTCAGCTCCAGCCAAAGCGGTTGCAAATCCAGCCCTGCCAGCGGATCAATCAGGCGGTCGCCCTGCGGGATGCTCAGTTGAATGAGACAAAGCTTTTCCGGGTAGGCGTGCAAACTATCCGCTTCCGTGTCCAAAGCCAGCCAGTCCGCGGCGCGCAGTGCGGGCAGGAATTCCGTCAATTTACCGTCCGAATCTATCACAATCCCGGATTTTACGTGAAAGCTGTCCGACTTTAAACCTTGAAATTCCATCCCGGCAGCCTGCATTTTGAAGCCATGAATCTGCCCCGCGCCCTGGCAAAGTCCGCGCAACGTCACCCGGACAAGACCGCGCTTTTTTGGGGCGGCTCGCAGTTTTCCTACGGAGACCTCTGGTCGCAATCGCTTTGGGTGGCGGGCCGGTTGCGTTCGGAATTTGGCGTGCGCGCGGGAGATCGTGTCGGCCTCTGGCTCAAAAACCGCCCGGAATTTGTGCCGGCGCTTTTCGGCATTTTGCAAACCGGCGCCGTGGTCGTTCCCATCAACAATTTTCTCAAGCCGCCGGAAGTCGGTTTCATCCTGGCCGATGCGGGCATCGACGTGATCATTCTGGATGAAACGATGCGGGAGGGGTTTGAGAAATTGCGGTCGGGCCGATCCGGGTTAAGGGCGCTCCGCGTGGAAAACTTCGCCAGTCTTGCCGCCCCGGCGAAAGCGGGGCAGGGGTGCCGCAGTTCGGAATCCGGCTTGGCTGTCATCATCTACACCTCCGGCACGACGGGCCATCCCAAAGGCGCGATGCTGTCGCACGGCAATTTGCTGGCCAACGTGGAGAGCTGCCGGCGCGTGCTGGAAACAGTGGGGGAAGACCGAATTGTCGTGCTGCTGCCGATGTTTCACAGCTTCATGCTAACGGTTGGCGTATTGCTCCCCCTGCTGATCGGCGGCTCGATCGTTTTGATCAAAACGCTGCATCCTCTAAAAAACATCGTGGCTGAAATCCTGCAACATCGGGCCACGTTGCTCCCGGCTGTCCCGCAATTCTTCCGCACGCTGACCCACGGCTCCGTTCCGGTCAATTTGCCGTTGCGGCTGTGCATCAGCGGCGCCGCCCCGTTGCCGGCGGAGATCTTGAAGGAGTTCACCGCCCGCTTCCCCGTTCCCTTGCTGGAAGGTTACGGCCTGAGTGAAGCCAGCCCGGTGGTTTCCTTTAATCCGATTCACGGCCCCTGGAAAGCCGGCTCGATTGGCGTGCCGATTCCCGGCGTGGAGGTTTCCGTGCAGAACGATTCGGGTGAAATCCTGGCCCCGGGCGCCACCGGTGAGATCTGCGTGCGGGGCGGCAATGTCATGCTCGGTTACTGGAACCAGCCCGGGGAGACGGCCAAAACAATGCGTCAGGGCTGGCTGCTGACGGGCGACATCGGCTATATGGATGCCGACGGTTATTTCTACATCACGGACCGAAAAAAAGACATGCTGCTGGTCAACGGAATCAATGTGTATCCGCGCCAGATCGAGGAGGTGCTCTACTCATTTCCCGGTGTCAAAGAAGCCGCAGTCATCGGCGTGCCGGATGAGCGCAGAGGCGAACAACCCCTGGCCTTTGTCGCCGCGCACGACGGGACTGAACTGGAGGAAGCGCCGCTGTTGCATTTCGCGCGCCGGCAATTGGCGGACTATAAAGTGCCGCGGCGCATCGTTTTTTTGCCCGCGCTGCCCCGCAATGCCACCGGGAAAATCCTCAAAACCGAGCTGCGCAAGGCTGCCGCCGCCCCTTCCTAGTTGCTTTATTATATGTTCCATTGCAAGGAGTTACGTAAAAAGAGGACTTTTACGTGTTGACGCTGGCAAGGGGCGGCTCATAGACTGTCGCCACTGCACAGAAGTGCCTGAAGCGCGCTGTGCCCAACGATTTTATGCCTGAAGGATATTGTGTAAAATGCAAAGCGAAGAAAGAGATCGCCGAGGCCGTGGAAGAAACGATGAAGAACGGCCGCAAGGCCATCAAAGGCAAATGTCCGACTTGTGGCGTGGTGATGTTTAAGATCCTTGGCGGGAAGGCGGCGACAACGCCGAAAAGCTCCAACCAGCCAGGCTGACTTCCCTATGGCCCAACAACTCGCATACGTCATCATCACGCCTTACACGCTTCACAAATCCCGCACCGGCGGGATCCTGGCGCGATTGATCACCCGCACCGGCCTGGACATGGCCGCGGCGCGCATGTTCGCCCCCAGCCCGGAACTGGTGCAGCAGTATTCCGAAGTCATTATTTCCGCCGCCGATTCTCAGGACCGGCGCGTGCAGGAATTGATTCGCGATTATATCCTGCGCAATCTGGCCCCGGACCCCAAAACCCATCGCCCGCGCCGCGTCATGATGCTGCTCTTCCGGGGCGAAGAAGCGGTGCGCAAGATTCGGTCGGTCATCGGCAACATCTCGGCCGAGCGCCGCGGTGGCGAAACGATTCGCGACACCTACGGGGACCTGATTCTGGATGAACATGGCAACGTGCGTTATTTCGAGCCGGCCGTTTTGGCGGCTCCCACCCCGGAAGAGGCGGCCATCAAGCTCAAACTCTGGTCCCACTATTCCGATACCGACGGCGGTTTGGTGGAGCGAACGCAGCCCTATGCGCCGGGTGAGACGCCCCAGCGCACTTTGGTGCTGATCAAGCCGGACAATTTCCGCTTTGCCACCGGCCGGCCCGGCAACGTGATTGACTTCCTCTCCCGCACCGGTCTTTACATCATCGGCATCAAAGTCCACCGCATGAGCGTTGCCCAGGCGGCGGAATTTTACGCTCCCGTGCATGAAGTCTTGCGCACCAAGCTCGAAGACGTGGTCGCTTCTCGCGCCAGGGCGATTTTGGAAAAGGAATTCGGCTTCAAAGTGCCCGCCGCGACCGAACAACAACTGGGCGAAATTCTCGGCCCCCATTTTGGCGATAATCAATTCGAGAACATCGTCAAATTCATGTCCGGCCGCTCCCCCTCCGAATGCGACGCTTGGCAGATGCAGCAACCCGGAACGGAAAAGTGCATTGCGCTGGTCTATGAAGGGGTCGAAGCCATCCGCAAAATTCGCGACGTGCTTGGCCCGACAGATCCCTCGAAAGCGCCGCCGGGATCGGTCCGGCGCGAGTTTGGGCAGAACATCATGATCAACGCGGCTCACGCCAGCGATTCGGCGGAAAGCGCGGAGCGGGAATTGCGCATCATCAACGTGGCTGAAAACAATTTCCGCGCCGTGGTCGAAGAATTTTACGGGAAATCGTAGAGCTCGAGGTTGAGGATTGAAAATGTTCTGGAAAATTAGCCAGTGAACTCCGGCCCATTCTCAATCGAATACAGCGCCAGCGCGCTGGAAAATCTGGACGACTTGCCCGCCTCAATTCGTGCGCAAATACTCCGCAAAATCGAGCGGTTGCAGCGTGGATTGCACGGCGACATCAAACGTCTTCGCGCGGCGGATTGCGCTTGCCGCCTGCGCATGGGCGATTATCGCATCTTGTTTGATGTGGAGGGAGATGTTATCATAATCCGTAGAGTTGGAAATCGAAAGAACGTTTATGACTAAGCTGATCGAGGTGACGCGTACAATTCAAGTGAAGCGCAAGCAACTCACGAGCATTCGCGAGGAAATCGAGGACTTGTTCGATTATCTCGATGTTCTCGAAGCGCGCACATACGATCGCGGCAAAGCGCGCTTGGACCATGACGCCGTTAAAAAGCGGTATGGTTTGAAGTAAGGGCGAGGAACCCTTATGGGACAAAGGGGGCCGTTGTCTTTTGCCCCAGGGCAAAAAATGAAGGCTTACTATCAAGAAATCGCTCCTGACTATGCCCGGCTTCGTCGCGTCCATCCTGAAGTCTTCCGCCACTTGATCGAGTCCGGGCCGATTCACGCGGGGTCGCGCGTCCTGGAAATCGGCTGTGGCACGGGCAACTACATCTGCGCGTTGCTGAAGACGGAGATGCTCGAAGCGGGGTTTGGTCATCTTGCCCAAACCCAGGTCGAATTCTCCGCCGTGCTGGAGGACCTTGAGCCTTACCGGGCGCGGGTCTTTTCGAGCCTGCGCCTGATTTCGCAGGAAGCGTTTGCTCGCGGCATGGCGCGGCCGGAGAGCGATTTTCAGAAAGGCCCCATTCCCTGGGTCTCGCGTTACCTCATGCTTTGGGGAACCCGGCCGGCGGAATGAACGAACACCAGTTTCCGAGGACCAACCCTCTCAGGCCACCGCTCCGGCCACTTTGTTGTGCAAACCCGGTTGCTGCTGCGTTGAGGTGGCTCGGTATGGGCCGGCCGTCATCGGGCCTGGGGGCGTTCAAGGCGTGTTGTTCCACGCCGCCATGGCCGCTTCGTAAATCTGTTTGAGCGGCAACTTTTCCTTTTCGGCCAGTTTTCGGCACGACTCGAACTCGGGCGCGGCCTGCAACACTTTTCCGTCCAGCTTGCCAATCTTCATGCTGACCTCGCCAAAAGGAGTCCGCACCATTTGAAACTCGCGCCGCAATTTGCGGCGTTCCGCCATGCAGCGGCGGACCCCAAAGGCGCTCGTCTCCCGCAAAATCAATTCGCTGAACTGGTCGGCTTGAGCCGCCGCGCACAAAACAGCCAGCAGGAAGCCGGGCCGGTTTTTTTTCATTTGCAAGGGCGCGTAACTGACATCCAGAGCGCCCGCCGCCAGGGCCGTTTCCATAAAGCGCCCGAGAATTTCCGGGCTGACGTCATCCAGATTTGTTTCCAGAACCGCGATGGCATCGCTCTCCCAATCGTGCTCCAGCGCCGCGCTGGTTTCTCCAAGAATGGCCCGCAGGACGTTGGGGCGCGCCGGGTTGTCGCGTGAGCCGAGGCCGAAACCAATGCGCGTTGGTGCGAAATTTCTCATCGGCCCAAATTCCTCCACAAATTCCGCCAGCAACGCCGCGCCGGTGGGAGTGATCAACTCGCGGGGTTCTTCGCATTGCGTCAGGGCAATGCCGCGCGCCGCCAGGATTTCGAGCGTGGCCGGCGCCGGAATCGGAAGGCGTCCGTGCGCGCAATCAATCCAGCCCGTGCCATCGATCGGTTGACTGGCCAGCACGCGCGGTTTCCCCAAAAATTCCAGCCCGATGCAGGCCCCCGCGATATCGACGATGGAATCCACCGCGCCCACTTCATGAAAGTGGACTTTCCCGGCTGGCACGCCGTGAATCTTCCCCTCCGCCGCCGCAATGCGGTCGAATACCGCGACGGCTTTTTCCCTGGCCCATGCTGAAATTCCACTCTTCAGGATCAGTTGCTTGATTTCCGCATAATTGCGTCCGTGCTCATGCCCGTGTCCGTGCGATTTGTTTCCGGTGTGAACGTCAAATTTTGTTCCCTCTATTTGCGCGCGCTTGCCCCGGGACACCTGCAATTGGTAACCCTCCAGATTGAGCTTTTGCAACTCGCCGGCCAGGTGTGAATAATCCAGCCCCACATCCAGCAACGCGCCGATAAACATGTCGCCGCTAATGCCGCTGAAAAGGTCGAGATAAAGTGTTGTCATAAGCCGCCTGCGCAAAGGGAATTGATTTGACTGGCAGCATAGCCCGCGCCAAATCCATTGTCGATATTGACCACCATGACCCCGCTCCCGCAACTGTTGAGCATGCCCAACAAAGGCGTCAACCCGCCAAAGTTCGCCCCATAACCGGCGCTCGTCGGGACGGCAATGATCGGACGGCTAACCAGCCCGGCGACAACGCTCGGCAAAGCCCCTTCCATCCCGGCCACGACAATCACCACATGAGCGTTTCGGATCGGCTCCAACTTGTTCAAGAAGCGATGCACCCCGGCCACCCCCACGTCATAAATCCGTTCCACCCGGTTCCCCATGATCTCGGCGGTGACAACCGCCTCCTCGGCCACGGGCAAGTCGCTCGTCCCCGCGCTGACGACGGCGATGGCTCCCGGTCGTTTGGCAAGAGGATTTTTCTCGATCGTCACGCAACGCGCGACAGGATGGAAGACGGCGGACTTGAATTTTTTTCGCACCATCCGCGCCTGTTCGGGCCTCAGGCGCGTGATCAGAAGGCGGTCTTCGCGGGCAAGAATTGCGGCGGCGATTTTGACAATCTGCGGGCCTGTCTTGCCAGGAGAGTAAATGACCTCCGCAAAACCCTTGCGCAAGGCCCGATGCGTGTCCACCTGGGCAAACCCAAGGTCTGTCACCGGCGGGGCCTGGAAGGCTTGGAGCGTCGCGGGCAGGGTTATTTTACCCTCGCGAAATCTCTCCAAAAGTTTGATGGCATCGT
>Ga0326727_10008403_pt1 | contig 26223 bp, 32 predicted proteins | sample MB2enrmetagenome_FD_207643 | JGI IMG/M metagenome (GOLD analysis project Ga0326727, IMG submission 207643) | Lab enriched peat soil microbial communities from McLean, Ithaca, NY, United States - MB29MY | ecosystem: Environmental > Terrestrial > Soil > Wetlands > Peat | place: USA: New York...
AGACACCCTGCCAGTCCTTCTCCTGTCGGAGGTAGGACCTCTGCTTCGGCTACGGCACTTTAAAGGGTAAAGTTACCGGGTGGATTTTAACCACCTAGATTGTGTGACTGTGAGGCGCACCAAAAAAATCCCCTCGCTAGGAGGGGTAGTGAAGGGGAATAAATGAGAAAAGGTCTATATTCCAACTCCATTTTCATCCATCCTTTCAGTTTTTGGGGAAAAAAACAACCCCGCGATGAGGTTAAAAAAATGCTAGAATGTAGAATGTTAAGGTAAGAATATTAGGAGGATTAAGAGAATGAAAACTGGACCAAAAATATTCTCAAAGAAGTCGCTCTTTATACTGGTAGCGGTAATTCTTGTGATTGTATTTCTTAAAACTATTTTGAAGATAATTTTCACATCCCTCATTGTGTTTGTTTTTGTGGCATTGATCGCTATGGCGAGCTTCCTTTTGATACGTCATAAAATAAGAAAGAAAATCAATGCAGTAAAACAAATTAGACGTGTGCGATAGGTATTTTGAAGTTTATAATAGAAGCTTTAGACCCTGGCTAATACTGAAGCCTTTGTTTTTGAGCTATTTAGGTTCCACTTGCCTATCGCCTGATTTAGTTGGAATCCATAAAAAATAAGCCTTTCGGCTTCAACTCAATGTAAACTCATAGATGATCTTCATAGTCTTAGCACTTGTTTTTACAATAGGTGATCCAAGCAACTTTCTAGCCATGAGATTATAATTCTTTATATTAGTTGGTGGCCCAGCTATTGTTGCAATATAAGTCAACGACTGCCCTGAACCAGCAGTTGCCCACTGACTTATTGTATAAAATGTAAAAGTGTTTGTTCCATCTGAAAACGCCGACATATATTCTCCACTAAAAGTATTTGCAACCGTTACCGTTCCTGCTGTCCAATTAACCGTGTATGTTCCACCTGTCGTACTTGATACTCCTGACATGGCATACAATACGCCGCCAACATAAAACAAAGTATTAAGATATGTGGTGAATACCTTTGTCTCCATGAGGGTTAGATCAGACATTCTTATTCTTGCACAATTATAAGAGTTTGCCGTTTGGCAGGATAAAAACAAATATGTTCCGTCTGTACAATGAACCGAATATACATACCCTGCATTATATCCTAACCCTGTCGTTGAAGTAACATAAGTCATAGTCGATAAATTTAATTTATAAATTTGTCCTGTTCCAGACTGCCCAACATAGTAAAAATAACCACCGCTCACAACACCCCGATTAGCCCACGGAGGATTTGGCAATACATATGAGGCAATTTCCTGAAATGATGTCGGATCAATTTTATACAGCGTATATACTGTTCCAGAATACTGATAACCCCAATAATATCCATCACCTGCAATTACCCACACATAAGTTCTCGCACATTTTCCTATCCAAGTCCAATTAGAAGCAGTGGCTTTTCCGACTATATTGTAATTTGTTAAAGTTTCTGGATAGGCATAAGCCCAACATATACTGTTGATAGTTCCATTCGCACAATTCGTAGGAAAGTCAAAAACCCAATGAAGGAGCGATTCTGATCCGAACGATTCCACAATATTACAACTACCTTCTACAGCACTACCGCCTGCATAGGAAACGCGATTAGACCATCCAATAACATTTCCAGGAATGTTTGCTTCTGTTGTTGGTGATTCTGTCATAGTTGAATCTGTCAAAACTAAATATCTAAGCATTCCGTCTAGAGTGTTAGTATTTCCTGGAAGTTCGATTCCGCCATTTGGAATACCTGAACCAAAAATAAACTTCTGTACCTGCTTGAATATTTGGTTAGCAAAAAATGGTGATACAAAATTATAGCCTTCTTGAGATTCTAAAAGTTCACCTGTCTTTGCATCGTACAATTCTATACGGCATAGTCCTTTTACTCCGAGAACGTTTGTATTTACCTCTAAAGTGTCATGCATATATTCACCCCTTTCTAAGTTAACGTGACTGTGCATATTGATTCAGAAATCGAAATCGCTGTACGAGTTACCATTGCATCCGAGAATGACTGACCGCATTGTATATCAAATGCAGCAGAAACAGTTGATTCGTTAACTGCTAATATTGGCAAACTGCTTATCGACAATGTATCTGCAAAAGATTTATATATAAAGTAATTCGATCCACTCCCTCCACTAGTTGAGGTTAAATTTGTTGTACCGTCAGGATGGATGTAAGCAAAGGCATTTCCTGACCCATCGTAGAAATATACCGAACCATCTTCCAGCGTTTCAATATATCCTTGATTAACTCCAGTCAAAGATCCTGGAACAACTCGAATGGCGGCTCTATTCGGAACTCCAGCCGTAACGTCAACCCCATTATTCAGAGAGCCTCCATGGGTTCCTACGTGTTGGATGTCCTGAACCATTGCATCTATTGGACTGCCACCTGTAATGTCAGGGGAAACAGGTGTGAAAGATGTGCCTAAGCCCTTTCTGTTAATCGTTCCTGAGAGCGTTCCATTAAATCTGAATTCCTGACGTATGATTTTAGCCTTTTGCGACGCTGTAGCGTATTGAGAGTCCCAATAAATCACATCGCCACATTCCAAACTTGGGTCCATCCAGCTTTCCGACTCATACAAATATATCCCTTGGCACTCTGCGGCTACCCAATTCAAAACATTCGTGACCATGGGGGTTGTCGTTAGTAGTGGATTTCCACTTAGGTCAACCCTATTAATAGGCTGTGACGAGGCGTTATTAATCACTGACTGAGATGTCATATTCGTGATGGTGTTGCCCATAAGTGTTATTAATACACTTCCAGTTCCTCCGCTCACGGTTATGTTAGCACCATCTGGATAAAAGGCTCCCGAGACAAAGGTTCCTCCTGTCACCGTTGGAACTATGGACGAGCCATTAGCGGAAGTATTATAGGCACACCAAACTGTTGCCGTTCCAGTGATTGAGAATGTACCGCTAAATATTAAACTAGCGCTGCTTGATTCTCCATAGGAAGATAAGTTTGCGGTAAAATAGTTGTATTGGTTTTGTGTAGCTATTTTTGGATAAGTCTCCTGCATAGCCAGAGTCAATTCTTCAGTATAAGGCATTGTGTTAAGGGGTTGGTTGGCAACGCTTGGTTTAATATTCAGTACATTATTTCTGTCCATCCACATAATAGCTGTACCTGCTTGAGCTACATACATAAGCGCGTCATGGTGCGACATAAGGGGTAATAGTCCCCGAGTTATTATATTTTGGAGTGCTGCATCAATATTATAAGTGACTGTGATTCCGGATTGCAGTTGGAAATCTTGGATGATAGCAACAGCTAGATCGTGCAGACTGATGCCGTTTGCTGCCCATAAACCTGTGTAAGTGGTTCCAGACAGAACATCTAGAAGGTCGCGTGCATACAAAGTCGTGGTCAAATAATTGCTATCATTGTGCCAGTTGTATAAATAAAAAGTACCCATAGACACCGACTCAAAGGTTCCACCAGGCAACGCAAGTGTGAATGTAATAGTAATTACCTGTTTATCTTGAAGGTTACTCATATAGGGGCTAAAGCCATTAGCTCCACCGCTTATTGTGATATGTGCTTCTTTCGGTGGTGCATTATTGCCAATTGGGTCTAGTTCCTCGGTGACGACTATCTCGAAAATATCACTGATAGCTGTTCCTGATAAAGTAGCACTCGCAGTTATTGTACGAGGAAATGTAGAAATACTATTATGGAAACTAGAGGATACAGATAACATAACAACCTCCCTTCCTTAACATTCGATGATGTCACACTTGACATTATTAAAGGTCACATTGCTATAGGCATCAACCTTTACATCGTCATAGGCTATGTCCCCTGCATAAAATTGACCACTATAGCTTCCTCCGCTAGCGCCAGGGTCAAGTATTACCGCTGTAAATTGAGGTGTGTTGGATTTTATTTGGGATATCATAGCGTAAAGCTGTGTTGCGCTCATTGTTCCCCACTGAGCATTGTACTTACGCTTGTTTGCTATATATTGTAAATTCATTGTGCCAGCAGCGTTTCGCTTGCTATCCCCGATCATATATAGATTATTTGTTAGTTTTGAGGGTTCTGGCAATGCAGTACCGTTTACAATTATGGTAGCCATTTATTATTCACCTACTTTATTTTGGATAGTTGTAACTTGTATCATAGCCAATTGATTTGCCTAATCGGTCGGCTTCATTCACTGTATATGAGTACATTGTTCTTGCTAAAGTTCTCCCGTCGAGTTGAAGTGTGACATTGATTGGCTGAACTGAAGTGGAATTACCGCTATTACCGCCAGAAGAATTATTATTATTGCCCATCATGCTACCGAGCCGACTTAGCGGAATAACGGCTTCAGGCTCCCCACCTTCTGCAATTACCGCAAGCGTTGGTGATGTGGCGATTCCACCAGTGGCAAGTCCAACAGGTGCAAGAGCAAGCATTCCCATACCTACTTCTGGTGCTACCGCTTCTGCTGCTGCCCCAATAGTAGAAGCAATTCCACCTAAATATGCACCCGCAGATTCAATTCCCCCACTGATAGCTGTACCGATGCCCGACAATCCGATCTCAGAAAGTTGGGTTGCAAGACCAGCTATGGTGCTTCTTAGTGTGGCAAAGGTGCCTATAATGCTTTCAAGAATACCACTGATCCCATCCGTTGCCTCAAGTGCGACTACAGCTGGAGTTCCCTCGAATGCTACCAATGCCTCTTCTGCGACTGCTATACCTGGAGCAACATCTGGTAGTGCTGTAAGAGTAGTCACATTTGGCGTTAAGTCATAAACAAGTAATTCTGCTTCAGCTTCTGCAATACCCAAAGGAACTTCATCTAAGGCTGTCAAGGTTGTTACAGTAGCAATCGGAACAGTGGCAAGTTCTGCTTCTGCTTCCTCAACCACAGGAATCACTTCATCGATTGCTGTTACTGGAACTTCCACAGGTCTGAGCAAACCCAACTTCGTAACGATTCCACTAATAATTCCACCGGCTGCATCTAGGGCAGAGACAATTATCTTTTTCAAAAGGGGTAACGCAGCAAGAGCAAGTCCAATGTCCACAAGCATAGGAGTAATGCCGTCTTTACCTGTGATAGGTATAACGACACCCTTGGTTTGATCACCGCCACCACTACCTAAGCCTGCCTTATTTAGATTACCGAGTGCGTCTACCAAAGAATTGGTAGCATCTGTTTGTGCTTTCACTGCTTCAGCTCCACTGTTAGTAATATTATGAAGTTCATCAAAGCTCATTGTGTTAGCATTAACAGTTTTACCAAGGGCTTTCTGGGCCTGATCTTGGGCATTAGCAGCTGACGTTGCATCATCCATCGAATTCCCTAATTGCTTTGTAGCAGTACTTGCATCAAAAATAGAGGTGTAGTTATTGGCCCAATCTGCTCCTATCTGCCCAAAGTTCAAGCTCATAATGTCTTTAATCGCGCTGGCGGTATCTTCGGCAAATAAGGTGATATATTGGATTCCTATAGCCACCTCATCACTTAAATACTCGATTCCCGTTGCCAGAAATTGTAGGACTTTATAGAACTCTTCAAAGGCAGGAGTAAGGGCATTCACCATGGTTTCTTTCATTTTGTCCCAGCCCTCATTAAGTTTGGCTTGCTGGTTAGAAAGAGTATCCGCTTGTGTTCCGTAGTAACCTGTTGTGCCTTGTAATTTTTCCATGATCATCTGATAAGCCACAGCAGACGTTTGGGCATCTGTCATGGTCTGCCCTTGCTTAATCAAACCTTCACTTAATGCTCTGTTTTTAAGATCCGTCGTGGTTAAACGAATTCCTAGCGTAAGTTTACAAGTTATATATTTTTAAAGCATCTAAGCGTGAATTTATCGGTGTTTATAAGGTGTTTTACGTATTACCTAACAAAGCAAACTCAATCAGATATGCTACAATGATTTTGGACAGTAACAGGTAGTTTTTCTCTTCATAGTTAGGTAATCACTTTAGAATGCCCCTAATCACAGTAGTCCCAAGGCTTTAGGGCTTCCTATCTTGAATAACTTGTAAACTTACGCTAGATCCATTAAACCCCTTGTCTGTCCCTCCATACCACGTTGGAGTGCATCAAAAGCCTCAGAAGGATCAATACCTTTTAATTTTCCTAAGTCATAGGATAACTGAGTAATCTTTTCTGACATTTGCTCCGCTTGGGTTGGGTCAAATCCTAACATACGAGTGTTTGTGTATTCTTTGCCCATCATACCTTCAATGGCCTCTTGGCTAACTCCATAGGAATCACTCAACTTTTTACTAAACTGTTCAGCCTCCTCGGACATTGAACCCATAGAAGCATAAAATCGATGCTCAACATCTTGGGTCTCGGCAGCAAGGTCTTCTAATTCACTTATCCACTCTCCAACTTTCTTCACGACTTCAATGGCAATAAATATTTCAATGGCTCCTGTCATAAGTCCAAAGCCATCCACGACAGCGTTGGAAACTGCCCCTATTTTATCGCCGAAGCTCGCGCTGCCATCAGTCATGGTTTGGAATGCATTTACCACTGAATCTTTGAAGGCTCCAAAATTGGCTTGTATCCCAGAGAAAGAATTGCCTAATGAATCCCTAAGATCCTGTGCCTTATTGTTTACCTCTTCAGCCGCAGCACTAACTGCTTGGAAACTCTTGACTGCTCCTTTAGCAAACTCAGCATGGACTTTATCGGCATCCGTCAGGACTTTCTCATATTCTGTGATGTCAATACCTGCCTCTGCAAAGGTTGTCCTTACCCGTTGCTGAAACTGAGCAAGGCTTTCCCCTGACTCCTGAGCGAAGTTCACAACAACACGCTGACCAGACTGAATTGCTTCTACTAAATTGGTGCTACTAATGTGAGGTATGCCAAAGGACTTAAGAGCTGCCAAAGACTCATCCTTAAAAGTTAGGATTGTATTTTGCGCTTCTTTCATGCTCTCAGCCAATGGCGAAACATCTGCTCCGACACGAGCGATAATATTTCCAACTGTACCACTCAAACCAACCACCTCCTTTCAAATTAAAAATAGAGTTCCTTTTGGGACTCTTTAAAATCTAATAACCGTTCTGCAAGGATATTTTAATATGACCAACTTTCCACCAGTCTTTCAATACCATATATTGGTATTGAATCCAACTATAATAAAAGGAGTGAAGGTGCTATGCATCGTTTTGACCATATGAGCTGTGATCCTTATCCGATATATACTTTCTGTCATCCTGTCCATTCTTGTTATGACCCTTGTCGACAACAGGGAGGGGTAATTAGCAGCGGGTACCAGGGATACCCTGGATACCAAGGATACCCTGTGTACTATGAGCACCATAAACATTATCATGAGCACCATCATAAACACTATGAACATCATGAACACTATGGAGATCATGGGCACGAAGGATACGAGGGATACGAGGGTTATCGGAGAACACCTAGAGAGATAAACTACCAACGACAATTTTACAATGGTCCTGAATACGGAAGGGGTTAGACACTTTTGGTCTTTCTGATTCGATGATTCAAAGGGCTGGAGTTTTAGATTCCAGCCCAAATCATTATAATAGTGTAAACCTGCCCATTGTATTTAATATTCACAAGCCCTGGATTGATGGAATACATACCCTTACTAGGCTTTAAAACAATGCCATCTAAAGACAATGCAACATCTGGCAAATACAATTTGAGCGTTTCCTCTTCCATCTGATAAATATAACTAAAAATGCCCACGTCAAATTCTGGCGTGAGCTTCAATGGGATATTAAACTGCGAATCAAGAACATCGCATTGTGGATCTCCTTTAGCCACGCTTTTAAGGAAGTTGAACATATCTTCCGCAGTTTGGGGTTCCGCACTGAGACTGTCCACGATCTTGTCATAAAACTCCAATGGTTTCTCAACCTGAGCAAAGCATCCAGTGTAATATGCGTTTCGAATATCGCGATACATAAATTCTTTCTGAATTTCCTTGTACCCCTCAATGATAAGGTTGTACTCAGCAGGAGTTAAGTCCCAGAATTCACTAGGACGAACTCCTGCTCGTATGGCAGTTTTATAAACTATATTCCAATCCCACTCTAAATTGCTGTTCCCTGAACATCCTCTGGAGCCACTTTCTGAGTCGCTTCCGGTGGCTGTTCCCCCACCACCGATACTGCGTTTTTTCCGAAAGTCTCATTAATACACTCGAAGGTCTTTTTGATGGCAGTATTGATATCACTGTAATCATCTACAAGATCCATAACCTTATCGGTTGTAATATCTGGCAACTCTCGTCTTAAAGATTCTGCTAGAATTTCTGCCACTTGATCGAATGTAAGTTCTTTCAGATTCCATTTGTCCACATTTGTACCAAAGACCTTTTCTAGCTTTGCAATGCCTCTGAATCCTAATTTTAACGATCTGTCCTGATCTAACGTATAAATAACTGGTAACATATTGCACCTCCAAAATTATTTGTATATTTTTTTAGTTAGTTGGGAATAATTTAACTATCCGATTATAGACTCCACTTTAATCGGAGGAAGAAATCCCATGGCACCAATGTCGTTGCCGTGGGATTTTATTATGAGGTTCTGACCGCAATCGTGCTGTACGTCAAGGGTGTGTACCCTGTTCCAGACACCACAAAGTCAATTTTATGTGCGGTTCCTGCGCTTGCAAATGCGATGCTTGGGGATACTGATCCTGTGTTAAATGTCCCTTGATTCACCCCATCAACATACATAGTATACTGTTGCTGGGTTCCAGCCGTTGGGGTTACTGTGATTGATGTAACTGTTGTGAAAGTATAAGCATAAGCATAAATACCATTTGCAAAAGTCGGAGATAATGATCCTGCTGTACCTGTTAAAGTTAAGCCACTGAGTCCTGATGTCACTGAAGTTCCTATATTAGGTTGACCTGATACCTGAAGCGACATCTTAAAATCCAGTGCCTTTGTCATATCCACGTTAGTCGCAAGATCAAGCTCGTCAATAAATGCAGTTGCCGTCCAACTTGCCCCCGTTATTGAGGGGAAGGTTAAGGTGTATGTATCAACAGTGCCATTGACAAATTTATTATAGAGTAAGTTTTGCCCTGAATCAGCCGTATTGAAGAAACCCTCTGCCACGATTTTTCCTGGATCGGCAAGCCCTGCGAGAAATTGTTTGAACCCTCCTGGACTAGACAAAGTTGTTACGTCAATGGCTGTTCGTTTCATTTGTGGGCTGGTGATTTTAGTGATCGTACCAATATTTGTTGCGCCAACGGTTAATGTTGCGCCTATACCATTCGCTAGATTAGCCAATTAAACCACTTCCTTTCTTAATCGTTATTGTGAATTACCTCAAAGTCTAAAACTCCTTGATATGACCTTGTCCTTGCTTCTTGCATCAAGGCAGGGATAGTGTGAAAATCATCTTGTACTATCAATGCCTGAATTAAAATACCACCCACAGTTGTGAGTGGTAAACTTTCAAGAAGCTTTCGTATTCGTTGCTGTAAATCTAAGAGTGCCCATGAGTCGTTGTGATAGATGTCCATGATATAACCACTATTAAACAACCCATAATTAGAACTTAAATCCTGTTCAGCCTCGCGTTTGTATCTCCTGAACACGCAATAAGGCGGGGGAACAGGATCGAATACAGCCAGATAGTACATTTGGTATTCATTGGTGCCGTTAAAATCTGGAATATTTGTTTTTATCAAAGAATATAAACCATCCTCAATCAATCTGCCCCCACCACCTTATCAACACCCTTGGATAATTCCTCTAATATGGCATCCTTGATTTCATCATAGTGCTTGGTCAAGGCATATTTGAGAAAATGGCTACCCTCTATTTTCTTTCCGCTTCGAGTTGTAAAACCTAAGTCCTTGAAATGTGCATACCAAGCTGTATCGATTACATAGACTTTTTTGCCACTGCGGAATTTTTCAGCCTTAATCTTCATCACATCTGTAAGGTTGCCTCCATCATGGCATTCTTTTCGACCATACCTTCCCAAAAAGGTGCCATTAACAGGTTGCAGATTAGCCAAGGCAAATTTTAAGGCCATGTTTGCACCTGCTTTAGCGGCCTTGGTGACAATGGACTGAGGAAGAACCTCAAGCTGCTTTAATTTGGCAATTAACTCATCTACGCCTTCAATGGTCGATTCTGATGCATGTGAACCTGGAACATAATACGTCATTCCATCACCTACTTTTCAAGCTTGCAGACAATTCGGGTTTCTCTGTGCAAGCCACCAACGTCTTCAACTACCTGGATTAAATATCTACTATTATTAAAATAAACATATAAACCCTGCTGAGGAAGTGAACTATACCTAATCCGAAATTCACAATCAACCTCTGTGTGCATTTGGGATGCTCCAACGTACATTCGACCATTGTTGGGTACATAGGCAGCTCTAAAAGTAGCAACATCAACATAACTTTCGCTTTTATTTCCTATTGGATTTTGAACTTCATCCCGACTTTGTAAGGTGATACTACTTCGCATATCATACTTCATGAACTGCTCACCACCTGATACGTACTGGAATTCATAAGATATATTTTCAGCTTTTCGTATGAACTAGCAAATGCCTCCGCATTATCAGTGTCATACCCAAAGTTAGCCTTGCAGTAAGTCGTAATGGCTTTTTTTATGAGTAAATCAGTGGCAGCACCCACCAACGTAGGATCAACTCCTACGTCAATGAGTTCTGCTTGGACAGCTCCAATTAAATCCTGAATCTCTACATCAAACGAGGTATCACTTGCATCTATTCTCAGATAAGACCTAACATCATCTATTAAAGCCATAAGCTTAACCTGGAATGTCTAGACAAATATCCACTACGTTTCCTGCCAAGGTGGTTGCAAGTGTCACAGTATTATTGCAAATGTTGACTGCATCTACTGTCACTGTGGGGTTTGTTGCTTCCAGAACATTATTGTTGTATGCCTTGCCAATAGTATTTTTGGTTAGGGTAAAGGGCAAACCCAACTTTGACCCTAACCCAACACTCACACCATCCCCTGTACCTGATGAAATTGGCAGAGCAATTTGAGTAACTGTAGCAAAGGCTTTTAAACCCGCCACGACATTGGTTCCACTGAGAGCAATCGTTTCACTAAGAACAGCCCCTGCATAATCAGTGCCCGTTACAATAACATTCCCTGTGCTCGTAGCTATTGCACCCTTGGCGACGATGTTTCGTACCACGTCTGGATTCGTGATACCCGTTGTGATCGTCTGAACTAATGCAGTTAATGTCGTGGAAACTAATACGGCAGTGTTACTTGTAGCAACTGGCGATATTTGATAATCAGCCCTTTGAATCCAATTACAGTTCACTCCAGTAACATTTGTTTGAATTAATTCTCCCATGAAGGGATTCATTGCAGAAATTGACATTTATTCATCTCCTCTTTTATAGAATTCAATATTATCTAAGCGTGCGGTTGCATCATTACGAAGGCTTCTTGTTGAGAGACACCTCCGTCAGCCAAGAGCCATCCTTTATACCAAACATCATTGTTCAAGAATCCGATTTCATAAGACTTCTCGATGAGAATATCCACGCTCAGATTAAAATGATAGAAACGTAAATCTCCAAGAAGAATTTTCCCATCAGGAATATAAGGACTCATGATAACAGGACTTCCCAGAATTCTTCCGACAACTGCGGTGTTGGCATAATCTATTTGCTGACCGTTTGCTGTGGATAATCCCCACTGTGCGTTTTCTAAAAAGATAGGACGAGCCAAAGCATCCTTAATACTACAAACGCCAGAGTATAGGGTATTACTAGACATAACCCAATAAGCACCAGGATGATACGGAGCCGAGAGCATCCCTTTCAGTGCGGTGAAATTATCGTAAGTCAGTGAGGAAAGATTCGCACCAGATTTGCCATAATTAAGCTGATTGCTACCATTCCAAGTGACAGCGTTGAGGATACCAGTAGGTTGGTTATTGGTTGATCCAGTACCATTCAATACAGCATTTTCAATCGCGGTCATAAGTTTTCTGAAGAGTTTATCCACTATGTACGCTTCAAAAGCATCTACAGACAATTGCTCAACCACGCGGGAAACTTGAACAGTCTTAATCAGGTCATATGCTCCTAAAAGCAGATTGTTTAATGCGTCTGTAGAAGATGCTGCTGGGGTGCTTTCTGCTGTCCATTGTGCATCGTTTGTGACATTTTCATAGGGTACTTTCAAATTACCTTTGAGATTGTACTTGCTGATGAATGGATAAACGGCAGAAACAATCAACATTTTCTCTACTACTTGATCAAGGGTGATTTGTGGGATAGCGGCCCCAGCACTACCAGATGCAGAGGTATAACGTAGCTCTACAAGGTTCCGACCATTCCCAATGCAGTTCCCTCGCTCAAGAATGCCGCGTTCCTCAGTTGATAAACGATCCTTACCAGATTGCAACATATGGAAAAATGCACTTCGATACTCTTTTGTCTTTCTGGCTTCTGCTTGGTCAAACTCGGCAGCAGACAAACCACCTTGGCCCATGAAACCAGCCCTTTGCTCGACTACAGGCTTGAAGCCATCAAGATTGCCACCTTTAGTACGCTCTAAAATATCCATTTTTGTAAGGATTCCACGTTCCTCTGTTGCGAGGGTTGTCAACTCTACATCAATACCTTGGATCTCTGTCTCAGTGAGGTTCTGACCTGATTCAATTGAATTTCTGATTTCTGTTTTTCTAGCTTCGATTTCTTTAAGTCTTTTTAACATTTTTATTTCCACCTTTCAAAATTAAAAAATGCCTCGCTCTTTGGCGATGGCATCTACAGCATTGTTTTTCGGAATAGTTCTTTCAGTCTGACATCCCTGGCTTCTATTTCTCGCTGTTCTTTTTCACGCAGTTCTATTTCCTGTTGTTCTATTTTTTGCTGTTCTATTTTCATCTGAGCCTCTTGCTGTGCCTGGATATAGCCCCTTGCCGACACGGAGGTTTGCTCATACGCAGGGAAATCAACCACTGAAACATCGAAGATTTTGTCAAAGTTGAAGATCGTTCGAGTATTGGTTTTTGGATCAAAGGCATCCTTGGCGACTGTAAAGGCAAACGACATCTTATCCAAATGTCCTGTACTCACTAACTCATGAATATCACTCGCCTGTGTGGTGTTCGCCATTCGCGCTGTTATTTCTAGACCTGTGGCATCTACCTTTAAATCTAGCGTTCCAGCTTTAGTGCTTGCTAAGGGAGGTACATGAGCTGAGTGGTTGTATTTCAGAACTACATTTGATAGATCCACACCATTTAAAGCGTCATGGTGTATCTGCTCGTAATACTGTGTTCCTTCATAATCCTGATAAATGGGTGTCGGTGTATCAAACACTAACGCTCTACCATCAAGTGTTTTGAGTAGGGACTGTCCTCCTTCGGCATCCAAGAGACTTGCTCTCAGTTCAACTGCTCTGTACTCGATTTTGTCCTTTGGTAATTCTTTTGTATCATCCTGCATGGGTATTTCACCGCCTTTCTGAATGTTTATATTCACCCGCGATCTGGTTGTCGCGGGAGATGAGCTGGATACTTATTCAAAATCGCCACACTCCTTTTAGGTTTTAGACAAATAAAAAGAAGCCCCACTACTCTGGACTTCTATTTACTCAGGCTCGTTTGTTGACTCATCATTTGGTTCATCTGTTGGCGTGTTGTTTGGTGTATTTCCTGTCTTTGACATTCCCATCTGATAATCATTTTTAATATTTACATCCACAAAATTCAGACTCTCCACGCGTCGTTCCCCACCTTCAATTGCACCTAGTCCAAAAAGCTCACGCATTTCATTGATGGTCAGAGCACCCGTTGGACCTAAGTACTGTATTATAGTGGTTTTGGTTTTATCCGATGTGTACTGGAGTTTGCTAGAGATAAAACTAATCTTATTGCCATAACCTCGCTCACGATCTGTAAAGACCTTATAGGTAAAAGCCTCGCTGTACATTTTAAGAATTGGACTGATGATACTTGTGTAGAAAGCAGATAATTCATCTTCGTTATAGCTAGAGAACACAATCTTTTCGTTAATGTTGAAATACCCAAAGACTTGCTTTTGTATGATTTCCATTTGGGCAGCATCCAGCAAAATTGACTTATTCTCAAATGACTTAAACTCGCCAGTCTCATTATCTGTAATGATAATTCCACTATTATTTTGAATATCAAAGAATCGTGACAATATAGCGTCAGCTTTCTTCTGCATATCTGACATCTTTAGTGTACCGTTGAAGTGCAAACTCCCCCTAATATTAGCGGGTGCATTAGTGGTTGCGTTGATAATACCGTCATGAACTGTATTAGTTAATTGAATAAGTGGATATAAGGCGCTATCATTGGAACTGCCCATGAGATCACTTTCAAAATAGTCCCGTTTAAGATGAATGATCTGTTCAAACGGAGCGATTACCTGCTGTCCACCTCTAAAGTTAAACTTAACAAACAGATTCCCTGTATCGTCAATCCCGCTTTCACTTGATTCCATATAGGTTACAAAGCTAGAATTGAGAGGATAAAACCCCTCGATGTTCCCCATGTCATCAACCTTGATATAACCGAAGGCGTTGTTGTGGATCAGAAGATTCGTTGTTAATTTAAAAATAAACTCCGAAGAGTTCATGAATGGATTAGGTTGCCCCCCTAGTAGATTGGCAATGCCACTGTTCTGCGGAATCGTATCTCCGTTTATATACCGAATGTGCTTAACGTCTGCTTTGGCAACATGAATGGCAATCGCTCTAAGACATGCCCTCATAAGGTAGTTGTAATAACATTCTGTGTTGTTTGTATTTGAAACGACTGGAATATAGCCATTAAGCAGTCTGAATGATTTCAGATTTTGTGGTGGTGATTGCTTTTCTTTCCCAAAGATCGCTCCAAACATTGAACGTAAATTAATCAATACTTCACCTCTTTTCTTCCTATATAAGACTGTCAATTAACTCTTTGTTCCTTTCATAAACTACAAAACTATCCAAGAGCGACATCGCCCCATCAATAAAACCGCGACTGTGTGCTTTTACAGGTGTTATATTGTTGTTGCGGTCATACACGACAGCCACATTGCAGAGACAGTATTCCAAGAGTGGATTCTTGTTGTAGTTAATCCTTTTCATGGCTAAGTCTGCTCCTAGATGTTTTAACGGTTGACTTAGAGTCCTGGCCCCTTGGATCACAATATCCATAAGCCCATTAAAACCCTGCTGCTCCATTTCTTTAACCCAATATTGAGAGTTCCACTGGTCGTACCCAATGCCTTGAAAGTATAATCTGTAATCTTGTTTCATTCGGACAAACCACTGAGTAATATATGCGTAATCAATCCGATTTCCTGGTGTCAGTTCCAATAGACCCCTCTCAATCCATGCCTGATATACCACTCTTTTTGAATGTTCTGCTTCATCATAGGTCACTTGGGGCATCCAATACATTTGATGGCATAGAAACTTTCCTTCTGGCTTTGGAACTAGAATTGTCGCTGAGGTTAAGTCCGTTGTACTTGATAGGTCAACCCCACCAACACAGTAGGAATCTTTTATCTCATCAAGCCTGAATGTTTCTTCGTTTCGGATCGTGCTGTATTCAAGGAAAGCTGTAGAAGCTGTGCCTATGATATTAAAATCCTTGGTGAGCACTGTCGCTTTAAATGCAGGATCTGATATGGATTTATTAATGTTGTCTTGTAAGAATTCAAGGTCTTTAATTGTACCAAGACCAGGATTCGCTTTAATCCAAACCTCTGGGTTTTTGTAATCATCGCCTTTATCCAGTTCATAAAGAAATGCAATAAAACGCTCATCCTGAATCGTGCCCTTGATTGTATCAACTGCGTAATTGTACTGAGCATCAAAGATATTTTCTCTGACAAAACCTGCTGTTGTGATGCACCAAAGGAGTGGTTGCTTTCGGGATGCCATTGATTGCTTCATTACGTCATATAGATTCCTATCTTTACTCGCATGAATTTCATCCATAATGCAAAAATGTGTATTCAACCCATCCAGACCATTACTGTCACTCGCAAGAGGTTCGAACTTGCTGAAGTTGACAGAGAAATAAATGTCGGTACGTCGTTTCCCTAAGTGCCTACTGAGGAGTGATGATTGTCTTACGATATTAAGCGCCTCAGTGAAGATGATTTTCGCTTGGTCACGTTTATTAGCTACAGGATAAACTTCACTCCCACCTTCTCCATCTGCAATTAACATATAAAGTCCAATGGCTGCTAACATACTTGATTTTCCATTTTTACGTCCAATCAACGTAAATGCTTCTTTATACTTTCGATTCCCCTCCTGATTCACAAAGCCAAAGATGGTTTGAATCATAGCCTTCTGCCAAAGGTCTAATATAAATCGTTTGCCAATCCAGCGACCTTTGCTCTGCTTGCAAAAACGCTCGACGAAATCAATGGGCTTTGTGGCTTTGTCCACATCAAATATGTAACCATTAGGGTTATCTAAATCATGAGTAATTTTCTTATAGAGCATTTTTATGTGTTCGTTAACCACAATCTCCCCGCTTTGGATTTTGTCATAGTACTCTCGGATATAATTCATCCCTTCGCCTCTATTTCTTTAAGAACGCCAGTAGCTCATCTTCGGCTTCATCAGCGTTCTGCGATGGCAGGCAATCCATCAATTGTTTGATCGTACTTGTATAATTTTTAATCAGAGCATTGTATGTTTTCACAACTGGTCTCTCGCGGATCTTACGGGGTCTCGTTTTCAATATTTCAGATGTACCGTTCACCTTAATATCCTCTTCCAAATCTTCAATGGTGACTTGCATAAAAACTATCCGCTGGATGAGATTATTGGCAACAATCATTTGTTCCAATTGCACAGCCTTGAACAATTCCTCTAACTCTTCTTGAATTTGCTTATACCTTGATTCGTTATCCATTTTGTTCCTCCCAACTAAAAACACGCCCCAGATGAAGCGTTTCATTTCTTAAACACTATGTCGCCATTGGCATCAAAGCTCAGACCGTCACTTCTCTTGCTGTGATGCAGTTCATGGCATACCCTGCATACAAGTTTGAGGTTATCCCAGCCATAGCATTTGTCTGGGTTAGTTCTTACATCACTTGCAGTGATCGGTTTTATATGATGGACAATCTCACCAAGCGATCCGCAATCTTCACACAGTCCAAATTGGTCATTAAAAAAAGCATCGCGGCATTTCTTCCAAGCGGTGCTGGCATAGAACGTTCTTAATATACCTGTGCTCATATAGCCTCCTAAAAAATACTCTTCAAGTTTGATAAGTCCAATTGAAAAAGGAACCCCATTTGGAGTTCCATATGAATAAGCGTGCCCTGAAAATTGAGTTATTGCAGAAACTTAATGGTAATATCCGGCATGTATTTCCGAATTGCTGCAAAAGGGTCATTAATAAAATCCTGCTCATCATTTAACGCTTTTTCTAAGACACTTTTCTCAATAATTCGATATGGCTTAATAATTCCCATCGGATGATGCAACTCCGACGATAACACCCCACACTCAGTATCATTAACTTGCAAACCGTTAAGATGGAATGTGTATTCGCCAACTGTGCTTCCGTTTTCTGTGACCTGCAGCCCAATTTTGTTAGTGTTCCCAGCCAGGTACTTATCCACCATACCAAGGAAATGGGGATGTTTCCGTACTAGAGCATCATCCACTCTATTAACCATAGGAACTAGTTTATCCTTGATTAGGGTATCAACTTCATTCATATAGCTACCTCCTGCCTTTTAAATGTTCAATGATATGTTTCCCTTTTGAGTGTTAATTTATCAACATCTAAAGGCATCCAGCAGCTTTAGCCACTTTCATTATTTTTTCCAAAACGTGGTCGTTTTTTACTCAAAAATTTGCCCCGAGTTCTTTGCTTGTTGGGCACACGGCAGAGAAGAATCGAGAAAATCAAAGGGTATGGGGGGACTAATTGCCTTCTCAAAATAAAAAGAGCCTCATTATCAGCTCTCCTCGTCGTCTCTCTTCAACACTTCAATTCCATTTGCAACAGCATTAATTGCAAAGCACTTATACAAATTATATATAAAACATTTGAGTTCAAACAGTGCAGATATATTTACCGTAATATAAAAACAAAACAAAACGGTGGCCAATATATTATTTATCAAATTGGGCACCAATGGAATCTGCCAGTCATTAGGAATATTCTTAAATATTAAAAGCAAAATAAAATTCACTACGACTAATGTCAAGAATAACAATGCTGTAGCAAGGTAGCTTAAATTAAATTCTTCGAATTTACTTTTTTCATTTCTACTAACTGATAATAATGTTGCCAATGTAGCCGAATTACTTAAAGCCTGAAAAATTGCGTATCCAGTAAAAACGACAGCAAACGCTGGTATGGAAAAATTGTTAGACGAATTTATAACATCTATTACCCTTGAAATGGTATCCTCTGAAAAGCCAACATTGATATAGATCTTCAACATAATTATAGAAAAAATAAGCAAAGAAATTAGCCTTCCTCGACTAATTTTCGATATTGAATATATTTCTTTAAGCACTTCAACAAACGTACGTTCTTCTGTCATCCTCTCTAAATGTTTACTTATTGTAGTCCTTTGTTCAGGGTTCATTTCCCTCCGTCCTTCCACTTATTCTTAATTGATTGGAATTTATCAAGATATATTACCTTGTTGTCTTCACTTACCTCTTGGATTTCTTTCCTATTAATCACTTTGTTGATCACTTCTGTTGTACTTTCAATACTTAAATTCTCTTCATTCAATACAACATTTATTTTCTCAGCAAATTCATCACTTTTTATTGTTCGACTATCACCATTATTATAAGAAACCTTTAGAGACGGAATAGCATTTCCCTTTGTGTCTTCAATAAAATCAATAACTTCTTTCTTATCTTTAGGGCTATTTATTACTGTATTGCCGGTTTTAGACTTAAGTATATCTAACTGACTCCTTAAATGCATAAGAACTGCTGAAGTGTCAACATCTCCATTTAACGGATAGAATCGCAATGTTATTGAATTTATGTTTTTTACATTCTCAAGTTGACTTTCAATAGTTTCTTTAGATGGTATACTCGCAATATTTAGAAATGGATATGGCAGTTTTTCTTCTTTGCTTCTTTCTTTGTTGTATTTTTTAACAACTTGATTAATTATTGTTTTTGCAGTTGCTGAGAAACTCCTAATATCCGGTGACTCTCTTCGTTGGTTTTTAATTAAGAGCATTCTATGGTTATTTAGAAATATAACAAACAATGAGTATGGTGCAGTTGGAATATTAATATCCTTATGAGTCAAACCATTATCGTCATCATATCCAGATTTCACTTCGATAATTGTCCTTTTAATAAATAGCCCTGTAATAGCAAACTCATTTTCCATATATTCGATAAGCCTAACTTGCTCGAAAAAGTACTCATCCTTATCCTCTGTCACTCTTTTTATATTACTTGTGAATGCAGGATATAGAATTTCGTCAAAGTATTCTAACATTGGTAAATTATCATCACCATATGTACAGTTAAAATTTGCAATAACCATTTCTCTCTTATTAGCCATGAAATCTATCCCCTTTGCATAATATTACATAATATATTCTGCAAAATATTTAAGACTCCTGCTAATTAAGGGTTAATATACTAAAGTTGTCTTCTGTAACACTATTTGGGACAAAATAAGTAATACCATTAAAGATATGAGCATCAGCCGAAGCCCCTTTGAACCAACTAATTAGTAAAGGTGCATATTGCACCTTCGCTGAATAATCAAATATAATATTCCATTCGGACAATAACACCAACAAATAATAACGCCCCACGCGCCAACGTGAAGCGACATATACCCCATATCTTCCTACTCAGCAACATTCTTCTCTGGTTTCTTTCCACTCCTAAAGGCTCCATTACCCTCAAGATTGGCGAGCAGAGTCTTTCTTGTTGCTTTAAACTCATCGCTAACCATACCAAGTCTGGTGAGCCATGTTCTAAAAGCAAATTTGGGATTATCATCTTGGGCTGGTTTGAAGGATGCGTGTTTGAGTTTTAAGGCATTTTTGTTGATGTGAACAACTAGGTTAACAAAGGCAGATATTTTTTCTTGATTTATATCTTCTGCAAACAGCTTGAAAGTAAGTTTAGCATTCTCAAAGTCAAAAATTAGACCTTTGCATCTCTCTGCCCCTATTTCTTGGATTGAAATATCAAAATTCCCTAAGTTGCTGGTATCCTTTTCTGCTAAATCTTTTGCAAAATCCTGATCAATCAAAGGTTCTTTCAGGTCGAAGGCTTTAGCAATTAGCTTCTGTTTGCTGGAAAGCATATTGACTAAGTTCCGCAAGGTTATCGCAGTATGTTCTTCAAAGGGAATCGCTACTTCGAAGCCATCGATGAGTTGCTCCTCCAGCTTTTCTTGTACTTCTGTTTCAATCTCTACTTCGACCTGCTCTGGCTTTAGAATTGATTCAAGAGATAACTCGATTCCTTTTGAATTCTTGATTGAACCTACCCGATCGATGATATAAGTTTCATCCTCAGTTTCAATTTGATATGCACAAGTTGGCACTCCCATGTACTTTGGCTTAACTCCAAAATGCTCCCCTAAAGCTTTGACGATTTCTTTTCTTTCCATAATGTAAACCCCTCCATCTCTTAATTTGCCGTACACCATTAATCACTCTGTATGCACATTAAATCAAGTTAAATGTAGGGCTTTTAAAAGTTCTTATACAGTTGGTTTGTATAACATTTCGGTATTATCCCCTCATACATTGTTAATTTACATCTAGTATTTCTTGTTTTCTGACATATGTTGTCGAATTAACCAAATCCATCTTGTTTGGTAGTAGAATAATAATTGGCTGCTTAATAAAAATAAAATGCAAAGGAGGTTTTCGAAAAATGTCAAAGGTACCTACATTCTATTCCATCAATGAATCTAAAAAGCCCACCAACCATCAAGTACACCATAATAACGATAAATGTGGCCCTGGAAAAGAAATACCTGCAAACGAAAGAGAAAGTGGAACAGGCGGTTATAGACTTTGCGACGATTGTGATAAATTAAATAAATAAGGTATCTAGTCATTTGTTTTTTCGGTTTTTAGGGTTGTATATCTCTCGCTAGTATTTCGATCAGTCCAGATTTGGGAATCTTTTGGAGGGATAAAGGTCATTTCCCAATAGGGACCGTCTATACAATTATCAACAATATCCCATGCTCTCCGAAGATGAGAGACAGGTAGCCCGTGGGATATTGCTATTGATAATGCCCTTAATCCCTCCGCAGATTCTCCAAAGAACCTTACTGTTGGTTCTGCAAAACTATGTCCTCGGCCTCCTTCGCAAGATTCGAAAGTTTCTACTCCATTTTTTATTAATACTAAAACTATGTCACGAATTTCCTCGTCAAGCGGAGGTTTAAAATCTAGGTCACGACTGTTTTGAAAAGCTTCTATTTTATAATCGCGTTTACTTTGATTAACTCTAGCTGGACAAAACATATTATTACAAGTATTTTCATTATCTATCATCATGTTAAACTCCTTTTAAATGATATATTTAAGATATTATATGATTATTGGCCATCTTATACATAGATAGTTATATAGATATTTCATGTTGTTTATGAGCCTCCAGCTCGACCTTTAAATCCGAGTACATAATCTCTTCTCCATCCCTAAAAACAAAAACATCGGCATCACTGCCGACTTTATCAATATATCTTTTCGCTATAACATCCACATATTTGGGATCTAACTCCATCATCCGGCAGTATCTATCTGTATCAACACATGCGATCAATGTTGTTCCCGAACCGCCAAATAAATCTAGGACAATATCTTTCATATTGCTTGAATTCTTTATTGCTCTAACAACAAGCTCTACGGGTTTGGTGGTTGGATGAAGCTCAGATATTTTGGGCCTTGGAATATCCCAGACATCACATTGTTTTCGATCATCAAGTGGGTGCAGTCTTGCATGACCATCTTTCCAACCATAAAAAATCGGCTCATATTTTGTGTGATAATCCTTCCTCGAAAGCACCAAACTGTCTTTATTCCAGATTATTGTTGATGACCAATGGTACTCATTTAACGCCAAAGTGAGCATCATATTTCCCCATTCTTGGGCAGACATAACCACATAAGTCATACAGCCTTCTTTTGAGAACTGATTCATAACCTTAAACGTGGAATCCATAAACCCCTTAAAGTCCTCAGTACTCATGGCATCATTCATTATTGTTCTCGATTTCCAACTTGGATGATCAGTGGCACCGTAATTTACATTCCAGGGTGGATCTGTGAATACCATATCTGCTTGCTCATCTTGCATCAATATGGCTACATCTTCATTATTGGTTGAGTCGCCACAATATAATCTATGTTTACCAAGCATCCATAAATCACCTTTTTGAGTAACTGGATCTTCAGGAAGTTCTGGATCAAAATTATCGTCCTCATTTTCGCCTTCTGATTCTGCTTTAAACGAATCCATCAACTTCTCACATTCGCTTAAATCAAATGCGGTCAAAGACAAATCAAAATCAGCCAGTTTCAGGTCTTCTAATTCCTTAGCCAACAAATCCATATTCCACTCAGCAAATTCAGCAGTCTTATTATCAGCAATCCTAAATGCTTTAATTTCAGCATCCGTCAAATCGTCTGCAATTAAACAAGGAACAGTTTGAATACCTAATTGTATAGCAGCTTTTAACCTTGTGTGACCACAGACAATTTCATTATTTTCATCTACAACTAGAGGCACTTTGAAACCAAATTGTTTGATTGATTTAGCCACAGCCTCAACTGCCTTGTCATTATTCCTTGGATTGTTTTTATACTGCTTAATGCTATTTACTTCTATATCATGTATGATCAAAACATCTTATCCTCCTCAATCTTCTTACGCAATTCAAGCAATTCCCTTTCTATCTCCAGCTTCATTGGATTATCACTCCAATTTCCACGATCCTTATTCTTAAGTAAAATAGCACACGCCCCAACATCTGGTGGTATGTGCTTTCTTGATTTCTCTGTATATTTAGTTTCCTTCCCATCGATCATTCGGATGGAAGTTTTTATTTCTTCTACGTCATAACCTAGCGCCCGTTTGATCAGAGCGTTTTCTATTTCTGTGATAATTATTTCCTTTCCCTTTTTTAGGGACTCCCTCAATTCCTCATGTTGCTTTTTATAGATATTAAAGGCATTTACACCTACTCCGATATTTTTACATATTTGTTCTTCTGTTAGACCATCTCTTGCCCATTTTTCTATTAGTAATAATTTTTCTTGGACTTGAGGCCATTTACTTTTTGACATTTTTTAATCACCCACTTTCTTCACCCCAAAAAATTTCGTTTCTAAATTCCATAGTGTCTACCCTTCAAAATTGGCATAAAAAACTGCCTACTCCATCTAGAATAGACAGTTATGAATGGCGTAATAGCAGTATCCAAGCATTCTTGTCCTTATAAATAAACAAGAGTAAAGACCCCTTGGTAGAGGTCTTTACTGAAATTAATACTATGAGTGATTTCTCACTGGATTTAATATAGCCTTTGTAATTAATTGAATTTTAACACCAAACAATTAGATTGTCAATAATTATTTTTTTATATAAAATTTCAGTCTATCAATGGCATCATTTATCTTTTGTAATTCCCCATCTAATAATGCTCTTACTTTTCTTCCTTCTCTAATTGGTCTTCGAATTCTAGTTTTACTTATTGTTCTTATCTGTTCGACCAACGCCGTGTCACCCGTTGATAATGGTACATGATACCAAAATGTACTGTCAATATATTTTTCATCGTCAGATATAGGGATAATAATTACCGTCTCAGAAATGTTAGAACCTGATAATAATACAAATGGTCTGTCTTTTTCTAACTCAGCTCCAACACCTTTTCCAAGATTGCCATAATAAACACCTTTGCTGAATAATGGAAAATCCTTTTCAATTTGCGGATTTAAACGCATATTCGTTTTGGTATAAAGCCAAAGAGCATATTGTACAGCTATATCCGCATCTTCTTCATCAAGTAAAATTTTAATAGAATCCAAATAATCTATAACTTTACTTTTACTCTCGGAATCCTCTTTTAGTTTCCTTTTTTGTTCAATAATAACTTCCTCTGTCATAAATACTTTCCTCCATTTCTATCAAACTTATTTCGACAGAAACAGAGGAAATACCTTCACTATATGGAAATATTACATAAGTTCAATATAAAGTAAAAAGGAGCAGCAATCTGCCACTCCCTGTAATGCATTTGAACTTTCCTAATTATCAATTCCATTGCTCTCTCATATTTGTACGATCCCACCATCTAGTTTGAGCGCCAATTCGATAATTTGACTCGAATTCCAAATAGCAGATATCTGGATTTAGAACTTCTTTTTCTCCTGTTCTCAGATTCTTTAGAACTAAGCAATCATCATCCAAATAGACACGAAATTTGCTAGTCATGGTAACGCCTTGATCGAAAAATTTATTTTTAACGCTCATATATTATTTACCTCTTTCATTTTTTATTTTCGAATGCAATATAATTCAGAAAAGGGGTTGAATTAAATTTGGATATATACCAAGAACTTCTCAAACAAATTTACGGTAAAACTATTGACCATATTGTTGCCAATAAAAATTCAAATACTGGCTTTGATATTGTTTTTACTGATGGAACAGTTCTTGAATTGTACGCAAAGCAATTAAGTTGGGTATTTGATGAAAATCCTGACAAAGAATAATGTCCCCCAAACCCTATTGCGCTCTAATCTTGGACAGAAAAAGGACTAAAAACGATTCAATACTATTATGGTACAATTACAACCACCCATAGCATTTGAAACGATCCTAGCCAATCCTGAAGCATCATATTTGATTGTAGTGAACCTATTGTTTTTAATTCATTGTTTTTACTTTTAAAAGTTTATCGCCTTGTTTTTGTCGGGCAAGCCTCCAAAAAGCAAGGACGAATAAAATCTTAAAAGTAAACGCCAAAATTAGAAAACGGATTTATTTAGAAAATAATTATTATATATTCTGAATATTTTGCTTTTTACTTTTTGGAGGCTACGGCCGACAAAAATAAAAACAAAATTTCAGACCCCGCTGGAAAGCGCCCTGTATTCTATTCCATAATTGGTAACAAAACTGAAAAAAGTAACAATCGGGTAACAAACTATCAGTTACCATTGAAACCATTGCTATGACTAGGTTTGAAGTCCATTATGATGCTAAGTAACAAGGTAACAAAAGAATTTCAATCTAGGAAAAATAATACTACTCTTTTTTTAAAAACTATTCAAATTTAATGTTACTTTGTTACTTATTCAGAATATACCCTTAACCCCTGTCATATCAAGGCTTTAAGAGGTAACAGACCTTTGTTACCATCACTTTTATTTTTGTTACCTCTGTTACCGAGAATTACAACGAATTTACTATTTGTTCGATGTCTTTATCATTTTTATCCTTGATGATAGCTTTAAACTTATTGCTTGAGTACATTCCTCTATTATTCTTTTTATCCTCTGTCATCTGATCAAGTACATCAAGCATGTTGCTTGTTCTAACTGATTCTTCATCTTCAGAATAAGTCTTGTAACACAAACCCTCAAATATATCTTCTGGATTCCCATTGATTTTCTTTTGTTTTCTACCTTCAGGAATTCCGAAACTTCTTTGAACGATCTTACGGAAATCAACTTGTTTAAACCACTTATCACCATTTTCACTACAGTAATCTATGTACTTCTTGTATACATCCTTAACCTTGAGATAGGCATCACCATCTTCTCCTTTGGCAAGAAACAGACTAGCAAATCTTTCAGCATGATTACTCTCAAGTCTATAATTATCCAACATATCTTTTGATTCTTGAGAACATGAAAAATCCTTTTGTTCTGCCAATCTCTTTAATCCTTCTAAAGCAAATTGTAGAATGCCACTCATTTCATTATGTAACTTACCCTCTTTAAGCTCCAAGTCAATTTCATCGCCGCGAAACTTTTTCTTGAATTGAACGATCACAAATCTTCTCTGTAAAGCATCGTCAAAGTTTTCTATTTGTGGTAAGTCATTCATTGCAAATACTAGTACACCATTCCATAAATTCTTTCCAACAACTTATCTTGAGACTACCATAAAGTGAGATTATTTGTTGTTTTATTTGCTTTTAAAAGTTTTAGTGGCTTTTTTTCACTGGTTCCTTTACAA
>Ga0326727_10008404_pt1 | contig 26220 bp, 24 predicted proteins | sample MB2enrmetagenome_FD_207643 | JGI IMG/M metagenome (GOLD analysis project Ga0326727, IMG submission 207643) | Lab enriched peat soil microbial communities from McLean, Ithaca, NY, United States - MB29MY | ecosystem: Environmental > Terrestrial > Soil > Wetlands > Peat | place: USA: New York...
CCCGCGTGTGCGGGGAACGCTGAGGTCCGCTCAATCCGATCATCGCGCGCCGCCGGTTCATCCCCGCGTGTGCGGGGAACGCGAGTGGACATGAACGGTGAGACGTTCCGACACCGGTTCATCCCCGCGTGTGCGGGGAACGCTCTTACTGTAACTGATTGTATCTAGACGGAGAACTTCCTCCGTTTTTTTCTACCGAATATTTCAGTTGTCAAGGACCAGTCTTATCTGCCGGTTGAAACGCCACCAAGAAAAGGCCGTCAAACTCAACAGGTAAGCGGCGGTTTTCGCCGAGAGTTTGGAACTCGTAGCCGGATTCGTTGTTGCTGGCCCATGCCATTACGACATTTCCGTCTTCGCATCCTTGGCACAGTTGCTCCCAGATCATTTCCCGACCGCGCCTGGAGATGTCTCCGATATAGACTCCGGCGCGCACTTCGAGCAACCAAATGGCCATTCGTCCGCGAAGACGCGGAGGTACGTTCTCAGTAACAACGGCTAGGAAACTCATTCCTGTGTCCTATGTCCAGCTTCGCCTATGCCCGGTGGATTGGGTATCGCAGGAGGCACAGCTTCCGGCGGTACTTCTGGAAGCGGAATGCCACCCGCAGACAGAACTTCCTCAATGGTTGGAATGATCCGTCCTAACAACTTAGTGGAACGGAAGATATCCCGGCAACCAAGCCTTACTTCGCGTTCCGGTTGTCGCGGTGATTTTGCGGCAATTTTGAAGGCTAGCGGCACTACCGTTTCAAACTTGAACAAATCGGCGATGTCGTAAACGAACGATAATGGCTTACCCGTATGGATGAAACCGACAGCCGGAGCGTATCCGGCTGCCAGAACCGCAGCCTCCGTGATGCCGTACAAACAACTGGTAGCAGAGGAAAGGCAGCGGTTCGGTAGATCCGCGGCGTCCCATTGCTGCTGATCGTAGTTCCTGGAGTGCCACTCGACACCATATTGCCGGGCCAGTACTTTGTAGGTTTCACGCACGCGAGCGCCTTCAATTCCCCTCAATTGCTCCACGCTTCGCCGTTCGGGACAAGGCTCCTGGAAACGCATTTCGTACATTTTGCGGACGACTTTCAGTCGAAGATCGTCGTCCAACGCCAACTTTGCCTGATAGAGCAACCGGTCCGCGCGAGCACCCCCGGGCTGACCACTGGCGTATAGCCGCACACCCGCTTCTCCAACCCACACCAGCAGCGTGCCTACGGTGGATGCCAGGTGAACGGCGGCGTGCGATACCCTGGTGCCAGGTTCCAGCATTATGCAGGCCACGGAACCAACAGGAATGTGTGTGCGCACACCGTTCTGGTCAATCACTACAAAAGCTCCATCCAGCACATCGACCTGTCCGTACTGGATGAAGATCAACGACACCCTGTCCTTCATCGGCAATGGCTGGATGGCAGGAAGCATCAGCATGGCGCCACGCTTAGCAGGCCACAACCGAACGCCTTGCCTGGCCCTATGCCAGCGATCAATGCGCGTTTTACTGCTTCTTCATTCAGCACCTTCAGAATCCCTTCAAAGCGCACTCGGTGGATGGAAACGGCAGGTTTTCCATTGCCGCGAGTGCTGAAGAGATCTTGAGCGGAAACAAGACACGACTGAATCTGGAAACCGTGACTCTCGCCTTGGCGCTCGATCCATGCAATCTGCTCGGTTTCCTTGAGCAACCCGTATCGCTTTCCCAGCCGTGAGACGGTAGGATTGGCGAGCAGACGGAAACGATAGACACGTTCCGCTCGGATCAACTGATCCAGAGCCACGAACTTAGTCTCGGCCTGGCGCTGGAGATAGTTGGGAATCGATTCCAGTACCAGCCAATCAGCCTCCGCATCAGACTGGACGAGCACGACCGGGTTAGCCACTGAGTCCTTCACGGCCTCGAGCCGCCAAAGAATCCGGGGCGGAACATTATGAGGACCGGACACAAATGCCCGAACGAGAGTGCGATGCATTTCATAAGCATCGCCAAGGTCACGTCGAGACTGCGCACTGCGCGGATCAAGCGTTAATCTGGTCAGGTACATGAATCACTCCCGATTTCACGAATCGCGGCCCGAAGCAGCGCTCGGCAAATGGTGCCAAGGGTTGGTCCAGACGTATAGAACCTTCGCTGAGGTCCTCCAGTAATACCCGTAGCCGTCCTTCTTGCTGGCTACGTTGTGGTGATGCCAGGCGAGGATAGCTCTCCAGCGCCTGTAACAATCCCTGCTCTCGCAGGGCATCCGGTAAATACGGTGGCGAACCGGGCACAAAACTCTTTCGCCCAAGCGATAGCGGCCAAACGGGGGAGCGCAACGCCTGGTGAATACGTTCCAGCAGGTGTTGATCCGCTCCCTCCAATCCCACCAGGAACGCGGCATCCGAGAGGTAGTAACGAGGGCTGACCACGGTTCGATCCCGCTTGACATCTCCGCTGGCAGTCACGATGCCAGTCGCGGTCTGGTAGTCACGCATCGGCACGCCTTCGCGGTCGACACGAACGCCCATACCCAGCGCAGCGAGATCGTCCACTGCTTCGCTCCGATCCCTTCCGAGCGCGGCGCAGACCAGACCGAGCACACCGGACTTCGATGGCTCCAACTGTGTGTCACGCTCGTCGAAACGACTGGTGGTTCCCCAAGACTGCATTGGCCCTTGCAGACGCAATAGCAATGTTGGCATATCACGCCTCCAGCTGAAGAGCCACTTGTTCCTTTACCCAGGCAGCAAGACCGGCAACGTCGGCGTGCGCCAGACCCTTGTCTTTCGGCCAAGAGCCGGTGAGATCAAGGTAGCTCCAGGCATCGCTACTGTCGGCATACATCGTGGCAAGCTGCGACTCATAGCTGGTCAGAGCCTCAACAGACAGGGTCGTCAATGATCTGTCCTGCTTTGCGGTAATGGGCTTCTCGAACGCATTGGCAAGGTTCAGCGGCCCGCCATGGCGAATCACCGTGCCGACAAAGCTGGGGGGATTGTGGGCAGCAAAAGTGTTCTGTTTCCCCGTCGGAATAGCACGCACTGCGGCTTCCACAAAAGCTTCCACCGCTAGGAGCGTGAGTTCCTTATCCCCTTGCAGATTCTCCAACAGCTTGTGAGCGTCGATTACGGCATAGCGGTAAAAGGTCGCCGAGTTGAACTCGACCTGGCCAATCATGCCGGCACCCGTTTCGTCCGGACCACCTTCGTCGTCAACAGCCGTAAAATAGTCGAACTCCCGCTCGACACGATGAGTGCTAATGGCGTGCGCGACCTGGCAAGCGGCATCCTGGTTTACTTCCGGCAAGTCCGCAAGCATACGTCCGAAGAGTGCAACATCTATAGCTTTTCCCCCATCGAGCAGAGCCTTGGCTTTCTTCACCACGTCAGCAGGGGCGCTGGCCTTGGCCTCTTTCTTGGTTTTCTTCCCTTCGCTAGGGGCTGCAGTTGCCAGTTCATCCCAATGCTCGTCAATGAGTTCAGCAAAACCAGCGATCTCGGCATCGCCGAGGAAGAGCAAGTACTCGGTCTTTCCGTCATCACCGAGTTTGAGCCCGGCAGCACTCAACGCCGCAATAATCTTGCTTTCCGCATCAGTGCGACCGAGTACTGCCAAGCGCTGCTCCAGCATGTCCTTCAGTTTCTTAGTGCGAACTCCCTGGAATCTTGGCTCGATCAAACCCTGATCTCGAACCGCCATGCGTATTGCTCGTTTGAAGCACTGGCTGCTTACGCGTGCCCGGCGATATCCGCCGAACACCGCATCTTTTGGTGCTCCTGTATCGTCACGATTGAGGTTGGAAGGCGCGAAGTTTTGAATGAGATGAAATTCCAAGAACAGGCTCATGATTTCCCTCTTAATTATCTGCGGCTGTAGTTGATGTGGATTCTGGCTTTACATCCCCTGCGATCAGTGCGCCATAAAAATCTCGTGCCCAACGTTGGCGGATCTGGTCGCGCTTCTCCGTAGCATTAGGGTTGAGCCAGTACGGGAGATCATTGAGTAATGCAACGTAATCCAACCCGTAATCGTCTGCGGCAAGTAGGGTGACAATCTGGCGCAAGTACTCCTCGATATTGCCTGCGTCGGCACCAAGCAGCGCGATGAAACGCTTTTCGATACTGTCACTGCCGCGATGCAACATAAGCGCTCCCAAAGACGCACCCAAACGCTTCGAGGCATTGTGTGGATGTAATGCAAAGAGCCCTGCCACTAAGTACAGAGCAAGACGGAATGGGTCCGCTTCATGGCGATCTACGCCCACAAAACGCTCGACGTAAGGATATGCAGGCGGATAAGTGCCGGGCGGAAAACTGAGACTACGCCGTAGCACTGCGATGGCGCGGCGATCCTTTTCCTGTAAGCGGATGAGGCGCGTAATAAAATCCCGCGCATGTTCGTTCATGGCAGAGCCTCCTGAGGTACAGCAATAGACGATTCTGGCTGCAGAGTGCGCAACAAGGCGGAAATACGAGGAAAGGCTTTAGCTTCGGCTCGAAGCGCGAGGGGTGCATGGCCAAGGTTTCGACTGAGCGTGTCCCAGGTACCCCGCGACGCCTGCAACAGCGACTCCGACCAATGCAGGTGTGCCTCATCGCCGGCTCCGTTGGCAATTTCTCGGAGTAGCCGAGGCAATGCCCGCTCCGCAGACGCGAAGAATGTGACAGTAGCGGGACCTGCGGAAAACAATTCGCGCGCACGGGCCCGAGTATCTTTACTGGTTGCAGTGGGCATGGTTGCTGCAATCATGGTAATAGCAATAGTACGGAGCTGTTCGTATACGGTTTCAGCCCGAACAATTTCCATTCTGAGGTAAGCGCCCAAGCCTGCGTTGGCCAACAACAAAGTTGGAAGAGTAACCTGCTCCGACCGCCATAACAGAACTTTAGCTTGATCACTGGACACCCCCGCTACCAGCAGAGCCTCGTCTTCCTGCAATCCTCCGAGGGCCTCGCGAAGGTTGGCAGCCCAACCCAATACGGACGCCGGTTGTGACGCCTTGCCTTCAGCATCGGGGACCAAGGCCGGAAGATCACGCCAGAACGCCCGTCCTTCCCTAAAACTCAAGCGCACGAGTCCCTTGTTGCCGGATCGATAGCTTGCCATCGGGTCCGGTGCATTCTCGTCATTTTTAAGCGCAACGCCCGCTGCGAAACGAACCCTTTGGATTGTGCCGTCTTTCTCCGGGTCCAGTAAGACGGCGCGGGAAAAACGCGTGTAGCGGTCATTGTTGCCTGTCGCCAAGGATGGTGCCGATTGAAGATCCTCCACTGATGCGACAGGCCGTTCCCAGCTTGGCAAGTCATCATCTGACGCAGAGGTTGCTGGATGCAGCGACAAACAGAGAGTCTCATTCAGCGTTCCGCCAAGAGGTAAAACCGCCGCTGTGTTTACCAACGGACCGGCGTTGTCAGAGCCTCGAATCACCCTTACGAGGCCACCAGGCGTGAACTGTAAAAAACCCAACAGTGTACGGATCGCCTCGGACGGTGTGATTTGCGTGGGGACGCCGTCATAGGAGTGGTCAGACAGAACCGGCGCATTGCCACAGGCACTCGCCAACGAAATCTGCGTCCAAGGCTTTTTGTCTTGGGTTTCCGGTGCGGTCGCCAGTGCCGCGACCTGCATGAATGGCTGGTCCGGGTGAAACAACCAGAAGCGTTCTCGCCAACGTTCCAGATAATCTTGCATCGCCTGCTTGGGCAGTCCTTCACGGCACCAGGTTGCGCGATTCCGGTCCCGCCATGTTCCTTGAGCACCGGTCAGAGCGCGGTGAGTCATTGCTAGCAACATTCGGTAGAGGGCGATCAAACTCGGCGGCGAGGTCTCAGCCAGTGCACTGATCTTATTAGCCTGTTCAAACAACCTGAGCAGGCCAACATCTTGCAATTGGCCATCGATCATTCGAACCGGAATCCATGGTTCATCGAGCAGATTAAAGCCTTTATTCATGCCTTTTCCTTATGATTTAGCAAGTCGATACTCTTTTCGTAAACCAAACCCAGTTCCTTATCCAAATACAGAAAGAGTGGGCCGATGCGAGCAATCCCTTCGTCAAATATCAACGGCTTAAGATGGCGAAGTAGTGGGTGTTCCCCGAAAGATGCTGGAGTTTCCTGCGTGCTGAAATACAACACAACATCTTTCCTGCTCAGTTTGATTTGGCGTGCAAACAGACTTTTTGCCAACGAGTCCGTCAAGGGTAGGTTCGGATCAAAAGGATCGCCGTCGGAATAAAGAGCCCAGCCACCGCTGACTACATGCACGGGCACCAAGGCGATCGAGTCGTCACCCAGGCGGGTGCGGTTTGGAATACCTAGCCCCTCACCCTCCTCGTTCCCTCGAGGTTTCTGCAGATATGCGTTTTGCGGTTCAACGGCAGGGTCTATTGCCGCGTTCATCGCGAGTTGCCGTTCTGCCTGAAGCCTGCCGATATGTGCACCGTAGGCCTTGTTTTCGATGAAGGCAACGGCCTCTTCCGGTAAATCATCTGGCAGAGAATAATGATCGTCATATACAGCCTGTACCAAACGATCGATGTCCCTCGGGAAATGGAGCACGTCCTCCCTTGATAGCACGGCCCATGTACGTCCGAGGATGTAGGAGTCATAGACGTATTCCCATGAAGTCTTCTTCAATTCTGGCAACCTGTCTGGCAGTAATCCAGCGACGAACAAACGGGCTTCTGAATGCGCTGGAGGCCGGATTCTCTGATGGCGATGCAGACGTCCCACACGCTGCAAGACTAGGTCAACCGGCGCCAAGTCGGTGATCAGGAAGTCGAAATCAATGTCTAAAGATTGTTCTGCGACCTGAGTTGCAATCAGGAGTGCCTTGCGTGGACGCACTCCGTCTTTGCCAAAGACTTTCAGTACAGAAACTTCCCGAACACTGCGCTCATCGGCGGGAAACCGCGCATGAAACAGGATCAGAAGAACATCTTCTCCCGCTTGCGCCTTCACTTGTCGGTACACTTCTTGGGCACGTTGAACTGTATTGACTATTACCGCCCCGCACCCACCCCAGTTCAGGCACTCCAACGCGCACCACGCGAGACTCTCCTCGTCCTCTTCTTCACCAATCGCCACGAGGCGAACGTCCGGCATTTCTCTTGAGGGGAATGCGGAACCGCGCACTCCATGTCCATCGGCCATAAGCAGACGAGGATAGGCTAACTCAGGAATGTCGGTGGCATTAATGCCCCAGGCTTGCAGTAAAGCATTGCGGAGTTTTCCGGGCAGAGTTGCAGTCATCAGCACAACGGAGCAATCAAGTGCCTTTAGCCAACGCAGTAGTGAATCAATCAGGCCACTTGTATAGGTGTCGTAGGCGTGTATCTCGTCAAGAATTACAACTCTGTTCGCCAGCCCCCATAAACGCACAAAGTGGTGTTTAACATTGAGCGAAGCAAACAGCGCCTGATCGATGGTGCCTACGCCGTAGGGAGATAACAGCCCCCGTCGGCGCTGAGAAAACCATGCTGAGGAACTGATGTTGTCTCCCCGGTCACCATAAATGCCGCGCAGATGTTGGACGCTGTCTTCCAACTGCGCGCCACCATGAACCAGTTGAATATCAAGGAAGGTACCCTCTGCGAAAGAACGCAGAAAAGTCAGTGCCCGTTCGAACAGTGCGTTACCTGTCGCTTGTGTTGGCAATGCAACATAGAAGCCCCTGTGTTGATTGCTATCCTGGAGACGAAGATGGGCAAGAAAAGCAAGTTCAGTTTTACCCTCTCCCATCGGTGCTTCTACCAACAATAATGCCGGGCCTTTCACTTCGTTCAGAAGCCGAGCACCCTCAACCTGCAACGGACGTGCCGTCAGCGAATCGCTTCCTTGCACAATGCGCCGAATCAGTGAATCCACCGAACAAGAGGATGTCAACAAGGGCTTGTATTCTGGCCACCCAAGCGTATCGAGGGCTTGAGTGGCTAGCTCCTTGGCTCTTTCAAAGTGCGCTTCGAGAGAATCAGCCCGCTCCCCGATTGGGAACCACTCAAGGTTTGATCCAATCCAGTCCGATACACTGGTCAGTCCCGCTAACCACTCGACGGCTGCCACAGTCAGTTCCTTTGCGCCCACGATCCCCTCGGGCGCAAGAGTTTTCCAATATGACTCAAAGAGGAGCTTTCTTGCATCGGACCAGGCAGCACCTTCAAAGCACGGCTTCGCTGCCGACACCTCCCGACGATTGAGGTTATAGCCATGATGTGCGCTGATGGCCTGGAGAACACCTTGCACCCAAGCTGATTCAAAGCCTAACGAGAGAAGATATTCTCCCAAAAGTGCCGCGCTTGCGCAGGCATGATCGGTAACATGCTGCGAAGCCGCGCTGAAAGCCAGTCCAACTCGCTGGTCAGCATCCCGTCCGAGTTGCCATTTTGCCTGAAAACCGGGAATACCTTTACCGAAATCATGTAGCCCAACGAGCGCGGCAATGCATCGGCCGGCATTCTTTGCCGAGACATCAAGCCACCGCGCAGCCAACCGGAGTGTCTGAGAGGGTTCCCGCTCCAGTAGCACCGTGGCGACGGCCGCAACATCGAGCATATGAGCCAGCAGACAGTGTCCCTGTGGATCTCCACTTTTTGCCCAGAGTGAACGAACCTTGCAGTCCAAGAATGAGAACGTCGTAGACATTCGATCCTCTTTAACTTCTGGCGATTGCACTGCTCGCTATTCTGAACGAGCTGGGGGATGCTCGCTCTGTGTTTACGTATGCGCCTCAGGGTAACATCCTCCGCAACGTTTCATCACGAAATTTCTGTGTTCCTGCTCGCTTTTGGTTCGACTGGTTCGGTTCTTGTCATAAAGAAGCTGCGGGAGAAATGATGATCGTGACGGGTACTTGGCGCAGAGGAGGCTCCGGCTTGTCTTCCGGCATTCTGTGGTTGAACTCTCAGGGTTAGATGGGCATGGGGCCGGGCCGTGTGCGGAGGCTCCGGCGGGTGGTGGCCGACGGAAGGGTTTTATATAGACCTACCTGTACCACAACCCGAAGGTTTTGATGGATCCGTGTCGACCAATTCTTGGGGTTTGATATCAGCAATTTACAAACGAGATTTGGGGAGGCATTTTGATCCGCTGCAAACATCAGTATGACGCTGTGTAGCCTGGGGTTGCACGTTTTTCGCAGTTGTCTCAGAAGTGTCTAGCGGGGCGTGTCTGGTGAAATGCCTTTTGGGCGGGCAGTGGATCGTGCTTAAGCGTCTCACTTCCCTATGAGCAGATACGATACGATATAACGCTAGTCCATCGACGGGAGAATCCGAACCATGAATACCAGCCTCGAACTGTTTGTTCTCGCCATGGTGCAGCAAGGCCTGGCGACTCCCTATGAATTGAAGACCAAAGCCGGCCTGTCGCTGGGCAGCACGGTCCCGGCCCTGGCTCGGCTGGAAAAGGATGCCCTGGTAAAGGCATCGGAAGAAGGCGCGCGCCGCAGTCGAAGATTCTCCATCACCGCTAAGGGCGCCAAGGCGCTCGCCCAAGGCTCGGCCCAGCAGTTGGCAATCGAACACACCGACCTCGATTCGATCCTTCGCGTGGCCTGTCTCGCCTGGCTGCAAGGTGACACCATGGCTTGCCAGGAGTTCCTGAAGCGCTCCGCCGCTGGCCTGCGCGGCTGGGTCGGGAGCCTGCGCGCCGAAGCGGACCGGCTTGCCGCGAGGATTGGCGACAAACCTGACGGCGACACATTTGTTTGGCTGCGAACCCATTGTGAAGCAGCTCGCGCCGAGACGGACGCTGCGGCGCTGATTGAATTGTCAGGTCGAATCGCCAGCAAGGTCGAAAAGAAGCGGCGAACAGCAACACCCCGAAAGCAGCCCCGCTGACCGGCATTGCAGGGTATCTGTGCCTAGCCCAAAAGGCTCAGCAAGCCCTTTGAGGTCCGCACTGGAGCAGAGTCCCAGCGCGGACCGGTCGACCGATCCGGTGCGTTTCCGCAGTGATGCCTTATTCTTTCGACTCCTGCATCGGTTCGCGAAGGGGGCGGATCACAGACTTGGTGCTAAACTTTTCGCACGGGTTCACGCCTCTGATCCATCTTCAGGAGGCTCGCGGAGCCGTTATTTTCGTTGTTAGGTATTGTTAGGTAAATCGAGAGAACACGGTCCATCTAAGGGTAAGATGGAGAAAATCGAGCAACGTGCGTCAATCCTATAAGTCTCGTATATACAAATAGATAGGTGTGTCTTTAAGCACTTATAATAACGCAGGCGTTCGATTCCCCCTTTCAGCACCAAATTTCTTAGAAACCCTCATAAAACAGGGAACGTTTGAGCAGGAACCAGCCGTTGTTGAGCTCGCCACCTCGCAAGTCCTTCGGGTACATTGTTCCAGAGATATCTTTGTGGGTGGCGCGCGGTCGGGTATTCTAAATCCGGGCCTGTCTGAGGGCCAATCGCGCTGTGGGCGGCCCGATCTACGGGTAAGTTCTCAAGCGACAGGATAGGACTCATGGACGCCGTAGCTCTGCGAGCCGCGCAAGATAGCATGCGGGCCACGAATCAAAAGAGACAGGCTGGAGATCCCTGCCGGACCTTCCAGCAACCCGGACACGAAGACCGCGGCATCGAGTTTGACCGGCACTATTCCGTGCAGGAGATCGCCGATCTCTACGGATGGAGCACCGACAAGACTCGAGCAATCTTTGAGGATGAACCTGATGTGCTGAGCGTCGGCCACGGGGATCGGCGATCATGTCGCCGGTACTTCACTCTCAGCATCCCCGAGCGGGTGGTTCGTCGAGTTCACGCGCGCCTGAGAATTAAGGGGAAATGAAAAGGCCGGGATCATCTCCCGGCCCTCTCTGACACTGTTTCGTCTTTACTGCACCACCCACGCTTTCTGTACCGACTCCTCAAGCTGATCCTGCCGCGCCCGGACCCAGGGCGAGTAATGCTTTTCCGTGACCCTGATTGATTTATGGCCTAGCAGCTTGCTGATCTGTTCCATTGGCACGCCGGCCAGCAATAGCTCTACCGCGAACGTGTCCCGAAACATGTGTGGATGGCATCGCTTACCGAGTTTCGCTTCAGCGAATACCTTCTCGAAGGTTCGATGATAGTCAGAGTACACGGAGTCTGCCGATCCATTGCCAGACCAGAAGAAGTATGCCGGATTGGAATTCTCCACGCTTCGGAGCTGATCAGCCACGTCCGGCGGGATCGGGCACCACATGGGAGTTCCTGTTTTCTCCGTTCTTAGCAGCAGTTTGTTTCCATTCAGCTTGGAACACTCCAGCTTTATTGCATCCCCAGCACGCAGTCCCGACCAGCGCATAAGCAGCGCCAGAGCCTTGACTTTCTGGCGCCGAAGTTCAGGATGTTGAGACTTCGTGCGATAGGTATCGCAAGCAGCGAGAATCTTGGAGAACTCAGCTGGATCAAAGTAGTCAGTGGGGGCATCCTCCACTGTGATCCTCGATAGCAATTTGGCTGGGTTTGTCCGGACCCAGCCGTGGTTGAAGCAGTAGCTGAAGAACGCGCGCAACAACTCTTGCTTCTTCTTTTTGGTCAACGCGGATCCGGGCCACTTATTCCTGAACTCTTCCAGGTGGCGCAGGGTGACGTCAGCAATATATTCAACCGGCAGTGGTACACCCTTGATTGCCCGCGGCGGCTTGGAAGCGCACCATGAAACGAGCGTAGAAACCTTCACAGGCTTGACTACGATCCTTGGGGGCTCACCTGGCTTTGCGGGTTTCACTGCTGGAGGATTGCGCGCGAGTAACAATCGAGTCAGCTTTCCGATCAACGTGTCACCGGAATTCTGATCGTGCTTGTCGGACAAATAGAGGCGGACGGCTTCCTCGATGGTGTGCCTCTCTTCGACCTTCCCCCCAGCAGCACATTCATCGGCGAGACGCTTTGCGAGCGTCTCCGCCCGTTCCCAGCTTTGGGTACGGGCCGACTCACGCTTGTATGTGTCTTTGTGGTACAGCCACTTTGGGCAGTGGCACCGCCTCCAGTGACGATCCCCGGAGTGGAAGCAGGATTTCAGGTGTCGGCAGAAGACCTCGATGTCCACGCCCGGATATTACCCTGAGACGGCTTGTTTGTACATACTTTGTACGTGGAGTCTGTTTCCCATTTCGGAGCTTGTAACTTACTGATTCTAAAGATGTGATATGGTGGCCAGGGAGGGAGTTGAACCCCCGACACGCGGATTTTCAGTCCGCTGCTCTACCAACTGAGCTACCTGGCCATCCTGAATGCACCGGAAAAAAGTGCTTACGGAAGGAATTACACGCGCACAAATCGCCTGCTGGAACGACTCCGATTATAGCAGCACGCGAACTGTTGGCAAACCTCCACTGTGGATAACCGTCACCCTGCATCGGCTCACGACAGGTCCGCGAAACGCCCCGCCATCATCACCGCCGCACAGTGATTTCCACCGAACCAGTAGGCCAGTTCGCGATAGTCATCCAGCTCAAAGAACGCCAGATCGGCGTCCTTGCCCGCCTCCACGCTTCCCTTTCGCTCGCCCAATTCCAGAGCGTGCGCGCCGTTGATGGTTGCCGCCGTCAGCGACTCTTCCACCGTCATGCGCATTTGCGTGCACGCCAGCGACAGCACCATCGGCATGCTGATGGTTGGCGAGGTTCCCGGATTGTAGTCGGTTGCAAGCGCCACGGCCGCGCCCGCCTCAATCAGCTTGCGCGCCGGCGGATACTTCTTCGTCGCCAGAAAGTAATTCGCACCGGGCAGCAAGGTCGCCACGGTTCCGCCTGCCGCCAAGGCCGCCACGTCGGCTTTCTCCAGGCAATCCAGGTGATCGGCCGATGCCGGGCGATGCGCCAGAATCGTCGCCAGCGGAGTGTTCGTCAACTGCCCCACATGCACCCGCGAGCGCAACCCGTGGCGCTCGGTCTCACCCAGAATCCGTTCCGTCTGCGCCAGCGTGAACGCTCCGCGCTCGCAGAAAACGTCCACATACCGCGCCAGTTTCTGCCGCGCAACCTTGGGCAGAATCTCCGCGCACAAAAGTTCCACGTACCCGTCCGGATTTTCCTTGAACTCCGGCGGCGGCACGTGCGCGCCCAAAAATGTCGCCAGCACCGTTCCCTGCCACTGCCCGGCCGCGCGCCGGATCGCCCGCAGGCTCTTCAGCTCCGAGGCCGCGTCCAGCCCATAGCCGGACTTCGCCTCCACCGTCGTTGTCCCCTGCGACTGCGCCTGGCGCAGCGCCGAGTACACGTGCTCGGCCAGGGTGCGTTCGCTCGCCTCCCGCACCCCGTCGATGCTGGCGCGAATTCCGCCGCCCGCCGCGGCAATCTCCTCGTAGCCCGCACCCGCCGCGCGTTTTTCAAAGTCGATCAGGCGCGGCGCCACAAACACCGGATGGGTGTGCGAATCCACAAAGCCCGGCAGCACCAGTTTGCCGCGGCAATCCAGTTCGACCACTTCGTTGCGATGCTTTTTGAGCCACCCGTCGCGCAACACCTCGCGGGTTTTCCCAGCCGTAACAATCTGGCCGCCGGAAATCAGCACCGCCGCGTCTTCAATCACGCCGATCTCGCGCATCGCCTGCCCGCGCCGCGGCCCCGCCGACCCGTTCCCCGGCCCTGCGCCCATCGTCACCAGTTGCGAGATGCGATGCAGCAGCACCGCGGGCTCATGTTGCACAACTTCCGCGCTCTTTGCCCTTGCCATGGCTCGCCCCGTTCTTCTACTTCCCTTCCATCGGAATCTTCAACCCGGCGCGCTTGGCAAACCGCTTCGCCTCGTCGTAGCCCGCGTCCACGTGCCGCGCCACGCCGATGCCCGGATCGTTGGTCAGCACGCGCTCGATGCGGATCGCCATCTCGTCGGTGCCGTCGGCCACCGTCACCTGCCCGGCGTGTTGCGAATAGCCAATGCCCACCCCGCCGCCGTTGTGGATCGAGACCCACGACGCGCCGCTGGCCGTGTTCAGCAGTGCATTCAGCAGCGGCCAGTCGGCTACCGCATCGGTGCCATCCTTCATCGACTCGGTCTCGCGGAAGGGCGAAGCCACCGAACCGCAATCCAGGTGATCGCGTCCAATCACAATCGGCCCTCGGATCTTTCCCTGTTTCACCAGTCCATTGATGGCCAGCCCGAATTCCGCGCGTTCGCCATACCCCAGCCAGCAGATGCGCGCCGGCAATCCCTGGAAGCGAATCCGCTTGCGCGCCAGCTCAATCCAGCGCGTCAGCTTCCGGTTTTCCGGGAACAGCTCCAACACCAGGTCGTCGGTCACCGCGATGTCGCGCGCCTCGCCCGAGAGCGCCGCCCAGCGGAACGGCCCCTTGCCCTCGCAGAACAGCGGCCGGATGTACTCCGGCACAAAGCCCGGAAAGTCGTACGCGTTTTTCACTCCCTGCTGGAAGGCAAAGGTGCGGATGTTGTTGCCGTAGTCAAAGGTCACCGCGCCCATCTTCTGCAAGCGCAACATGCCTTCCACGTGCTTCGCCATCGCCGCCAGCGAGCGCTCTTCATACGCCTTCGGATCGCGCGCCCGCAACTCCAGCGCTGCCTCCAAGGTCATTCCATTCGGCACATATCCATTCAGCGGATCGTGCGCCGAGGTCTGGTCGGTCAGAATATCCGGCACCACGCCGCGCTCGGCCAGCTCCGGAATCACGTCCGCACAGTTGCCCACCAGGCCAACCGAGACGGCTTCCTTCTTGCGTACCGCGTTCTTCAGAATCCGCAGCGCCTCGTCCAGCGAGTTCACCATGAAGTCGCAATATCCGCTCTTGATCCGCTTCTTGATGCGCTCGGGATCAACCTCAATGCCCAGGAACGCCGCGCCCGTCATGGTCGCCGCCAGTGGCTGCGCTCCGCTCATGCCGCCCATGCCGCCGGAGACGATCAGCTTGCCGCTCAAGTCGCCGCCATACGCGCGCTCGCCCGCGGCCATAAAGGTCTCATACGTTCCCTGGATGATTCCCTGCGAGCCGATATAAATCCAGGACCCGGCGGTCATCTGCCCGTAGGCCATCAGCCCGGCGCGCTCCAGTTCGTTGAACTTGTCCCAGTTCGACCAGTGCCCCACCAGGTTGGAATTGCACAACAACACGCGCGGTGCATACTCATGGGTGCGGAAAATTCCCACCGGCTTGCCCGACTGGATCAGCAGCGTCTCGTCGTTCTCCAGCGCCTTCAGCGAGCGCACAATCGCGTCGTAGCAATCCCAGTTGCGCGCCGCCCGCCCGGTGCCGCCGTAGACGACCAGATCGCGCGGACGCTCGCCCACTTCTTCGTCCAGGTTGTTCATCAGCATGCGCAGCGCCGCTTCCTGCGCCCAGCCTTTGCAGGACAATACCGGGCCGCGAGGCGCCTTGATCGGAGTGTAGATGCGTGCAGCTTGTTCCAGTTCTACCGCCATAGGAGTACCTCACCCGCTTTCGCATAGAAAGCGCAAGCAAAAATCGTAGTTCCTCGGCGGGGTGCTTGGCAAACAGAAAAACTTGGGTGCTTGCGTGATTACGGTATAATCGGCGCAGGAGTCTAACTTATGATCTTCCACGTTGCGTTAGAACAAGCTGAGGACGGATGGATCGTGGCCCAGTGCCCAGCACTTCCCGGCTGCGTCTCCCAGGGACGCGACGAGAAAGAAGCTCTGGAGAACATCAAGGAAGCCATCACCGCCTGGATGTGGGCCGAAGATCAGAAGGCTCTGCAATCTATTCCCGCGCAAACTACACCTCTGGTGGTGGTAGTCTAGCACCCAACCTCTGGCGCAATTCCTAAAGGGTAAAAAAGCTGCGCGAACTTGGCGCTAAGCGACTTGCATGGCGCCGCGTGCTGCCTTACCGTAAAATCATGGGCAGGCTAGGTAACATATCCGGCAAGGAAGCGGCGAAGGCATTCGCCAAGGTTGGCTGGCAAACCATGGGGCAGGTGGGCAGTCATCTGGTCATGACAAAGCCGGGGGAGCGAGCCAATCTCTCCATCCCTCAACACAAGGAGCTATCCGTCGGCACCCTCCGTGCCCTCATCCGCGCAGCAGATTTATCCGTCGAGGAGTTCCTCGACCTCCTGTAACATGAGTGCCACTCTGTCCCGGAAGCTGGAGCAGCTCCTGTATTGCTGTGTCCTGCCTGCCCCACCTTAGCCGCGCAAGAACAGCGCGTCGAAGGTGGGGCACCCGGCTTTCACATTTATCGTTTATCGTTGATCTTTTATCCTTGCGGCTTGCCGAAGGCAAACGACACGTCATACATTTTATGACTGATATTCGTCTGCTCCTCCTGCGTGCCAGGGAGCAGGAATTGCTGCCCCTTCCAACGGGCATCCAGGAATTCTTCCAACTGCCGGGAAGACTCTTCCGCGTTCCATTTCCCTGACTGAAAACCAGCCAGCATGGCTTTGTACCCGCAGAAGGTACCCTGGCATGGACCGAATCCGAGACGAGTACGTCTGGAAACGTCGGCCAGCGTCCGTACCGGCACGGCGGCGGAATCTTGCAACACGGTGTCAATTTCCGCGCGGCTTACCAGTTCACATTCACAAACAATTTCCGCGCGGTAAGGATCCCGTTCGATGCGATCGACGACCTGTGCCAATTCCTTTCCCAGTCTCCGGTAGGCCTTGGCAACCGCAGGAGCGGGGAGCACCGCGTTCGCCCGCTGCAGAATACTTTCGGCTACCATGGTCCGCAAGGGAACGTGGTCCGTGGAACAGGTCTCATTGATCCCCAGCTTGCGGCAGACCAGATCGGACGTGCTCTGGGCCATCAGCCGGTAGATGGTCAATTTTCCACCTACGATGGAGATGAAACCCTCGATATCATTTAATTCCTTGTGATCCAGAAGAGCAAAGTTCCGGCTGATCTCGCGGCCACCGGCGCCGGCCACCGCCGGCGGCGTGTAGAGTGGCCTGGTTCCGCAGAAACCGCGAATGACCCGTGCTTGCGCCATCGCCGGAATCAGCTCGGTTCCAAGGCCCATCAAGTACTCGATCTCTCCTGGATTCACCCCCAGGTCTTCGGGCCCGGAAACCGTTATGGACGTTGTCCCTAAAACACTGACGGGACCACCGGGAACGATGACGTCGCAATCTCCCGGCTTGCGCAGCCGATTGATGACACGGGTACTGAGACGATGATTCAGAACGACCAGTGCGCCGCGATCGCAGCGCATCGGCACGCTGATGCCCGCCTGCGCCGCAACTCTGTCAGCCCAGGGCCCGGCCGCGTTAATGATTACGTCGCAAGCCAGGTAGCCAACCTCACCGGTAAGGGTGTTGCGGTAATGCACGCCTTGCACCTTGCGGCCGTTCAACTGGATGGCGATGACTTCCGTGTACGTCTTGATCTGGGCTCCGCGCTCCATGGCGGCTTCCGCGTTTAGCGCGGTCAGCAGGAACACATCCACGTGCCCGTCGTCAGAGGTATAGGCCACCCGGATGTCTTTCGGTAACAGCGGTTCGGCCTCCAACGCTTCTTTCGCTGAAACTTCTTCCGTGGGGAACCCAGCGGCCTTGCTTCCCGCCACCCAGGTCTTCACATATTCAGGGTCATCCTGTGCGTAATGCACAAAGTACCCACCTGTAGCTTCGATGCAGGGAGCCGCGGTGAGCTTGAGGATGCGGTTCTCATCAACGCATTCTTTCGCCGCCGCCACATCCTTCACCAGGTAGCGGCCTCCGCTATGCAGGAGGCCGTGACAGCGGCCAGTAGCTCCGTTAGCCAAATCCTTCTGCTCAAACAAGACGGCGGGAATACCGCGCAGCGCAAGATCCCAAAGTATGCCCGTTCCCGTGCATCCTCCACCAATGATAACTACCGGAGCTTTCTCCATAACCCTGTTCCTCCTGGCCAAGTTCGGCAACAGACCATCACTGCCAGATACTATCGCCGTCAGTCCAATTCGTTTTAAACACTATGTACGCCCATTCTTTATCTTCCAGATTCTCCATCGCGTGCATCTCGTTCGCTTCGCACACCAGGGTATCTCCAGGATGCAGAACAACGGTCTCTTCTCCGATGGTCACCGAACCCGAACCTGACAGGAAGTGAAATGCCTCGGTGGCATGCCGGTGGTAATGCGCCGGAATCTTTTCCTTTGGACCGACTCGAAGAATCTGGACAATCGTGCCTGGAACTCCCAGCGTCTCGGCATTCACCAATAATGCTTTGCTATAGCCGCGGCCTGATTTCCACTGCCGGCTCGCGGATGCGATGTATTTCATCAGAACTCTCCATTTCCACTACAAATAGTCACCAACTCACTGCAACCAAACGATGCCAGGCAGCGTGCAACTTGCCGCGCTGCGCAAAAAATACCAGCAGCCGACGCCGCCTCATCAAGCCTCACCGCCCGTGCCGCAGCATGCCCCGCCATTTCCGCCATCGAGCGGCGCTCCCAGATCGAGCAGCAACTGCTCCAAGTCGACGTAAGACTCGGGCGACTCAAAACGCATCGTCTTCATTCCCACCCGCGCCGCCCCGTCGATGTTCGGTTGCAGGTCATCCACAAACAGGATTTCCTCTGGGCAGACACCGAGCAGGCTGGCCGTATGCAGAAAAATTTCTGGCGACGGTTTAGCAATCCCGAGTTCATTGGAAAAGACCTGGACGTCAAATTCACTGAACGACGGAAAGCTCCTGCGAACGTACGACAACATATCGGCGTGAATATTCGATAAAACAGCAACTTTCAAACCGGCGGCCCGCGCCGCGCGCACAACCTCGATCGTGTTAGGGTTTTCGCGGCCCCACGCCTGGTTGTCGATGCGGACCAGCTGATGGACGTCCTCGTCTGTCAGGGTACGTCCAAGGCTGCCTACTACTTTCCGCCAATAAACCGCGGAATCGAATTGATCCACGTCATACTCATTGCGGTATTTCCAGTACGGTTCAAGAAACGAGGATAAAGGAGCGCCAACAATGCCAGCCAACGCATGCCAATCCTCATCGGTGGGCGGATAACTAAGAACTCCGCCGAAATCGAAAACAACAGCCCGAATTACAAGCGATACACGACTCATTTTAGGTTTCTCGGGCACTCCCTGTGCCCGGGTTGAATTCGCGCGGCGCAACTTCCAGGCCGCGAGAGTTGTGAGGAGAACGGCCTGCGTTCTCGTTCTCCTCACCTCCGGTGCAGGATGGCGCTATGCTGCTTTGTGCCACCCACTCCACGTTCTGCTTCTACTTATTCGCATTTGCTTTGACTTCGTCGAGCTTCGTGGTCCATCCACGGCTCAGCTTTATGGCTTCCAACCAGCCGCCGTAAAGTTCCTTGCGCCGTGCTTCGGTCATGTTCGGCTGGAACGTCCGATCGACCGCCCAGTGTTCGGCAATCTCATCGGTGCTCTTCCAGAAGCCACACCCCAGACCGGCCAGGTAAGCAGCACCCAGTGCGGTCATTTCGACGACGCTGGGGCGAACCACCGGAACTCCGAGAATATCCGCCTGGAACTGGCATAGCAGATTGTTCTTGACAGCTCCGCCGTCCACTCTCAGCTCCGGAATCTTGATGCTTCCGTCGGCAATCACAGCGTTGATGATGTCCTTCGTCTGATAACACATCGCTTCCAGGCCAGCGCGAATAATGTGATCGGTGCTGGTGCCGCGGGTAATGCCGATGATGAGGCCGCGGGCATACATATCCCAGTACGGAGCGCACAGTCCGACAAAGGCCGGCACCAGGTAAACTCCACCCGTGTCCGGAACCATGTTGCCATACCATTCCGTATCGGCCGCGTTCCGCACCAGTCTGATCCCGTCGCGAATCCACTGGATCGTAGAACCGGAGACGAAGACCACGCCTTCCAGGGCGTAATCGACTTTGCCGTTCAAGCCCCAGGCGATGGTGGTGGTCAGACCTTCATGGAAGATCGGCTTGCTGCCGGTATTCATCACGAAGACACCGGCGGTGCCAAAGGTATTCTTGGCCATCCCCGGCTTAAAGCAGGCTTGGCCGAACAGAGCTGCCTGCTGGTCGCCCGCATCGCCAAGGACGGGAATCTCGGCGCCGAAGACCGACTTCTCGGTGACGCCGAACTGCCCGGAGGAAGGAAGCGCCTTGGGAAGCATGTTCATCGGAATCCGCATCTTGCGGCACAGCTCTTCGTCCCATTTCAGCTCGATAATGTTGAAACACATCGTGCGCGAGGCGTTGGAATAATCAGTGACGTGAGATTTTCCACCGGTAATATTCCAGATCAGCCACGTATCGATATTGCCGAACAGCAGCTCGCCCTTATCCGCCTTTGCCCTGGCGCCCTCGACGTGGTCGAGAATCCAAACGATCTTGGAAGCAGAGAAATAGGCGTCATTGACAAGACCGGTCTTTTTGCGAATCTCGTCGACATAACCAGCGGTGTTCCAGCTCTCAACGATCTCCGCCGTCTGACGCGATTGCCAAACGATGGCGTTGTAAATCGGCTTGCCTGTATTCTTATCCCAGACAATTGTGGTTTCGCGCTGGTTGGTAATGCCGATCGCTTTGACCTGATCCGGCGTGGCATTGGCTTTCGCCATCGCCCCGCGGGCTACAGCGACCTGTGCTGCAAGAATCTCCTCCGCGTTGTGCTCGACCCAACCTGGCTGAGGAAAAATCTGAGTGAATTCTTTGGCAACATCACCGGCAATCTTACCCTCTTGATCGAACAGAATTGCGCGGACCCCGGTGGTGCCTTCGTCAAGCGCCATAACGTAGTTCTTCATGTTCACTCTCCGTTCAGTTGCCTGCGTTAAGTTCCGCAACGGATGCAAAGGTGCGGAACAAAGGGGAGCCGGCGCGCTGCCGGAATTTCGGTTTCGCGCCGGCGTACGTGGAAACCAATGCAAGACGAACTAAGCTTCGACCTCGTACCGCTTGCTGTAGTCGTCCATTCCCTACACGCCCCAAGTCTTCAGCGCAACATCAAGTTCACGATGCTTCTTGGCGGCGTCTCTGATATTCACGCCTTCCACGACCCCGCCGCTGGGCTGGCGGAACGCTTTCGCTCCCGCCTCCGTTCCCATTTCGTGGCCATGAATCGCAGCACCGGAAGCGACGATGAAGTCGTATCCCGGCTGGTCGACAAGGTGCGGAACCATACCCGCTGTGACGTCCCTGCCAACCACGGTGAACATCGGTTGGCATTGTACCTTGGCGACCGCATGACTTGGAATACCCGGGTAAACTTTTCCTGCAGCGCGCTAAACTTCGCCGAAGGAACAAGATGAAGCGGGATGCCAGCAGGAAAACAGCTTCCAGTCATATTCGTTTTCCATGCTTCAACCTCCCGCTCCATAGAAAGCTTCCCCTTGTCTGCCAAACCAGCCAGCCCTGCGACTCCGTTACAACAGGACAGCCAACCAAAGATGCGCATCTCCACTCCGGCCAGCTCTGGCCAGTACCAGAGCTAGCCGTTCCCTCCACTGCACTTCTGATACGTCGTTCACTTGCAAACAGAACTTTCCCTCAACATTACTGTCGGACCGGTCGTGCCACGTCTCTGCTTGCAACACCATGCCCGACTTCTTGCCAAGCGGCCGACAATCTAACTTAGCTTGTCCGTCCTCCTGTAACCATCAGTGACTCGCCGGTGATAAAGCTGGACAGGTCCGAGGCAAAGAATAAAGCCGCATCTGCTACTTCTTCCGGGGTTCCCATTCGACCCATGGGTATCGAGGAGAGGCGCTTCTTCAGCGATTCTGGATCCAACCCTTCAAAGTTCCGCTTGATCATATCGGTGTTAATGGTTCCCGGGGCAAGGACATTCACTCTTATGCCGTACTTGCACAACGTCTTTGCTCCGAACTTGCTGAGAGCGATGATTCCACCCTTCGAGGCGCCATAGTCGGGACTTGTATTGCCACCGGTAATTCCCGCGATGGAGCCCATGTTCACGATGCAACCGCCACCGTGCTCCTTCATATACTCTGCCGCGTATTTCATCCCAAGGAAGGTGGATCTCATATTGATTCTGATCACCAGGTCCCAATCATCCGCAGAAGTGCCAAACAAATCATTGGATTTCGATATACCGGCATTGTTGACCATGACATCCAATCGGCCAAACGTCTTCGTCGCTACCGAGATGAGTTCCTTTACGCTGTCTTCATTGCTCATGTCCCCGGCATGAAGAACCACTTTAGCGCCGAATGCTTCCGCATCTTTGGCCGTCGCCTTGGCAACGTCATTAATCCTCAAATCATTAATCACCAGCCCATAGCAACCTGCTTCAGCCATTCTCAATGCTATCGCGCGTCCGATTCCCTGAGCCGCGCCGGTAACAATGACGACCTTCTTTTCCAACGATATTGCAATCATCTAAATACCTTCTTTTCCTCTAGTTTGAGTGTAACCATGCACCTAAGAGCCAAAACTCAAGCGGCCAAACACCTCCCGCCTAAGAGCCCCAATGCTTAGCGCAAACGCCAGCTAGCTTGTTGTAGATATTGGCATCCCGCAAGGCTAGGAAGGCACCCTTGAAAACGCCAAACATATCGGTGTAAATCTCATGGTTCTTCATATTCGGCTCGATAAATCCGTAGGGATGAACCATGGCCGCTACCGCGTCTTCGATGCTCGGGAAGACTCCAGCGCCGGCAGCTCCCAGAATGGCAGCTCCCAGCGTCGTGCACTCCGATACCTTCAGTTTTTCTACCGGTCTGCCGTAGGTATCCGCCTGGATGTGGCACCATAGCTCTGACTTCGCGCCGCCACCCGACAGTCGGATGGTTTCAAAGGACCTGCCCAGTACTTTTTCCATCGCCTCTACGATCATTCTCAGTTCGTAAGCTCCGCCTTCCATTACCGCGCGTGCCATCATGCCGCGGTCATGGATCAGGCTAAGTCCCAGCGAACCTCCCCGGGCATTATCGTGATAGTAAGGTGTAACTTGGCTGGAGAAGAAGGGCAGGAACATGTATCCCTTACATCCTACCGGAGCATTGCCCGCTTCCAGGCCAATCAATTCATACGGGTCCAGACCCATCTGTTTGGCAGCCGCAACTTCCGTCTGCGCATAGGTGTCGCGCCACCAACGCAGGCATACGCCCGTTGCAAAAGCCAGTCCTTCCATATCCCACTTGTGGGGGATGGCATGACCGCTGAACAGAACCGAGTGGTCCGGGTCCGGCTTCGCGCTGTCCACATGCGCAACCATCACCGAGGCCGTTCCGATCGTAATCTCGGTCAAGCCTTCGCGAATCACTCCCGCACCGATCGCAGCGCACTGCTGATCGCCACCGCCGACGCAGATTGGCATGCCCGCCGCAAATCCAGTCTCGGCGGAAGCCTTGCTTGAAACCACTCCCACCTGCCGCATCGGAGTCTTTACCGGGGGAAGCTTATCCTTATCGACTTTGATTGCCTTCAGCAACTCATCCGACCAGTCTAGGGTGGTAACATCCATCATCCCGTTCAGGGCCAGGGATGCGGGATCCGTAAACAGTTCTTCCGAGCCGAATTTATGGAGCAACCACTCCTGCCCGTTTACGAATTTCCACGCTTTATCATAAAGGTCAGGTCTCTTGTCCCGTACCCACTTATACTTCGCGTAAGCCCACAGGCCAGACAGCGGAACTCCACTTACTTCATGGTAGCGATCGCGCCCGATATTCTTGGCAACCCAGTCGATCTCTTCCCCGGCCCGCCCATCCGACCAGACAATCGAATCATGCAGACAATTCCAGTCCTTGTCGATGCCACAAAATGTTCCGCGCTGGCTTGAAAAACCAACGGACCCAATCTCCTTCGGATCGACCCCGGTCTTTCCCAGTACTTCCTTGGAAGCTTCCGCGATTCCCTTCCACAGAAGATTCATGTCCTGCTCTACCCATCCAGGGTGAGGAAACTTGCATGGATACTCCCGGTAAGCTGTTCCGACGATGTTCCCCTTCAGGTCGGCAATCATCACTGTTGCGCCGGTCGTTCCGGCGTCGATACCCGCTACATACTTTGGCATTTCTTCTTCCTCCAAATGCTCTGTTGTAGACTATTTACGTGGAATCTTAGTTATGAACTCCTGCAGGTTGATAAACTTCCAGATTATAGTTGTCGGGATCATGCATGTAGAATGCATAGGCTCCCTTGCTGGGTCCACTGTCGATCAATGTAGGTGGATTTTTTGGAGTGATTCCTTTCGACTTAAGACGTTCATACATCCCGGCGGCGTCCGTCGTACCAAAACAAATGTGACTGCTACAAACATTGTGCGGGCTTACATCCAGAACCTGGCCTTTGGGTGCCACGTACTGGATCAACTCCAAACGCAGACCAGGGCAGTTTAGAAAAGCCACGTTCAGAACACCGTCCGGATAGCCGGTGACCTTCCTGATATAGTCCAAGTCAACGTTGTAGCGGATACCTTCAAAGTCCATTTCCATTACTTCGCTGTAGAATTTTACCGACCTGTCGATATCTCCTACGGTGATGCTGAAATGGTTTGCTCCAGTAAGAAGTTTCGTTCCCATGGATTTTCCTCCCTGCCCCTCTTTCGTAAACGTGCCCTTAAAAAGCCTTATTTCGCCGGCGGCTGGATGGCCTCGATCTTGGACCACAGTTTGAAGATCTGATCGAGCGGCCCGTTGAAGATCTCCTGGCGCACCGGGAATACCTTGTTGTAGAAAGCGTTATATTCAGCGCGTGGAGTAAAGGTACGCGTTTCCTTGGACCACTCTTTCACGGTCTTAATCATGTCGCTTACGTAGCCGGCGCCGTGGGCGGCAATTACGCAGTTGCCCAATGCACCGGTATCCTGAGTGGTAATAAGAGTGTAAGGAAGATTCAGCATATCGGCTTTAATCTGGTTCCAGACGGGCGACCTGGCTCCACCACCCACGCCGATCACGCGCTCGTACTTAACCCCCTGCTCCTCCAGCGATTTCAGGAACATAAGGTATTCATAAGCCACCGACTCCATCATGGAACGCCAGATATGAGCCTGATTATGGTTTGGCGTTAATCCCATGATGGTGCCCTTTGCATCCGGCCATGAGGGTGTCATGGTTCCGGTGAGGTAGGGTGCCAGCAGCAGGTTCACGGCCCCGGCGGGAACGGCGTCGGCCAGGGTGTCCATCATGGCATACGCAGGAGAGATGCCCTTAAGATTCAAAATGCCGTCTCTGTACCAGCCGCGGGTAAATCCGCCGGATGACAGGCAGCCCCAGAGGCAGAGTTCATCGCCAAAAATGTGCCGGCTGGTAACCAGTACCTTGTTATTCACCGCCGCCTGCATATCTTTGGTAATAAAAGTCATGATGGAAGCAGTGCCGGCAACGTCAAAAGCCTGTCCAGCGCCCACGACCCCGGCTCCCAGGGTGGAAACCATCAGGTCGCCCGCTCCTGCAACCAGTGGGGTACCTTCTTTCAAGCCGGTGCGCTTGGCAATGTCCTTGCATACCGCACCCACAACTTCCCACGGAGCCACCACTCTCGGCAAGATATCCATGGGAACTTCAAACATCTTGAACTGCCGTTCCGACCAGTTATTGTTCTTTAAATCGAATCCCACCAGCCAGCCGGAGGCGTGACACCAGTCAACGTAGGCGTCTTTCGCTTTAAATCCGCCCAGCTTACCGGTTACAAAAGGAGCGATATTACAGAATTTCTTGGCTTTCTGGGTGTAGGGTACCTTGTTCTTGTAGAGCCATCTTAGTACCATCGGCACGCAGTCCGGGCCAATGCCTGACTTGCCGCTCTCCTCGGTCCAGATAGGTTCGCAGTTTTCCCGGATTTGACGGGCTTCTTCCTGGGCACGCATGTCAAGGTAGGGAATAAACGGTCCCACGGGATTGAAATCTTCGTCCACAGGTACGGTCCCGTCGACGATTCCGCTGGAGGAGATACCCTTCACATCTTCACCCGGCACACCCGACTTCTGCAGACATTCGGTGATACCGTTGACAATGTTTTCAAAATACCGTGTTGCATTCATTTCCACCCAACCGGGGTTGGGGTAAGAGAATTCATTTTCCGAGAAAGACTCTGCAAGGCAGCTTCCATCAACGTCGTACAGTGCGACCTTACATCCCATTGTTCCGCAGTCAAATCCGATAAAACATGGCTTCGCCATCTTTTTTCTCCTTGATGCAAACAAAAAACATGAACTCCGGTAATGCCTTCGTCGAACTTATTTACAGCACGTACTGGCAGACACTCGCCGTTCGGGTGTCTGCGTTAAGTTCCGCAACCGTTACAAAAAGTTCGGAACACAGGGGAGCCGGCGCGTCGCCGAGAATCCGGTTTCGCGCCGGCCTACATGGAACAATGCAAATCGAACTACGCTTCGATCTCGTACAGCTTGCTGTAGTCGTCCACTCCGTACA